>Ga0255128_1000197_pt1 | contig 26096 bp, 25 predicted proteins | sample Law_Miss_RepC_8d_FD_188562 | JGI IMG/M metagenome (GOLD analysis project Ga0255128, IMG submission 188562) | Freshwater microbial communities from St. Lawrence River, New York, United States - Law_Miss_RepC_8d | ecosystem: Environmental > Aquatic > Freshwater > River | place: USA: New York... | reverse complement strand
CCCATCAGGTTGGGCTCGGGGTAGCGGCCCTCCAGCAATGTGCAGATCGCCCGCGTCTCGGTGATCACGCGGCCGTCATCCAACTCCAGCGCAGGCACTTTGGCCATGGGGCTTTTGGCCAAATAGTCGGGCGTGCGGTGCTCGCCGCCATTCAAGTCCATGTTGACCATCTCAATGCCGGTGATGTTTTTCTCCACCAAAAACATCAACACCCGGCGAGGGCTGGGAGCGCGGTGGGCGGTGTAAAGCTTCATGGTTTTCCTTTGGGGGGCAAGGGCCTATTCAAGTCTTGGCCCGTGGCGTGCAGACTAGCACCCGCCTGTTCTCGGGCGTGCCACACAGATGACAGGCCGCTTCAGGCTTCGAGAAAAGACGCCCGGGCGACAGCAAGTCGCAGGCCGGACAGGCCAAGGCCTGCGCAGCCTTTCCAATCACCATCAGACACCCTGTTCAACGATTTGAAAACCCCTGACCATGAACTTCGACATCCCATCGGACATTGCGGCACTGCGTGACCGCACACGGCAGTTCATCGCCGAACAGGTGATCCCGTTGGAGGGCGACCCGCGCCACGACCACCACGGTCCGTCCGAAGATTTGCGGCAGGAATTGGTGGCCCGTGCACGCGCTGCGGGCTTGCTCACGCCACACGCATCCAAAGCCATGGGGGGTCTGGGCCTGAGCCACATCGCCAAAGCGGTGGTGTTCGAAGAAGCCGGTTACTCCAACCTGGGACCCACCGCCCTCAACATCCACGCACCCGACGAAGGCAACATCCACCTCATGGAGGCCGTGGCCACCCCGGCACAAAAAGAGCGCTGGCTGCGCCCGCAGGTGGCGGGCCTCACACGCTCATGCTTTGCCATGACCGAGCCCGACCCTGGGGCGGGCGCTGACCCGTCGATGCTCCAAACCACCGCCGTGCAAGAGGGCAACGACTACCTGATCAACGGCCTCAAGTGGTTCATCACCGGGGCCGACGGCGCGGATTACATCATCGTCATGGCCCGCATGGAAGACGGCACAGCCACCATGTTTTTGACCGACATGGACAAAGAGGGCATCACGCTCGAGCGCAACATGGATGCGATGGACAACTGCTTCACAGGTGGCCATGGCGTGCTGCGATTTGAGAATCTTCGCGTTCCCGCCAGCGATGTGCTGGGCGAAGTGGGCCAGGGTTTTCGTTATGCGCAGATTCGGCTCGCGCCTGCCCGCCTGACGCACTGCATGCGCTGGTTGGGGCAGGCCCGCCGTGCACACGACATTGCACTCGCCTTCGCCAGCCGCCGCCACGCCTTTGGCAAACCGCTGGCCGAACACGAAGGCGTGGGCTTCATGCTGGCCGACAACGACATCGACCTGCACACCGCCCGCCTGCACATCTGGCACACCGCTTGGTTGCTGGACCAAGGCCACAAAGGCGGCTTCGAATCGAGCCGCGCCAAAGTGGCCTGCTCAGAAGCCGAGTGGCGTGTGGTGGACCGCTGCGTGCAAATTCTGGGTGGCCAGGGCGTGACGGCCGAAACTCCCGTGATGCGCATTTTTATGGACATGCGGGCCTTCCGAATTTATGACGGCCCGAGCGAAGTGCACCGCTGGAGCATGGCCCGAAAGCTGGTCTACAAGTCTCAGCAGGCCGCCAAAGCTGCCCTGGGCTAACCGCCGCCCCAAAACGCACCCTACAACCCTGCGAGTTTGCACATGACCCCTTCCCTGGCATCCACCGTTGACTTCATCCAATCGTGTGAAACCCCTTGGTCACGCGACACCTCGCCGCCTTGGGGCATCCATGAAGCGGACCCACCGCCCTACAACCGCTTGTATGGCCCGGTGCACGGCAGAGGGCCCGTGTCTGGGGTTTTGTTTCACCAACACCAGTTGTTGGCCCAATGGGGCGAGCCCCACAAGGCCGACCTGACCTTCAGTGTGGCCAAGACTTATTTGGCTTTGCTGGCCGGTCTGGCGTTTGACCAGGGCCTGATCCCCAACGTCCACACCCCTGTGGCCGAGCAATGCCCCGGCATTGGCTTTGAAGGCGAGAGGCTGTCGCGCATCACTTGGCACCATTTGTTGCAGCAAACCAGCGAGTGGGAAGGCACTTGTTTGGGCATTCCCGAACAAGTCGACCGCTACCGCTGGCTGCCCTACCAAACCGGGCAAGCCGACGGCCAAAAAGGCGATGCCCGGCCACTGGGCGAGCCGGGCTCGCGGTTTGAGTACAACGACGTGCGCATCAACCAACTGTCGCTGGCCTTGCTGCACTTGTTCAAGCGCCCGCTGCCCGAGGTGTTTGAAGAATTTTTCCGAAAACCTCTGGGCTGCTCGGATGACTTTCAATGGGTGGGTTACGAGCAAGGCTGGACCGAAGTCAAGGGCCAGCGCATGATGTCTGTCCCCGGGGGCAGTCACTGGGGCGGCGGCGTGTCTATCTCGGCCATGGACCAAGCGCGGATTGGCCTGATGCTCATGGGCCAAGGCCAGTACCAAGGCCAACAAATTTTGTCCCAACAATGGCTTGAGATGATGCAGCAGCCCTGCAACATCGCGCCCTATTACGGCTACCTGATTTGGTTGAACAAAGACGGGGCACTGTTCAAAGATGCGCCCCGCACATCGTGGTTTGCCATTGGCGCGGGTTCTTCCATCACCTGGGTGGACCCCGAACTGGAGTTGGTGTGCATCATGCGGTGGATCGACGCCGATAAAACCAACGATTGCATCGCCCGGGTGATGCAGTCCCTGACTCGGTCAGGCTGACGGTATTTTTGATGGGCCTGCCCCTTTGCAGACCGCAGTGCAGTCACTTCAGCGAGCACGCAAACGGGCCATGCTCAGCACAGCACCCAGCCCCGCCGTGAACGCGCCCAGCATCACCGCATGGCCTGCGCCCTGCGGACCGAACAGGTTGAAGCACAAGGCCACCAAGGCAGCGCCGCTGGCTTGCCCGATCAATCGCGCCAACGCGACCATGCCACTGGCGCCGCTGGTGCGGTGGGCGGGTGCACTGGCCATGATGGCACGCAGATTGGGCGACTGAAACAGCCCAAAGCCCACACCGCACAGCGCCATGCTCAAGGCCATGACGGCAAACGAAACGTCCACCCCAGACATCCCCAAACCGGCCATGCCCAGGCTCAAAATGCCCAGCCCCACACCCCCCAAAATCGCAGCGGGGTAACGGTCAGACAAGGTGCCCGCCACAGGCGCCATCAAGGCCACCACCAGGGCCCAGACCGACATGAGCACCCCGGTTTCCACAAACGGGCGATTCAGTTGCTGTTGAAAGAAGAAGGGCAAAGCCACAAATGCGAGGCCCTGTGTCGTGAAGGCGCTGAACGAGGTGAACACCGACAGGCTGAACAGGGGCCGCCGCATCAGATCCACCGGCAGCACAGGTGCGGCCAGGCCGCGCTGGCGCATCAACAGCCAGCCGCCGCTGCCCAGCATGAGCCCCAGCGCAGTCAGCACAACAAGCCAGCCTTTTTGTTGAGCCACAGCACTGAGCGTGAACACCAGCGACGCAAAACAAACGGCCGCCAGCAGCGCCAGCACACGGTCATAGGGTGCATCGCTCTTGGCAGGAGCGGTGCGGGGCAAGTAACGCCAAGCCAGCAAGAGCCCGACCATGCCCAGTGGCGCCTGCAAACCAAACAACCAGGGCCAAGGCAACACGGCCAGCAAGAGCGAAGCCACCGTGGGCCCCAGGCTGTAGCCCAAGCCCACAATCAGGGCGTTCATGCCTGCACCGCGGCCCAGCTTTGCTGGGGGGTAGATGTTCTGAATCAAGGCCAGGTTGACGCTCATCACCCCGGCCGCCCCCACGCCCTGAATGGCGCGAAAAAAGGCCAGCCATTCCAGCTGCGTGGCGCTGGCACTGGCGAGCGCCGCCAGATTGAACAGCACGATGCCCAACAAAAAAACTTTGCGTGGGCCCCAACGGTCACCCAAAGCGGCCAGGGGCAGCAGCACCGCCACCACCGCCAGCTGGTAGGCATGCACCACCCAGACCGACTCGGCCGGTGTGCTTTTCAAGGCTTCACCAATGGCGGGCAAGGCCGTGTTGGCCACCGACTGGTCGAGCGAACCGAGAAAAACCGCCATCAACAAGGACAGCAGCGCCATCCAGGGTATGCCGCTCGGCGCTGGCGGAGTGGCAGCGTTCATCCGGGCATCAGGCCTTGGCCGCTTCCAATGTGTCGCGTGTCTGCAGGGCCACTTGGCGGGCGGCTTGCTCGAAGTCGTCACCGCTCGATGCGTACAGCACGGCACGCGATGAGTTGACAATGATCGAGCCTGCGCTGCTGCCGTCGGCGTTGGCACGCCAACCGGCCTTGACGGTGGCCACTGCGTCGCCCCCTTGTGCGCCCACACCGGGGATCAGCAGGGGCACGGTGGGGGCCAATTCGCGCACGCGCTCGATCTCTGCAGGGTAAGTCGCGCCGACCACCAGGCCCAACTGGCCATTCAGGTTCCAGGGACCTTGGGCCAGACGGGCCACATGCTCGTACAAGAGCGGCTGGCCTTCGACCGATGCCAAGCGCTGATTTTGCAAATCGTCGCCACCGGGGTTGGAGGTGCGGCACAACAAGAACGCGCCTTTGCCGTGGTACTTGAGGTACGGGGCCACCGAGTCCCAGCCCATGAAAGGCGACAGGGTCACGGCATCGGCACCGTAACGCTCAAAAGCCTCTTTGGCGTATTGCTCAGCGGTGCTGCCAATGTCGCCACGCTTGGCGTCCAGAATGATCGGAACATGCGGGGCCACGCGGCGCATGTGCTCCATCAGGCGTTCGAGCTGACCTTCGGCGCGGTGCGCGGCAAAGTAGGCAATTTGGGGTTTGAAGCTGCTGACCAGGTCGGCCGTGGCGTCGACGATGCGGGCACAAAAGTCGTAGATTTTGTTGGCGTCGCCCTTGTAAGCGGCTGGGAACTTGGTGGGTTCGGGGTCCAGGCCCACGCAGAGCATGGAGCCGTTTTGGCGCTCGGCGGCGCTCAGCATGTCGAGGAAGGTCATGGGTGGATTTTAAGCGGCGCCCCAAACCCACCAAACCACATACACAGTCACACCAGGCACTTCAGGCCGTGGCCAGCAGATCGGTCGGCAAGTTCAGAATGAAGTCGTTCAAGCTTTTGGCATCACGCCCGGGGCGCATGTGGTCGCGCATCGAGAAGACCGCTGCATCGGCATCGCGCAAACGCAGGGCCTGAACAATCAGATCATGTTGCTCGAATGAGGCCTGCAAGCGACCCAAGGCCCCGAAGGCATGGCGGCGGTAAACGCCGGTTCGAAAACGGATGCGCAAGACTTCTTGTCGCAAAAAAGGGTTGCGTGTGCCTTGGTAAATGAGCTCATGGAACTGGAGGTTCAACTTTTGCCAGCCTTGCAAGTCTTCGGCATCCGCCACCAATCGGCTTTGTTCGTGCAATTTAAAGAGCTTTTGCATGTCTTCATCAGACATGCGCTCGCAGGCCAGGCGTACCGCCACGGCTTCCAATTCGGCCAACAACTCCCAAAGGCTGAGCAGTTGCTGCAGGTTCATTTTGGCCACGGTGCTGCCACCCCGGGGCATGTTGCTGACCCAGCCTTGTGCCTGTAATTGAATGAGTGCCTCGCGAATCGGTGTTTTGGAGACACCAAAACGCTCTGCCAAAGCACTTTCGTCGATGGCATCCCCAGGCAGCAAATCACCCTTGGAAATGGCTTCTTCCAAGTGCAAACGGATTTGGTCACTGACTTTCATGGGTACTTCTAAGGGCAAACACGGATATTTTGACATATTGCTTTGCACACGGATATGACCTATAAATATATTTATGGAAGGTGACTTTGTTTTTAAAGTCTCCCAACACCACATTTATGCCAAAAATCCAAGCTTCCTCTGCTCTCTCACGCTTCAAGGTCATTGACCTGTCCCGCGTGCGTGCCGGACCCAATTGCGTGCGAATCCTGACCGATTTTGGTGCGGACGTGGTACGCGTCGAGCCTCCAGAGGGTGTTGACCCCAACGAGGCGATGTTTGCCGCCAACCGCAAGGGGGGGGATTTTCAGAACATCAACCGCAACAAACGCTCGATGACGCTGAACCTCAAGAAAGAGGGGGCCATGGACATCCTCAAGCGGATGATTGCCGAGGCCGATGTGGTGGTGGAAAACTGGCGTCCCGATGTAAAGGACCGCCTGGGCCTGGATTACGCGTCGCTCAAGGCCATCAACCCGCGCATCATCTTGGCCAGCATTTCCGGCTTTGGACAGGATGGACCCTATGCCTGGCGACCCGGTTTTGATCAGATCATTCAGGGCATGGGCGGGCTGATGAGCGTGACGGGTGAGCCCGAACACGGCCCCATCCGGGCGGGCCTGGCGGTGGCTGACTTGAGTGCCGGACTGTACTGCGCCATAGGCATCCTGGTGGCCTTGATCGAGCGCGAGAGGTCGGGCCAAGGCCAGTGGGTGCACAGCTCTTTGCTGCATTCACAAATTGCCATGATGGATTTCCAGATGGCCCGTTATCTGAACGACAACGACGTGCCGGTGCAGGTGGGCAACAACCACCCCACCAGCTCCCCCATGGGCTTGTTCGAGGCCAGCGATGGCTGCTTCAACCTGGGCGCATCGGGCGAAGGCAACTGGAAACGCTTTTGTGAAGTGCTGCAAAAACCAGAGTGGTACCAAGACCCAGAGTTTGTGACGGAGCCGCTACGCGTCCAAAACAGGGAACGCTTGAACCGGCTGATCGCCGAAGAGTTTCCCAAAAAGACCGTGCACCAGTGGGTCTCGCTGCTCAACCAAGCGGGTGTGCCAGCCGGCCCGGTCTACACCGTGCCGCAGGTGTTTGAAGACGAACAAGTCAAGCACCTGCAGGTGACCACCACACTGCCCACACAGTTTGGCAAGGACATGCATTTCATCACCCAGCCGGTGGTGCTGAGCCGCACGCCCTCCAAAGTGGTGGCGCCTGCGCCTGGCTGGGGTGAGCACACCGATGAGTTGCTGAGTGATCTGGGCTTCTCGGCTGCAGATATTGAAGGTTTCCACACCCGGGGTGTTGTATGAGCGAAGGCCGAATCGATCTGAACGTGCAGGGCCATGTGGCGCAGGTCACGATCGATGACGTGGCCAAACACAATGCCATGAGCTTGGGCATGTGGACAGACTTGCTGGCCGTCTTTGAAGAGATAGACCGACGCACTGAGGTGCGGGTGTGTGTGCTGCGCGGCGCGGGCGAGAAATCGTTTGTGTCGGGCGCCAACATCAGCGAGTTTGAGACCCAGCGCAACTCAGCCGCTTCGGTCGCGCGTTACAACGACATGGTCATGCGCACGCAAAAAGCGATTTTTTGCTGCCGCGTGCCGGTGATCGCAGCCATCAGCGGCATTTGTTATGGCGGCGGGCTGGGCCTGGCCTTGAGCTGCGACCTGCGTTATGCCGCACCGCATTCGCGTTTTCGAATGCCTGCAGCCCGAATGGGCTTGGGGTATGACATCGAAAACATGAAGAGCATCCTGAACAACCTGGGACCGCAAGCCACGGCAGAGGCTTTTTACACCGCCCGCGTGTACGACGCGGCCAGCGCACAGGCCATGGGCATGGTCCTTGCTGTGGTTGACGATGTGTTTGTGCATTGCACCGCCTTGGCCCATGAGATCGCCGCCAATGCGCCCTTGACCATTCAGGCCGCCAAGAAAACTTTAGTAGCACTGGCGGAAGATGAAGAAGACATGACGTCAGTGGAAACCGCCATCGACGCTTGTTTCAAAAGCAAGGACTATGCGGAAGGCCGGCTGGCTTTCGCACAAAAACGGTCCCCTCAGTTCACCGGCCTGTAAACCCCCTATCGATCCACCAACCCAGGAGTATTCAGATGAAACTTTTGACATCCCTCATCGGCTTTGCACTGTCGGTCTCCACCGGCATGGCTTTGGCCTTGGGCCCAGCGCCCGCCCCCCTCAAAGACAAAGCCACTCTGACTGTCGGCTACGTCAAAGTGGGTCACCTCTCGCCCATGCTCTTGGTCGAAGAAGAGCTCAAGAAAATGAACATCGAGGTCAAGCGTGCCGAGTTCGTGCGCTACGCCGATGCCCGCACCGCTTTGTTGTCCAACTCGGTCGACGTGTCGGCCGTGGGTGCGGGTGACCTGGCCATCGTGGCCGCTCAAGGTAGCAAAAATCTGGTCGGCCTGACCGGTGTGGGCAGTTCGCCCAAATACCTGGTGGTGCGCAAAGGCGCCAAGATCGACGACTGGGGCGACATCAAGGGCAAGAAAATTGCCATTGCCCCCGGCTCGGCGGTCTGGTTCCAGTGGGCCATGACCTTGATCGAGAAAAACATCCCCTACAACTCGTTCACGCCCGTGAACGTGCAAGGTGGCGGTACAGCCTTTGTGCAAGCCATGAAGCGTGGCGACATCGACGCCATGGTGTTGTGGGAGCCCTTTGAGTCTCAGGCCGTGGCCGAAGGTGATGCTTACTTCTCGCAAAAGCTGGAGTACAGCCAGTCTCGCGCAGTGGGCGCAGAGCTGGGCATGTTGGCCGCCTCTGGCGAGGCCATGACCCAAAAGAAGGAGCTGGTGCGCCGCTTCCTGTGGGCTTACCTCAAGGCCGAAGAAACCCTGAGCAAGAACAAGGATGTGTTTGCAGATGCTTATTCCAAGTACACCGGCTTGCCAATGAACGTGACCAAGGAATCGGCCAAGATCATCCAGCTCGGTGGCGTCCTGACCAAAGACCAGGTTTCGCGCTTGGCTGAAGCTGCCTTCAAGCAAGGCATTGTGCAAAAAGACGTGACCAAAGAAGCCGCCGCCCTGTACGACGACTCGTTGGTTGTTGAACTCAAGAAGTAAGCAGGCAGCACCCACATGGCAAACGCTTCTCTCGATACCCTTCGTCGGACAGTGCTTGGCATGTTGGTGCCAGCCTTGGTTCTGGTCATCTGGCAGGTCGCAGGCAGTCGGCCCGGCATGGCCGGCATTCTGCCCACCCCCATGCTGGTGCTGGAAGGCTGGCACGGCTGGATTTTTGGGTCGCCCGGCATGGGCCTGAACCCGTACCTGGGCTCCTGGGTGTCCAACGTCCAGTACTCTTCGATGCGGGTGGCGCAGGGCTTTTTTCTGGCCGCTTTGATTGGCGTGCCCTTGGGCTTGCTGATTGGTTGGAGCCGTCTTGTTCAGCAATTGTTTGACCCGCTCATCCAGAGCCTGCGCCCCATCCCGATCACAGCTTGGCTGCCCTTTTCGATTGCGCTTTTTGGCATTCGGGACATGGGGGCCATTTTCCTGATTTTTCTGGGTGGCTTTTATGCGATTGTGGTCAACACCACACAAGGTGCACGCGATGTCGAGCGCAACTTGGTGCGGGCTGCACTCATGATGGGCGCCAGCCGCAAGCAACTCCTGTATCGGGTGGTGCTGCCAGCGGCCATGCCCTCCATCTTCACCGGCTTGCGCATTGGTTTGGGCATCTCTTGGACGGCCGTGATCGTGTCCGAGATGGTGGCGGTCAAGTCGGGGTTGGGCTATGTGCTGTGGGACGCCTATTACGTAGGACGCATGGACATCGTGCTGGCCGACATGGTGTCGATTGGCATCATGGGTTTTTTAAGTGACCGCCTGATCGTTTTCATTGAAAGCAAGGTTTTGGTCTGGCGCATGCTGCAAAGCCATTGAAACAACTATGTCCCACATTTCCATCGACAAGCTCTACAAGACCTACCCGGGTGCCACACCCGTCAAGGCGCTGGAAGACATCAATTTGCAAGTGGCTCCGGGTGAGCTGGTGGCTTTGCTCGGGCCTTCGGGCTGCGGCAAATCTACTTTGCTCAACCTGATCGCCGGATTCGAGCAACCCAGCCAAGGCCAACTTTTGGTCGATGCCCAAGCCGTGCGTGCACCCGGCCCGGATCGGGGTGTGGTCTTTCAGGAAGCCGCTTTGTTCCCGTGGCTCACCGTTTGGGAAAACGTGATCTTCGGCCCCAAGGTGCAAGGCATGGCACGCAGCGAGTACGAAGACCGCGCCCATGAAATGATCAAGATCGTGGGCCTGAGCGATTTCAAGAACCATCTGCCCGTTCAACTGTCCGGCGGCATGCGCCAGCGTGTGGGCATCGCCCGCATCCTGACGCTGGGCTCGCGCGTGTTGCTGATGGACGAGCCCTTTGGTGCACTCGATGCACAAACCCGATTGACCATGCAAGAGCTGCTGCTCACGGTGTGGCAAAAGCTCAAGCCCACCATCATCTTTGTCACACACGACATCGACGAAGCGATCTTTTTGGCCAGCTCGATTTACGTGATGTCGGCCCGCCCGGGTCGCATCCAGACCAAGATCACCGTGCCGCTGGCGCGTCCACGTACCGTGGCCGACACGGCCAGCGAAACCTTTGCGTCGCTCAAGCTCGACATCCTCAACCTCATTCGACACTGACATGGCCAACCCCCGCATTCCCTACCGCTTCTCCAACGATGGGCCCACACTGAAGGCCGCGCCTGAAGGTGCCATCATGGTGCATTTGGTGGTGAACGTGGAGCACTGGCAATTCGAGTCGAGCATGCCACGCACCATCATCACGCCGCCGCACGGCAAAGAGACGGTGCCCGATGTGCCCAACTTCAGCTGGGCCGACTACGGCATGCGGGCCGGTCTGCCGCGCATTCTGCGGGCCATCCAGGACCGAGGCCTGCCCGCCTCCACCAGCTTCAATGCTGGGGTCATCACCGCTTACCCTCAAGCCGCGCAAGCCATGCACGAGGCGGGCTGGGAGTTCATTGGCCACGGAGTGCATCAAAAAAGCCTGAACCACAACCAAGGCGAGTCCGAAGAATCTCTGATCGCCACCAGCTTGGACATGATCGAGCGCTTCACGGGCCATCGCCCCCGAGGCTGGTTGAGCCCCGGTTTGCGCGAAACACACGACACCCCCGAGTTGCTGAAAAAGCAGGGCGTGGATTATGTGTTTGACTGGGTGGTGGACGATGTGCCCAGTTGGATGCAAACACGCAACGGCCCTTTGTTGGCCTTGCCCTACAACCTCGAAATCAACGACTCGATTGTTTATGCCATCGAAAAACACACCAGCGACGAAATGTACGAACGCCTGGCACGCACGCTGGCCTTGTTTGAACGCGAAGCGGCGACACACCCGCGCGTGCTGGCCATCGGTCTGCACCCGCACCTGATTGGCGTGCCCCACCGATTTGCGAGCTTCGAGCGCATGCTGGACTTGCTGATGAAGTCACCCCAAGTGTGCTTCATGACCGGCGGGCAGATTGCCGACTGGTACACCGCCCAGGTGCCCGCACCGAACGCCTGATGAAGGTGCGCAGCCACTGGCGCTGTCTTGATTTTGAAACCCGGGCAAACCCTTGACTTGCCCCATTTGCAGGCCTTTTGCATGAACCTCGAACTCGACCAACAACAAGTCATCGTCACAGGTGGCTCCAAAGGCATCGGCTTGGCCATCGCTCTGAACTTTGCCCGTGAAGGTGCGAAGCCGGTGCTGGTGTCGCGCCAGCGCAGCAACCTGGACGCCGCTTTGGCCGCTTTTGCCAAAGAGGGCTTGCCTGCACCCGAGATCGCGGAAATCGATTTGTCGCAGCCCGGCTCGGACCGCGCCTTGTTCAACTTGTTTCCGGCAGCAGACATCCTGGTCAACAACGCGGGCGCCATTCCGGGTGGCAGCATCCACGACATTGCCGAAGACGCCTGGCGTGCGTCTTGGGAACTCAAGCTGTTCAGCTACATCAACCTCACCCGGCTGTATCTGGGGGCCATGGAATCACGCGGCCGTGGTGTGATTTGCAACATCATCGGCATGGCCGGAGCGGCACCACGTTACGAATACATTTGCGGCTCTGCAGCCAATGGCGCTCTGATCTCATTCACCCAAGGCATTGGCGCGGGGAGCGTGCGCAAGGGCGTGCGTGTGTTTGGCATCAACCCCTCCCCCACCCGCAGCGACCGCATCGAAGGCGTGCTCAAACAACAAGCGGCCAGCAAACTGGGTGATGCCTCGCGCTGGTTGGAGATGACCCAGAAATTGCCGTTTGGCCGCTTGGCCGAACCCGACGAAATTGCCCGTTTGGCCGTCCATTGTTCATCCCCCGTGTGCAGTTACCTGAGCGGCACGGTGCTGCATGTAGATGGCGGGCAGCAATACGCGCCCAATTGAACAGCGGTCCGCTACAAAGTCCATGGCCCTTTCGCAAGACTTCGAAACACTCCTGTTGCAATCTCACGAGGATGGGGTGCTGCAGGTCACACTGAACCGGCCCGATGTCGGCAACGCCATCAACACACGCATGGGGCGAGAGTTGCTGGACCTCTGGCAGCGCCTGAGCGACGACGCACAAGGCGTGCGCTGCGTGGTGCTGACCGGCGCAGGGCCAAAAATTTTCTGCGCAGGCGGCGACCTGAAGGAGCGCAACGGCATGACCCGTGCGCAGTGGACACACCAGCATGAAATCTTTGAACGCATGTGCTGGGCCTTGGTGGATTTGCCGCTGCCCGTGATCGTGGCGGTCAACGGTCACGCGTATGGCGGTGGTCTAGAGTTGGCCCTCTGCTGCGACTTCATTTACGCCAGCAGCAGCGCACGCTTTGCTTTCCCTGAGGTGACCTTGGGCATCATGCCCGGCATGGGTGGCACACAAAACTTGCCCCGAGCGATTGGCGAGCGCAGAGCCAAGGAACTCATCTTGACAGGCCAAGCCTTCAATGCCCAGCAGGCGCTGGACTGGGGCTTGCTCAACCGAGCCGTTGCACCGGAAGATCTCTTGGGTCAAGCCCTGAGCACGGCGCAAACCATCGCACGCAATGCCCCGCTGTCGGTGCGGCAAGTCAAGAAATCCATCCGCTACGGCGGTCAGATGGAATTGCGCACGGCTTACCGGTTTGAGATCGAGGCCTACAACCAACTGGTGGATACCGAAGACCGGCGCGAGGGCGTGCTCGCGTTCAATGAAAAAAGGCCGCCCCGCTTCAAGGGCCAATGATGATCCAAGCCACCCCGACGCCCTGGAGCGAATGGCTGGTGGCAGCTTTGCGCAGACCTGTGCATGGCGCTGACCGTGAGCGAGCCGCACTGCACCTGATCGACTGGCTGGGCTGTGCGCATTTGGGACAAACCACCGAGCTGGGTTCGGTGCTGCAACGATGGGCGCAGGTGCAAGCGCCTGGCCCCATTTGGGTGTGCGGCCACCCCGGCTTGCAGGCCGCAGAAGCGGCGCGCTGGCATGGCACTCTCGGTAGTTGTCACGAAATGGACGATGTGCACCGCGAGGCTGTGGTGCACCCGGGCGACACCGTCATCCCGGCAGCGCTGGCCATCGCCCAGCGCGAAAACGCCAGCCCGCAAGCTTTGCTTGATGCATTGGTGGTGGGCTACGAAACCGCCATCGTGCTCGGGTTGCTGAGCGGGCCGACCCATTACGCCCAGTGGTACAGCACCGCCACAACGGGTGTCTTTGCCAGCGCCATGGCTTGCGCCCGCTTGCTCAAGCTGGATGCCTCACAGACACAACACGCCCTGGCCTTGGCCGGTATGCAATCTGCGGGCGTCTGGCAATGCCGTCTGGAGCCGGGTCTGGCCAAGCAGATGGCGGCAGGCCACAGTGCCCAAGCGGGCCTGGTAGCTGCCGACATGGCGGCAGCGGGCATGACCGGCCCTTTGTCCATCTTGGAAGGCCCACTGGGTTGGCTGAAGGCCACTGGCGGCAATTTGGACGCAGCGCGGGCGCAAGCCCTTTTGCAAGCCCCACCCGAGCGCGCCTGGCGTGTGCACGAGGTCAGCTTCAAGCCTTGGCCCGCTTGCAGGCATGTGCACCCCGCCATCGAGTGTGCGTTGCAGCTGCACGCCCAAGGGGTTGACGCCGATCAGATCACCAACATTCGACTGGAAACCTACAGCGTGGCGCTGTCGTTTGCAGACCAACCCCATCCGCAAACGGCTTTGCAAGGCAAGTTCAGTTTGCAGCATGGCGTGGCCTGGCCCCTGCGCCACGGGGCGTTTGGGCTGGATGCCACCGGGCCAGCGGCTCTGGCAGACCCAGCTTGCGCCGCGCTGCGCGAACGTGTGACTTTGGCCTGTGGACCAGCCCAAGAGCAGGCTTATCCGCAAAGCTTTGGCGCACGGCTGCACCTGCACATTGCCAACGGCAATCACCACAGCAGCGAGGTGCTCAACGTACTGGGGGATCCAGAAAACCCCTTGAGCCCAGAACAAGTCAAGGCCAAGGCGGCTCAGTTGCTGCAAGCCAGTGGCTTGGATATCGCACATGCCGAGCAACTCATCGGGTTGGTTGGCGCACTGCCGCAAGCCAAGGCCTTAGGACCTTTGTGGGAGAGCCTGCAAACCGGGCGTCAGTCCCAGAAAGTGTCAAGCGCACAGGCCAGCGAGAGCAAGCGCTCGTCCTGACCGGGCGCGGCCAGCAACTGGCAAGACACTGGCAAACCCTCGGTCGGGCAAGGAAAGGACAAAGCGGGCGCCCCCAGCAGATTGGCCAGACACGCCCAGTCGGCCTGACTTGCAGGCGCGGCTTCGGTGTGGTCAAAACTTGTGTGCGGCGTGGTGGGCAAGAGCAGGACATCGATGTCTGCAAACAAGGCCCCCGCCTGCGCACGCAAGCCCTCGATGGCCGCCTGGCTGGCTTGCCGCTTTTCCGGGCTCAACCGGGCACCGTAGTGCAGCATTTTCTGCAAACCGACAGTCAATCCGGGCAGCTCAGGGCCCAAGGCGTTCAACCAATAATCCGCCCCCTCCCACTCACTCATGAGCAAGGCGTGCAAACGGTTTCGGGCAGGCGACCAATCGGGCAAAAGCACGGTTTGCACCTGCGCGCCTTGCGATTGCAGGCGCTGCTGCGTGGCCTGCCAAGCTTGGCGCACAGCCGGGGCCATTTCCACCTCGTCCGTTTGCGGCAGGATGCCCACGCGCAAACCTCGCCACACGCTGTCCTGCGCAGCAGGTGCCAAGCGGATACCCAAGAGGCAAGCCATCGTTTGCGCGAGGTCATAGCCACTATGAGCCAGTGGGCCAGCCACATCCAGCGTGGGGCTCAGGGGCACGATGCCGTCCATGGGTATGCGCGTGCGCGTGGGGATCATGCCCATGACGCCACAATACGCGGCCGGAATGCGAACCGAGCCCATGGTGTCCGTGCCCATGGCGATGGTGCACAGGTGGTCGGCCACGGCAGCGGCAGAGCCACCGCTGGAGCCACCCGGTGTGAAGCCTTCGCGCAAGGGGTTGATGCAACGGCCATACACCGGGTTGTCGGTGGTGGCCCCCAAGGCGGCTTCGTGCATGTTGAGCTTGCCCAATAAAACCATTCCCGCGTTGCGCAGCCGCTGATAAATCGGTGCATCGTGCGCAGGCAAGCGCTGGGCATAGGCCGCCGTCCCCGCCGTGCAGGGCATGCCGGCCACATCGATGTTGTCTTTGAGGGCCAGCACCACCCCATCAAGTGGCCCCAGCGGCTGCCCGCGGGCCCAACGCTGGGCACTGGCTTGGGCCTGTTGCATGGCCAGGTCTACGCACACATACACAAAAGCTTGCAGTGCCGTGTTGCGCTGCACGATGCGGGCCAGGTGGGCACGGGTCACGGCCACAGGGTCGGTGAGGCCTTGCGCATAGGCCTGGTGCAAGGCGGCCGAATTCAAAAGGGTCAGGTCCTGGTTCATGGTTTGTCAGGCATCGGCCGCTTGTCTGGAAAGTGCAGGTGGCGTGCTGGCGGGCCACAGCACCGACGCAATGGCCAGCACGATCAGCACAATGGCGGCCCAATCTTGCCAATGCAAGGCTTCGCTGAGGAAGTAGGCCCCACTGAAAACACCCAGCACAGGAATGAACATCACACTCAGTGTGGAAGCCAGCGGCGGCAAATTGCGCGCCAGCGACAGCCAGGCGGCTTGGGCAAACACAAACACGCCGAAAGCGTTGTAAACAATCGAGGTCCAAGTCACGTTTGGAATCGGCCCCCAGTCTTTGCGCTCAAATACAAAGGCCAGAGCGCTCATGAGCAAGGTGCTCATGCAGGTCATCCAGAACACGATCGCCAAGGTTGGCACCTGAATACGGGTGTGGCGAATTTGCTGGGTACCCAAACCCCAGAATGCCGCCGCGACCAGACCCAGCACAACACCCAAGGGCTTGCCCGAAATGGCACTGAACTCATGCCACAGCAACAGCACCACACCCAGGGCAGCACAACCCACCCCCAGCCAGGCCCGCCAGCGCATGGCCGCGCCGAACCAGAACACACCCATCAGGGCGGAAAATATGGGCATGGTGTAACCCAAAATGGCAGACCGGCCACTCGATAAATTTTGTACCGCCAGGATGATCAACACATGCCAAACCAGCATGTTGGTGATGGCCAGCACGATGAGCTCTCGCCAGTCATTCTTCGGAATTTTGAAGGGCACTTTCTTGACGTACAGCACCAGCGCCAAAAAGGGCAAGCCCAGCCACATGCTCAAACTGCGAAATGACAAGGGTGGAAAGTAACTCACACCCAGCTTGAGCATGGGCCAGTTGAAGCCCCAGACCAAAGTCAGAATGATCAGCAGGGTGATTTGTTGTCGACTGAGGGTCATGCAACCCATCGTAGCGCAGGTTTATCGCCCGCACTGACCAGACAGCGACAGTGACTCAGGTGACTCGCTCAAGCTCAGGCTGGCGAGACTCCTCACCAGGCCGGTTGCAAAGCCGCAAACCCTTTGGGGGCCTGGCTGGACTTCTCAAAGGTCACGATTTCGTAGGCGTCGGGTTGAGCCAGCAGCGCACGCAGCAGCTGGTTGTTCATGGCGTGGCCCGAGCGGAACGCGCTGTAGGCGGCCAACAAAGGTTTGCCCACAATGTACAGGTCACCCATGGCGTCCAGGATTTTGTGTTTGACGAATTCGTCGTCGTAGCGCAGCCCGTCGGCATTGAGGACTTTGTAGTCGTCCATCACGATGGCGTTGTCCAGACCACCCCCCAAGGCCAAGCCGTTGGCACGCATCATTTCCACGTCTTTGGTGAAACCGAAGGTGCGTGCCCGGGCGATGTCGCGCGAGTACACGCCCTCTGACATGTCAAACACCACCTGCTGGCCTGTCGAGTCAACAGCGGGATGGCGGAAGTCGATTTCGAAGCTGAGTTTGTAGCCGTGAAAGGGTTCGAGCTTGGCCCACTTGATGTTGTTGCCCTCGCCTTCACTGACCTGCACGGTTTTGAGAACCCGCAAAAAGCGCTTGGGTGCGTTTTGCTCAACGATGCCTGCGCTTTGCAGCAAGAACACAAACGAAGACGCTGAACCGTCCAGAATGGGCACTTCTTCGGCAGTGATGTCGACATACAGGTTGTCAATGCCCAGCCCGGCGCAAGCCGACATCAGGTGCTCCACGGTGAACACCTTGGCCTGACCGACCGAGATGGTCGAGGCCAGCCGTGTGTCGGTTACCGATTCGGCCCGAACGGGAATGTCCACCGGCTCGGGCAGATCCACCCGGCGAAACACGATACCAGTGTCGGGCGCCGCAGGGCGCAGGGTCAATTCGACCCGCTGGCCACTGTGCAAACCCACGCCAACGGCCTGGGTCAGGGTTTTGAGGGTGCGTTGAGCAAGCATGCGCCCATTTTAATGGGCGCTGCTTGTCAGCGCATCAGTCGGCTTGTTTGCGCAAGAAAGCCGGGATTTCGATGTCGTCCATGCCCGCATTGGCCATACCGTCCACACGCGCTGCGGCGTGGGTGCGGTTGCTGCGCCAGATGGCGGGGGTGTTCATGCCCGCAGCGCCCAAGGCCGCTGTGGCACCCATCGGCGAAGCAGCCGCTTCTTGGCCACCCATCAGGAAGGGGGCGTTGTCGGTGCCGGTGCGCAGCACTTGCAGGGGAGGCGCTGTGCGGCGAGCACCGGCCTTGGTCAAGCCTGTGGCCACCACGGTCACGCGGATCTGGTCGCCCAGGCTCTCGTCGTAGGCCGTACCATAAATGACGTGGGCATCTTCCGAAGCGCAGTCACGGATGGTGTTCATGGCTTGCTTAGACTCGGACAGCTTCAAGGAACCTTTGGCGGCACTGATCAAGACCAGCACGCCGCGTGCACCCTTGAGGTCCACGCCCTCGAGCAGAGGGCAGGCCACGGCTTGCTCGGCTGCAATGCGGGCGCGGTCTGGGCCACTGGCGGCGGCGGTGCCCATCATGGCTTTGCCGGGCTCACCCATGACGGTGCGCACGTCTTCAAAGTCGACGTTCACATGGCCGGGCACGTTGATGATTTCGGCAATACCGCCCACGGCATTTTTCAGCACGTCGTTGGCGTGCGAGAAAGCCTCGTCTTGGGTCATGTCTTCGCCACCGGGCAATTCGAGCAGCTTCTCGTTCAAGACCACGATCAGCGAGTCCACGTTGGCTTCCAGCTCCTTCATGCCTTCGTCGGCGTTGTCCATGCGGCGCTTGCCTTCAAAGTCGAATGGCTTGGTGACCACGCCGACGGTGAGGATGCCCATGTCTTTGGCGATCTTGGCAATGACCGGTGCTGCGCCCGTGCCCGTGCCGCCGCCCATGCCGGCAGTGATGAACAACATGTGGGCGCCTTCGATGGCCGCACGGATATCGGCCTCAGCGGCCTCAGCGGCTTCACGGCCTTTGTCAGGCTTGCTGCCAGCGCCCAGACCGGTTTGACCCAGTTGCACAAAGCGGTGGGCCGCACTGCGGGCCAGGGCTTGTGCATCGGTGTTGGCGCAGATGAATTCAACGCCTTGGACCTGACGCTCGATCATGTGCTCCACAGCATTGCCGCCGCCACCGCCCACACCGATCACTTTGATCTGAGTGCCTTGGTTGAATTCCTCTGTCTGGATCATTTCGATGGTCATGTTACTTCTCCTAAATGGTTTGCAGTTGCCTGAAAGTTTTCTGAATTTTTTGAGTGTCTTTTAATGGTTTTCAACATCGTAACGGCCTTAAAAGGGGTGGGCTGCTTCTGGATTGAAAAATATGGGTCCAGTTCATCAAAAATTTCCCACAATGAAGTCTTTGAAGCGGCCAAAGGCGTTGTTCACAGAGCTTTTCTTTTGAGTCACCTTGTAGCCGCGCAGGCGGGCCAAGCGGGCCTCTTCGAGCAAACCCATCACGGTCGCTGCGCGCGGCTGGCTGACCATGTCGGCCAAGCCTCCGGAATACTTGGGCAAGCCCCGGCGCACGGGCTTGAGAAAAATGTCTTCGCCCAATTCGATCATGCCCGGCATCACCGCGCTGCCACCCGTGAGCACAATGCCCGAGGACAGCACTTCTTCGTAACCCGATTCACGGATGACCTGATGCACCAGTGAAAAGATTTCTTCGATGCGCGGCTCGATCACGCCAGCCAGGGCCTGGCGGCTGAGCATGCGTGGACCCCGGTCGCCCAAGCCTGGTACTTCTACCTGTGCATCCGGGTCTGCAAGCAGTTGCTTGGCAAAACCGCTTTCGACTTTGATGTCTTCGGCATCCTTCGTTGGCGTGCGCAAGGCCATGGCTATGTCGCTGGTGATCAAGTCGCCAGCAATTGGGATCACGGCGGTATGTCGGATGGAGCCGTTGGCAAAAATGGCCACATCGGTTGTGCCCGCGCCGATGTCCACACACACCACACCCAACTCCCGCTCGTCTTCGGACAACACGGCCAGGCTCGAGGACTGGGGATTGAGCAACAACTGATCGACCTCCAGGCCACAGCGGCGCACGCACTTGATGATGTTTTCTGCGGCGCTTTGAGCACCTGTGACGATGTGCACCTTGGCTTCCAAGCGCATGCCACTCATGCCAATCGGCTCCTTGACCTCTTGGCTGTCGATCACGAACTCCTGAGGGGCGACCAACAACAAGCGCTGGTCGCTGGAGATGTTGATGGCTCGGGCCGTCTCCATCACACGGGCCAAATCTGCCTGGGTGACTTCCTTGTCCTTGATGGCCACCATGCCACTGGAGTTGATGCCGCGAATGTGGCTGCCCGTGATCCCCACGTTCACACGGGTGATCTTGCAATCGGCCATCAGCTCGGCCTCTTTGAGCGCCTGCTGGATGCTTTGCACGGTGGCGTCGATATTGACGACCACACCACGCTTGAGCCCGTTACCCGGCGCAATGCCCAGCCCAGCAATTTTGAGCTGACCGTCGGGCATCACCTCGGCCACCACAGCCATGACCTTGGACGTTCCAATGTCCAGGCCCACCACCAGATCTTTGTACTCTTTTGCCATATCAACCACCGTTTCCGTTTAATTTGTCTGCCTTGATCGCTCAAGGCTTTTTCTTGTTGTCTGCATCCACTGTGCTCACGCCGTGCAAGCGCAAGGCATAGCCGTCTTTGTGGCGCAAATCCGCACCTTCCAATGCCGATGCACCTCGTCCATGACGTGATGTCACCTGCTTCAACGTTGTCAAAAACACATCCAAACGTGCCAATATTTCAGCGCGGCTGCCACGCCCCAGTTCGATCTGAGCACCCTGTTGGGTTTGCACGCGCCAGCTGCCTCGGGGGGTCAGCTCCAGCAATTCGATCTCCATGTCCAGTGCTTGAAAACGCGGGTTCAAGGCCAGGTACATCCCAGCCACGGCTTGCGACTCGGCAACAGGCCCCTTCATTCGGGGTAGACGCTCTGCATCGGCATCGTCCAACACGGCCTCAAACACTTGGCCTTGTTCGTTGATCATGGTCCCGGCGTCTTCGGCGCCCCACATCGCCATGGGCTTGTGCTCCAACAAGACAGCCCGCAAACGGTTGGGGAAATCCCGGTGCACCACCGCGACCCGCACCCAAGGCACCGACTCAAACGTCTGCCGAGCCTGGGCCAGATCGATGGTGAAAAAATTGCCTTCCAGCTTCGGCAAGACATGTGTGCGGAAAGCAAACGCGTTGTTGCGATGGACCTCGCCTTGCACCGTGATGGTCTGCAGGGCAAAGCCCGGATGACGGATCAACCACCATGCCCCGCTGCCCAAGGCCAGCAACACAAACACCAGCACCAGCAAAGCGGTGGCCATGTTCATGAGCCGGACATCGGTGGGCAAGGGCATGGCTTTTTTCACGCAGCAGCTCCCTCGTAGTCCAATTGCGCCGAGGCCAGCAAATGGCAGCACAGCGCTTCATACGACATGCCTTCGGCCGCTGCCGACATGGGCACCAGCGAATGCCCGGTCATGCCAGGGGAGGTGTTGATCTCGAGCAAATAAGGCTGGCGGGTTTTTCCATCGATCATCACGTCGATGCGGCCCCAACCTCTGCAACCCAGTGTCTGGTAGGCCCGGCGCACCAAAGCTTGAATGTCTGCCTCTTCCTGAGCAGGCAAACCGCAGGGCACCAGGTACTGTGTGTCGTCGGTGAAGTATTTGTTTTGGTAGTCGTAATTGCCCTCAGGGGCCACGATGCGGATCACAGGCAAGGCACGGGCTTCTTCGCCTGCACCCAGAACAGGGCAGGTAACTTCGTCACCCACAATGCACTGCTCGCACAGGATGTCGTGGTCACAAGCGGCCGCAGCGCGCAATGCGGCGTGCACGTCTTCGGCCCGCACCACCTTGCTCACACCAATGGAGGAGCCTTCGCGTGCTGGCTTGACGATCAGGGGCAAGCCCAGAGCCTGGATGAGATCGTCTGCCGACAAGCTGTCGATTTGTGCAGGCTGCACCAGCACTTGGCGCGGCACCGACAAACCCTCGGCCTGCCAGACGCGCTTGGTCATGACCTTGTCCATGGCGATGCTCGATGCCATCACACCCGATCCGGTGTACGGAATGCCCATCAACTCCAGGGCACCTTGCACGGTGCCGTCTTCGCCAAAGCGGCCGTGCAACGCAATGAAGCAGCGCTGGAATCCATCTTTTTGAAGTTCGCTCAGATCGCGCTCTGCCGGATCAAAGGCGTGGGCATCCACACCCGCGGCCAACAAGGCTTGGAGCACACCACGGCCCGACATCAGAGAGACCTCGCGCTCGGCCGAACGCCCGCCCATCAACACAGCGACTTTGCCCATCTGGGCCATGGAGGTGTTTTGCGTCATGCACCCACCTCTTTGATGTTTCCTGCCAAAGCCACGACCTGCGCAGGGGTGCCACCGATGGAGCCTGCGCCCATGCAAATGAGTACATCACCATCACGCGCATTGCTCATCACGGCCTGGGGCATGTCGGCAATCTGATCGACAAACACCGGCTCGACCTTGCCCGCCACACGCAGGGCCCGGGCCAGTGAGCGGCCATCGGCAGCGACGATGGGCGCTTCGCCTGCGGCGTACACCTCGGACAACAAGACGCTGTCGCAGCCTTGGCCAATGACTTTGACAAAGTCTTCAAAACAATCACGCGTGCGGCTGTAGCGGTGCGGCTGGAACGCCAGAACCAGGCGGCGGCCCGGGAAGGCACCACGGGCTGCGGCCAGCGTGGCCGCCATCTCGACCGGGTGGTGACCGTAATCGTCGATGACGGTGAAGCGGCCTTGGCCATCGGCCGTGGCCACATCGCCATAACGCTGAAAGCGTCGGCCCACGCCCTTGAACTGGGCCAGAGCGCGTTGCACAGCGGCATCATCCACACCCAACTCAACAGCCACCGAAATGGCCGCCAGTGCATTGAGCACATTGTGGACACCCGGCAAATTCAACGCGATGGACAGGTCAGGCAAGGTCACGCCGTTGCGTCTTTGCACGGTGAAGTGCATCTGCCCATTTTGCGCCCGCACGTCCACCGCACGCACCTGGGCGCCCTCGTTCAGACCATAGGTGGTCACGGGGCGGGCGATGTCGTCCACGATCGACTGCACGCCAGGGTCGTCCGAGCAAACGATGGCCGTGCCGTAAAAAGGCATTCGGTGCAAAAACTCCACAAACGCGGCTTTGAGCTTGGCCAGGTCGTGGCCATAGGTTTCCATGTGGTCGGCGTCGATGTTGGTCACCACCGCCATCACGGGCAAGAGGTTCAAAAACGAGGCATCCGACTCGTCGGCTTCCACCACGATGTAGTCGCCCGTGCCCAGTTTGGCATTGGCGCCTGCGCTGTTCAAGCGGCCACCAATCACAAAGGTGGGGTCCAGCCCGGCCTCGGCCAGCACACTGGCCACCAGGCTGGTGGTGGTGGTTTTGCCGTGTGTGCCGGCAATAGCGATGCCTTGCTTCATGCGCATGAGTTCGGCCAACATGACGGCCCGTGGCACGATCGGGATGTGACGCGCCCGTGCGGCCAGCACCTCGGGGTTGTCGGCTTTGACGGCGGTCGATGTCACCACGGCATCGGCGTCTTGGACATTGCCTGCGCTGTGGCCCACATTCGTGGCAATACCCAAAGCCGCCAAGCGTTGCAGCGTGGCGCTGTCGGACAAATCGGAGCCGGAAATCTGGTACCCCAGATTGAGCAAGACTTCGGCAATGCCGCTCATGCCCGAGCCACCGACACCGATGAAATGAATTTTTCGGATGGCGTGTTTCATGCCGCCAACTCCTCACAAGCCATCACAACCTCCCTGGTCGCATTTGTTTTTTTCTGTGCGTGGGCTTTTTCAGCCACGTCTTGCAATGTGTCGCGGCTCAGGGCCGTCAGGCGCTCGGCGAGGTTTTGCGCGGTCAATTCACCCTGCGGCACCAGCCAGCCACCACCCGAGGCCACCAAGAACTGCGCATTGGTGGTCTGATGGTCGTCCACAGCAAACGGGAATGGCACGAACAAGGCGGCCACACCCACCGCGGCCAACTCGGTCACGGTGCTCGCGCCTGCACGGCAGATCACCAGATCGGCCTGCGCAAAGGCGCTGGCCGTGTCGTCGATGAACGGGGTCAATTCGGCTTTCACGCCTGCAGCTGCGTAGTTGGCCCGCAGCGCTTCAATTTGTTTGGCGCCGCTTTGGTGAATCACGCTTGGGCGCGTGCCCTCTGGCATCAAGGCCAAGGCCTGCGGCACGATGTCGTTCAGGGCTTTGGCCCCCAAGCTGCCGCCCACCACCAACACACGCAAGGGGCCGCTGCGGCCGGCAAAGCGCTCGGCAGGTGTGGCCTGCTGCGTGAAAGCCTGGCGCAGCGGATTGCCCACCCATTGACCCGTTGCGAAGACGCCCGGGAAAGCGGTGAACACGCGGTCGGCCAATTGCGCCAGCACCTTGTTGGCCAACCCCGCCACCGAGTTTTGCTCGTGCAGCACCAAGGGCTTTCCCCACAGGCTGGCCATCATGCCGCCCGGGAAGGTGATGTAGCCGCCCAGGCCCAGCACCACATCGGGCTTGACCCGGCGAACCACCTGCAGGCTTTGCCAGAAAGCACGCAGCAGCTTGAGTGGTAAGAAGGCCAGTGTAGCCAAGCCCTTGCCACGCACACCACCAAAGGCCACCGCTTCAAAGGTGAAACCGCGCGGCGGCACCAACAGGCTTTCCATGCTGTCCGGTGCGCCCAACCAGTGCACACGCCAACCCGCCTCACGCAAGGCCTCGGCCACAGCCAGACCCGGGAAGATGTGCCCGCCAGTTCCTCCAGCCATCACAAGTGCGCATTTTTGCGTCATGGACGGCCTCCGCGCATCATCTGTTTGTTTTCCGCATCGATCCGCAGCACGATGGCAATGGCAATCAAGTTCATCATGATGGCCGAGCCGCCGTAACTCATCAGTGGCAGTGTCAAGCCCTTGGTGGGCAAGGCGCCCAGGTTCACGCCCATGTTGATGAAGGCCTGAAAGCCGATCCAGATGCCAACACCTTGTGCGACCAGGCCGGAAAATACTTTTTCCAGCGCGATCGACTGACGGCCGATCACCATGATGCGGCGGCTGAGCCACAGGAACAGACCAATCACCAAGGTCACACCCACCAAGCCAAACTCTTCACCAATCACGGCCAACAAGAAGTCGGTGTGCGCCTCGGGCAGCCAGTGCAGTTTTTCCACACTTCCGCCCAGACCAACACCCCAGACCTCACCACGACCAATCGCGATCAGCGAGTGTGTCAACTGGTAGCCCTTGCCCAGGGCATGCTGTGCACTAAAGGGGTCAAGGTATGCAAAGATCCGCTCCCGGCGCCAAGGCGACTCGGCGATCATGATCACAAAAGCCAGCACCAGAATGCCCAGAATCAGGAAGAACATCCGGGCGTTCACCCCACCCAGGAACAAGATGCCCATGGCGATGGTGGCGATCACCATGAACGCACCCATGTCCGGCTCGGCCAGCAAAAACACACCCGCCAGGCCCACCGCAGCGCCCATGGGCAGCACGGCTTTGAAGAATTTTTCCTTCACGTCCATCTTGCGCACCATGTAATCGGCGGCATAGATGATGGTGGCCAACTTGGCCAATTCAGACGGCTGAAAGTTCATAATGCCAAATGAAATCCAACGCCGTGCGCCATTCACGCCTTTGCCGATGAAGGGAATCAACACCAAGGCCAACAAGATCAGCGAAAACACAAACAAGGGACGGGCCACTTTTTCCCAGGTTTCCATGCGCACCTGAAAGACCAGCAAGGCCATGATGCAACCCACCACCATTGAAATCACATGGCGTGTGAGGAAATGGGTGTTGCTGTAACGGGAAAAACGTGGGTTGTCTGGCATCGCAATCGAAGCCGAATACACCATGACCATGCCCCACAGCAGCAAGGCCACCACCACCCAGACCAAGGCTTGGTCCACGCTTTGCATGCGGGCAGGACGACCATTGACACGACCTGCCATGCCGTACTCGCCCAGATTGACCGGCAAGCCTTGCGACCCAGACCCCATCCCACTCCCAGAGAAGCGGTGAAGCAGGCCAGCGGCAGATTGCTGCAGGCGCTGAGGGAAAGTCATGGTGTCACTCACAGCCCGCCCTCCATGGACACACCTGCAGCCTCGGCCAAGCTCGCCACGGCGTGCACAAACACCTCGGCGCGGTGGCCGTAGTTGTCAAACATGTCAAAGCTCGCGCAAGCGGGCGACATCAAGACCGCATCACCACTGCGGGCGATCGCCGCAGCCTGCGCCACAGCGGCATGCATGTCTGCGGCATCGTGCAGCGGCACGTCCGTGCCTTGCAGCGCTTCGCGGATCACGGGGGCGTCTCGGCCAATCAAAACCACACCCCGGGCAAAACGCTGGACGGGATCGGTCAAAGGCGAGAAGTCCTG
>Ga0255128_1000191_pt1 | contig 26305 bp, 25 predicted proteins | sample Law_Miss_RepC_8d_FD_188562 | JGI IMG/M metagenome (GOLD analysis project Ga0255128, IMG submission 188562) | Freshwater microbial communities from St. Lawrence River, New York, United States - Law_Miss_RepC_8d | ecosystem: Environmental > Aquatic > Freshwater > River | place: USA: New York... | reverse complement strand
GGCAAAGACCCGATCTGCGCCAGAGTGTCGGCGCCAAGCAGGGGGGCCTCGCCACGCAGCTCGTGTTCGTGCTGCTCATACAAACGGGCCAGGCGCTCCGGGGTGACTTGCGTGGCAGGCAAATCAAAAACCAACTGCCCCTCACGCAGCCCAATGATGCGGGGGAAATGGGCCAGCGCCATGTCCACCTGGTGCAAGGTGGCCACCAACGTGATCTGACGCTCGCGCGCCAAGCTCACCAGAGCGGCCAATGCCATGCGGGCGCGCATCGGGTCGAGCGCCGACAAGGGTTCGTCGATCAGCCACAAACCGGCCGGGGCCAGCAAGGCGCGGGCCAAGCCCACGCGTTGACGCTCGCCGCCGGACAAACGGTCGACACGCTCGAACAATTTGCTGTCCAAGTCAAAATGGCCCAGCGCCTCGAATGCGGCGGGAATATCGGCCGGATAAAACAAAGAACGCAGACTGGCCCACAAACCCATGGCGGGCAAACGCCCCGCCAGCACCGAGGTCACTACCCTTTGACGCGGTGGCAGGGGTGGCACTTGCGGGGCCAAAAACAACTGTCCACGAAGCTGCCGCAAAGCCCGGGCCGACAGACGCCACGGGTCTTGACCCGCCAGTTGCAAGTGGCCCCGGGTGGGCGGCTGCGCACAGGCCAAGACTTGCAACAAGGTGGTTTTGCCTGCCCCCGAGGGACCAATCACGGCAACCTGCTCACCCGCAGCCACTTTCAAACTCAGCCCGTGCAAGGCAGGAGTGGCACTGGGCAGCGCCGCCGGATGTCTCGCCTCTAGGGCCTTGAGATCAATGTTCACAGCAAACGTCAATAGGCTAAATCAGAGCAAGCCAGCACTGCGTGCCGCCGTTTCCAGGCCCTTATAGTTTTCTGGCGTGGTGCTCAGGTAACGGGTGGCGCGGTTGAGTTTCAGTATTTCGGCATGCTCGGGATTGGCAGGGTTGAGGGCCAACAGAGCAGCCTTGATCTTTTCACGCAAATCAGCAGGCATATCGGCATGCACCGACCAGTTGTAATTGAAGTAAGGGGGGGTGGTGTAAAAAACGTTCACCGCCTGGGTGTCCACTTTATTTTCAGCGACGAACTTTTTCCAAACCGTGATGTCCAGTGCAGCAGCGTCCACCTTGCCACTGACCACTGAGGCAATGGTCGCATCGTGTGCGCCGCTGTAGGCCACACGCTTAAAGTCTTTTTCGGGCTCGATATTGGCTTGCAACAAATAGCTGCGCGGCATCAGGTGACCCGAAGTGCTGCTTTGCGAGCCAAACGAGACCTGCTTGCCTTTCATGTCGGCCAGACTTTTGATGCCCGAGCTGGTTTTGGCAATGAACACCGACTGAAAGCGGGTGTCTTCTTCGCGCTGTGCCAGGGGCACGATCTTGCCGTTAGAACGGATGTTGGCCTGCACAAAAGTGAAGCCGCCAAACCAGACCACATCCACCTTTTTGTTGACCAAGGACTCTACGGCCGCCGGGTAATCGGTGACCGGGGTGAACTGCACCTTCATGCCCAATTGCTTTTCTAGGTAATTGGCCAAGGGAGTGAACTTGCGCACCTGCTCGGTCGCAGCCTCTTCGGGGATGGTGGTCACGCGCAAAGTGGTTTGCGCACTTGCTGCAGACGAGAACAGGGCAGTTAGGACAGTAATGGCGGTAAGGACTAACAAACCTGAGAAGGCCGAAACCCGGATTTTGGAGAAAAACGAAAAATTCATGGTGAGGGCGTCAATCGAGGTGAAGTGCTTGAAAAAAGGGCTCAATTACACCCTGAAATGTAAGTACCCGGCCAGCAGGGGCCAAAAGGACGCCCCAATGCCCCCTGCAGCACCCGACTCTTCAATGCGACAGGCACTTTGAGTTGGCCCGCACTGACTTAATATGCGGTCATGCCCAATGCCCAATTCATCCAAATTTTTCAACCCAACGCTGCGGCCGTTGCCCAGGAATTGCTGCAAGGGCTTTGCGCCCCGCAGGCCATGACCTCGCCCAAATACCTGTATGACGCGCTGGGCTCGCGTCTGTTCGAGGCCATCACCGAGTTGCCCGAATACGACGTGACCCGCACCGAAGCCCGCGCGATGCAACTGCACGGCAGCGACATGGCCATGCACCTTCCGAAAAACGCTTGCTGGATTGATCTGGGCGCGGGCAATTGCGAAAAAGCCGGTCGTTTGCTGGGCCCCATGGCCGCCGGACGCTATGTAGCGGTGGATATTTCTGTTGATTTTTTACGCAGCGCGATCGAAAACCTGCAACGTCAACACCCTGATCTGCCCATGATGGGCTTGGGCACCGACTTTTCGGGCGGCCTGGATTTGCCTGATAGCCTGAACCTTGACCCTGCCCAGCCACGCGTGCTGTTTTACCCCGGTTCCAGCATTGGCAACTTCACGCCCGAGCAAGCGGTGGGCTTTTTGCGCAGTTTGCACAGCGCCTGCGGCACGGCCGCCTCAAGCGGCTTGCTTATAGGGGTGGATTTGCTTAAAAATGCCGACGAGCTCGAAGCCGCCTACGACGATGCGCTGGGCGTGACTGCCGCCTTCAACCTGAACTTGTTGTTGCACATCAACCGCTTGGTCGGCAGCGACTTTAAGGTGCGCGACTGGCAGCACCTGTCGCGCTTCAATGCCGAACAATCGCGCGTAGAAATGCACTTGCGGGCACGCCATGCCGTGCGGGTGCAATGGCCGGGTGGTGAACGCCTGTTTGCAGCCGGAGAGACCATTCACACGGAAAACGCCTGCAAATGGACGGTTTCTGGGTTTGATGCTTTGCTGCAATCGGCAGGCTTCAAAAGCACCCGATGCTGGACCGATCCGGCCACTCGTTTTGCCCTGTTCTGGGCCACGGCTTGAGCTTGTCGCCCAGTTGATTGGGTGCCACCGTAAGCCTGTCCATAATGAATTCATCACGGCATTCTGGCCGTGCATTCATACACCTAACAGGAGACTTGCATGTTGAACGATCTGAAAGACAAAGTGGTTTTGATCACCGGTTCCAGTACCGGCATCGGCGCTGCGGCTGCCGTGGCGTTCGGCAAACTGGGGGCTCGGGTGGCGGTGCATTACAACAGCAGCAAAGGCCCCGCCGAAGAAGTGCTCCAAGCCGTCAAGGCCACAGGGGCCGAGGCGGTTTTGCTGCAAGGTGACGTGATGGATTCAGCCGAGTGCCGACGCTTGGTAGACGACACCGTCAAGGCGTTTGGCCGCATCGACATCCTGATCAACAACGCCGGGGCCTTGGTGCAACGGGTGCCCATTGAGGACATCACCGACGCACTTTTTGACAACGTGGTTTACCTGAATGTGCGCTCGGCCATGATGTGCACCGCCGCAGCCGTGGCGGCCATGCGCCAGCAAGGGCAAGGGGGCGTGGTGATCAATGTCACCTCGGTCGCGGCACGCCATGGGGGCGGGGCCGGTGCCTCACTTTATGCAGGCTCCAAAGGCTTTGTCTCCACCATGACCCGAGGTTTGGCCAAGGAATTGGTCAAAGACAAGATCCGCGTCAACGCCGTGGCACCGGGCGTGATTACCACTCCGTTCCATGAGCGCTTTTCGACGCCCCAAATGTTGGAAGGTTTCAAGGCCACCATTCCCATGAACCGCCTCGGCACAGCCGAAGAATGTGCCGGTGCTTTTGTTTATTTGGCCTCAGAGCAAATGTCGGGCTATGTGACAGGCCAGATCATTGAGGTCAATGGCGGGCAATACATGCCCTGAACTCAGACCCTGAACATCAATGGCCTGACGGGTACAAAACGGTCACGCGCCACAGGCTGCGTGGCCGGGTCAGGTCTATCAGGGGCGCACTGTGCAACAGCAAGGCGTTGTCCCAAACAATGACATCACCGTTTTCGTAGTGGTGCGTGTAGCAATAAGCCTCTTGCGTGGCGTGCGCCGCCAGTTCGCGCAACAAGGCCAGCGCCGCATCATCGGCCATGCCCTCAATGCCAAACGAGCTGCCACTCACGGCATACAGGGCGGGTTGGCCGGTAAAAGGGTGTTTTTTGACCAAGGGGTGCCGCACCCAGTTCACCCTTTTGGCTTGCGCTGGGTTGAGCACCGACGCCACGGTTCGCGATTGCTGATCCATATCGTCCCGGTTGCCATAGTGGTGCTTGACGACCAAGTTTTGAATTTTTTCTTTGGTGCTGCTCGGTAAATCGGCATAGGCTTTGGCCTGGTTGGCAAACGTCGTGCCATTTGGGGCGGGGGGCACATCTTGCGCGTGCAAGATGGTGCACCGCGCCACATCGTCCAGATAAGAATAGTCGGTGTGAAAATAAGTGCCTGCATCCACCAAACCGGTGGGTTTGCCGTCCTTAAAAACATTGGACAGCAAGAGAATATTGGCATCTTCCGGGTGATGAAATGTGTCAATGACATGGGGCGACGGCCGGCCCCACTGCTGGGCAAAGTTCACCATTTGAGCGGCTGTGAGCGACTGGTTCTTCAGCACAATGAACCCATGCCGATGCAAGGCGTCGCCTAACCACTGCTTTTGCGATGTCTCCAGGGCTTGTGCCAGATCCAGGCCCTCAATTCGCGCCCCCAAAACATCACTTAAAGGCGTCAGTTGCGGCATGGCTCAATTGATCATTTCAGGTGAAAAGAGGCGTGGCAGAAACAGGGCAATTTCAGGGAACACAATCACGCCCAGCAAAACAAACAGCATGGGCACCACCATGATCATGGTGTCCTTTAAAGCGAAACGCAGGGGCACTTTGGCCACCGCACAGGCAATCATCAGACACATGCCATAAGGCGGTGTGACCAAGCCAAAGGCCAGGGCCAAAATGCCCACAATGGCAAAGTGCACCGGGTGCATGCCCACCGACTGGGCCAAGGGTTGCAAGGTAGTGCCCACAATGATGATGGCCGGGATCGCATCCAAAAAGCAGCCCACCACCAAAAAGGCTGCTGCAATGAACAAGCCCACGCCAATCACCCCCATGCCCCAGGTTTGCACGTTGGACAACAAAGCCTTGGGGATTTGGTAATAGGCCAACAACCAGCCAAATACCGAGGCCGTGCCCACGCAAAACAAGGCCACAGCAGACAATTTGCCAGAGTCCAATACCGCAGCAATGAATTGTTTGAAACCCATTTCACGGTAGAAAAACAGCGACAAAAGAGCGGCATACAGCACCGCTGCAGCCGCAGACTCGGTGGCCGTGAACCAACCCAACAAAATGCCTCCCACAATGATCAAGGGGGTCATCAAGGCCGGTATGGCCACCCCGGCCGACTTGACCAACTCTGCGAAATCGGCACGCGGATACACCGGGTAATTGCGCCTGACCGCATAAGCATGCACCGTGGCCATTTGGGCCAAGCCCAGCAACAAGCCAGGCACAATGCCCGCCAAATACATCGCACCGATGGAGGTGGAGATCACGCCACCCCAAACCACCATCAAGATGGAAGGCGGAATGATGACCGCCAACACAGCGGACACCGCCGTGACGGCAATTGAGAACGACAGGTCGTACCCCTCCTTGACCTGCGCCTCGATGAACAACTTGCCTTGCCCTGCGGCGTCAGCACTGGCTGAGCCAGAAATGCCCGCAAAAAACACCGACAACAACACATTGATTTGTGCCAAGCCACCTGGGAAATGCCCGACCAAAGCCCTAGACAAACGCATCATCCGATCGGTGATGCCGCCCGCATTCATCAAATTAGCGGTCAAGAGAAAGAACGGGACCGCCAACAAAATAAAGGAGTTGTAGGTCTTGAATGTTTCATTGAACAAGACCATGGGCGAAAGACGGGGCTCGAGCACTAAAACCGGCAATGAGGCCAGTCCCAAGGCAAATGCAACAGGCACCCTGATGGCCAAAAGGAAGAAAAACCCTCCAAAAAGAATCAGTGCCGCCATCCCCGGAGAAAACAATGCTGAGGTCAAACTACTGACTCCTGGTTCGCACTTTCATCACCGTCCGAGGCGCTGAACATGTGGTGCAACAAAAAAACAATCCAAAGAAAACCGGATATCGGCCAGGCAATGAAAATCCACCACATGGGCATATCGGCCAGCTCGGAGGTCTGGTTCCATCCGAATTGCGTGAATTCGATGCCCCATAAAAAAAGCAAAGCACGGTTGGTTCGTTCGGACAGCTTTGGCAAAAAGTCCACATCAAAATGCATTTTTTCCCGCACCCCGATGGTCGCACCGAGCATGATCAACCAGATGAAAAAAAACCGACTCATTTCCTCTGTCCACATGTAGCGGGGAATGAAATCGGTGTACCTTGAAAATATCTGCAAACACACGGGCACCAACAGCAGCAGCAGGGTAAAAACCAGCAAAAACGCCAACAGATCGTCAATGAGGCGCAGGAATTTGTTCATGGGTGATTGACCGGAAAATCAGCAGGGGTGTTTGCAAACAAACACCCCTGCAAGACCTTTACTTCAAGGCATTGATTTTGGCGTAGATGGCATCAGCGCCCACTTCTTTGGCATAGGCGGCCATGACCGGGTCCACCAACTTTTGCATTTCAGCGCGCTGGCTAAACGGCACCTGCTTGAGCTTGCCTTCTCTGGCGTATTTGTCCAACTTGGCCTGGTCTTCGGATGACTCAATTTGGCGGCCATAGGCTCCAGCTTCCTTGCCCGCTTTGACAATGGCGGCCTGCAAATCGGCTGGCAGTTTTTTCATGGTCTTGACCGAGAAGCACAGTGGCCGGATGGTGATGGCGTGGCGCGTCATCAAAATGCTGGGGGCAACTTCGTAGAACTTCATGGCCTCAACGCCTGCAGCCTCGTTTTCGCCCGCTTGGATCACCCCGTTTTGGATGGCGTTGTAGACCTCGTTATAAGCAATCACGGTAGGGGTCATGCCGACTGCACCGAAAGTGCGGCTCCAGATGGGCGCACCTTGCACACGCACTTTAAGGTTTTTAAGTTCCGCTAAGTTGCCCGCTGGCTTGTTGGCAAAAATGTTGCGCACGCCACCCCCGGCATACCCAATCAACGCGACTTCGGCTTTTTGCTCCACCTCGTCAGCAATCGGCTTGAGGATGTCCTGGTCCAGGACTTTGTTCCAGTGGTTCAAATCGCTGAACAAAAACGGGGCGTCAATGAAAGGTGCCGCCTTAGAGAAGGTAGACATGTGGGCAGGCGAGACAATCGCATAGTCCACCGCTTTGCCTTGGTTCATGTAGGCAAAGTAATCTTTTTCCAGCCCCAATTCGCTGTTTTTATGCAGCACGAAGTTGACGGGCTTGCCGTAATACCGCTTCACAAGCTCTTCGAACCGAACCATGGTTTTGGTGAAGGCATGGTCGTCACCAAATTGGGATGCGCCGTGCAGTGTGATCGCGGCTTGTTGTGCATGCGCCGTCAAGGCCATGACCGATGAAAGAACCACACCCAGCAAAGGCTTCAAAAGTTTCATGTTTATGTCTCCTGTAGTGATCGGGACAACAACTTGTGTCCGTTGTTGTTCTTAAACTCTAGGCCAAACCGACTCAATAAGTGCTGGGGTAAACCATGCATTTTTTCCCCTTGTTGTCACCAACGCGTCCTGCGCCTCTGGCCTGTCCGACCTTGAAAGTGATAACTTGAATACTTTCGCGGTGGCAGGCGATAGCCCATTTGCACCTCTGCCCAATGGAACAGGTCATTGAATCCGAAATCTGGATTCGTCATACGAAAGAATCTCATGAAACACATCGGTTTTATTGGTGCATCAGGCCTTATGGGGCACGGCATGGCCAAAAATTTGTTAGCCAAAGGTTTTCAGGTTTCTTTGACCGCCCACTCCAAGCGCGAGCCATTACAGGATTTGCTGGCCGCAGGGGCCAAATTGGCAGCGCACCATGCCGATTTGGCCGCATGTGACGCGGTCATCATTTGCGTCACGGGCACACCCCAAGTCGAGGCCGCCTTAGAGGGGCCCCAGGGACTGTTGAGTCGGGCACGCGCAGGTTTGGTGATCGTGGACGCGTCCACCAGCGAACCCGATTCCACCCGTCGATTGGCCGCACGCTGTCAGGCCGTGGGCATGACCTTGGTCGACGCCCCTCTGGCCCGCACACCAGTAGAGGCCGAAGCCGGCAAACTCAACACCATGGTGGGGGCTTCGCCCGAAGTGTTTGCCCAGCTCGAGCCGATGCTCCAGGCCTATTGCGAAAACATTTTTCATGTGGGAGAAACCGGGTCGGCACATGTCATCAAGTTGCTCAACAACTTTTTGGCCCAAGCCATTGCCACCTCGGCGGCCGAAGCCTTTGCCGTGGGTGCCAAAGCGGGCGTGGATGTCGCGCAATTGGTGCGCGTGGTGTCGGCAGGCGGTGTCAACTCGGGTATTTTTCAGGCCATGGCCAAAACCTTGAACGGCGATTACTCGGGTTTGAAATTTGAATTGAACAATGCTTCTAAAGATCTACGCTACTACGTTCACCTGACCGAAAGCGTCAAAGCCCCTTCGATGGTGGGCACCAGCGTGCACCAAAGCCTGGTGACCGCCTGTGCTCTCGGTTTTGGGCCTGAACTGGTGCCCTCTTTGGTCAAGGCGCAAGCACAAATCAACCAAGTCAAAATCAGCGAAGGCAGCTGACATGGCAACCCGCATGGGCATGGCCTTGGTCGGTCTGGGTGCGGCCACTTTGCCGCACTTGCGAAGTTTGCAAGAACTGACAGACCGAATTGATCTGCGCTATGCGGTCTCACGCCACCCACACCCTGAGCGATTGCAGCCTTACACCGGGCCTGTGCAGTGGGTGAACTCGCTGGAGCCTGTTTTACAGGACCCACTGGTTCAAGCGGTGATCGTGGCCACGCCCCCGGCAACGCATCTGGACATTTGCCAACGCTGCTTTGCTGCGGGCAAACACGTCTTGCTCGAAAAGCCCCTTGAGCTGAATTTGGAGCGTTCTGCCCAAGTGGTTGAACTGGCTCGCCAAAGCGGTCTTCAACTGGGTGTGGTGCTGCAACACCGCTTTCGAGAAGCCAGCCTGCTTTTGGAAAAGCTGTTGCGAGACGGTCGTTTGGGTGAAGTGCAAGCCGCCTCGGTTCGGGTGCCCTGGTGGCGACCACAGGCTTATTACAACGAAGCCGGGCGGGGCACTTGGGCGCGCGATGGCGGGGGTGTTTTGCTGACCCAAGCTATTCATACGCTGGACTTGTTCAGGTCTCTTGTGGGGGTGCAATCGGTCACCTCGGCCGTGGTGCGACAAACCCGCCTGCACCAAATGGAAACCGAAGACCACGTCAGCGCCTTGTTGGTGCTGGGCAATGGGGCCCCTGGCGACCTGATGGCCACCACGGCCATGTACCCTGGCTACCCTGAATCGATCGAGATCATTGGCGAACGGGGCTGCGCCCGATTGATCGGTGCCAACCTGCACGTCAACTACCTTGACGACGAGCCCCTGAACCTGATCAGTGAAGGGGGCACGGGCAGCGGCGTCAACATGATGGATTTTTCGCACGGGCCGCACCGCGACTTGATCACTGATTTCATGGATTCAATCTTGCAAAACCGAACGCCTTGGGTGAGCGGCGCGGATGCGCTGAAAACCCATCACTTGATCCATGAATTGCTGCGCATGGGCTCGGCACTTCCGGCTTGAGGTCTCTGTCTGCGCTTTCTGAGGTTTGTTTGAACCTTGGCTTCGGCCCACAGGCCCACGGGTCAAAAAATTAACAGGCAATGGAGCGGAAGCCCGCAAACACATCTCGTCGCTCGGGCACAAAGAAGTTGCGATAACGCACATCCACCATGTGCACTGCGGTAGCCTCACACGCGCCCTTTAAAACACGGTGCGTGTGCCACCAAGGGGCCGAGTACTCCCGGTAAGGGTGGGCTACAAATCCCGGGTAAGGGGTAAAAGCACTGGCGGTCCACTCCCAGACACTGCCCCAGACAAAATCCGAGGCGTGAGCAGCACAGGCCCATTCAGCCTCGCTGGGGAGCCGTCGACCGGCCCACACGCACCAGGCCTGTGCATCGTGAGCGTTCACATGCACCACGGGCGCTTTCGGGTTCATGTCTTGCCATTGGCCAAATTGTTGCACTTGCCAATCGCCTTTTACGCAGCGCACATGCGGTGGCAGCGCGTGGCCTGTCGCTTGCAAAAATGGCAGGTAGCGCGCCCAAGTCACCGCCTGGGCATCGATAGAGAAGGCCGCCAGTGCAACGGGGTGCGCTTGGCATTCGTTGTCAAAGGCAAAGCCCGGCCCTTGGTGACCCTCAGTCCAGACTTGCGCGGGGACACTGATTTGCGCAGCTTCAACCTGATATTGAGACCGCTCCTGACGCTGGCACCAGTGGCGTGGCAAATGCAACCCCAAGGCCTGCGCCATGTAAACCGAGGCTTCGTTGTGCATGTCTTCGTGCTGCAGCGCCAGACGCCAAAAGTACAAAGCGTCGTCAGTGGCATTGGGCACCGCCTGCAAAGCCACCAAACTGGCTTGCAAGGTATCGGCCAAGTAACGGTGCACACGCTCAAGATCGGGCAAGTCCAGAGCCCATCGGCTGTCGTGGGGGACGACACTGGAGTTGAAAAAAGCATCCGCATCGGGCAAGCGCGAAGGCCCCCAGTCGTCTCCGCTGCTGGGCCCCTGCGGGCCCAAATGGCGCTGGCGGTTGCGCAGCGTCCACCACTCCTGAAACCAGGCCAGGTGGCCCCACTCCCAAAGCGGTGGATTCATGCCGGGCAGGGGGGGCACAGACAAATCTGGCAAGGCTTGTTGCCATGCCTGCATCAAGCCCAGTGTGCGGGCCCGCGTGGCTTGCAGGGCAAGTGCCAAAGTCTGAGGCCCGGCTGTGCGGGCGGCGCTGCGCACCGGGCCCTGGCATGAACCAGAAGTGGGTTCATCGGGGGACCGCCTTGCCTCGGCCGGGGTACTGCCATTCATGTATAAATCGCCCATGCAAAAACTTCGTGTGGTCATTGTCAGCCCCGCTTTGGCCGACGCCAACAACGGTAACTGGCAAACGGCCCGCCGTTGGCAAGCCCTTTTGTCCCCGCATTCTGCCCGCATCGTCAAACAATGGCCCGATGCCCTGGCCGAACAAGACCAGGTGATGCTGGCCCTGCACGCCCGGCGCTCGGCCGATTCGGTGCAGGCCTGGCATGCACAGCAGGGTCAGCAAGGTCTGGGGCTGGCCCTGACAGGCACCGATTTATACCGTGACATTCAGCACGACCCCAAGGCCCAAGCCTCACTCGACTTGGCACACAGCCTGGTGGTCTTGCAAGGACTGGGGACCCGATCTTTGCCTCATCAGCACCAAGCCAAAGCCCGGGTGATTTTTCAGTCCACCGCAAGCCGCAAGACCCTGGCCAAAACCGCCCGGCATTTGCGCGTGCTCATGGTCGGGCATCTTCGTGAAGAAAAAGACCCGCTGACCCTGATGAACGCAGCACGCTTGCTGCCCACGGACAGCGGCGTCCTGATTGACCACATCGGTGCGCCGCTTGACCCGTTGCTGGGTCAGGCCGCCCAAACCACCCAGTTGCAATGCCCACATTACCGCTGGTTAGGGGGCTTGCCGCATGCCCCGACTCTGCAACGCATCCAACGCGCCCACTTGCTGGTTCACACCAGTCGCATGGAAGGGGGGGCGCATGTCTTGATGGAGGCGATTTGCAGTGGCACACCGGTGCTGGCTTCCCGCATAGACGGCAATATGGGACTGCTGGGTGAAGACTACAGCGGTATTTTTGAGGCGGGAGACGCGCAAGGACTGGCCAATTTGCTGCTGGCCTGCCGGAACCCGCAAAACGGTCACGACCTGGTGGCACACTTGGGGCGTCAGTGCGCCTTGCGCGCACCCTTGTTTCAACCGCAGGCCGAACGCGCCGCCTTGCACCGCTGGGTGCAAGACCTCTGGACACATTAATGCAATCTTTAGATCAACCCGTACTGCGAGACCTGGTGCTGGTGGGCGGTGGCCACAGCCATGTCGGCGTGTTGCGCATGTTCGCCATGAAGCCCGAGCCTGGGCTGCGCATCACGGTGATTTGCACCGACATCGACACGCCGTATTCGGGCATGCTGCCCGGCTACATTGCTGGCCATTACAACTTTGACGAAGTGCACATCGACTTGGGTCGCCTGTGTGCCTGGGCCGGTGCACGTCTTTACCGCGATACCGTGGTGGGGATTGACCGCCAACAACAGCGCGTGATTTGCAAAAACCGCCCTGCCGTGGCCTACGACTTGCTGTCCATCAACATCGGCTCCACACCGCAGGTACAACACGTTGAAGGCGCGCAGGCGCTGGCGGTTCCCGTCAAACCCATTGCCCAATTCAACCAACGCTGGCTGGCCCTGCTGGACAAAGTCCGCCAATGGCCCAGCTACAAAGGCCGCATGACCCTTGCCGTGGTGGGCGGTGGCGCCGGGGGCGTGGAATTGGTCTTGTCAATGCAATACCGTTTGCGCAATGAGCTCAAGGCGATTGGGCGCAACCCAGAAGACTTGCAGTTTGTCCTGCTGACCTCTGGCGACACGATCTTGCCCACCCACAACCCCGGCGTGCGCGCGCGCTTTGCCAAGGTGCTGCAAGAACGCAATGTCGAGGTCCACACGCAGGCCGAGGTCATACAAGTTTCTCCCGGCTGCTTGCACACCCAAAAAGGCTTGACCTACGACGCCGACGAAACCATGTGGGTGACCCAAGCCGGTGGACCGGGCTGGTTGCAAAGCACCGGTTTGTCACTGGACGCGCACGGTTTCATCCAGGTCAATGCCGAACTGCAGTCGCTGACCGATCCGCTGATTTTTGCTGCGGGCGACATTGCTGCGTTTACCGACCGGCCCTTGGAGAAAGCCGGTGTCTTTGCTGTACGCATGGGCAAACCTCTGGCGGAGAATTTGCGCCGCAGCCTGCGCGGCCAAAAATTGCGCCCTTATGAACCACAACGCCAATGGCTGGCGCTGATCTCCACCGGCAACCGCTACGCCGTGGGTTCACGCGGGTGGTTGGGTTTTGCGGGCGATTGGGTGTGGCACTGGAAAGACCGCATTGACCGCCAATTCATGCGCCGCTTCACCGAATTGACCGTCATGCCATCGGGACATCCAAATGACCCGGTCGGCATGAGCCTGAAGGCCATGCTGCAGGTGCTGAAAAACATCTACGCCCAAGGCCAGAGTCCCAGCACCCGCATGACCCTCAGCGCCGAAGAGTCGTTGCAAGCCATCTCTGCCATCGCCATGCGTTGTGGCGGCTGCGGTGCGAAGGTGGGCACAGACATTTTGTCGCGCGCCTTGGGCAGCTTGAAGCCAGTCGAGCGCCCCGATGTGCTGATTGGTCTGCACTCACCGGACGATGCCGCCGTGGTGCGCGTGCCTGCCGGTATGGCCGTGGTGCACACCGTGGATTTTTTCCGCGCTTTCATTGACGACCCTTACCTGTTTGGCAAAGTGGCCGCGAACCACGCCTTGGGCGATATTTTTGCCATGGGTGCCGATGCCCAAACCGCCACGGCGGTGGTCACTGTTCCGCCTGGGCTAGAGAGCAAGGTAGAAGACTTGCTGATGCAAATGATGGGCGGGGCGATTGAGGTGCTCAACGCTGCGGGCTGCGCTTTGGTGGGCGGCCACACGGGTGAAGGCAAAGAGTTGGCGTTGGGCTTTGCCATCAATGGCCTGATCGACGAAACGATGATGGATGTCATGCGTAAGGGGGGCATGCAGCCTGGCGATGTGCTGCTGCTGACCAAACCCATGGGGACCGGCACGCTGTTTGCCGCACACGCCCGCCACGCAGCCAAAGGGCGCTGGGTCGATGCCGCGCTGCAGTCGATGGTGCAGTCGAATCAGATCGGTGCAAAAATTTTGCGCACCCACGGTGCCACGGCCTGTACCGACCTGACGGGCTTTGGCCTGCTGGGCCATTTGGTCGAGATGACCCGCCCTTCAGGTGTGGATGCCGAGCTGCAAATGAGCGCCTTGCCGCTGCTAGACGGTGCGGTGGACTGCGTGAAAGCGGGCATTGTGAGCTCTTTGCAACCCGCCAACGTGCGCCTGCGCCGGGCCTTGCGCAATGCCGATGAATTCATCAACGACCCGCGTTACCCCTTGCTGTTTGACCCCCAAACTGCCGGCGGGTTGCTGTCCAGCGTGCCCGCAGCACAGGCCCAAGCCTGCGTGCAGGCCTTACAAGCGGCCGGTTATGTGCACGCCGCCGTCATTGGACGCATCACTGCTCAGGGCGAAGCCCTGGAGCCGGTGGTCCTCAGAACCTGAATAATCTATTCATCCCCACGATCCGGCTGGCTTCATGCCGGGTCATAACCAGAGACTTTCATGAACATCAAATCCATCATCTTGGCCCTTGCAGTCAGCGTTTCAAGCACCGCTTGGGCACAAGCCGACAAAGTGGTCTACCACATAGACAACGCTGCCGTGCAAGCCACCAAAGCCCTGCGCAACATCCGCAACCACCTGGATGTGGCCCCAGAAACACAAATCGTGGTGGTCACCCATGCTGATGGAGTGGACTTTTTGCTTGAAGGTGCCAAAGACAAAAACAACCCAAACGTGGACTACGGCGCACTGGTTTCAGCCTTGAAGGCACGCAAAGTCAGGTTTGAGGTTTGCGAAATCACCCTGACCAACCGCAACTTGAAAAAAGACTTGTTCAGCCTGGATGCCGAATTCACACCCTCGGGTGTGGTGCGCATAGGCCGCTTGCAAACCCGTGAAGCCTACGGCTACATCAAGCCCTGAGTTGCCCCACCGGTTGCTGGTGCTCGCACCCGTCAAGTCAATAACAAAAGCGGAAGCAAACCAGAAAGGCTGGCGTCATGGTCCTGAAAGTGGTTGTCTTTGATGCCTATGGCACCTTGTTTGATGTTTATGCCATCGGTGCGCTGGCCGAAATCCTCTACCCCGGCCAAGGCGCAGCCCTGTCGGTGCTCTGGCGAGACAAGCAAATTGAGTACACCCGCTTGATTTCCCTGAGCGACCCCAGCGCGCAAGGCAGCAGGCACTACCTGTCTTTTTGGGAGATCACACGCTTGTCGCTGCGCTATGCGCTGGCCCGGCTGGGTTTGCAACACACGCAAGACAATGAAGACGCCCTGATGGCGCAATATGCCGAGCTCACGGCCTTTCCTGAAAACCTGGACGTGTTGAAGCGTTTGCGCGAACGCGGTATTGCCACCGCCATCTTGTCCAACGGCAGCCCTGACATGCTGCAATCTGCGGTGCACAGCGCAGGCATGACCGGTTTGCTGGATGCCGTGCTGTCGGTTGACGGCGTGCGGCAATTCAAGACCACCCCCAGCAGCTACCAATTGGTGTTGGCGCATTTCAAGTTGCCCGCCGAAGAGGTGTTGTTTGTCTCCAGCAACGCTTGGGATGCACTGGGTGCCACCTGGTTTGGCTTCACCACGCTGTGGGTCAATCGCCAGGGCCTGCCGCCCGAGACCCTGGGGCCAGCACCGCACTTTGTAGGGCGCGATTTGACCGAGGTGTTAAAGCGCGTGTAAGTTGCTTGTGGAGGTTCATTTTTTAGAATGATGCTTTAAAAATCCCCGCTGATCAGCCCTTTTAAAGTTCTTTGTCTTATGCCCACTTCGTCTCATTTGTCATCGCTGATGGCCCCGCATGGCCGCTTGCGTGTAGCCATCAATCTGGGCAACCCAGTGTTGGCCAAACTGGACTTGGCTTCTGGTGATCCGACCGGCATTTCAGTCGATTTGGCGCGCCAATTGGCCGCTGATTTGGGTTTGGACGTTGACTGGTGTTTGTTCAAAAAAGCCGATGAGTCGGTGCAATGCGTGCGCGCTGATGAAGCCGATATCGGATTTTTTGCCATCGATCCCTTGCGCGGCCAGGGGCTGCATTTTTCGCCCCCTTATTTACAAATCGAAGGGGCTTACATGGTGCGCCAAGACTCGCCGCTGCAAACCAATGCCGAGGTGGACCAAGTCGGGCACCGGGTCACGGTAGGCGCAGGCAGTGCCTACGATTTGTATTTGACCCGGCACCTGCAACAGGCGTCCATCGTGCGCGCCCCCAGCTCGCCCGCCGTGGTCGATGTATTCACTGAACAACAACTTGAAGTGGCGGCGGGCGTCAAACAGCAACTGCAAGCCGATGCTCAACGCTTGCCAGGGGTTCGCCTTTTGCCCGGTCGTTTCATGGTCATCCACCAAGCCATGGGCATGCCCGCCACGCGCAGCCCAGAGGCCTGCAGCTTTCTGAATGCCTTTGTTGAAAAAGCCAAAAGTAGCGGATGGGTCGACCAAGCCTTTGTTCGGCACGACATTGCGGGCGCTGCTGTGGCCCCTGCGGGTTATCCCGCTCAAGTATGAAAACAGCCTTGCGATTCATTGGCTCAAGGAATCGCTTTTCGGGTCGATACAACACCATGGGTGTCGATTTGCGATGGGCCGCCTCTTGGAAACCGATGAAAAAAGTGCTTTTTTACCTGCTGTGTGGGTCTGGCTTGTGGCTAAGTTTGCACACGTCTGCGCACGCCCAAAACAAAACCCCCACCAAAGCGCCGCAAAGCACTTGCATGGTGGCCGAATTCAGGTCTTTGGCTTTGTTGACGCACGATGCCAATGAACGGGTGAGCAAGACAAACGACTGGCTCAAGCAGAACGGCGAAAAATGCACCCAGGCCCAGTTGAATGCCATTGCCTCCAACAGCCCGACATGGTTGGGCACAGCTTTGACCATCGAGGTTGCAGGGCGAATTGACGCCTTGATTGAGGCCAAAATTGCCGACAACCCAGATTTAATGGCGGCGCTTTATTCGTCCAAAGGCAAGGAAGCCCGCGCGTCTGTCGAGGTTACCAAACCACCGCCTGCGCCTGCCCCTGTAGTCCCGGCCGCACAACCGGCTTTGGCTCAAGCCAACACCGTGATTCAACCTGTCATGGTGCAAGGCCCCGGTGCTGGAGCCAAAGTACCTGAAGTGCCCGATGCCTACTTTGGCACCCGGCAAAAAGAACAGCTTCTTGAGTTTTTTGAAGAAACACGAGGCCCTGGGGAGTGTCCAAAAGGACTGGTCAAGCGTGGCGACAAATGCGAATCACGCGTGAAAGAGCGGGATTGGAAACTGCGGCAACCTTTACCACCCTCTGAAAGACCCGAAGACTTGCCCATGGCTCTGATCCTGAAACTGGGTCAGCCCGCACCGGACCATCAATACAAAAGGGTGGGCGCCGATATCTTGCTGCTGAAAGGCCCGCAAAACATCGTGGTGGATGCCATCCTCGATCTGGGCGGCCTGAAGGCCAAAGCAGGCGGTTAAGAAGATCCAGCCCATGGCCCTGGGCTCATGGACTCATGCGTCCACGGTCCCACGGGCACATTCGCCGAGTGCGGTTGTTAGTTCATTGCACCCAGTCCAACGCTTTGACCCAGCCCACACTCTGACTGCCCGTGTTGTCGGCATCAGCCCCTATCAGCACCGCACGCACCTTGGGCAGGGGTGCACCGGCCGGGCTTTCATCGGCAAAGAGTTGGGCAAAATCTGCAGCCACATCGCGGGTCTCGGTTTGCCACTGCCCCAAGTTGGCCCCTTTACCTTGCAGCGTGATAAATCTCACCCGCTGGGTATACGGGTTGGCCCCCTGCAAACCCGCCGCGTGCACGCTGTCCCACACATAACACAGGGTGGCCGCAGGCAGGTCTTCGCCACTCAGGCTGCGGGCAATGCGCAGCTTGGTTCGCTCGATAAAAGGCACGCGCTCCAGGGGATGGTCGAACATGACGCACACCTTGATCGCCGCATCGTCCCCAGCTTTGGTCAAAATGTCGGGCACACCCTTGCCGCCGCTGAGCGGCTGGTCTAAACGCCAGCGCCATTGCAAACGCCCGGCGGTGATTTTGGGCAACTCATGAACCCAAGTGCCATAAGAAGCCTGGGTGCTGACTTTGAGGGCGCGCTCGCCTTGCACCTCGGCCAGTTCAAAACGCGTGGCAGGCAAATCGGCTTTGGCTTTGGGAAAGCCCACAAAACGCCATACGCTGGAGGCCACACCCTGGGCCGGAACCAAAGGGGCGAGTGGGGCGGTCTGAGCTTGCACTAGCGGCAACAGGGCCGCCGCTGCGGCACAACTCAAGCCAAATGCCAAAGCTGAAAAATGGCTTTTAAAAAAACAGGGGCGCATGTTCAACCCCTGCGCCAGTCGTGGAACTTCTTCACCCAAGCCAGTAACTTTTGCGGGGCATGGGCACGCTTCCATTCGCCAGCGGCATATTTGTTGGCCTCAGACAAAGTGGGGTAGGTGTGGATGGTGCCCAATATTTTGTTCAGCCCCAAACCGTGCTTCATGGCCAACACGTATTCGGCCAACAAATCAGCGGCATGGGTGCCGACAATCGTGACGCCCAGAATTCGGTCTTTGCCCGGCACGGTCAGCACCTTCACAAAGCCATGAACTTTGCCGTAAGGTCCTTCATCACAGATGGCACGGTCCAAGTCGTCGATGCCGTATTTTGTGACCTCGTAGGCAACGCTCTGGGCCTTGGCCTCTTGCTCGTTCAGGCCGACACGCGCCACCTCGGGGTCTATGAATGTGGCCCACGGAATCACCCGGTAGTCGACCTTGAAAGATTTGAAATCGCCAAACAAGGCGTTCACCGCCGCATACCAGGCCTGATGCGCCGCCGTGTGCGTGAACTGATAAGGCCCTGCCACATCGCCTGCCGCATAAATGTTGGGGTACAGGGTTTGTAAATAATCGTTGGTCTGCACGGTGCGGTCGGTCGGCACACCCAAGTCTTCTAGTCCATAGCCTTTTAAGCGCGCCACGCGACCCACAGCACACACCAGTACATCAAAAGGAATCACCACTTCTTGGCCTTGGTGTTCTGCCACCAACACTTTTTCGGTGCCTTGGCGTTCGCAGCGCAGCGCTTTGTGACCGGTCAACACCTGCACGCCATCGGCCTGCAGGGCCTGGCGCGCCAACTCGGAGACCTCTTGGTCCTCACGCGCCATGATGCGGTCGGCCATTTCAACTTGAGTGACCTGAGCCCCCAAGCGCGCAAAGCTTTGCGCCAGCTCGCAGCCAATCGGCCCGCCACCCAGCAGGACCATACGTTTGGGAATGTCGTCGAGCTTGGCCAATTCGTCCCACAGCGTGTCGCTGGTGAGGTAGCCCACTTCATCCAGACCCGGCAAGGGCGGCACAAAGGGGCGCGCACCAGCGGCAATCACGATGCTGCGGGCCGTCAGTCGCACAACTTTGGGGGCACCCTCTGGCCCGGTGGTGCCGTCGTTCAAGGCAATTTCGACGGTCCAGGGGTTGACCAATTTGGCATACCCCTGCAACACCTCAACGCCCAAACTGGTATAGCGCTCTACGCTGTCATGCGGCTCAATGGCACGAATCACGTCGATGACCCGTTGCATCACAGCCTTGAAGCTGAAAGTCTGTGTTTGGGCATCGCCCGGCGCACGCAGACCGTAATGGGCACTGTGCCGAATTTGGTGCGCCAACTTGGCGCTTTTGATCAGCGCCTTGCTGGGGACACACCCATAGTTGAGGCAGTCGCCGCCCATTTTGTGTGCCTCGACCAGCGTGACCTTGGCCTTGACAGCGGCCGCAATATAGGAAGTGACTAAACCGGCAGCACCGCCACCGATCACGATCAAGTTGCGGTCAAAGCTTGTGGGGCGCACGCTGGCCCAACGGGCATACACCTGACGCTTTTGAATCATCAGCACCCCACGGCGCGCCAGCAAGGGAAAAATACCCAGCAAGACAAAGCTGCCCAGTAAGGCCGGGCTCAAAATGCCCTGAATCGAATTGAGCTGTGCCAATTGCGTGCCCGCATTGACGTACACCGCCGTACCGGCCAGCATGCCGATTTGACTCACCCAGTAGTACGTCCAGGTCTTCATGCGGGTCAGGCCCATCAGCAAGTTGATCAAGAAAAACGGCACAACGGGGATCAGGCGCAAAGTGAACAGGTAAAACGCCCCTTCTTTGTCCACGCCCGCGTTGATGTCGGCCAGTCGCTGGCCAAAGCGGGATTCCACCCAGTCGCGCAGCACAAAGCGCGAGGCCAAAAATGCCAAGGTGGCCCCGAGGGTGGAGGCGAACGACACCAGCAGCAAACCCTTCCACAGTCCGAACACGGCGCCCCCTGCCAAGGTGATGATCACCGCGCCGGGAAATGACAAGGCCGTGACCAGCACATAAACCCCAAAGTACACCGCAGCGACGGTGAACGGCTGCTGCGCGTAGAGCTGGTCAAAACTGGCCTGGCTGGCCTTGAGTTGCTCAAAGCTGAGGTAGCGGCCCAAGTCCAGCACCACAAAAGCGCCGATGACCAAGGCCAGCAAGAGCAACAACACGATTTGACGAAGGCGCATGAAAGGGAACTCCTGAGAGGGTAATGACATGGCAGATGGGGCGAGATAGAAGCCGTCAAAGACAGTGAACCATAACGCCGATTGATTTGCATTTCGTTGTGGCGGGGCAGAAAGTTACCGGTGATCGATCCCGCCACCCGTGCAAGCCAACTGCCAGGCCAGGTATTCAGAGCGGCGCAGCCGGTAACGGGCCACACTGCCTTCGTGCAACTGGTGCAGCGCCTCGCGGTATTTGATTTTGAGGGGGTCGGGTTCGACCATGGTTTGGGTGATGGCCAGATAACGCTGGCACGAACGTTCATACGCCCCCACAAACACGTCGCGCAACAAATCGTGCGTGAAAGTCATTGTGGCGTGGCAGCTGATGGGGCAATGGGGTGTGACCCAGCTGTCGGGTCTTTTGTTCTCACCAAACCATAAGCCGTATTGCGCCCGCCACCTTCGAGGCGGCGCAATACACCACGCGCTAACAAATCATTGATATCGCGCAGCGCCGAGTCGGCCGAACATTTTCCGATGGCGGCCCACTTGGCGTTGGTGAACTGGCCGTCCATGCCATCGAGCACGCGATTGAGCACCGAAATCTGGCGTGCGTTCAGGGGTGTACCAGCCCAGCGTTGCCAGAACTGTGCTTTGTCTAAAACGCCTGCCAAGAGGCCATCCGCACCTTGCACGGCGCGCAACAAACAAGCGAAAAACCATTCCAGCCACGGTGTCACGTCCATCGTGCCGCGTTGGGCGGCTTCGAGTTGTTGGTAATACTGTTTGCGCTCGCGCTGAATTTGCGCACTCAGGCTGTAAAACCGTTGTGCAGAGCCTTCAGCTCGGGCCAAGGCCATGTCGCCCACGGCTCGGCTGATGCGGCCATTGCCATCGTCAAACGGGTGCAATGTCACCAGCCACAAATGTGCCAGCCCTGCGTGAACCAGCGCATCGCCAGAAGGCTTGGCGTTGAACCAGTCCAAAAATGCGGCTGTTTGTGCGGGCAAGGTGTGGGCAGGCGGTGCCTCAAAGTGCACTTTTTCGCGACCCACCGGGCCTGAGACCACTTGCATCGGACCCGTTGCGTCGTTGCGCCAAGTACCCACCTGAATCCGCAAACGGCCGCTGAAGCCGGTGGGAAACAGTGCCGCATGCCAGCCAAACAAGCGCTCGGCCGTGAGTGGTTGGGCGTGTTGCTGGGTGGCGTCCAGCACCATGTCCACCACGCCATCGACATAGCGGTCAGCGGGCGCGAGCGCGCCAATGTCCACCCCCAACTTACGGGCAATGGACGAGCGCACAGCCTCCAAATTGAGCGTTTCGCCCTCAATGGCGCTGGTGGTGATGACCTCTTGCGTCAAAACCTGCAAAGTCGCCAGATCGCGCTGCGCCAACCCCAAATGCGCCATCCGCCCCACCAATTCGCCTTGCGCGCGGTGCAACTGTGCCAACGGCCCGGCCAAGGCAGCCGCGTCATATCGCCACTGCGGCCAGTCGGGGCGCTGCCACAGGTAAGTGCGTTTGCGGGAAGGCTTGTCGGTAAACATGCGGTGATTATGCGCTTTATTCACCGCAAAAATTACGGCGAATAAAGAAGTGATTCACCGCACCAGATGGCCTGTTTAGGCTGGGCAGTGGCTCCCTCGGCCAGCTTTGGTTGGGATGAAGGGCGGGTTTAAGGGCGCACATGCGAGTTGAGTATGCAAATATTTTTAACTATTTTTTAGTATTTATAGGGGTATAGTGTGACGCTTCATGCCTGCTGCGCTGGAAGGTGCGGGAGGGAAGTTGCAAGGGATTGCGTGTCAGGTTTGGTTTGCGAATCTATGCCTGCTTGCACTTACAGCGCTTAGCCATGAAATCCATGGCGTGAGCCGCTTGCAACGATTTCAACAAAAGGATGTATCGACACGGGCCAGGTGTATCAACCGGGTTTTGCGGTCTACATCACGTTATACGTAGGAGAACCGAATGCGTCTTACCGCTATTCTTGCTTCCGCTCTAGCTCTGATTCTTTCGCTAGCTTGGCTGGCCTACAAGCCGGCGTTTGACTCGGGGGTCGCCGTCGCCGCCTCACTTGCTGCGTTGATTTCGTCATTCTTCCTCAAGCGCCAGCGCGATGCCGCAGGTCAGTCCCAGAACGTCTCGGGATCGTCTGTTGGCATTCAAGCCGGGCGAGACTCCAACGTACGCGGCACCATAAAAAAGTAGGAGATGCACAGCATGCTCGGCGACAAGCAACAGCAAACCACTGAGAGTGGATCAACGGCCCTTCAGGCGGGGCGCGACATAAATATCCACGGCCTTTCCGTCAGCGAAGTCCGTGAGCTTTGTATCGTGTTCTTGCGAGACAACTTTCCCCTGCTTAGGGAAGAAGCAAAACGCACCGCCGAAGAACATGTCCGCGAATTCGCGACGACTTTAGAGCTTCGTTTGATTAACGACGCCGCCTCAATCATGCTGGAAAAGTTTCGAGAGCCTGACGTTCAGGCGGCGATTAACGATGCAGTTCAAGCCAGCGCTCGCAAGGGCAGCCGTGCCAACCCTCAACTCTTGACCACGCTAATCTCCGAGCGGGTTGCACGGCAAACCAACGACTATAAGGACATGGTCTTGTCGGAGGCTGTTCATGTTGTGCCGAGGTTGACTGGACAGCAAATCGCTCTTATTTCATTCGTCCACGCTGCCAAATCGATCGTCTTCGAAGGATTACTAGGAGTCGCAGAACTAGAGTCTTTCGGTCAAACTGCAATCCGCTTCTCGTCCGCCGGCTTTGGGCTGTCTGAATCGCAGAAGCAACACCTTCAGTACGCCGGGGCGGCATCCGTGAACAACATCCTTGGCGGCGACATCTTTGACTCCCAGAGCCAAGAGTACAAATACTTTGGAATCGTCGGAGGATCGGTCTTCAAAGACGCTCTTGCAAAGAGTGCGCCATCTTACTTGCGCCTCCTTGAACAGTTCACCACCGACAACCTGTTCGCCATTAATTTGACTAGCGTTGGTCAAGCTATCGCCCTTGCAAATATCTCGAACTACATAGGTAAGCTGGACTACACGGTATGGCTGAAGTAGCGCCTACGTATAACCCTTCCTTCAAGCGGACCTGCCTACGGCAAGCCGCTTAAGTCAACCGTTGGGCGTCACCAGAAAGGTAGGTGCTACTTATGGAACTCGATAAATTTATCGCTGAGACACTCTCTGATATTCGGAAGGGAATTAGAGACGCTAATGAGGAGGCAAAGGGAGAAAACCCCAAGCCGGATGCCCCCAATAGTTTTTTCTTGCGCCCTGGCAGCAAGCAGGAGCTGGGTGCCGGAATCGAGTTTGATGTGGCCGTTACATCAAAGGCAGAGAGAAAAGGTTCGGCTGGAGCCAAAGTCAGGCTCTCTGTTGTCGAAGCCGATCTCGGTGGTGGTGGCACAGCCTCGAAAGAGAACGTATCCCGAATAAAATTCACAGTTACGATTGGAAGTTGGATTGGTTAGCAAACGCCCAACCCGACATTCAACCCTGACTCCGCAAAAGCGCGGAGCCGGTTAATTTCACGTTAGAGGCTAAGTTACGGCATAACTTCACCCCAACCGCCGATACCCCCACCAAACCCGCATCCCCGTGGTGATGGCACACAAGCCCGCGAACCCATAAGCCAACACCGCAAAGTGTTCAGGCCACACACACATGGCGGCGAACACCGCGATGGTCTCAGTGGCTTCTGTCAACCCCCCTAAAAAGTAAAAACTTTTGCCCGGCAAGGCAGTGTCGGTCAGGCCGCGCTTTTCGGCCAGTGCGGCGAATGCCAGAAAACTGCTGCCGGTGCCGATGAAGCTGGCCAGCAGCACGGCGGCGGGCAGTGCGTTGGCCGCAGGTACGGCCAACGCAAAGGCCAGGGGAATCGCGGCATAAAACAAAAAATCCAGCGCGATATCCAAAAATCCGCCCGCGTCGGTGGGCTGGGTCAGGCGGGCCACGCTGCCGTCCAGGCCGTCGAGCAGGCGCGAAACCAGCAGCAGCGCCAAGCCCCACCACCACGCTTGCAGCGCAATGGCCACGGCGGCGGCCATGCCAATGGCAAAGCCCAGCCAGGTCAGCGCGTCGGCGCTGATGCCTGCGCGCACCAAGCGGCGCGCGGCAGCGTTCAGCGCGGGGCGCAACAGGGCTTGGGCTTGGCGGTCAAACATGTGCCACCTCGACCATGTCGGTGCCCGTGGGGCTGAGTTGCACCACGCGCTGCGGGTCGGCAATGTCCTCGCGGTCATGCGTGACCAACACCACCGGGATGCCGCGCTCACGCACATGCGCAAAAACCCAGGGCCGCAACTGCGCGCGCAAAGCAGCGTCGAGTCTGGAAAAGGGCTCGTCCAGCAACAGCGCCTGCGGCTTGGCCAACAAGGCCCTCATGAGCGCGACTCTGGCCCGTTGCCCGCCCGACAAAGTAGAAGGGTCGCGCGGGCCAAAGCCTGCCAATTCGGCTTCTTGCAAGGCTTGCACCACGCGGGCATCTTGCTCGGCCTTTGACAACTTTGCAGGCAGGGCAAAGCGCAAATTTTCGGCCACCGTCATGTGTGGAAACAACAGGGCATCTTGGAACACCAGCCCCACCCCGCGTTGGTGCGCAGGCAAATGGGTCAGGTCGCGGCCATTGAGCTGCACGTTGCCCGAAAACTGCAAGGGGTAAAGCCCCTCCGAAACACTGTCCAAGGTGCCCGCAATCACCGCCAGCACCGAGCTTTTACCGCAGCCACTGGGCCCCATGAGCGTGAGAATCTCGCCAGCAGGGACGAGCAAGTCGAGGCCTTGCACCAGAGGTGGCAGCGTTGTCTGTGTCGGCCGCAAAGACAAGCCTGCGCCAGACACAGAGACGCCCAAGCGGTCAATCCTGACCTGCAGTCCGGCGATCATGGTGTTTCTTTCATAGCGTGCATGGTATTGAATTGGCGTGGACGGCCCAGCCAAGCCGCCAAAGCAAAGGCCAGCAGGGGCAACAACATTTGCAAAACAGCATACGCGCTCATCAAGCTGCGCTGCGCGCCAGAGGCCAGTGTGACGGCTTCGGTGGTGACGGTGGCAAACCGCCCAGCACCCACATAAAGTGTCGGCAAATATTGCGCCACACTGACGGCAAAACCCACCGCCCAAGCCGAGGCCAATGCACGCTTTAGTAATGGCCATTGAATGTGCCGCAAATAAGACCACTGACCATGCCCAAGACTGGATGCCAACGCACGTTGCCGTGGGTCAATGGCTTGGTAAGCAGGCTCCAGCGCCAGCATCACATAGGGCAAGACCATCACCGCATGGGCCATCAGCAAACCCAGCCACTGCCCCTCCATTCGCCATTGCAAGGCCAGGCTGTACAAGCCCACTACCCACAGCACAGAGGGCAGCACCAAAGGCAGCAACAGCCAGGGGCGCAAAGCCATTTGCCAGCGCCGCGAAGACAGCTCCAGCCAAGCCACCGACCAGACCAAGCACACACTGGCAGAGGCCAAGGCCAGCCCGAACGTGGTCCACAGCGTGTCGGCGCTTTGCCACACGCGCCACCACGCCCCAGCGGTCCAAACCGAAGGCCACAGTTGTGGAAATGGCCAGACGCCCGAGACACTGCCCACGGCCAGTGCCCAAGCCACAGCAAGGTAAGCCAAAACGATCACGCCCACTGGCAGCGGGAATCCGGATGCGGCTGAGAAAAAGGGTCTGGGTATTGCTTGAGGCATTCGCCCCATCCAAGGCATGACCAGCTTAGGCAGCAAGGCCAACACCAGCACACTGAAAGTCAAACCACCTGCAGCAGCAGCCCCTTGCGCCTGAACCGCCACATCGGCATCCCCCAACCATTGCCAGGCCAGCACCGCCAAGGTGGGCGGTGAGGCCGGGCCCACGATGATGGCCATGTCAATCACCGTCAGGCCATAGACCAAAACGGCCAAAACAGGCCAACGCAAACGCGCCGACAGTTGTGGCCAAACCACTTCTGCAAAGGCTTTCTCGGGGG
>Ga0255128_1000189_pt1 | contig 26410 bp, 14 predicted proteins | sample Law_Miss_RepC_8d_FD_188562 | JGI IMG/M metagenome (GOLD analysis project Ga0255128, IMG submission 188562) | Freshwater microbial communities from St. Lawrence River, New York, United States - Law_Miss_RepC_8d | ecosystem: Environmental > Aquatic > Freshwater > River | place: USA: New York... | reverse complement strand
CACCATCAATGGGTGGGGCCTTTCAATGACCGAGGCGCAATGGAAGTCTCTGGCGCTGGCTGAGGGTGAGTTAAGCGTGAGAGTTCAAAGCACGGATATTGCTGGAAACAGAACGGAAAGTGCACCCAAGCGTATTTACTTTGACATATCAACGCCGGTAACGCCCGATTTAATCCTCCCTGATTCAGGTTTATTGGCCGAGGGCGTTGTTGTTTTCAATAAAGATACGCTGGCCAGTAACAAGGTGATCAGCGGTTCTGCAGAAAACAACAACGAAGTCACGCTGACTTTGACTGACAAGGAAGGGCACACGCGGCAGGTGAAGGTTTTGGCCGATGCCAATGGTCGATGGACTTTTAAACCAAGCCAAACTTTGTGGGATGCGTGGTCAGTCGGGCCCGATGGTTTAACTGAGGGTGTGTTGAGCTTGCAGGTGCAAAGTGTGGACGCAGCGGGTAACCTGAGCGCTTCAAGCATTTCAAAGTCACTCTATTTTGATATTCAGGATCCCATCGTTCCGAGTTTGGCGTTACCTCAGTCAGAAAATGCACCGATTGACGGGGTGTCGGTATACAACCGCTCTTTATTAGGGACTGCTTTTAGTGGTTCCGCAGAAGCGGGTAGCAAAATTAGTCTGATCATCACTGATAAAAACGGCAAAACTGGTCGATCCATTGAAGTCATAGCCGAAAACAGCGGGTGGCGACTTGGCATCACGGAATCCCAATGGAATTCTCTGGGTTTTGCCGAAGGTGTTTTGAATTTGATCGTTGTCAGCACAGACGCTGCTGGCAACAGCCGCCAAAGTGCATTACAAAAAATGTATTTGGACATCTCAACGCCAGTGAGTCCAGATTTGGTACTTCCCGAATTGGGGCGGGTGTTGGATGGCGCAGCCGTTTATAACAAAGCCGCCTTGGATGCCAACAGCTTGTTTAGCGGTACGGCTGAGAGCAACAACGAGGTTACGCTGACACTGACCGATCAACAAGGACGCAGCCGCCAAGTGAAGACGATGGCTGATGCTGCGGGTCGATGGGTGATAAATCCCGGAACCTATTGGGCTGAGTGGTCGGCAGGTTCTGAGGGGCTTGCTGAAGGACTTTTAAGGCTGCAAGTACAAAGTGAAGACGCAGCAGGAAACCTCAGTGCCGTGAGTGTCGTCAAGGGTTTGTATTACGACATCAGCGTGCCCGTGGTGGTCAATGTCAATGCGCCTCTTGATGTCCAGTTGGTGGACGGTGAGTTGGCCATCAACCGCGCCAGTGTCAGTCAAAGAACGCCTTTTACCGGGGTTGCTGAAGCGGGAAGTTTGGTGAGTCTGGAAGTGGTCGATGGTCTGGGCAGAGTCTTGCAGAGTACGGTTCAGGCCAATTCAACCGGCGCATGGCAGATCAGTTTCACAGAATCACAGATGTTGAACCTGCAAGATGGTTTCTTGACTGTCAGGGCTCAAGCGGTTGACCGTGCAGGGAATATCAGCCTCATAAAGCTGCCAGTTCAAACAATCAGTCTGCACCGTACTTTGCCGGCGGCGGCGCAGGTATTGACACTCGATCCCGCAAGCGACACGGGCAGTGGTTTTGATTTGACAACCTTAAGTGATCGCATCTTTAATGTTTCCCGTCCGGTATTGAACGGAACTGCAGGGGCTAATCAAAGAGTTGTTTTGTGGATTGACACCAACGGGGATGGCCTGATCAATGGGGCTGAATCTTTGACTCAAGTGATCGTCGAGACTGATCAGGCGGGCTTCTTTTCAGCACAAGTGCCAGCCTTGACAGTAAAAGCCACTTATACCTATTCGGCCATTACATTGGATAAATGGGGCAACGTATCTAATTGGGGAGCCGCGCAAACAGATCCCAGCAAAGTCAAGAAATTGACGCTCACTTATGACCCCTTGGCAGAAGGCTTGCAACTTGACACCATTGCGCTCGATGACCGCATCAACGATCTTGAACTCAACACCAATGGCGTGAATTTGACTGGATTTGCAGAGCCTAGTGCCGTGATCCAAGTTGAAGTCAGGCAAAACGGTGTATTGCTTCAGACCTACGAAACCACGGCGAACAGTAACAGGGCTTGGAGTTTGACAAATTTCGGTCAAAACATTGGTTTGACAGATGGTCTTTTAAATATATCAGTCAAACAAACCGACATTGCAGGCAACACGCAAACAGTCAGCCGACTTGGCATACCCGTCAGAGTCACACCTTTGCTGCCTGTATTCAACGTGGTGATGGATACAGCAAGTAACAGCAATCTATTAACTGACAACATCACCAATGTAGTCAGACCTTTTATTACCGGGCAAGGTCAACAGGGCAATGGATTAGAGGTTGTCATCTTTGAGGCCGGTTTAGAAATTGGGCGAACCAATTTAGTCAATGGCTTATTCAATTGGCAATCTGCGACCCCATTAAGTCAGGGTATTCACAACTTGGTCTTTAAGGTGCAAGACGCTGCGACAGGCAGTGTGAGTGCCCAAGAGCTAAGCTTGGGTATTACGGTTGATTCGTTGGTCACAGCGCCCCTCGTGAATGTCGTGTCGGGTGATGATTTTGTTTCGGCGCAGGAATACAGTGCTGGCTTGATCATTACCGGAACCGTAGAGGCCGGGGCGAATGTCTCACTCAAGTTGCGCACAGGCAGCATAGAACTGACGGTGTCATCTGCCAATATTGTTTATGTGGATACAGTAGGCAGCACGACACGTCAGTGGCGTTATGACGTAGACAATGCGACGGCCAGTATTTTGGGCGACAGTTTGATAAGCATCCTTGCCACTCAGAGAGACCTTGCTGGTAACGACAGTGCATTGCTACCCAATGACACAGGCGTCGCCACACGCAGTTTTACATTAAATCGGCAATTGCTGTCTGCACCCAATTTGCTGGATCTTTACGGTGGAGATGTCGCTAACAACGTGCCAGGCGATGACTCGGGTATCAGCAATCAAGACAACGTGACCAACAAGAATGCTGTGCTGTTAAAAACCACCGTCACGCAAGCGGGTTTTACTGTCAATGTTTTTGACGATACAGACCAAGATGGTGTTTACACCGCTAATGTTGACACATTATTGGGTTCCGGCGTTTCGGGAGCTGGTGGCGCAACGAATGTGAACGTAACGCTTGCCGAGGGTGTCCATAATCTTAGAGCTTGGGTAGTCGGGTTCAATGGCCAGCAATCTGCTCCCAACGCACCACTGACGGTCACGGTGGACCAAACCGTTGCTTTGATTTCTGATATTTTGATTTCTGGCAACAATTCGATCAATGCGTCCGAGAAATTATTGGGCACCAATATATCTGGAAGAGGAGAGCCTTCAGCTCAAGTGAGTTTGAGTTTTCAAGATGCGCTAGGCTTGAATCGCCTTGCACTTTCAGGAATCAATGTAGGCAGTGACGGAATCTGGAGCGCGTCTTTGAATGCAGCGCAATTGGCCGGTTTGGGAAATGATGGCAGTTTGACATTGACAGCGACCCAAACCGACAAAGCGGGTAATATTTCAGGCGCCTCCAGTCAGGTTTTTATCATCGACACTTTGGGCCCGAGGATTCCATCAGGTACAGAGTTAGCGGGTCCTGCAGGTCGTAATAATTCTGGACCTTGGAATGATTCGGATGGCGTGACTTGGGGCGATTTATTTTTCTTCAATACAAGCACCGGATTAATTGAAGCAAGAACAATTATCGTCAATGTAGCGATCCCTACCTTCATAAGCATTGGAGGCAACCTAGCCGAGATAGGCGACGTCGTTACACTAACTTGGGGTTCCCTCAAGGTAAATCAGGTCTTGTTGCAGGCCGATCTAATTAATGGCTATGCTGAAGTTAGATTGAATGGCGCACAAATTGATACAGCTGGTGTTTACGCGGGTCTGAATGTGACCGCCAGTTTAAAAGATGCTGTGGGTAACAAGAGTGCTGAATATATTGTGTTAAATGGGATTCAAGTCCCATTATCCGCCCGTGCCCCAATCTTGGTTTTGGACGATGCATCACAGAATTTGGGCAATAACTTTGATCAGAATTGGTACAGCAACAATAGTTATTTCGGTACAACAGATTCAAAGTCATTTGCATTCAGTGGTATCGCGGAAATTGGCGCTTCGGTTGAAATTGGGTACTTGGTTTCGGGTGTCTGGCAAGGTGTGGGCACTACATTGGCTGACATTGAAACGGGTACTTACAGCTTCACCACAAATATGCCTTCGACCATGCCCGATGGCATTTACAGAATGCAGGCGCGCATTCAAGGTCTTGGGACCATCAGCAGCAGCAGTGTTTCGGTATTGGTTCTGGACACGTCACACCCCTTGTCCCCTACGGTGACTCAAACAAATGCGACGTTTGGAGGTAATGGCTTTGTCAACACCACCGAGCGTAACGCAGTTGCTTTGACTGGAACTTCGGAGCCTTGGGCCAAATTGTCCGTACAACTTGTGAATGTGAGCACAGGTGTAGTGGGATCCACCGTGTCTGTGCAGGCCGATGGCGCTGGGTTATGGAGCCGGCCCATCGGTGTGGTGGACTGGGGTCAAGTAGGTGAGGGCTCCATTGAGTTGCGTATCTGGCAAACTGATTTGGCAGGTAACAGTTCACGAAGCACTGACAGCAATGGCGTAATCACGGGGCAAGTGGTGCGCACAGTCGTCTACGATGCGCGCGCTAATTTGCCCACGCTGAATTCAATAGCAGGCGACGGATTCATCAATGCCATTGAAGTTCTTAACAACAATCAAATTTCCGGAGGCGGTGAGCCTTTAGCAACCATCACCTTGGGTATCACGGGAAGCAGTGGAAGCTTGTCAATCTCAAGCATTCAGGTTGGGTCAAACGGTGTTTGGTCACAAGATTTATCAGCGGGACAGTTGGCGTTGCTTGGGGAGGGCACTGTCAGTTTGGCGCTTTACCAAGTAGACAAGGCGGGTAACACATCCGCTACGCTACTGAAATCATTCGTCATTGATAAGACGATTTCAGCGCCTTCACTGGATGTCAACATCGCCAGCGATGACGTGATCAATGCCAGTGAAAAACAGTTGGGTGTCAACTTGGCAGGCAATGCTGAACGGGGTGCAAACGTCAGCATCTCATTGACAGATGCGCTCAACACCGTCAAAAACTTTTATGCAGAAGTAGGCAGTAACGGCCGTTACAGTCTGTTGCTGACCAGCGCTGACCTTGACGGACTGGCCGATGGCACGTTGACCGTTTCAGTAGGGCAAACCGATGCAGCAGGCAATGTCAGTTCAACTGCAAGTCGCAGTCTGACCTTAAAAGCCACGCCTTTGAACCAAACGGTCACAGTAGATGCCGTCAGCGGTGGCGACGATCGGGTCAGTTATACCGAGCAGTCTGGGAACATCATTTTGCAGGGAAGTGCGCCGCAGGGAACCTTGGTTAATTTAGTTTTAGTGGGTGCTAAAGGTGATTTACGTTTGAATCCGAGCGTTTCAGCTGTAGGGGCATGGTCTTACAGCCTAAGCCCTGCGCAAATGGCAACCTTGGGTACGGGTCAGGTCAGAGTGCAAGCATGGGCCAACGACACAGCAGACAACACCACAGCGGTGACGACACGTAACTTCTTGCTCGAAGGGGTAGAGCCTGCACCCAAATTAAACACAGTCGCAACGGACGGCACCATCAACCAAGCTGAATCCTTGAGCAGCAACGGCGTATTTTTGTCGGGTACAGGTGTCGTGGGGCATGTGGTCAACCTTGAGTTGACGGGGCGTAACGGACAAGTCTTGACTTTGAATGCATTGGTGGGAAGTGATGGCACTTGGGTGACGCGTGGCCTTAAATCAGTGGATGTGCAAACTTTTGGTGAAGGCGAGGTCGCCGTCAGAATTCAACAAAAGGCAAGCAGCAGTGCTGCCAATAATGATCCGAATCTCGCTTCTGCGGTGGTCAGCGCCATTTTTGATATCGATACGATGTCGCCCAGTTTGCCTGCAGCAGGCTCCGTTGCAATTAACCAAGCCAATTTTTATAACAACAATACCAGCGCTGCAAAAGATGGGCAAATTAGCTTACAAGAAGCTCAAAACGGTTTTGCGCTGGCGATTCCTATTCGGGATTCAAACAATGAGCTGACGATTGGCGTCGGCGACAAAATATCACTTTATTGGGGCAATACCAAACTTGATGTGATTCTGCAGGCCTCTGACATCAGTAATATTGGCAGCAGTTACATCTATTTCCTGAATGTTCCTTCCAGCACCATTGCCCAGCAAGGCTCTGGTGTATTGCAAGTCAAAGTGGGTTACTCGGATGTATCAGGCAACAGCAGCTCGTTGTTTACATTGGTCAACTCACTTGCAGTGGTTGCTCCGCCGCCACCGCCATTGCTGGATACGGTGAATGGAGACGGTTTTGTCAATAAAGCGGAGTACCTTAATCTTAACCTTGGCCTCAGCAACACCATTTCAATCAGCGGCAGTGCTGCCAGCACAGAAGGTGTCATCCTTGTAGAACTGAACAACAGCCAAGAAGCGGGGCGAGGTGCAGAATTTCGCCGGTTAGTTATTCCCAACGTGGTTGTCAGCAATTCCAGCACTTGGCGCATTGATTTGACTGCCGCTGATTTAGATGCCATTGGCGAAGGTGTGATCAGTATCAAGGCAAGCTTCATTCGGACCTCGGACCGCGCCATTTCTCCCGCTGTATTGGGCAGTTTCGGTTTTGATAAAACGGCACCTAATCTGCCATCTGCGCTGAGTCAAATTCGCACCGATGAAGCCAATGCGGTTTCGGAACTTGCAGGCGGACTCATTGTTACAGGCGGTGCTGTGACTGAGGCTGCAAAAACAGTGTTGGTTCGTGTCGCACTGCCTGAAAATGCGCAAGCGGGTGACAAGGTCAGTTTGTTCTGGGGCACCAGTACCGCGGCGGTCACAGCGCTGGTCACAACAATTGATTTACAAGCGGGCTATGTCGCGGTGGCCGTTGCGCCATCCATCATCACCTCGGTAGGGGATACGAACAGCCTGACTGTCAGTGTATTTTTTACAGATGCTGCAGGAAATCAAGGGGCTACTCGAAATATCTGGACGGGTGCGGTTGACGCAGTACCCTCCCCGGCAAGTTTGTCTGCTCTGCAGTTTGGTGATTGGTTGAGCTTATCTGAGTCGAACATAGCCAACGGATGGCAAGTATCGGGAACCAGTGCTGTTTCAACCCCCGTTCAACTGACCTTGACAGGTTTCAGTGGACGAACTGTTGAAAAATCGACCGTGTCCAATGGAACCGTATGGACCATTTCCTTGACCGCCGCTGAGGCCGCCCACCTAGGTGATGGCAAGGTTGACTTGAGCGTGGTTCAACTCGATGCAACTCAAAATCCGTCCGCAGCGACAACAGGGTTTTTCACCATCGACCTGACACCTCCTGGCGCCCCCACAGTGGATATACCTGTTCCTAACTTGACCTACGCACAAGCTCAGTCAGGGCATGTGTTTACTGGTTCGGCAGAGAGAGGGGCAAGGGTCACGGTCACTTTTGAGCGGGGTGCCAATACAATTATTCGTGAGGTGGTGACCGACTCCCGGGGCGACTGGCGCGTCCGGCTGGAAAGTGCTGACTTCGTGACTCTGGCTGCCAATAACGCGGCAGGATCAGTCAACATCACCGCTACCCAACTGGACGAGGCTGAAAACCTCTCTGTTTTCTCTAGCCCCAAAAGTTTTAACTACACCAGTGTGGTCATGACCGCGCCCACATTCAGTGCCGTCACCGGTCTGCTGCTGGACGGGTCGGACCTGGTGATTGGATCAACGGATATCAACTACGCACAAAATATTCCAATGGTATTAAGCGGCATATCAACGCCTGGTCTACAAGTCCATCTCACCATTCTGGTTGGGCCCACCCCAAGCGTATTTGACATTCAAGTGGATCCATTGGGGCGTTGGCAATTGAGTTTGACGCAAAGTGAGTTCAACGCCTTGGGGCAGGGTCTTGCCAGTATGTCCGCTACAACCCAGCAGTTGGACCTACAAGGCTTGGTCATCAATGAGTCGTTGGTTAATTCGCTGCTTATAGGTAACTTTCAAAGCTTTACCATTGACACGGTGGCACCCACTTTTGTTGCAACTCGAATTCTCGGTTCTGGCCTTAATGGCAACGCCAAGGTGGGGGATTTCATTGACATCATAGTGTTCGCCAATGAAGCCTTGTCGATCACAGGAACTCCAAGCGTTGTGATCCTTGGATTTGACGTCAATGGCACGGGTACCCGAACCGCGACCTACGATCCAAGCATCAGTGCGCTGCTGGGTACCAATCAGATCGCCATGCGCTACGAAGTACAAAGCGGTGACATTGCAACTTCTGGGGCACTTCAGATATCCGGTGGATTGTTATTGACGGCCTCAAGTTCAGTGCGTGACCTTGCCGGCAATAACGCTAATTTAACGATGGTCGCTAAATTGGCTGATACGGTGGAGGTGGACACTTCAGTTCCAAATGCTCCCGCACTGACGAATGTGGACGCATCGAATGCTTCCTCGCCAGGTGCTGCTTGGATTAATTTATCTGAGGCCAATGCGACGGTGCAATTACAAGTTGGATTGCAGGGCACAAATGCTGTCACTGGCGATACATTGGAATTGTTGTGGATTCAGGTGCCAAACATCACCGACAGGGGACTTGATATATTTCCAAGCAGTCCATTTACCGTGGGTTTATCAGCGTCTGATATCAGTGCCAATACAGTTTCCATGCAGGTCCCCCTGAATGTAATTGGGCTGATGCAGGGTGTGGGTGCAATTCGCTTGCGTCTTGTCGACAAGTCTGGCAATGCCTCTAATTATTCCCCGGATCAGTTGGTTGACATCGATACCCTTCAACCGTTAATCCTGAATACCAATACTTGGATGGTTGATAACAAGATTGGTCAGGCAGAAGCTTCAGCCGTTTCAAATTTAACGGGATTTGGCGCAGAGACGGGTGCAAGCATTGAGGCAAAAATAACCCAAGATGCCAGTACCTATAATCTACTTTCAAGTGATATCACGGTGAATGCGAATGGTACTTGGGTGTTGAACAGTAGCCCTCTGCAAAACATCATTAATGCCATTCCAGATGGTGACTTTGCAGTCGAGTATCGACAAATTGATTCTCATGGTAACGCGGGCTTATGGTCCAGTAGCCGTTATTTCAAAGATACCAGCCCACCCAACGCACCCGGTGCGCCGCGGATTCCATTGGCCGCTGATGGTTGGATCAATGCCATGGATGCAGAGTCTTTGACCATTGAGGTTTCACTGATCGGTACAGGTGTCAGGGCAAACGACACTGTGCGTGTTCGTGGGTTGACACAACCATTCAGTAAGACCCTCACCAGTGCAGATGTTCTCAATAACAAAGTAATTTTTACTATCAATAAAGACGCCATTCTTCAACCTTTGGGTGAAGCAGCCAGACCCGGATTACAGGTTTTGGCTGAAATTGAAGATGGCGGCGGTAATCTTTCGCCAGTTTCGTCAGTTTTGATATTGGGACTCGATACCAATGTCAATATGCCTGGTGTTGTCCTAAACGCACTCACCGATGGCATCATTGGCAACGAAGCGATCAGCAGCCAGAGTTTTAGCGGTCTGGGTGTAGAGGCGGGTTCTACACTTGAAATTCGCATCACCGGTATCAGCGGCCGGACTTTGTCATTGGTACCTACAGTGGCTTCAGATGGTACTTACTCATCCATTTTGACGCCAGGCGACTTTGTTACTTTAGGCGAAGGGGCTGCAAATTACAGTGTTGTGCAAACAGACATTGCAGGTAATGTCTCTTTGACAAAAACCGGGGTTTTTGAGATAACTCTAACCACCCCTGAGCCCATTATTGCGGATTTTGCTGGTGACAACGTGGTGGGGGTCAGTCTTGGACAGTCAGAGTGGCTGAGCACCTTGCCATTGAGCGGATCAGCCTCAACCATTGCCGTTATTGATGTGGCTGTTTATTTAAGTGACCAAACCACCCCCGTTATCACTGGGCTCTCCACAACAACTGGTACCAACGGTTTGTGGTCTTTAGATATTACGCCAGCCAATTTCGCGAGTCTTCGGTCTGCTGCAGGGGTTTCGTCTTTTACGGCATATTTTAAAATTACTGCGACCTTAAATGGCAGTACCTCTAATGCGGTAACTCAGACCTTTTTGGTGTCGGCAGATTCGCCCGCCATCAGCAGTACAGTGACAAGATTTGATGCCAACGGTGATGGTGCCAACAACGATGGCTTACAGATCAGTTTCAACGAGGCTGTCCGGGTGCTTGATTTGTCCAGTCTTTCAACAGCCTTTGTGACAAGTAGAAATTGGGGAACAGGTTCACGCATTGAGGCCATCAACTCGGTCAGTGCAAATGGTGTCCAGTTTGCACAAAATTACAAAATATATTTAGGCGCTGATTCAACGATCACTGTGAACGATGTCATTGGGGTGGTTCAAAGCAGGATTGTCAACGTAGGGGGAAACCCTGCGGCAGCTGCACAGTCTTTCAGTGTGCCAAGTTTAGCCAAGCCACTTACTTTGACGCCGCCCTTGTTTATTTCTGGGGATAACCTGGTCAGCAACGCTGAAATAAATGGTGTTTCGGTGACTTATACACATCAAAATGCTGTTTCAGGGGACTCAATTCGGGTGTTTGTAGACGGAAAATTATTGCGAACCATCACACCCACTGCTAGCACTTCAAGCAGCAGTATTGCCGTGTCAAGTGTTGATTGGGGTGGGGACGGTACACACGTCTTGACGACCCAGTATGTCAATTCACTGGGGCAAACCAGTGTTTACAGCTTCCCTAAAACAGTTCAGGTAGATACATCCATTAACCCGGATATCCTCAACATCCGGATTTTGAGCGATGTCAATACTGTTGGTGGCAGTTCTGGTGGTGGCGATGTTGTGAGAGTGACTTTCAAAGAAGCCATTAACTTGCAATCGAGTGGACTTGGGGCGGAGTGGGGTTCGGGCGCAAGGCTTTTGGCCAGCGGCATTCAATATGTTCCAGTCTTGTTAAATGGCGCGTTCGATACCAATTTAGGCGGTTGGACAACCGCACCCAATTCAGGTGTAACACCGACATGGGTTAGTCCAGGACAAATGCAGTTCAGCAACAGCACAGCAGTTTCTGGGGGAGTTGCTTATCAAGACATCACGACCACAGCGGGGAACCTTTACACACTTTCTTTTGACCAAGTAGGTACTTCATCCGTATCAGTGGGGGCGTACAGCAATAATTCATCACTTTCCACGATGACCAGTAACGCGAACGGTACTTATAAATTGACTTTTCGTGCGACCGGTGCCACAACAACATTGTCTTTTTCGGACGCAAGTTCTGTGATCGGACAGAACGTGACCATTGACAACGTGACGGTCTCTGGGGGACTCAGTAAGTCTTGGGACATTACTTTGGGCACCAATGCTACTTTGTCAGGAACCACAGGAAATATTAATCTGACGGGCATACAAGACGGCGCGGGTAATTCCGGAACAATAGCTGCACTGGTTCCGGCAGATATTTACAGCACGCCTGCTGCCATAAAAATAACCAACGTGGCGACCAACAACGTCGTGAACAGTTCAGAAAAGTCAACGACCCGAAGTGTGAACGTGGACCTGATGGGTGCGGCTACGGGTGATGTCGTTCAATTGTTTATGGACGGGCAACTGATAGGCAGCAAAATTTTGTTGGCCAATGAACTTGCTAGTGCAACAATTCAATTGGACAGCACGGCTTCTTGGGGTGCGGATGGTCAACGATCGTTGAGTGCTGAGATTCAACGAGGTAGTGGCACTGTCGTCACATCGCCAACTCGAAACGTTCAAATTTCAGCAGACGATAGTCATTGGTCCAGCATCAATGGCGTCATTTGGTTCGATCCCGATGCATTGTCAGAAACAGTGGGCAGCAAAGTCGCCAGTTGGACTGATTCATCAGGTCATGGCATCAATGCGGTTCAACCCACAATCAATCAACAACCCGTTTTGATCCGGAACATACAAGGAAATTTATCACTTTATTTTGATACGACTTCAGGATCCGTACTCGGTTTTGATGACACCAATAATCCTGGAAACGCCAATGGATTACTGCCCAATACCGCAGATTCATTGACCATGATCACCAGCATGCAGGTTTATGGTCAATCTAACTGGCCTTTTGCTTTTGTTGTTAAAAACGACAACAGTGTTGCAGGATCAACAGGGCGCGGATGGGGCATGTCGGCTACAGCAAATGCCGATGGGGGTCGTTCGTATGTATTGGCTTGGGATAATTTTGGAACAACGACCGGAGACGTCCAGGTTGTCAACAGTTTGTCTTACAACCAATGGCTCGTTTATTCGGGACAGGTGAACAACAACAATGGAAATAATTACATTTCGGAGTTGTACGGAAATGGACTGCTGCTTGGCTCCGCCACGGTAAATGGCTCGGTTGGATTGTCAGCTCCGAAGGCAAGCATTGGAGGCGTATTGACGGGCGGCAACCCAGGCGTCACCGCTTTATTGGGTGATCAGGTGTTGACTGCAAGATACCTTGGAGGGGCTGCCCGACAAGAAATCGAAGCTTATGTGGCCTTTAAATTCGGTCAAGGTGTGGCTGTGCTCAATCGTGCTGATCATGTTTACGATTTGAGCGTGGGGGCCGTTGCAAGCGTGATGATTGATGACCGTTTGATCGTTAACAGTTTAGTGGCCAATGAAACGGTCTTGACTGCGGGCAGTGATTACGTGAATGCGGGTGCAGGCAATGATGTGGTCAAAGTTAAAGACCTGGCCTTCAGAACACTGGATGGTGGTTTGGGACGTGACACTTGGGCGCTGGATTCGGGCTACTTTGGTAGTTCAAAAATTGTTTTGGCCGATTTTGTCAGTAATTCGCGTGGCATGGGTTCGGATACTGTGGCCAATACGCGGGTCAATTCTGCAGGCTTTCACAAGTTGCAAGGATTTGAAAAAATTGATTTATCACTGAGCACAACAAGACAAGTTTTGACGATCTCATCGGCCGATGTGAACCAGTTGTCCGAGAACAATCTGCTTGAACTTAAGTTGGGCCGTAACGATGTATTACTTACAAATAATTTTGACACCACTGAGCGTGGCGCATTTCGGGTCAATGCCAGTTGGTATGACACCACTTACACAAAAGTGACAGCGGATGGTCAAAATTTAACGCTCTACAGTTCTGGAGGCAATCAGCCCACAACCCTGAGTACAGCAAAATGGACCAGTGGCAACCAGTTGCTCCAACTTGGTCTAGACCACGCCATGATTACAGGCACATTGGTTGCTGGAAACTTCACCTATGCAGGGCTTGGAAATAACGATACTTTTACCAACGTCAGCGTGGCTTCAATTTCTCAGCGGCAGGGGATTCAATTTTCATTCGGGACTGCCTTAACCGGCCCTGTCAAAATTACTTATAACAACTCAGATCCTAGCTCGCAGTTGCTGGACGAAGATGGCCGCGGTTTTTCATCCAATATTTGGCTGGTGGGAACTGCAGTTGCCGATACCGATACGACACTCGCTGGGGTGATCACCAATCGCCTGAATGCCAGTGTTTTGTCGGCATTCGAGCAAAGTCAGGGGGTGGCGATCATTGGAGGCGGTGGTGCCGATAAATTGACGGGTGGAAGTGGTGCCGACACGCTGATTGGGGGCTTGGGCGCAGACACCTTAACCGGTGGAGACGGTGCAGACACCTTTCGTTATGTGAATGAGATAGCCGGTTCGGGTGCTGATGGAAACTTGGGTGGCACAAGGGGCGATGTGATCACTGACTTTAACTTTGGAATCAAAAACGGGGTGCTCGACGCCAAGCAGGCCGACCGGCTCGATTTGCGTGACTTATTCACTGCCACTTTCACTGGGAACGCCTCTACCGATGCCGACACGCTGGTGGATAACGGCTATCTGGGCATTACCAATGTGATTCGACGCGTCAGTGGTGTGGAATTGACCGATTGGCAATTGTGGGTGGACCGAGATGGTAAGGACGCAGGGGGATCCAATACATTGGGCTTGTTGACCACCATCCAAAATATCCAGCTTGAAAACCTGGACTCCGGCATTTCTGGCGGTGAAAGCTCTACAGAGTTGTTGCGCAGAATGTTAGAAGAAGGACGTTTGGTCGTGGCGCATGCCTGACAACTGACATCCAGACCCTACTTTCGGAGGTATCGCGTTCCCAGTTTTTTCAGATTGTTGGAGTGGCTGGGGCCTTTTCAGGGCTCTAGTTTCAACAAATGGGTCATGGAAAAATTTTCAGGCACTTCATAGTCCGCCACAACCCAAGCCCTGTTAACAGCCTCGGCCGCTTCTGTCAAAAATTCCTTGATGACCCGAATGGAGGCCGAGTCCAGGGAGGCAAACGGTTGGTCCAGCAGGGTCACGGTGGCGCCCGAAGCCAAAGCGGCGATCAACATGACTTTGCGGCGGCTCCCGGTCGACAGCATGTCAAGCTGTTTATGTCGGTGGCGTTGCATGTCCAGAGCTTGGGCCAAATCTTCTAGCAATTCGGTGTTCCAGCGTGGGTATTGACTTTGCAGACTGTCCCAGCAGGCTTGCACCGTTAAATGGTCGTGTTTTGCATGGCTCAGGTCGGCCCAAAAGACATCCCCCGACGAAATTTGAAGCGTCCCGCTGAGGGGACTCAAATCACCTCCCAAAATTCGCAGCAGACTGGTTTTACCCGTGCCTTCGTCGCCACAAACCCAGTGCAGGCCTGCTGGCCAAGAAAAACTCAAGTTTTTAAAAACGGCCTCCGCACCCGGGCCACCGCTCAGGTTTTGAACTTGCAACAAATAAGGATCCAAAAGGCAGGTTTTAGACGACATGGCTCAATCGTATCAAGGTGTGGCTTGCCTAAAATAACTCGATGAACGCAAAACTGTACAAAATTCCACAATCTGTGCTGGTCGTGATCTACACCCCCAGCGCGAAGGTGTTGCTGATTCGGCGCACCGATGTGGGCACTTGGCAGTCCGTGACCGGCAGCAAAGACCACTTGCACGAGAGTTGGGAGACGACGGCGGTGCGCGAGGTTCAAGAGGAAACCGGTATCGACGCATTGGCTACGAGTTGCTGTTTACAAGACTGGCAACTGGAAAATGTGTACGAAATTTACCCTGCTTGGCGCTGGCGTTACAGCCCCGAGGTGAGTCACAACACCGAGCGGGTATTCGGTTTGAGGGTGCCCGACAACACGCCCATCACCTTGAGCCCTGCCGAACACACTGAATGGCGCTGGCTGCCCTGGCAGGAGGCGGCTGACCAATGTTTTTCACCCTCCAATGCCGAGGCGATCCTGATGCTCCCGAGGTTTGAAACCCAGCTCGTTTAAACATGATGCAGCCCCACGAACACCCAATTTTGAGAGTGGCCACCTACAACATTCACAAAGGTGTTCAGGGCTTGGGACCTGCGCGCAGGCTGGAGATACACAACCTGGGGCATGCTGTGGAGCAGCTGGATGCCGACCTGGTTTGCTTGCAAGAGGTGCGCCGTATGCACCGCCGAGAAGAGCGTCACTTTGCGCATTGGCCCAGCCAGCCACAGGCTGAGTACCTGGCCCCCGAAGGCTATGAAGCGGTCTACCAAACCAACGCGGTCACCCGGCACGGTGAGCATGGCAACGCCTTGTTGTCGCGATGGCCCGTGCTGTCGCACCAACATCAAGACATGTCTGACCATCGGTTTGAGCAGCGTGGTTTGTTGCACACCGAGGTTCAGATCATTGACCGTGTGGTGCACGTCATCGTAGTTCACCTGGGCTTAATACCCGCCAGTCGGTTGCGCCAAGTGGCGCAATTGTTGGACTTTATTGATCAAAACATTGCAGTCAGCGCCCCGGTTCTGGTGGCCGGAGACTTTAACGACTGGGGCACCGGGTTGGGCAGACGCATGGCGGGTGCGGGGTTTGCAGAGTGGCGCGAACAGCCTACGCCAACTTACCCCTCGCGCCTGCCCTTGAACCAACTGGACCATGTTTACGCTCGGGGGCTGATACCGGTTCATGCCATGGCCCCATCGGGGCGCATTTGGCGGCGCATGTCGGATCACTTGCCACTGGTGGCTGAATTTGCCTGGGCAGATTGACCGTGCGCCAATTTCGCAACTTACACGATGGTCACCAAATCCGCTTGATCGAGGGCGGGCAGGCTTATTTTGAGGCCTTAGTGAGCGCCCTAGAGCAAGCCCGATCTCAGGTTCACATAGAGACCTATATTTTCGATTTTCATGGGGCGGCCGCTTTGGTCGCCGAGGCGCTGGAACGTGCTGCATTGCGGGGCTTGCGTGTCTGGGTGGTGGTTGACGGGGTCGGTACCCCTGGCTTGCCTGCAGCGTGGAAAGAAAGGTTTGACCGAGCCGGGGTCGACTGGCGGGTGTACTCTCCACTGGGCACTTGGGGCTTGTTGATTCCTAGTCGCTGGCGGCGCTTGCATCGCAAACTGTGTGTCATCGATGGGCACTTGGCCTTTTGTGGCGGCATCAATATTCTGGACGATTGGTATGACCCGCACCATGGCAGCTTAGCGCAACCCCGGTTCGACTTTGCCGTTTGTGCCAAGGGCGCTCTGGTGCAGCAAATGCAAGAAACCATGTCGCAACTCTGGTGGCGCATTCAGGGCGTTCGGCATGCCAGGCAACAGCAGTTTCCGGAAGCCTTCAGTTCATTTCGGGCAGCGGGGCTGCATTTGCCCTGGACCCATGAAGCGATGCCAGCAAAGGAAGAACGGATGGTCGCCAAGGCGGGACTTTTGTTGCGTGACAACGTCTTGAACCGCAGCCAGATTGAGCGGGCCTACTTGAAGGCGATTGGTGCTGCACGCCATGAAATTGTGATCGCCAACGCTTACTTTTTGCCTGGGCGACGCTTGCGCAAGGCCCTGATTCATGCCGCCAAGCGGGGGGTTCGGGTGCGATTGCTGCTTCAAGGGCGCTACGAATATTTCATGCAATACCACGCGGCCCGTCCGGTTTACGGCGTGCTGTTGGCTGCGGGAATTGAAATACACGAGTACGGCGCCAGTTTTTTACACGCCAAAGTGGCGGTGGTCGATCCTGACAACGACCGACCATGGGCCACGGTCGGTTCTTCTAATTTAGACCCGATCAGCCTGCTTTTGGCACGTGAAGCCAACGTGGTGGTTGCTGACAAAGCCTTTGCCCAGCAGCTTTACCAGCGCTTGGATCTGGCCATCCAGGCGCAAAGCCAAGCCGTGGGCGCGGCACTTTACACCCAACGGCCATGGCACCTGAGGCTGCGCGACCGGGTGGCATTTGGTTTAATGCGCCTGGCCTTGTTCTTGACCGGCAACCGTTACTGAGCAGCCGATCCCCCCCGGCGCACCATGGGAGATCGGTTCTGGCCGGGAAAAGGGGGCCATTCGCTGGTACGATCCTTGCCATGTTAATGAAATTACCAGACGCCATGACTGCTTCTGCCGCCACACCCGAAGACGAGGGCGTACCCGTTTCTGTCAAGATTCGCGAACGCATTCAAGCTGCCCGCAAACGCTTCCATGCCAATGACAATATTGCTGAGTTCATAGAACCCGGCGAGCTAGAAAAGCTGCTAGACGAAGTCACCGACAAGATGTCTGGGGTGCTGGACAGCCTTGTCATCGACACCGTGAACGACCACAACACGGGTGATACCGCTCGCCGTGTCGCCAAAATGTACCTGAAAGAGGTATTTAAGGGCCGCTACGTTGAGGGCCCCGAAATCACCGAATTCCCCAACGCCGAGCATCTGAACGAGCTCATGATCGTGGGCCCCATCACAGTTCGCAGTGCCTGCAGCCACCACTTTTGCCCGGTGATTGGCAAGATCTGGATCGGTGTTCTGCCCAACGAGCACACCAACGTGATCGGCCTGTCCAAATACGCCCGCCTGGCCGAATGGATCATGGGCCGGCCCCAGATTCAAGAAGAAGCTGTGGTGCAGTTGGCCGACTTGATTCAGCGCAAAACCCAGCCTGACGGTCTCGCCATCGTCATGGAGGCCAGCCACTACTGCATGGGTTGGCGGGGTGTGAAAGACATGGACAGCAAGATGATCAATTCGGTCATGCGCGGCGCTTTCCTGAAAGACGTCAATTTGCGCCGTGAGTTTTTGTCTCTGATTCCTGGAAGGAACTGACCCATGTTGGTACGCCTGCTTTACGCCAGCCGCACGGTTGACCCCTCACCCGAAACCATCAACTCCATACTGGCCCACTCGCGCCAGTTCAACCCCAGCACCGGCATCACCGGCATTCTTTGCTATGGCGGTGGCATATTTTTGCAAGCCATTGAAGGCGGACGCCTCGCCGTGAGCGATCTGTACGGACACATCCAAAAAGACCCGCGCCACAAAGATGTGGTGCTGCTGCACTACGAAGAAATCAGTGAGCGCCGTTTTGGCGGCTGGACCATGGGGCAGGTGGACACCTCTCGGGTCAACACCAATATCTTGCTTAAATACTCCGAGCGTGCAGAGCTTGATCCCTACAACGTGTCGGGCAAAGTGTCACTGGCTTTGCTCGAAGAGCTGATGGCCACCGCCTCCATCATCGGGCGCGCCTAGTCGGCTGCGCTGAAAAAGGCATGCCTGACCTGATTGGCTGTGACTTTTCCAGCAGCCCCAGTAAGCGCAAACCCATTGTGCTGGCGCTGGGCCAAGCCAGCCAGGGGCGGGTTCAAGTCAAAGAACTTTTAAGTTTTGAAACACTGGCCGCGTGGGGTCACTGGTTGGCCCAACCCGCAGACTGGGTGGGCGGTTTTGACCTGCCCTTTGGCTTGCCGCGAGAGCTGGTCGAAACCTTGGGCTGGCCCACCGACTGGGCCGCCTGCATGGACCACTATGCCCGCCTAGACCGCCCCACGATTCGTGAGCAATTTGCAGCTTTTTGCAATGCCCGACCGGTGGGCGGCAAATTTGCCCATCGGGCGACAGACTTGCCCGCAGGCTCCAGCCCCTCCATGAAATGGGTCAACCCCCCGGTGGCTTACATGCTGCATGCGGGTGTACCTTTGCTGCGCCAAGCGGGGGTGTATTTCCCCGGATTGACCTCTGTCACCCCAGGCACTGACCTAAGTCGCATCGCTCTGGAAGCCTACCCCGGTCTGTTGGCGCGAGAAGTGCTGGGCCAACGCAGCTACAAAAGTGACGACAAAACCAAGCAAACCCCTGAACGTTTGCTGGCCAGACGGGAATTGCTGAGTGCATTAGAGCGAGGCCAGACCCGTTTGGGGCTGCGACTGGTGGCCAGCAATGCCCTGCTGGGTCGCCTGGCAGACGACGCCAGTGGCGATTCGTTGGACGCTTGTTTGTGTTTGATGCAGGCCGCTTGGGCGCAACAACAACACCAAGCCGGGCATGTGCAATATGGACTGCCACCGTGCGATCCACTGGAAGGGTGGATCGTGACGGCCTGACTGGGTCAGCAGGGTTTCTCAATAGCGGGTATCAGCTGGACAGATTCAGAAAAACCCGGCCATTCTCAATCTTCACGGGCCATGACTTCATGGGCTCGGTGGCAGGGCCGCAGGCCACTGAGCCGTCGCGCACATCGAACACAGCTTGGTGAAACGGGCACTCCACGGTGTGTCCCTCCACAAATCCATCGCACAAACGGGCGTTGCCGTGGCTGCACATGTTGTCGATGGCGAACACGCCATCATCGAACTTGAAAATAGCGATGTCACAGCCCTGAGGGGTCACGGCCACGCCAGCGCCTTCAAACAGATCGGCCTCGGCGGCCACGTCAATCCAGTTGCTCATGATCAGATCGGGTAAATGATGGAATTTGGAATCATCTCGCTGTCGTAGACGCACAAACGCTCAGCAAATTTGAAACCCTCGGGAGTTTGGACAATGGTGTCCAGGTAACGGCCCACGTTGTAAACCGTACTTTCTTTGTCCAGCTTGGTGCGAAACACTGCATAGTTGGCTTCGCTGTAAATGCGGCCATTTTCAACTTTTTTGACAATCGGCGCCCCCACCACATGGCGCTGGTAATAGGGGTCATGAAAGATGGTTTCAGAGATGCCATAAGCACGGTCTTTGAGCATGCCTTTGCTGGTGAAGAACAAGGTGGCCAACTGGAAACCTCGCTCGTGGTTTTCACGCGGTTGCAGTTTGTAGATGCAATCTTCGGTAAAAAATTCTGGCCACAGATGCCATTGGCCACTGTCCACGGCGCTGGCGTAATCTGCGTAAAGTTGCTGGAGGTCAAACCAGGTTTGCATGTCTATCAAGGGCTTGGCCATCATCAATCCTCCATCACTTTGCGCCAATATTCATACATGCCGCGGATCAGGGTTTCGGTCACCATGTGGTCGGTTTCCCCCACATCGCGTCCGCCCAGTTCGGCGAAAGTTCGGTGCGCTGGTTTGGTTTCAAAAGCCTCTTGCGAAAATTCGATGACTTCACCGTCGTCGGCAGACACAAAACCCGCCGGGCCAAACAGGTTGGCTTGGCGCAAACGGCGTTGCGTCATTTCTGGGGTGTCATCTTCAAAACCGAAGTGCGTCCAGACGAAGTCAAATGCGCCGTGGCCATCGGGTTGTATGTGGCGGGTCGACACGCTGTTGACCTGTTGCTGGAATATCACGCTGGGGAACAGCGTCATCATCACGGCGGTGGGTACTTGGTCGCCCAGTTGCCACCAAGGCTCGGGCACGATGTCCAAGAAGCTGGGGTCATTGAGCTGCATACTGGCCTTGAAGCTGCTCACCTGGGTCACGTCAGAGGCTTGTCCCGTGGCCTGCCCCGAAGTGCCGCGTGTAGAGATCATGGCCGCATGGCGATGGTGTTCGTCCATGCGCAGCTCCGATTTATTGTCGGCCCGCCACAAGCCGAACGTGACAAACCAAGTGTGCAGCAGTCCAGGGTGATAGGGATCTTTGATGTTCTCTTGCATGAGCTTCCAGTTGCCTGGAATGCGTTGGCGGTTGTAGCCCAGAAGGGTTAATTTCCTGCCATTGAACAAGCGGTCAAAGTATTTGAGGATGGTGGGCCCCATGTAGTCTTCCAGTGGCGCCACTGCGTGGTCAAACGAGGCGAACACCACACCACCACGAGCAGCTACTTTCAAAGATTTCAGGCCATGGTCTTTGGGGTCAAAATCGGCGGGCATGCCGCCATTGACTTTGCCGTCTTGCCGCACGCCACGCCTGAAGGGCACGCCTTGTAATTTGCCGTCCAGTGCGTAGCTCCATTGGTGGTAAGGGCAGACCAATTCTTTTTTGTTGCCGTGGCGTTCGCGACAAAAAGCCATGCCACGGTGGGCGCAGACGTTTTCCACCACATGAATTTGCCCGTCTTGGCCGCGCGTCATGATGACCGAGCGTTCCCCGATCACCGTGCGCTTGAAATCGCCCGCGTTCGGGATTTCGGCCTCCAGGCCGACATAACTCCAGTGGTCTTTGTAAAACAGTCGGTCCAGCTCTTTTTTATGGCTGTCTTTGTTGGTGTAGACGGCAAACGGAATACGGCTGGTGCCCTCCGTTTCCCAGTGGATTGGATGTTCCTGCATGGTGGCTCTCTGGTGAAAACTTGACTCGCATCATGCGGATTTTCCTCACTTAAGTAAATCGAATTTTTAATATAATCAAAATTTGAAAATCAAATAATCATGGACATTTCAAAGCTGGATTTGAACTTGTTGGTGGTTTTTCATCACCTGCTGATTCAAAAGCGTGTTTCCCATGTGGCCCGCGTTTTGGGCATGAGCCAGCCCGCCGTCAGCAGTGCGTTGGGGCGTTTGCGCGCCCATTTGGGCGATGAACTATTTTTGCGAACCCAGGGCGGTATGGAGCCCACACCCTACGCCTTGTTGTTGGCTGAACCCGTGGCACTGGCCTTGGATGGTTTGCAGCAAGCCTTGAATGTGCGTGCAGCCTTTGACCCGGCCACCAGCGCTCGCAGCTTCACCTTGGCCATGACCGATGTGGGGGAAATGTATTTTTTGCCTGTATTGATAGACGCTTTGACGCGTTCAGCCCCAGGCGTAACCTTGCAGGTGGTCAGTGTCACTCAGGTATCCCTCAAAGAAGACATGTCAACGGGGCGCATTGATCTGGCTATGGGTTTGCTGCCACAGCTGCAGGCGGGGTTTTTTCAGCAAGCGCTGTTCCACCAAAAATACATTTGCCTGATGCGCAAGTCGCACCCCCTTGCCGCCAAAAACAAACTCGATTTAACGGCGTTCACGCAGGCAGAGCATGTTCGCATCGTGGCCGCAGGCACCGGGCACGGGCGGGTCGATGTGGCCCTGGAAAGCCAAAAACTGCGTCGCCAATTTCGACTGACGGTGCCGCATTACGTGGCGCTGGGCGATGTGTTGAGCCATTCAGACTTGATTGCCACCGTGCCCGAGCGCTTTGCGGACCGGACACTTCAACCCTTTCACCTCACCAAGCGTGATTTGCCGATTGACGTGGTTGAAAGTGCGATTCACCAGTTTTGGCACGGTCGCTTGCACCGTGACCCGGGGCACCAATGGCTGCGCCAATTCACCTGGCAGCTGTTTGGCGATGGCAAGACGCCCAACGAGGAGCAGCCGGTTTGAATTTAGATCAGCTGCGCCGCTATGCGGTGGCTAGAAGCTTGTTTTCTGCCACCAGTTTGTCCAAGGCGTTGCAACGTTTAGGGTTTGTGCAGGCCGACCCCTTGCGCGCACCCGCCCGAGCACAAGACTTGACCTTGCGTCACCGGGTGGCAGCTTATCGGGTCGGGGATTTGGCGTCGCGCTATCCCCAACTGGCCATCGAAGAAGATTTTTTCGTCAACTATGGTTTTGTTCGGCGTGATTTGCATCACCTGATGCACCCGCGCACGCCCAGAGCCGTGTGGTCGGCCACTCGCATGCAGCAGGCGCACGAGGTGTTGGCGTTTGTACGTGAATCAGGCGTTGTGAGACCCGCCCAGGTGGATGCCCACTTTGACCATGGGCGCGTAGTCAATTGGTTTGGCGGCAACAGCAAGGCCAGCACCCAGTTGCTTGATTGCATGCATTACCGGGGCATGCTGCGTGTGGTGCGGCGCGAAGGCGGCCAGCGTCTGTATGCCGTGCGTGCACATGAGCCGAGCGGGCTCGATCCCGTCACCATCATGGACAGTTTGGTGGATGTGATCGTGGCCAAGTACGCGCCCTTGCCCGCGGCCAGTTTGGGGCAATTGGTCGGGCTATTGGCGGGCGGCGTACCGCAGTGGCGGCAACATCGCCAGGCCATGCTGCAACGAGCACGACTGCGCCTGCCCAGTGCCGAGGTGGAGGGGACGACCTGGTTGTGGCCCGAAGGCGAGAACCCTGCATCGCGTCGTCATGGGGTGGAAGATCGGGTCTGTTTGCTGGCACCTTTTGACCCGGTGGTCTGGGACAGACGCCGATTTGAACAATTGTGGGGTTGGGCCTACCGCTTTGAGGCCTACACGCCCGCTGCCAAACGTGTGCGCGGGCACTACGCCATGCCTTTGCTTTGGCGCGATCAAGTCATTGGGTGGGGAAATATCAGCGTCCAGTCGGCCGTGTTGACGCCTGACGTGGGTTTTGTGAAGGCCCATTTCAAAGACAAAGCCTTCGCTGTGGCCCTAGAGGAGGAACTGCATCGCATGTCCGTGTTTTTAAGGCTTAACCAAGCCTAAGCATTGTGGGCGCGAGCCCCTGCTCGCGAATGTTGAACGGAGCCACTGCAATAAAGATGATCATGAGCCTCTATGACAGCTAACTCTCCAATTCAAACATTCGGCCGCAGGGGCGACCTCCCACGGGGACATCAACCACGGGTAAGTAGCCCACGAGTAAATGGATCAATGGCACATGTCCGGCTAAGATGCCAACTCTCCTTTGCAATCATTCGCCCGCGATGGCGATGGCGATGGCGATGGCGATGGCGTAAGAACAATATAGGGTTGTGATGTTTCGAAGTTTTTTTCTTTCTCGCCGCTGGGCCTTGTGGGCTTGGGGTGGTTTGTTGGTTTTGGTGGCAATCGTGTTCATCACGGTGCAGCAAACCGTGCGCCTGAACACTTGGTATGGGCAGTTTTACGACTTACTGCAAAAACCAGAACAAGCCGGTGGCTTGGCGATGTTCTGGGGCTTCATGCAGCAATTCGCCTGGATTGCATTTCCCTACATGCTGTTGCGCAGTCTGGAAACCTATCTGGCCTCGCACTACGCTTTTCGCTGGCGGCAGGCCATGACCGAGGTGTATTTGCCACGTTGGCAGCGCACTGCCGAAACGGTAGAGGGAGCCTCGCAACGCATTCAAGAGGACTGCATGCGTTTTGCTCGGCAAACCGAAAACTTGGGTTTGGGGCTGGTTCGGGCGGTGTTGACCTTGGTATCCTTCATTCCCATTTTGTGGGCTTTGTCCAAGGGCATGGCCATCGCGTGGCTGCAGTTTGAGGGTTCGTTGTTTTGGGTGGCCTTGGTCACGGCTTTGGGCGGCACTGTTTTGTCGTGGTTTGTGGGCTATCGCCTGCCCGGGTTGGAGTACAACAACCAAAGGACAGAGGCCGCACTGCGCAAAGACCTGGTTTATGCCGAAGACGAGCGCAGCCGCATGGATTTACCCCATGTGATGAGCCTGTTCACAGGGGTGCGCTTGAACAATTTCAGGTTGTTTAACCATTACGCTTACTTCAATTTATGGAGCAATTTTTACAGCCAAACCATGGTCATTTTTCCTTACCTGCTGATGGGCCCCTCGCTGTTTACGGGTTTGATCACGCTGGGCGTGATTCAGCAGGTCAGCAATGCGTTTGGCAAGGTGAACGAAGCCTTTTCTTACCTGATAGAGCGCTGGACCGACATCACTGAGTTGCGTTCTATTTACAAACGTCTGACCGAGTTCGAAAAGGCCTTGGCCTGAAGGTTTTAAAGTATCTGGGTTGTCTCTGCCAGTTGACCTTGGCTGTGTTTTCAGCACAGCTTAAATTCAGTTTCTTTTGAGGAGTTGATGTGTCCCATACCGTGCGTTTTCAACGCGTTTTTCGCGCCCCACCCGAGCGAGTGTTTCGCGCTTTTGTTGACCCAGATGCCATGGTCAAGTGGTTGCCACCGCATGGCTTCACAGGCCGTGTTCATGAGATAGATGCCCGTCTGGGAGGGCAATATCGCATGTCATTTACCAATATAAGCAACGGGCAGTCGCACAGTTTCGGGGGCACTTATCTGGCGTTTCTACCGGGGGAGGTGCTGAGCCATACCGACAGCTTTGACGACCCCGGCTTGCCCGGTCAGATGGTCACCCGCATCACATTCAAGGCTGTTTCGGTGGGCGCCGAGGTGAACATTGAGCAATCAGGCATTCCCGAGATGATTCCCCCTGAGGCTTGTTGCCTAGGTTGGCAAGAGTCTTTGCAATTGTTGGCGCTGCTGATAGAGGCCGCAATTCCGGGCTGATCCGGATCAATTTGACGCGGGCACCTCGTTTGATGCATTGGGACCGAGTTCGCTGAGCGATTTCAGAGCTTCAGTGTCGGTGCGGTACATCCTCAAGAAAGGCCCATCGTTCAGTTCTCCAGCCCGTCGCAGGGCCGTTTCTACCGGCAGTTTGAGGCCACTGATGTGCAGGCTAATGCCCCGGTTACTCAGTTGCCGGTGTAACTGACCAAAGGTTTCCACCCCGGTCGCATCGACCCGGTTAATGGGTTGGGCGAACAAGCACACATGTTTGACATCGGGGTGAAGAGCCAAGTGGTCTGTGATGGCGCGTTCAAAACCGCTGGCCGCTGCAAAATCCAGCTCCGCATCCAGGCGCAGCGCGTAGACATGGGCGGCCAATGCGGGCAGTTTCCATTGGTGGCGGTCGCGCAGACTGCCATCCGGGTGCAGCCCGACTTCAATGACTCTAGGGTGCAATCGGGTGTGCAAAAAGTGGCTCAAACCGACCAGCACCCCGGTTAAAACACCCCAGTAAATACGAGGGGCCGTGAACAAGGTGATGGCAAAGGTGACACCAGCCGTGAAGGTTTCAATGCGGTCAATGCGCCAAAGCTTGAGGAATTGTCGGGGCTGAAACAAGTTGAGCACCGCCACGATGACCGCTGCCGACATGACCGAGCGCGGTACAAATTGCAGCGCAGGCATCAAGAACAACAGTGCCAGCAGCACAAAACCCACCGAGGCCACCACCGCCCAGCCAGAGCGGGCACCCGAATAAAGCATCAGTGCCGAGCGAGAAAAAGAGGTGCTGGTGGCAAAACTTCCCGAAAACGCCGAGGCAATTTTGGCCAAGCCCTGGCTGAAGAGTTCGGTGCTGTCGTCCCAGCGTTTGCCGTCGCGCTGACATTCAATGCGGGCGCTGGAGGCGGTTTCGAGAAAGCTGACCAATGCAATCACCATGGCGGGCACCCACAACTGGTTCAACATCTCGAGGCCGGGCCACTGGGGC
>Ga0255128_1000188_pt1 | contig 26413 bp, 13 predicted proteins | sample Law_Miss_RepC_8d_FD_188562 | JGI IMG/M metagenome (GOLD analysis project Ga0255128, IMG submission 188562) | Freshwater microbial communities from St. Lawrence River, New York, United States - Law_Miss_RepC_8d | ecosystem: Environmental > Aquatic > Freshwater > River | place: USA: New York... | reverse complement strand
CCTGTGTATTCCTTCGGGGACAAGAAGCCATAGAAATCCATCCTCACGTTGTGTGACGATGCCATCGACTCCGTCGAGCAACACTTTCTGTGGAAACCAACTAGGTAACTTACCCGGCAACGGAATCGCTACTTCTTCGGTAGCATGCACGGTTGCTACCCATTGGATGCGATCGAGTCCCGTCGGGGTTGCAGAACCGTTGCCTTGCGGTTCACTCGATAACCCAAGGGTCATGTTGGAAATGTTTGCCGCGTTGGGGAACGCGTCGCTAGCAAGCTTTAAGCGATTCTTAAGCACGTCGAGAGTTGCTTGATCGGGCACTTGTCCAAAGGCCGTATGGGATGCCGACCAGAAGGATGCTATAGCAAGGAAAAATGCACCGACTCCTTTGCCAACTGCCCTCGCTTCCACTTCGCGACCCTTGAGCAAATGCTTTACCCACTTCAGTGTCGTGTTCTCTCCCGCGAGCAGTAGACCAAGCAGTGCGAGAAGTAGGACCAAACGTACGATGGTCAGTAAACGATGAGTATTGCATGAGATCAGTACGGGGCGGATGGACTCCTCCGGAGAAACCGGGCCGTCCCAAAAACATTGAACCGCGTTCCCGACCCATTGAGGCTTTGCAATCCCAGTTTGAATACTTGTCTTTGGATCGTACTGCAGGTTGGCAGTTTGCTCTACCATCTGCTGCCTGTAGCTGCTCGCTTGTTTGCTCGCGGAAGAAGTACTCCCGTTCTTAACAAGAGGGGCAGATTGGAGGCTCGGTGCGAACGGAGCATCAAACTCTGCCGAGGATTCCACGTACAGCTTACTTTGCCCCTCAATGACGTCGAACCGATTATTAGAAGTTTGGTCCATCCACTGAAAAAGGGTCCGATTGCGAAACGGTATGCTGCTAGGCTCAAGCTGCGGGTAGATGGCATTTTGAATTTGTGCAGCAGCAAAAGGTATCAAATTCAGCAACAGCACACCGAGCGCAATATTTTTCCATAGCATCAGTCCCTTGCGACCTTGATCAGAACCCACAACACGCAGCAGTGCCACAGGGACCAACAGGAGAAACCAAGTCCACCGAGGAGAACCAGGCTCATGATAAGAAAGCCCAAACGCGACCAAAGCGATCAATGCGGGCACCATGCCGTACAAACGAAACACTGCCAACGTCAAAACCAAAAGCAAAAACAGGTCTAACAAACTCCATGCAGTCAGCCAATCTCCTTCCACGCGGTCAGGACCAAGCAACGCTAACATTCGCCAACCAGGGGGCAGGTAGAATGTACCTTCCAAGTTTTTAGCTCCAATTTGCCATCCAGTCGCAGGAATGTTAAATGCTTCCGCTCTGCCGATAGCATCGATCTCAACTTGCTTCGTTCGTAACTCAAAGCCTTGCGCACCATTGACGGAGTTCTCGGTGATCAACTGCCTGATACCATAGATACGAGCAACACCAAGTTTGTGTGCAGGCGAAACGTCGAGTCTTGTGATCTGTTTTGGCTCACCTCGCAGTTGATCCGCATAAGTAAATCCGCCTCCGTTATCGTCAAGCCAGAACGTGCGATTAATACTGAGCTGATTTGGGGAAACCAATCCGATCCCACGCGATTTCTCTACCAAGCTTGCTGGGTTCGCGGTTTTCCACTCGAAAACAGAAAGATCTCTCCATTTTTCGGGGAAGCGAGTCATCTGAACATCGATAGGTGTGACACCTTGCAACTCGACTAAACGCAGGTTCGGTGCGCTTCGCAAAGCGATCAATTCAGACGCTAACGCCGGTGGGTTGGCTTGAGAGTAAGCCAATTCTTTGGTGTCTTCGGTTCGAAACGCATCGAGCAAGATCGTCCAATTCCCGGCCCTGACTTGCGCTTTCAATCGCCCAGATTCGTCTACCGCCACCGGAATCGGACTTGTGACATACGATAGTTGCCATCCATCAGGGAGCACTACTCCCAACGCTTCTTCACGGCTCTTTCCAGTTGCAGTCAGCTCAATAGCGGTCCGCAACCAAATCGGTGATCCATCCTCGATGAGTCGATTGATTTGAAATGAGTATTGGTCTTTTTCGGTTACACCAGCAGTGGTGCGACTAAGCCAAAGATCGGCATTGGCGTCCCACGTCGGAGTAACAACCACCTCGCCTCGAATCATCAATTCGACCCACCCTATCGAACGTGGAATACGCAGCTTCTGTGGCATCGCATTCCATTTCCACTTCCCTTCGATTCGGTAGTCCCCGGCAGCAAGTCTCACGGCTGGGTTTCCCGCGTGTTCGACAACGACGATCGGTTTACCATCGGCTGTGACATCGATCGGCCAATAATCACCACCTCCCGGCATCTGAACCCAAGAGTCGTGATAGACTCTAACGGGAAACTTCCAAGTTCCGGATTTGTCCTCAACATTGATTTCAGCCTTGGAAACCCAGAAAGCAATTCGCTCCGATGCGCTACGAAACGTCGGCGGTGAACGTTGCAAACCTTCGTCCCAGAGCGCCCATGGAATCCAAGGCTGGAGCACTTCGGGGACTTGCTCCTCTCTAAGGTCGATCACACGGGGCGCCACAGCTTGCTTTGCCGCTTGCTGATTCGCCAAGGACGGACTCGGGGGCACCAAATTCCCTGTATTGGTTTGTTCCACTCTCGGAAGGGCTTCTGGGATCTGCGCCCGAACCCCTGCGCACATGCACACCGCCGCCAAAGCTAACATTCCGATGCGCCGAAGTTGAATCATGATGACCTTCTTATTTACTCTGGGATTTCTCCATCCACTCAGGCTGCAGATGCTTCTTGAGAAACTCAAACGTCCCTACACCGTGAATTGTATGAGGACCGTTGAACCACTCAATTTCGGTTTTCTCAGGAATACCTAACTTTGCAGCGTACATGCGTCGAACTTTAGCGAACTCAAGTCCGACACGTTCGTCGGGCGCAACACCATCGCTATGCCCTCGTTCGACCATAAAAGGACGAGGAGCGATCAGCGTCGCCATTTCAGCATAATTGAACTTGCGCCCAAGATCGAACTCAAAGATTTCATACTCCATCGTCCATACGTAACTATACGGGGAAGATGTGCTCGCGTTCTTCCAAACCCAATCATTGAAGTCTGCCGAGCAAATCGACAAACAGTACTCGGGCACAAGAGCAGGAATCCGCATAGCGCTCTTTCCGCCATAGGAGAGTCCGTAGAATGCGATTCGATTCGGATCGACTTCAGGACGACTAGCTAGCCAACGCACGATTTGCTCATGCTGCGCAACGATGGTTGAAAAGAGAGTTTTACCAAGCGGATTGCTCTTGCGTTGCAAAGACCGAAAACGGTCGGTGAACAAGTAAAGGTTCTGTGGTGCAAAAACAACATAACCTTCCTCGGCGAGTTTTGCTGAGACATCATGATATGCAGGATGGTCTTTGACAATCGTATCCGTAGGCCGCCCTTCAAGACCATGCTGAAACACCACGCAAGGCCGATTTTCAATCGGCTGCCCCGACTTCGGAACTAACAAAACTCCATAGGCGATCACTTCATCAAAAACATCCAGCACAACTTCGTAGCCACGCCATTTCTCCCTTTCATAAACCAACCGCGTGCGAGGCCGCAAAGCTTGTTTCTCGATATCCCATGCACCGATCACCTCATCGCGAAACTCCTTGCGATAAGGCTCTGTCGACGTCTGAAACTTCTCCGCACTCGACGTGTCGAGTCCCTTCCAGTAGGTATCCCGTTCGTACTGGATCAAGTCCAGAGTTTGCTGCTGCCATCGATCAAGTCTCTTTAGCCATTGCAAGCGGTTCGAAGGTGTGGAAATTGCATCTTTTGCGTCGGAGCCTTTCAGCGACTTGCGATGATTCGCAAGCTCCTTCTCGTCGATAGGTGTCGGCGAGACTTCGGCTAGGAACCGAACAAACGCTTGCTCGCTGATCTGCCCGCTGGTTGTGGATACTGCATTTTCAATCCAGCGTATCGAGGAATCGAGTTTCCACGGTGCGAGCAAACCTTGGGCTATCTTCGCTTCTTCTTTGGATTCCAACGGATTCGGGCCCTTGAGTTCACCAGGCGCACCTCCTTCTCCGCCGATGCTTACCGACGGTCCAGCCACTGGATCGATCCACAAATTCCGTGGAGCGATAAGCGCGGCAAGCTGCGCATCGCCGAACGATTTAAGCAGTCCATGAACATTGCGATGAATCGGTTCACTCCATACGTTTTCTCGAGGACCGAAATGTCCGGAAACAATGGTGTGCTGGACTCGCGAATCCACAGCACCCGTTGCAAGCGCAATCCATCCTCCTTCACCCCAACCGGCAACGACGATGGGTTTATCGCCGATAGACTTGGCGAGTAAGTCAATTGCACTTCGGTTCTGCTGAACGTGGTAACCGAGTAGATGCCGTCCAAGGATAAAAGCCGAACGATAAAGGAACTCTTGATCGGTCATCACAGCGCGACCTAATCGAGCTTCGCGGTGCCGACTTGCTACTTGCGGGATGACAACTAGTCCGCCGGCACGCGCCAATAACAACCCGTCGCTCGAAGAGTTTTCCGCAAGTCCACAGAGTTGCTCAGGCAAATGCTGGGCGTCGGGAACAAGAACAGCACCGAAACGAATTTCTTTCGGAACAAGCAACAATCCGTTAGCTTCCCATCCATCGAGAACGGGCCAGCGAACACGTAAAACTTTTAACGAATCATCCGATGCGATTGCTGCATCGACATCGAGCGTCCTGCTTGGAAGCACAATCGGTGATTCGACAATCCACTCATCAGGAGAGATTCGTTGATCGACGAGTCCGATTCGACGCGCGAAGTCCTCGCGGAGCGGTTCGATAGCTTGGGTGTAGGTTCGACCTGATTTATCGGTAAGCGTCGTGCTTTCGGCCGATGGTTTCTGTGGCGAAGGCCAGTTCGTTTGACGCGTTCGGATCGATTCGGCAATCTGCTTCAGCAGAAAGCGATCCACGCCGTCAACGAGATCGGAAGCAATATCTGAGGTGATCAACAACGGTGCGGTTCCACTCAGCGGAACAGCTCGCTCTACATCGATCTGATCAAAAGCTTCCTTCGGATATTGCGCATAGAGATGATTCATCGTTGCATTGCTGAGCAACAAATGAACGGCCAAGAGGATCAAGGACACCGATAATAGGTTTACAGTGCGCATGGTGGAAGGATTGAATAGGTAAAGGAAGGACGAAATGGGCGGGGAGAAGTGCGAAAGGAGAGCGTGTTATCTATTCCGGACGAGGCGCAAAATGCATGTAGTTCCAGTGGCGATAAAGCTCACTGCGTTCGAGAAGCTCCGCGTGCGTTCCGACATCCAGAATTTTCCGATGGGACATCACAACGACTTGGTCAGCCGCACGTAGCGTCGAGATTCGATTCGGGAGAACTACTACGATTCGCTTTTGATTGCGAAGCTCAAGCAGAGCGCGAGTGGTCTCTACTTCCGCCGCTGGCTGTGAAGCTTTTGGTTCTTCAGCGACAATCAAACTCGGTTTCTTCAAAAATCCTCGGGCGATTCCAAGTCTAAATAGTAGGTCGGAAGACAACCTTTCTTCTTTCGCTGAGACGAGGGTTTGAAGGCCATCAGGTAGATTGAAGATCGCTTGACTCATTCTCGCTTTATCCGTCACATCGCGAAGATCCACGGTTGCGTCGCGCGGAGAACCGAGCCAAAGGTTGTCTTCGATTGTTCCGGAGACCAATGGTCCATTGGCAGCGACCCACAAGGATGCATCGCGAATCGCATCGTTTGAAAGATCCTTTGAGTCGATCGTATCGAAAAGCAGTCGGCCACTACTGGGTTGCCCAAAGCCAAGGATCATTTCCACAAGAGCCTTCGCTAAGCATGGGTCAGGAGAGACCACGACGGTTAACTGTCCAGGTTTAAAGTGAACGGTGATATCGTCAAGAAGTTTTTGTTGATCACTAGCTTGCAACGTCACATGTTCAGCCATGATGCCCTGAGCCAAAGCGCTGCCGAGTTGTTTCGTCGAACCGACCAAGGGCGTCGGCCGAATCGCGAGGTATTCGTGAACTTCATTGAGCATCGGTAGTGACTTTCGCAGTGCATGCCAAGCCAACCTCAATTTGTAAGCCGACAAAATAGCGCACGCCATCGAACTACCCCAGAGAACGGCGAGTCCGAGCGAGAGATGCTTGCGAGGATCGAGCATGCCGAGCGCAAGGAGAATCAGTAAAAGGGCTCCGAGTAGAACAGATGCTATCGGAACCAGAGGAAACTTAGCCCGCTCTCCTCCTAAGAGAGTCTGACCAGAGTTTCGATAAGTCAAAAGCGTCGAGCGAAACGTATCGAGAGTTTCTTCCGAATTGTGGATGGTCGCCAGTAAGGGAGCGTCTTGAGCAAGGCTAGCCATCTGCTCAGCACTCTGAGTCCAGCGTTGTTTGTAAAGCCACCTTGAAGAATTAAACTTGTGGCTTTGCAGGATGTACAAGGTTCGAACAATCAGGCTTGCGAGGAGCGCCGAGATCGTCAACCAAGGATGGATCAAGGCCGCGATGGCCGATAACAAGACAAAGTGCAACAAGTGCTTTGGAAACGATTCGAGCCATTGAGCAATCGAATTGCGGATCATCGGTAGATGCTGCTCGCGAAACGAACGCAACATGGGTGATTGCGCAGACAAACCGCGTTCGGTCGCCAAGGCACTCGAATGATGGAACAATTGGTCGTGCAGCGACTGCTCGGTGTCGACGGCCGCCATAACCGATGCTCGGTGCGAAAAAGTCCTCAGTGCAATTGCCAACAAGGCCACGACACCTATCAACACGATCAGGACAACCGGTTGCTGGGGGTCGGGAACCTGAAACGTATCAGAGAGTCGCTCGGCCACTGACCGAAAGGGGCTCAGCAAGCGTGTTGCGGGACTATCCGATGCGACTTCTCTTTCGATCCTGTCATGCTCCCGAATAAGCAAATCCACAGTCAGCGACGCAAGTATAAGGACGACTGGTAGCGAACAGGCGACGATGCATCCGAGGAAGGTCGACAGCCAAGCGGAGGCTGGGGCTTTGGTACCGGAACTGGGAGGCCAAAAATTGGGAATCACGGTTGGCTCGCTTTGAATGCGGGAAATTACTTCTTTAGATTGTAACGATAGCTCAAGGAACCCCTGGGTGCAGGAGAACGGGTATTGGTTGTAAGGATTAGGACGACTTTACAGGGAAAATCACAAAGGAATTTCTGATGTTGCAGAAAAGCCTCAAGTAAAACCGCCGCGTGTGGTTTTTTTTCAACCTAAGGTTCCGGCAGGAGTTCCGCGAGAGTGACAAAGTTTATCACTTTGTGGGGCCCGAAAAATTCGGAAACAGAGCGCAACTCTCCACGGACACGACAACTCCCCCAAGTAACCGCGACTTCTCCGAGTAACCGCAACTTCTCCGAGTAACCGCGTTGAAAGCCAACCATGAGCACAATCGCCATTGATCACTCCACGAGTAAGCTGTCGGCAGGCAAGATGCCTCTTGAAGGAATTTCGCTACTTCTGGTCGACGACGATCAGCTTTTGCTCGAGTCCACTCAACTTTGGTTGCAAGAACTCGGAATGCGTGTGCGGGTAGCCAGCTCGGCACAGCAAGCCACCGAAGCGTTAGTACGTGAAGTCTTTGATGTAGTCCTTTGCGACCTACGCATGGAGCAAGGATGTGGATTGGATGTACTTCAAGCCGCTAAATCGCTTCAGGCAAGTAGCTGCTGTATCGCGATGTCGGGATTTGCAACGCATCGAGAAGAGGTCAGCGCTTTGCAGGCAGGTGCGGTGTGCATGCTGCGCAAGCCTTGGACCGATTCGCAACTCATCGACGAATTGCAACGAAGGCTAAGAGAAAAGAGGCTTGTCGAACGCGAGAGTCGCGTTGCAAAGCTTGTAGCTGAAGTTGAGCAGCAATCGCTGGCGCCTGTAAAGCCTTACTCCGGACACTGGCTCGAATCGCTTGGATGGCTTGGGACTAGTTCGGCATTGCGCGAGATCATTCAGACCATTGATGCGGTTGCGTCGTCGAACGTAAGTGTGCTAATCCTTGGTGAAAACGGGACTGGAAAAAGTAAGCTTGCCCGTTGCATTCATGCTCGATCTGCTAGAAGAACCGGGCCCTTTGTCGAAGTCGCTTGCGGTGCGATAGCTGAACAACTTCTGGAAAGCGAACTCTTTGGTCATGTTGCGGGTGCTTTCACGGGTGCGAATTGCGACCGAACTGGAAAGATCCAAGCGTCCAACAGCGGCACGCTGTTCCTCGATGAAATCGGAACGGCATCGAAGGGAATGCAAGTGAAGTTACTGCGAGTGTTGCAGGAAAAGAGTTTCGAACCGGTAGGTAGCCACGAGACACTTCATGTTGATAATCGCATGATCTTCGCGACCAACGAACGACTGGAACAAGCCGTTGCTGAAGGCCGCTTTCGAGAAGACCTTTATTACCGAATTCACGTTGTGCCGATCGTCATTCCTCCCCTTCGAGAAAGGCTTGATGACCTACCTGAACTGATCCGCCATTTTTTGCAAGAAGCGAATGCGATGTTTGGCAAGCATGTCACAGGTGTGCCCGTTATGTCGGTCAGTTCACAAGCGATGGATCGCTTAAGAGACTATCGCTGGCCGGGCAATATCCGAGAACTGGAGAATTTGATTCACCGCGCTGTGATGATGAGCAGCGGAGAATCTATCACTGCGCATACCATTGAAAAAATCTTAGGTGTATCGCGGCAGCTTGATGCGACCCATTGCGAATCGCAATCTTCAACGGTAGCACACATTCCGCAAACGAACTTGCGCAAAGCGGAGAATCCTGTCGGGTGGTCTGAGAATTACCGAGATTTGGACGAAGCTTTAGCCGGCCCAGAGAGGCAGATTCTCGTCGAAGCATTGGCTCGCTATGAATGGAATCGCAATACAACCGCAGAGCGATTAGGAATCAACCGGACAACGCTTTACAAGAAAATGAAGCGATTGGGAATCACGGAAGTAAGTTAAAATGCGCGGTGGCTGTGTCTATGCGCGGACGTTGGAAACACAGTTACGCGCGGACATTGGAAACACGGAGGCACAGAGTCCACGGAGTCCGCAGCCTGAAGTCTAATGCATCCTTCCCCTCTGTGACTCTGTGTCTCTGTGTTTCAAAAAAGAGATCAGGAGGCACATACCAAAAAAAACACCCTGACACGCTCAGAACGCCCGATCTTCGCATGCAGGGTGGTCTCTTGAAACCGATATCGAACGCCCGTGTCTCCACCGGCCTCATTGTTAGAGACTAGGAGAATGTACTATTTTAATCTTTCAGAAGAAACCACACTTTTCAAAAAATGGCGTTCTATCTTACTTTAACCACCCATTAGGGTGGATAACCAGTCTCCTGACGCTTCTATTTACAAATTGATAGAATCAACGACACGCAAGCGACACCTCGCAAAAGCAGAACTCCTTATGTGGAAGATTGGCGACTCAAAGACCAAGAAGCCACCTGCGGCAATTCTAGTTTACATACATCTCAAGTTTTTACTTACATCTCAGCTTGATAACACTTCAGCCTGCCTCAAATTCTGCAAGATACTGCCAACACAGCGTTACATCTAACCACGCAGCACTTTCAACGCATCGACGAGAATGCCGGCAACAAAAACTGCAAGGACGCACCAACCGACATACCACCACCAAGGTCGCTTCAACGGACTGCGTCTCTTCCCGAATTCGTTTTCAAGGAATTCCTGATAATCAAAATCATCGGATTCGGACTCATGCCAAGGGGCATGTCCACAGTGATGGCATCGCGAAGCATCGGTACGGATCCTCTTCGAGCATTCAGGGCAGTCCATAAACTCCAATGACTTGGGCATCACCTCACCCCTTTCATTCAATTTTAGCCTTTGACCTTTGGCAGCCCGCGTGTTCGATTTGATCGAACCTCCGTTTAGAATTGCCTAGTTGGAGTTATGGGTAGTCATAGGCTGGGTTGTTCGGATCAAAGTCTTCGTCGCTGAACCCAACATTGAGCTCAAGGTTTTCATAAGTGAATTCTTCGTCAAGCACAGGCTCGCCGTCAGGTTGCTCTGGCCATAGGTAGCTAGCGTAATGAATAGGGATCCCCCATTGCAGGTCGATATCGATAATCGCGCGATGGAAATCAAATCGATGAGTCACACCGTCGACCGCAATTTCCTGCTTTGGATGCAGTACCTCAATCCTCTTGCACTCACGGTCTGCAACAACCACCTTTTCGTCGATACTCACTTCGCACCCTTCAAACGACCTATCTTGAAGCCCCCGTTCGATCAATTTCTCAAGAAGCTTCTCAATTCCCAAGTCGCTTATCGGGTAGCGATTCCCTAGCATTGCCAGACGACTGTCGGGAGCAAGCTCAACGGTGGTGATATTCAAGATTCCAGCTTCGTGCACCATCATCAAATTATCATTCATGTTTTGACGCCAAATCACTTCGCGCCCAGCTTGCGATTTCGGCTCGATGAATTTCAAGTAAACATCGACAGGACGAACAGGACGAGTGGACACCTCGCTGGACGGTTCTCGGTATCGCAACTTGACCTCCATCACGGAAACAGCAGCAAGCCTTTTCCCGGAACGTTCTTGTTTGACAACTCGCGCTCTGTAATCGCGATGTTCGCTGCGATGCACGGCGAGCGAGGAGCGAGCAAGCTCAAGAACGGGGTCGAGCGGATGACTTGAACTGCTCGACTGAAACCCTTGCTCTGCGTCGCTCGCTTTAGTCTGGACGGCAGATTGAGTCCCCTTTGAATCAGTGGTGTGGTCGAGCGATTGCGGGGAGAGCATCAACCATCGCGCCGAACTCCACAGCCCCGCACCGAGCACGACACAACAGATCGCACTGAGGATCGCCGCACGAAGCGAAAAACGACTTCGGGTCTTGGAAGGCGCAGGTGTTTTCACCTGGGAATGCAACTGGGATTTTGATTCGGGGTTCTGTCGGGTTTCATCCATCGATGATTTGTCCACAAGTAATATTCGCCTGAGCGGCTCTAGTCATGAATTCCAAACTAGTCATGTAGCCCAAATTCCGAACCTTTGTCTAGCCATGGTTGAACTTCTTGTTTCGAGATCGATCTCGCAAGTTGAAAGCCACGAGAGGAGAGGGAGAAGTCCCGATGCAGATGGTGCATCACTAGACCTAATGCACAAAGCTGCCGAAAACCTTCGAGGAAAGCGACGGTGATTTGTGGATTTTCCGGGTCGCGGAAAGCGATTGTTTGAGCCGCATCGATCTCGACGTAGACAGCCAGCAGGCGTGCGGCAGGGTCGAAAGCGGTGTTCACGCCGCGCACTTCGATGACACCCCGATCGCGGGCTGCCACTAAGATCGCCTTCGCTTCGGGCATTAATCGCTCCACTGTAGCCTCATTAGCGGCAGGTCCATCCACCATGGCTTGACTACAGAGCTGAGCAAGAGCGACCAAAACCGGCGCGCCGGCACCCAGAGCTTCCCAACTCCCGGCTAGATAGTGGTCAACCGGATTGAGCTTACCTACCGGTTTGCTAGGCATCATGTGCGACTCGTCCATCTACCATCCTTTGTTTTCGCTGGTTAGGAGGTTCTTCGTCCAAAGTGAATTCGGATCGCTTGGGAGGGCATTGTATAAATTCGGATTGTAGAACAGGAGGGAATTCCCGATAATCGGTGGGGATAGACATTTGTTGATCCCAATGCAGCGACCTTCAGTCTGGTCGATTCGTTTGACCGTACAAGCTGCCGTAGTTTTCCCTTTCATTTGTATTTGGAGTGCCCTCATGGCCTTGGTCCCCCTCCGTAAAGTCCTAGATCACGCTGCTGAAAACAACTATGGAGTTGCCGCATTTAACGTCAACAACATGGAACAGATCCAATCGATTATGGAAGCGGCCAAGGAGACCAATTCTCCCGTGATCATCCAAGCATCGCGCGGTGCACGGTCTTATTCGCAAGATGCATATTTGAGACACTTGATGCTCGCAGCTGTTGAGCTTTATCCAAACATCCCGATCGTGATGCACCAAGATCACGGCAACTCGCCTGAGACCTGTTTGTCGGCCATCGAAAACGGATTCACCTCCGTCATGATGGACGGTTCGCTCAAAGACGATGGCAAAACTCCAGCACCTTACGAATACAACGTCGATGTTACCCGTCGCGTAGTCCAACTCGCTCACGCCCGTGGTGTGAGTGTTGAAGGAGAGCTCGGCTGCCTCGGATCCTTGGAGTCAGGTCACGGAGAAGCCGAAGACGGACACGGTGCTGAAGGTGTATTGAGTCATGATCAACTTTTGACAGACCCAGAAGAAGCGAAGCGATTCGTTGAAGAAACTGGCGTCGACGCTTTGGCAGTTGCTATTGGAACAAGCCACGGTGCTTATAAGTTCACCCGCAAGCCAGACGGGGAAGTCCTTGCGATGAGCCGCATTGAAGAGATTCACCGACAGATCCCTAACACCCACTTGGTAATGCATGGAAGCAGCTCTGTTCCGCAAGAGCTTCAAGACATCATCAATCAATTCGGTGGCAAGATGAAGCAAACTTGGGGTGTTCCCGTTGAAGAAATTCAGCGCGGCATCAAGAGCGGTGTTCGCAAGATCAATGTCGATACCGACTGCCGAATGGCGATTACCGGAGCGATCCGCAAGGTGCTGATGGAAAACCCAGAGAAGTTCGATCCGAGAGATTATCTCAAGCCCGCACGTACAGCCATGAAGGATGTTTGCGTGGCTCGCATGGTTGCCTTTGGTCAAGCCGGTCAAGCCGACAAGATCAAGTAGTACGACCAGTTATCGCAACCTGATTTCGCGTTCAAGTAAAGTGAACAACTAAAGCCATCAGGGTGCGACTTCGTACTGCAAGTTCATGGAAAGCGATATTCCGACCGAATCTCGCTTTCCTTTCATCCATGGATCCCTTATAGTTCGAGCGTGCGGATTGGAAAAATCTGCACGCTTGCCTCCGACCGTTTTTCCGGCTGAGGGACCATAATTATGCGTTGGCCCAAATCGTTTCGGCGAGTGCAGTAGCACGCTTGATTTGCGCCAGTCTCGCAGCGGCTCCGTGTCGTGCCGCAAACGGTCGGAGGATTTTTTCTTTTTCGCAAATGCTTTGCGGCAGTTGCAAGCTACCGATTCGCGGTGTGTCTTCGCTTTTTTGCTTCGCGGTCTGTCTTCGTAGCACAGTTCTTCAGCGCAATTCTTGTCGCAATTCTTGGCGGAGCGTCAGCCCCTGACTCAAGCTGGGCTTATTCACCGATATCCCATTAAGGATGGAATATCACCCCTAGTGCGCCGCTTGTGAAAAAGTTGACCCCGCAGCGGGTATGAGTTATATTCCATACAGTGTTTGTAGCTGGTTTTCTAGGATATTTCGAAGAACAACCCACTACCGATACTTCAGCAAGTTTCACTCCCGCGTGGATGGAACTCCCCCCCTACCCGACCCTCTTGGGTACTTGAATATCATCTTATGCCGAATTCACTCTTGAGCAGTTTTTACCGTTCCGCGTTTGTGCGTGGGCTCACCAAGGTAGCCTTTGCATCCTTGACCATTACCGCGTCTTACCCATCGAATGCTTCGGCTGCCGACCCGGGAAGTCCGATTTGGTCGAAGGACATTTTGCCGATTCTCCGCGCAAACTGTTTCGCTTGCCACCAAGCTTCGAAGACCCAGGGTGGGTATTTGATGACCGATTTTGCCGGCCTACTAAAAGGTGGTGAATCGGGCGATGCGGCGATTGTCCCAGGAAACGTTGAAGCCAGCGCGATTATTCGGGAAATCACCCCTGTCGACGGCAAGTCTGAGATGCCGAAGAATCTTCCGTCGCTTAAGCCAACGGAGATCGAGTTGATTCGCAAATGGATCGCCGCCGGTGCCGAGCGCGACGTTGTTGAAACAGGTCCGCGATACACCCAGGAAAAGCCTCCTGTTTACACTCGCGGTCCATCGATCACCACAATGCAATTCTCGCCCGACGGAACTCAGCTTGCGGTCAACGGATTTTACGAAGTCCTCGTATTCGGGACTCAGGATTGGCAATTGAAGAATCGATTGATCGGGCCTAGCCCGCGAATTGAGTCGGTTCGTTTCTCCCCAGATAGCCAGTGGCTAGCTGTTGCAGGTGGAGAACCGGGGGTCATCGGCGAATTGCAACTTTGGAATAACGCGAACAAGCAACTGCACCGAAGCACGCTGCTTGGTGGCGACACGTTGTTCGGTCTCTCGTGGACCAATGACTCGTCCATGCTCGCGTTGGGGATGGCCGACAATTCCATCCGCGCTTTCGATCTCGATGGAAACCAAAAGCTCTACCAGCGTACGCACGAGGATTGGCCCCGATCGACCGTCTTTACAGTCGACGGCAAGCACTTGATCTCGGGTGCTCGGGACATGACGGTCAAGCTCACGGAAGTGGAGACAGAGAGGTTTATCGATAACGTCACGTCGATTACTCCAGGGGCATTGCGAGGAGGCATTCAAGCTCTTGCAAGGCATCCGGAGCGCGACGAGATACTTGTCGGCGGAGCTGACGGAACACCGAAAATTTATCGTGTCTTTCGCCAAACAGCCCGAGTCATCGGAGACGATGCGAACTTGGTCCGCCAACTCGACCCGATGCCAGGTAGAATCTTCGACGTATCGATCAGCCCGGACGCAAAGTATCTTGCGGCAGCTTCGACGATAGACAATCAGAGTTTGATCAAAGTCTGGTCGTACGATGTCGACGCAAAGATGCCCCCGGAGATCAAAGCGATCCAGGCAAAGCGAGCCGCACAGCGCAACCCCGAAGAACGCAAAAAACTTCAGGAATATGTTACCGAACAACCTCAAGTCCTCGGTACATACCAAGTGCCAAACGTAGCGGTTTATTCGCTTGCCATCGATGGTAATGGACGCGTCGCTGCGGGTGCTTCCGATGGGCATATCCGTGTTTGGAATATCGCTGATGGCGCTATGATTACAGATTTCGATGCGACGCCTGCCGGATCGCAGATAGCGATCGACGAAAGCTCGATTGCTTCCCTGCGTGCCGCAAGGCTCGATGCGGTTGCACAAGCCCACCGCGCGGAACGAGAAGTGCCAGCAGCCCAGGTTGAAGGGGGAATCTCGCATCAACCGATCCCATTGGATAAAATCTCCGCGATTCGCGTAGAACCATCGAACATCGATTTCGCAACTTGGAATGACTCTGCACAAATCGTAGTGATGGCTCAGTTGACTACCGGAGAACTTGTCGACGCGACTTCTCAAGCAACCTTCCAATCGACCAGTGATGCGTTGTGGGTATCTCAGCGTGGTTGGGTGCAACCAATCCAAGCAGCAGACGCGACGATCTCGGTGGCCGTTGGATCACACCAGCAAAACATTGCAGTGCACTCTGCGATTTCACCAAAATTTGCGGTCGACTTTGTTCGAGACGTCAACCCTGCTCTTTCTCGCCTAGGATGTAATTCGGGAACATGCCACGGAGCGCAAGCAGGAAAGAATGGATTCAAGCTTTCTCTGCGAGGATACGACCCGGCCTACGACGTTCGTAGCCTTGCCGATGACTTGGCCGGCAGAAGAATCAATCCAACATCCCCGATCGATTCGATGATGTTGACCAAGCCCCTTGGGGTTGTCCCTCACGTTGGGGGCAAGCTGTTTGAACCGGGGGATAACCATGCATTGGTACTTCGTCAGTGGATCGCTGGCGGAGCTAGCTTGAATCTGACTTCTCCTAAAGTAACCGGTATTCAAGTTACGCCGACGAATCCTGTTATTGCAATGCCTGGTGGGATTCAGCAATTGCGAGTCGTCGCGACTTATGCGGATGGCAAGACAAGGGATGTCACGCGCGAAGCGTTTCTTGAATCGGGGAATACAGAAGTCGGTGCAGTACTCGATGGGTCGCGAGTCCAAGCTTTGCGACGAGGAGAAGTGCCCGTTCTAGCTCGTTATGAAGGAGCTTATGCGGCAACAACCCTTACGGTTATGGGGGATCGAGAAGGTTACCAGCCTGTTCAAATCGCTTCGGAGCAAACGGTTGATCGCTTGGTTGCATCGAAATGGGAACGGCTGAAGATACAACCTTCCGGTTTGTGCGACGATGCGGAATTCCTTCGCCGCGTGACGCTCGACTTGACAGGATTGCCTCCCTCGCCCGAAGCGGTACGAGCCTTTTTGAGCGATACAACTGCGAGCAAGCTCAAGCGAGATCGAGTAATTGACGAGTTGATCGCAAGCGATGCGTTCGTCGATCACTGGACCAACAAGTGGTCCGATCTGCTGCAAGTGAACTCGAAGTTCTTAGGGAAAGAAGGGGCTGCGAAGTTCAAAGATTGGATTCGCAACAGTTTTGCAACCAACAAGCCTTACGACAAGTTTGCATACGAAATCCTTACTGCAAGCGGTTCGAACCGAGAAAATCCAGCGGCTTCGTATTACAAGATCCTGCGAACTCCAGAGGAAGCAGTAGAGAACTCTACACACTTGTTCCTCGCTGTGCGATTCAATTGCAACAAGTGCCATGACCATCCTTTCGAAAGATGGACCCAAGACCAGTATTACGAGACGGCAGCTTATTTCGCCCAGGTTGGGTTGAAGAAAGACGAAGCCTCGGGCAACAATACGATCGGTGGGACAGCAGTCGAAGGGGCGAAGCCGCTTTGGGAAGAAGTCTTCGACAAGAATGATGGTGAAGTCAAGCACCAGAAGACCCAACAAGCCATTGCACCGAAGTTCCCGTTTGTCGCGGAGCATGCACTTGCGGAGAATCCATCACGTCGTACGCAGTTCGCCGCTTGGGTGACCTCTCGCAAGAACCCTTATTTTGCGAAGAGTTTTGTCAATCGCATGTGGGGTTATCTGTTGGGCAAGGGATTGATCGAACCGATCGATGACATCCGTGCTGGAAACCCACCGAGCATTCCAGAACTGCTTGAGTTCCTCGAGAAAGATTTCATCGAGCACGATTTCGATATCCGTCACGTTGTACGGACCATTTGCAAGTCGGATGTTTACCAATTGTCGATCGATACGAATCGTTACAACGCCGACGACGATCGCAACTACTCGCACGCTATGCCTCGACGACTTCCTGCCGAAGTCCTCTTTGATGCGATTCACCAAGTCACAGGTGCGGCTTCGAAGATCCCTGGGCTTCCTCCTGGCACGCGAGCCGCAGCCCTTGCCGATGCCGATGCGGGACTTCCCGACGGCTTCCTCAATAACCTCGGCCGTCCACCTCGCGAGAGCGCTTGTGAATGCGAACGTTCGAATGAATTGCGACTTGGATCCGTTATGGCATTGGTCAGTGGTCCGACTCTTGGTACAGCCATCGCTGACCCAGAAAATGCGATTCGCAAACTGGTGGAATCCACCCCGGATGATGCCGCTTTGATCGACGAAGTTTTCGTACGAGTGCTCAACCGGCATGCAAGTGCTGAGGAAATCCAAACAGCCCTCTCGACGATGACTTTGATTCAAAAAGACCACGAGCGACTCACGGCTCAGTTAGCGGAACGCGAGACTTGGTGGGTCGAAGAGAAACCAAAGCGTCAAGCTGGCCTTGATGCGGAACGTGAATCGACCAAAGCTGCTTTAGAGGCTCGCAAGGAAGCTATTCGTCCAGAGCGCGAAGCGGCGGAGAAAGCTCGACTTGAACGGCTAGCTGCAGCCCAAGCTGCTGTGCAAGGGTTTGAAGCAAACCTCGATATGAAGCTTCAGGAGTTCATCAATGCACGCCGCAATGGTGCCTCATGGCAGACGTTGACTGCGGTAAAGGCACTAGCTACCACAGGTGCGACGCTTGCACCTCAATCGGATCGATCGATTCGCGCAAGCGGCGGAGCTAATAAAGGTGTATACACCGTCGATACCGTACCGGTCGGAGGACCGATCAGTGCGGTTCGGCTAGAAGCCCTCACGGCAAGTGACTTACCGGGCCAAGGGCCTGGATTACCACCCAACGGAAACTTCGTTATTACAGAGATTGAATTGTTTGCCGGGGCACCGGATAAGCCCAATGAAATGCGCAAGCTCAAGCTTGTTAAGGGGCTTACCGATTTCGATCAGCAAGGCTTCTCGGCCGCAGCTGTTATCGATGGCAATGCAGCCGATCCGAATGGAGGTTGGGCGATTGCTGGTGCGATGGGTGTCGAGCATTGGGCAGTCTTTGCATTGGAAGCACCGGTAACGTTGCTCAAGGGAGAAGTTCTCCAATGGCGAATACACCAAGTTCACAACGCCGAGAATCATCGCCTTGGCCGTTTCCGTCTGAGTGCTGGACAACATGAAGGAGAAATCGCTTTGGGCCTACCAGAGTCTTTCCAAGCCATTGCAGCGATTCCTCGCGAAGCATGGAATCCTGAGATCACCAAAGAAGGTATGAACTACATCAAACTTTCTTCAGGTGAATTGCAAGGCTTGCAAGCAACTGTACAAAAGGAAAGCCAAGGGCTTCCAGAAGACGATCAAGCCATCGTATTGGCGAAGAGAATCGAGCGATTGAGTTCCCCACTACCAGAAGACTCACGTTTGATTCGATTGCGTGCCGATTTGAAGGAAAGCGAAGCGCAGTTGGTAAACGGTCGGTTGACTGCGGCTCAAGATTTGGTGTGGGCGTTGATCAACTCGCCTGCATTCCTCTTCAATCACTAAGCGTGATCGAAGACCAATTTTTCCATTTGCTCCTAAACGTAATTTCATCCATTTAACTAGCCTTTGAGATGGTCAGAAACCTTCCCTTGTTTCGACCGAACAATTCCTAAAAAGGACATCCGTCATGTTGCGATTGCTTGGTTCTGCCGGTAAGGATTTGTGCGATTCGAGCTTGGGTCCCACCCGGCGAGATGTTCTTCGTGTAGGCTCTTCGGGGCTATTCGGACTATCGTTGGCGAATCTCTTGAAATTGCAATCGGCCCAAGGTGCACAGAGCGATGGAGCACCAGGTTGGAATCGGGCCAAGCGGATGATCTTGGTCTACCTTCAAGGTGGTCCGTCGCATTTGGATCTTTGGGATCCGAAAGACAATGTGCCAGATAAGGTCAAAAGCGTATTCAAGCCGATATCGACCAAGCTGCCTGGGATTTCCTACACCGAGAATTTGCCCAAGCTAAGTCTGGTCAACGACAAGTTCACGATGATTCGGTCGATGAGTTACACCCCGAATGGGTTGTTCAATCACACGGCCGCGATTTATCAGATGATGACGGGATATACCACCGACAAGGTCAGTGCTTCCGGTCAGCTTGAGCCGCCGAGTCCCAAGGACTTTCCAAACTTCGGCTCGAACATTATCCGTTTGCGCCCAGCAGACGAACCGATGTTGCCGTTCGTGATGTTGCCTCGACCGCTTCAAGAATCGAATGTGGTTGGCAAAGGTGGCACGGCAGGATTCTTGGGCAAAGAATACGATCCGTACACGTTGTACCCAGAAGGGGACGACTTGGACATGAACAAGATGGATCGCATCAACGTCAGCGACTTGCAATTGCGTCCAGAAGTCTTTTCTGTTCGATTGCAGCGACGTGCGACATTGAGGGATTTGATCAATAAGCAGATGCCTACGATCAATGCCGCAGTTGAGAACCAACAACTCGACGAGTACTTTAGCCAAGCCTTATCGTTGGTCGTCTCGGGCAAGGCGCGAGAAGCGTTCGACTTGAGCCAAGAATCAGAAGCCCTTCGCGATGCTTATGGTCGCAATACATTCGGGCAAAGCTGCTTGCTCGCCCGTCGATTAGTTGAAGCTGGAACGCGAGTGGTTGAAGTTGTTTGGCCAAAGGTTGCCAATAGCGACAATCATTCATGGGATCACCACGTAGACCTATCGAAACGGATGAAGAACCAATCAGCACCGATGCTCGATGCAGGTCTCTCGACGCTGGTGGAAGACTTGGATCAACGCGGATTGCTCGAAGACACCTTGTTGGTAGCGGTCGGGGAATTCGGTCGTTCTCCAGAGCGTGGCGTAAGTACATCTGGAAACGGGAACAGCGATGACGGTCGAGATCACTGGCCGTACTGCTACACATCGGTGGTAGCTGGAGCAGGTATCAAGCGTGGGTATGTTCACGGGAAGAGCGACAAGACCGCCAGCGCCCCGATCGAGTCCCCTGTGCACCCAGCTCAGTTGCTAGCGACGATCTATCATGCCTTCGGGATCGAACCCGAGACCATCGTCTACAACCACCTCAATCAACCACGCGAGTTGGTCAAAGCTCAAGCAGTTACAGAACTGTTTGCGTAATGACTACTTGGATCGTTAGCGCGATGAATCGATGCTCACGAATCGATTCTCACGAATCGACGATTGGGTGAATGGTCAAGAAGCTAATTCCATCTGTTTTTCAACAGGTGGCTCCTCAAACTTGGAATGAATGTATGCGAAAGTTAAAGTTCACATTTAGTGTTGCGGCTCTATGCGCGGTCGCGAGCATGATTCCCTCTGGTTCACCGATAGCGAGGGGACAAGAGTCGGGTGCGAAAGCCGTTGCCAAAAAAGGATTGGGAGCAACTCCCGCGAGTGCTTTCCGTGTGCCTGAAGGTTTCGATATCGAACTCGTCTACGAAGTGCCCGGTAAAGACGAAGGCTCATGGGTAGCGATGTGCGTGGACTTGAAAGGTCGTTTGATCGTTTCTGATCAATACGGAAAACTTTATCGCGTCACCCCCGGTGAAGCTGGCAAATCAGGGGAAACCAAGGTCGAGCCAATCGAAGTGAACTTGGGGATGGCCCAAGGCTTGTTGCATACAAAAGATGGTTTGTACGTCGACGTCAACGGCGATGGAATCCTCAACAAAGAAGAACCGAACGCACCGCGAGGGCCGGGTCTCTACAGACTTCAAGATCTTGATGGAGACGATCGCTTCGAGAAAATCGATCGCATCATTCCATTGACGGGTGGTGGCGAACATGGTCCGCACGCCATTATCCCTGGTCCGGATGGTCGTCTATATATGTGTGCTGGAAATCAAACCGATCTTCCGGAAAAGATCGACCGCTCGCGTGTTCCTCGCCACTGGAGTGAAGATCACATGCTCGGGCGTATGCCTGATGCTCGTGGATTTATGGCGAATAAACTTGCGCCAGGCGGATACATCCTGAGCTTCAAACCCGATGGTAGCGATGTAGAGCTCGTCGCAACTGGGTTCAGAAACGAATACGACATTGCATTCAATCCTCACGGTGACCTGTTCACCTACGATGCCGACATGGAATGGGATATCGGTACACCTTGGTATCGTCCCACACGCGTGAATCATGTTGTCAGCGGTGCTGAGTTCGGTTGGAGAAACGGAACAGGTAAATGGCCAGAGTATTTCGCTGACAGCTTTGGTGCAGTTGCGAATATCGGATATGGTTCACCGACTGGAATCGTTTTTGGAACGGGAGCAAAGTTCCCTGCAAAGTTCCAAAATGCTTTGTTTATCGCAGACTGGAGCTACGGGGTCGTCTACGCGGTCCACTTGGACCCGAATGGCGCTACGTACAGTAGCACCTTCGAGCCATTCGTCAGCGCATCGCCGATGCCCGTTACCGACATGGTCATCCATCCGAAAGATGGCTGCATGTACATGACCATCGGTGGTCGTAAAACTCAATCAGCTTTGTATCGAATTCGGTACACAGGACAAGAAAGCACCAGTCCTGCGAAATATCCGGATAACGAAGCTGCTGCGGCAGCCCGAACAGCCCGTCGACAACTAGAGGCTATGCACGTCCCTGGCGCGAAACTCGATATTCCGTTGGCGATGCGGCATCTAGGAAGCCAAGACCGGGCGTTGCGGACAGCCGCACGATTGGCTTTGGAGCATTTCGACAGCAAAGAATGGCGAGATCCTGTGGCCCAGAATTTGCCAGCTCAAGCTGCCATCTCCATGGCCATCGCTTTAGCGAGAAAGGGAACGCCAGCCGACCAAGCCGATATCCAGAAGAGCTTGTTGCGATTGCAATGGGATAAACTTAACACCACGGAAAAGCTCGAACTCCTTCGAGCCTATCAACTTAGTTTCCTGAGGTTGGGTGAAGGCACCCCTGAGTTGCGAGGGCAGATTGTCAGCCAACTCGATAGCCACTTCCCCACGCCAGACGGAGACGCTTTAGTCGATCGCGAGTTGGCCAGGGTGCTGATTTTCTTAGGTGCCCCAAAAGTGATCGAGCGATGCATCTCGCAGATGAACGGCTCGAATTCCGCAGAGCAACAAATCCACTATGCATTCTGCTTGAGAGAAGTCGATCAAGGCTGGACCCCTGAGACACGCAAAGCATACTTCCAATGGTTCTACGACATTGGAACCGCACGCGGAGGAGCATCCTTTGGAGGATTCTTGGAAAACATTCGCAAAGTTGCGATCGGCAATCTCGACGACGAAGAGAAGAAGCAACTCGGTGAGTTGACCGGTCCATTGCCAGCCCCCAAGGACCCTTTGGCCGACTTAGCACCTCGCTCTCTGGTGAAAGCTTGGAGTGTCGACGAACTCGCCGATAAATTTGCCAACAAGAAGTCAGGCTTCAATTTCGAGCGAGGCAAGCAAATGTTTGCCGTTGCGCAATGCTACAAGTGTCACCGATTTAGTGGACAGGGGGGCATTCAAGGTCCAGACCTGACCGCTTCGTCGCAAAGATTCTCCGCGAAGGACATGCTTACAGCGATCATCGATCCGAGCAAAGAGATCAGCGATCAGTACGAAGCCACGATCTTCCAGACCGAAGAAGAAACGGTAATCGGACGGGTAGCGAATCTCAATGGTGAGAACATCATGATCGCCACCAACATGCTCGATCCAGGCAATTTCACCAATTTGAAGCGAAGCGACATTACCGAGATGAAGGCTAGCAAAGTCTCGATGATGCCAAGTGGCTTGCTGGATACTTTGTCGGAGGACGAAGTATTTGATTTGTTGGTCTATTTGCAGTCGGGTGGAAATCCGAAGAGTGAGCGTTACGCAGCTGGTCGTTAGTGGGTGAAATACCACTTTCGCTAGCTATCTTTGACATTGCGTGGAAACACTCGTTTTTGATAAAGCTTTAGTGGACCTTGGCGACATCCGCCCAGGTCCATTCAAACGCTTGAGAGTCGAACGAGTCATCGATGGTTTCCCGATGGACAATCCGCAAGAAGCTTCAAATGGCGATGGGGGTCCTTGGGCTCGTCATCGCTGTTTTGGGCTATAGTGGGTTCCGGGGGGTCTATGCTTACAAGGAACTCGTGGCGACGCTCAGCAGTCGCGCGTCGGAGATTCCGTTAACCTCGGAGTTGACCCGAGCGATTGATGATTTGCGGATTGAAGAAGGGGTGGGTGCATCTCCCTCAGTTCTGACATTCTCGCTGGCACCTGAGGACGAGGTATTGCCGGTAACTCGCAAGCCATTTTTGGAGCGGGTGCAGTTTGCTCGAGAGGTTTTAGCCCGATACAAATCGCGGCTTGAGAGTACGCACTCGGAAGCATTATTTCTTGCGGATCGCAGTGAAGAGCTTCAATACGCCGATAAGATCGGTCATTTGATCAATGAGATCGCTTGGAGGAACGTGCAGAAGGAGTCGATGACGAATCGCATTTCCAGGCTGCAGCAGGAGCAAGACCTTGAGCAACTTACAGAGCTCGCCCATCAACTGCCTTCGTTGTTGACGAGTCGCATGGTGAGTTTCCGGGATGAGGTTCGAGTTCGTTATCGAGCTTGGATCATTATGACCTGGAGCAGTACCTTGTTAGCGGTAGGACTGCTTATTGGTTTGATTGCTTATGCACGATCTGCGGTCATCCGTCCTTTCAAGAATTTGCTTTACGGTGCAAGGCAAGTTGCTTCTGGGGATTTCGGGTACCGCATCCACACATCAAGTTTGGACGAGATTGCGGAATTAGCGAGAGCCATCAACTTAGGGGCGCAGAGTTTTCTTGCGATCCAGAAGGATCTAAACGAGCAGGTTCGTGAACGGTCCGAGGAAGTCATTCGCAATGAGCAGTTGGCTAGTGTGGGATTTCTTGCGGCTGGCGTAGCGCACGAGATCAACAATCCTCTGGCTGCAATTGCTTGGAGTGCAGAAGCGTTGGAAGCACGGTTGCATCGCATACTTCATCCTCAAGTAGTCTCACAGACACAAGTGGCGGGTAACGGTGAGTCGTTGAGCTCCGGCACTTCAGCAGGTTCCGGCACTTCAGCAGGTTCCGGCACTTCAGCAGAGTCTGGCATGTCAGCAGGGCCGCCCGTCAATCCAATGATTGGGACAGATCTCGATACTTTGCGGTCGTACTTGCGACGAATTCAAGACGAAGCGTTTCGATGTAAGGGGATCACGGAGCGGTTGCTCGATTTCTCGCGACTGGGAAATGTGCAGCGCAAGCAAGAGATCGACATGAACGAAATAGTCGAAGACGTAGTGGACATGGTGCGCCACATGGGTCCATATCGCTCGCAAAAGATCGAAACGCTTCCAGCGAGCGAACCTGCGATCGCTTGGGCGAGTCCACAGGAGATGAAGCAAGTAATATTGAATTTGCTAACCAACGCGTTGGAGTCCCTGGACGCAGACTCCAAGCTTGGACTTGTGCGTGTTGTAGTTCAGAACATACCTGAGCGGGACGAAGTGCGATTGGAAATTACAGACAATGGATGCGGGATGAGTGATGAGGTACTCAAGCATCTATTCGAGCCATTTTTCACACGGCGTCGCGATGGGCGTGGAACTGGATTGGGATTACCGATTACCAATCGGATCATTACCGATCATGGTGGACGGATCACCCCACGCAGTGATGGCCCCTCAATGGGGTCGTGTTTTGAAATTGTTTTGCCCTCGAAACCGATGAACGATTCTTTGTATGACAACCAACAAAAACTTGCAGCCGCTTGAACCACTATCGATTCTCTTTGCGGACGACGAGAAGGAGTTGCAAGAGATCGCTCGAATGGAATTGCCATTCTATGGACACCGTGTGACGGTCTGTCCTGATGGGTACACGGCGATTGCCGCATTGGAAAAAGAAGTCTTTGATTGCATGATCGTCGACTTGGACATGCCAGGGATGAACGGCATTCAAGTCATTGAGCGAGCAGCGACCATTTCGCCGACGACCGAAGCGATCGTACTGACGGGAAAGCGGTCGTTGGATACTGCGATCGCTGCGTTGCGTTTTGGTGTAATCGACTACCTGAGTAAACCTTGTCGGTTCTCGGAACTGAACCAGTTGCTCACGCAAGTTGCCCAGCGTCGCAGACTCAAACAACGAACAGCAGAGCTTGAACGCGTTGAAAGAAGCGAGACAAGTCGTGCGCCTCAAATTGTTGGTGAATCGAAATCGATGCAAGGGATTGCAAGATTGGTCGACAAGGTCGCACCGACAAACAGCACCGTTTTGATTCGAGGCGAGACCGGTTGCGGCAAAGAGCTTGTCGCCAGATCGGTGCACGAAAAGAGCTTGCGACGCGACAAACCTTTTATCGCGATCAATTGTGGGGCCTTGCCCGAGCATTTGATCGAGAGTGAGCTATTTGGCCACAAGAAAGGTGCTTTTACCGGAGCCGACGTACAGCGATTAGGATTATTCGAAGCTGCGAATGGCGGGACGATTTTCCTCGATGAAATCGGCGAATTGCCTATGCAGATGCAAGCTAAATTGCTGCGGGTGCTCGAGAGCGGGGATCTGCGGCGCGTCGGTGACAATGAGATCATCCATGTCGACACTCGTGTGGTTTGCGCAACGCATAGAGATTTAGAAGGAATGGTCGAGTCGGGTACGTTCCGAGAAGACTTGTTATTCCGAATCAATACGTTTGAAATTCAAGTTCCACCGCTTCGAGAACGGAACGAGGATGTCATGCCGCTTGCACGCCACTTGTATCTGCGTCACCATCCCGAACACGCTTCGATCGAACAACTTTTTTCCGACGAAGTCGTAGCGTTGTTCCTGCAACATCCTTGGCCCGGTAACGTTCGGGAATTGGCTAATGTCATCGAGCATGCGACGATTTTGTGTGAGCATCCTCCGATCCTTCCAGAGCATTTGCCCAAACACGTTGTAGATCGACGAATGCGGCGAGACATGAAACAACAGACTCCTAGCGCGACGTTGCCGATGCAACCGCAGGTCGCTTCCGCACCTGCGGTGCCGATGGCGAGGGAAGCGATCCCGCACAGGGATGCCCCGTTGAGCTTGAAGGAAATGGAAGTCCTCGCGATCCAGGAAGCGGTTCTGCGACATAAAGGGAGCAAATCGGCTGCGGCAGAGGAGCTGGGGATCAGCCTCAAGACCCTGTACAACAAGTTGAATTCAGCGGAAGCAGCCAAAAAAGCTGCTTGATCGGCTCGCGATGCGGAATCCTTCCGCTGCGATTGCTCTTTTTCGTGCTGAGACTTTTTGGTGTATACTCATGGTTCGCAGGTGGCTTTTGCAACGCCAAAGCCACTCCACTTGGCAATGACAAAGTATTGCT
>Ga0255128_1000185_pt1 | contig 26476 bp, 21 predicted proteins | sample Law_Miss_RepC_8d_FD_188562 | JGI IMG/M metagenome (GOLD analysis project Ga0255128, IMG submission 188562) | Freshwater microbial communities from St. Lawrence River, New York, United States - Law_Miss_RepC_8d | ecosystem: Environmental > Aquatic > Freshwater > River | place: USA: New York... | reverse complement strand
AAGCATGCGTCCGCTCTGGTCCAACATAAATGAGTGAGCCCGGCTCCAATCCTGTTTTGAGAGTCATGCTTTTTTTTTAGTGAATTTACACTCAACAGCGAATTATGAATAACATTTTAGGTGGAAATTATTTATCAGATAATCCCTTCCGATTTTCGTACAATGAAGAAACAGGTTCATTTAATTGCCATTGGCGGAAGTGCCATGCACAATATGGCCATTGCACTCCACAGAAAAGGATATGTTGTAACGGGCAGTGATGATGAGATTTTTGAACCCAGCAAGTCGCGTCTCCTGAACAACGGATTGCTCCCATCAGAGATGGGGTGGAATGATGAACGTATTCACAGTGATTTAGATGCTGTTATTGTTGGAATGCACGCCAGAAAAGACAATCCAGAGCTTTTAAAAGCACAAGCTTTAGGACTCAGAATTTACTCTTATCCAGAGTATATTCATGAACAAGCGAAAGATAAAATAAGAGTTGTTATAGGTGGAAGTCACGGAAAAACGAGCATCACCAGTATGATTCTGCATGTGCTTGGTAAACTCAACATCAATGTAGATTACATGGTGGGTGCGCAGCTTCAAGGTTTTGATTGCATGGTGAAATTTACGGAAGAGGCAGAAATTGCAATTATAGAAGGCGATGAATACTTGTCATCACCCACCGATCTTCGACCTAAATTTCATCTGTATGCACCCACAATTGCCGTTATTAGCGGTATAGCATGGGATCATATCAATGTGTTTCCAACCTTTGAAAAGTATGTTGAGCAATTTCAAATATTCACAGATAAAATTGTGTCTAATGGAACCCTAATCTACTGTGATCTTGATACTGAAGTGAAAAATGTTGCTCTTCAATCACGCGCTGATATAGAAAAAATTGCCTACGGAATTTTCCCGAATCAGGTTGAAAATGGCATCACGTCATTGATATACCAGGAGGCAAGTTATCCCCTCGAAATTTTTGGAAACCATAATCTACAAAATGTAAATGCTGCTTTTGAAGTATGTAAAAAATTGGGTGTTTCTGAATTGGATTTCATTGCATGCATGCAGTCTTTTACAGGAGCGGCGAAACGTTTGGAATTGGTGAAGAAAACAGATCATTCGGCGTGCTATAAAGATTTTGCGCATGCCCCGTCTAAATTGAAGGCAACAACCCAAGCGTTGAAATCACAGTTTCCAAATAGGAAGCTCATAGCCTGCATGGAGTTGCATACTTTCTCTAGTTTGAATAAAGATTTTTTGAATCAATACGCCGGTGCAATGGATGCTGCAGATGAGGCCGTAGTCTATTTCAACGAACATACACTTCAACACAAAAAACTTCCCCCCATTGCTGCCTCTGAGGTACAGGCTGCATTCGGATCGGAAAAGGTTATTGTCATAACAAAGACCAGTGAGCTACTCGATTTCTTGAAGTCGAAATCGTATGAAAACACCAATTTACTCATGATGTCTTCAGGTAATTTCGATGGTATACAATTTCAAGATTTAATGTAGGAAGTTATCCAAGTCCAACGTCTAGAAGCATCATCACTATGAATCCAGCTATGAGACCCAGTGTAGCAACATCGGTATACTTGTCTTGTTGTGTTTCAGGAATTACTTCTTCAACCACTACATAGATCATGGCGCCCGCAGCAAAGGCAAGGGCGTATGGTAAAAACGCAGTCATAGAAAGCACGGCAAGCGCACCAATTACTCCGGCTATGGGTTCTACAATTGCGCTGAGCTGACCATACCAAAAACTTTTCTTACGTGATAGTCCCATTCTACGAAGGGGAAAAGAAACGGCTATGCCTTCCGGGAAATTTTGCAAGCCAATGCCAATAGCCAATGCAATGGCACCACCAATACTTGCTTCTGGAATTCCTGCTGCTACACCACCAAACAATACCCCTACCGCAAGCCCTTCAGGGATGTTGTGTAATGTAATTGCCAAAACCAAGAGAATGGTTTTATTCCATTTGGTTTGCACCCCTTCTGTTTTCTCTTGCGGGAAATTGATGTGCAAATGCGGTAGAAATTTGTCCAATGCAAAAAGAAATAATGCCCCGCATGCAAAACCAACGGCGGCTGGAAATGCTTTAACAAAGCCTTCACCTGGACTCATTTCAATGGCAGGCGAAAGCAAGGACCAAAAGCTAGCAGCAATCATAACCCCGCCAGTGAAACCCAACATGCCGTCGAGTGCCCTTCTATTCAAATCCTTCACCACAAAGACCAAAGCTGCCCCTGCAGCGGTCACCAGCCACGTAAAAGTTGTAGCTATAAGCGCAGCAAGAACATGTCCGTAGGTTGGATGAACGGTATATAAATTTTCAAAGAATTGAACAATGCTTTGCATAAATCAAAGGTAGTTACAATCGCTGTAAACTCTTCCTTTCAGCCCATTCCAAAAAATTGAAGTATTGAAAGAAGCGCGGATCTGTCTGCTTAATCTCGCGCAATTCTTGCGCAAGCCAAGTCCAGGGATTATTGGCTCCAATTGATTTTCTTTTCTTTAATAATTCATTTACAAATTGCAGTAATTTTTTTTCGGGTTCAAATTCGCGTTGTCTGGTTTGAAGAAAACGTTGCACATTTCGCAGCGCATAGGGAATAAAGCGTTCATTTTTTAATTCAATTTGAATGACCAAATAAAACAATTGAGAAATACTCAAGAGATGAAGACCCTCTTCTTGCGGAAAATCTTGAATAATGCGATACGTGAATTTATCGGCCAATTTGAATTCGCCTTTTGAAAATGCTACAACAGCAGATTGAAACAAGAGGTGAGCACCACGAATATGTGATAATTCAAATTGCAACAAATGATTTTCATTCCAATCTTGAATAGCGTTCCATGCTCGGTCTGTTAAATTCAGTTGTATACAAACCGTTAAAAAACTGCTGGCATATAACATGAAGTTTCCCGCTTTCTCCAAGAGTTCTAATGTTTCATATGCATCGTTAATCAAATTCAGTTGAGCTTGAAGTACAGCTTTATTGGCCAATGTAGTGGCGTAGATACGCTCAATGGAATCATCTGGTAAAAGAGTCAAGATACCATTCAATTCTTCAAGTGCAGCCAATCTATTTCCCATTTCCAAATAAATTAAACCCTGAACTTGATGCTTTTTAATGGTGGCTTCCATGGTGTCTGTTGTGGCAATTTGCAACTCTTGTTGAATTTTTTCAATTTTCTCAATAGCCGCTGAATTACGAGCTTGTCCATTGTTGAAATGCTCGTTCATCATTTCTGCTTTGAGCAGACCCACTGAATTGATTTGCGCCAACAGTTGCGTGTGTTTTTCGCGTTTAGACTCGAGGTTGAACAAGAGCGTTTGGCGTTCGTTCTGCATGACCGGCAACAGATCAATGCATTTTTCCTCTAATCGAAAAAGTTCTGGAAGTAAATGAATAATATCATTTTTTTCTGCCGATTTGTAGGCAGAATGCAGGAGTTTTTGGGCTTGATCAGCTAGATCACGTTTCAAAAGAATATCAATGCTTTGAATAAGTCTATAGAGTTCTGCATTGGGGTCAGACTTCGCGTGGAAAGATGCCAGTGATTTTAATAGCACATGGTACAATCTATTTTTCGATAGTGACAAGGAGTTTTCAATGCCTGTACCTGCAAGCGTTTCAAGAAGTTTTTGTTCGTTGTATTGCGACTGTTTTTCAATTGCATCGAACAGCACACGGTGATTGCCCTCTTCTTGGTGAGGTTGTAATTTGAAATAACGTTTCTCAGATTTACTCATACTTTGTATGAGTATAAACAATTGGTCAGATGCTACGTTTCCCATGGCTTTCGGATTTAGTTCTTGGAATTTCGTTTTTTAATTTCAATTTTTTTTGAGAAATCCATTTTCGGTTGCAGTTTCATGAGAAGCGGTTGGCAAGATGACTTGTTTGGAAAATACAATATACCTGCTTATTGTTCGTTGTGGAGTGCGTATTTTTATCCCATGCGAAATTTCATTGTAGGTGTCATACTTGTTTTGCTCTCTGTTCACCAAGCTTTTGGTCAGTACAGTGTTGGAACTTGGCGTGATCATTTGCCCTATGGCAATGTTGTAGATGTATGTTTCGATCATGAGCGAACCGTGTATGGTGCAACACCTTATGGCGTCTTCACCTATGAACCCACTACGGGCGAAGTTGAACGATGGAATAAAATCAACAGGCTCTCAGATGTAGATATCACCTCTATGGAATTCAATGATCCCATAGATGCTGTGATTGTGGGATACAGAAACGGAAATGTTGACTTTCTTTTTCGTGATAAAACCATTAATTTACCGGATATCAAATTGAGCAATCTAATTGGTGATAAAGCGGTATACGATGTCTTTTCATACGGCGACTTCATCTATCTCAGTTGCGGTTTTGGCGTTGTTGTCATTGACCCATTCGCACTAGAAGTCAAATCAACCTACTTCTTAGGCAACAATGGCCAACAAGATAAAATCAATGATGTGTTCGTTATGAACAACGAAATATATGTGGTGGGAAGTGAAGGTGTAAAGAAGGCAAATGTGAATGATCCATTTCTTGCGAACTTTCAGAATTGGACTGCGGTCACGGATTGGCAGGGTGTGGGCCGAGTGATAGATGCAGAATATTTTCAAGACAATCTTTTCGTGCATTATGAAACAGATACCAATGATGTCATTTGGCGTTATGATGCAACAAGTGGCTCATGGAGTGTCTTCGCGGAATTTCAAACCATGCGATACAAGCGCTTATGGAGCAATGAAAATTATTTGTGTATACCCGGCGAATGGGCCATTCAGGTGTATGATGCATTGCTTTATGAAGCCATCAATACGTCAAGTTTAGACGGCGGCGGTCTGTCTCCGAATATGGTTGTTCGCGATAAAAACAATACCCTATGGGTGGCCGATAAAAACAGAGGACTCGTTGCAAAAAAAGCGAACGGAGAGGAGTTTTCAGTGAAACCCGAAGGTCCGGCCAGTGCCGAGGTGCGCCGAATGACAGCATACAATGATCATTTGTGGGTGGCCCATGGAGGTCTGTATCCCTACGGTGGAAATTTTTGGAGACAAGGTGTTGTCTCAGGTCGGGTTGGTGAATCATGGTCAGAAAAATCATTTACTGGCGTGAATCAAACACCGGGTGTTTCAGATGTTGTGGCAGTGGCAATAGATCCATTAGACAATGCGCATGTCAACTTCGGTTCATGGGAGGAAGGTTTAATCGATTACAAATCGAACGGCTCAGTTTCTATTTTCAATGCAGAAACAAACAACAGCACCCTTGAAGGTAGCGGTTTTGCATGGGCTCCCGGATGGACAGGTGTTGGTGGAATGGCTTATGACGACCAAGGAATTTTGTGGTTTACGAACAGCTACGCCAACAAACCTCTTCAGGCTTTAGATAGAGCTGGAAATTTTTATGCGTTCGGATTTAATTCTTTCCTTACCAATGATGATTGGTTAACAGATGTAGTGGCTTCTCGTGAAGGTTATCTCTTTGCAATAGTAAGTGGAAGAGGAATTTTGGCTTTTGATGATAATGGTACAGTCAGCAATACCAGTGATGATAATTACAAGCTTCTCTCTGAAGCTGATGGTTCGGGTGGTTTAGCCTCGAAAGATGTGCTTTGTATGATTGAAGATTTAGATGGAGAGTTGTGGGTTGGTACAGTGCAGGGTCTCTCTATTTTTTATTCGCAAAGCAGCTTGTTTTCAGATGATCCACTAGATGCAGAACCTATTTTAATTACGCAAGACGGAAACGTGCAAGAGCTCTTGGGAACCGAATCCATTACGGCTATTGAGATTGATGGAGGGAATAGAAAATGGGTGGGAACAAAGAGTAGTGGAGTATTTCTATTTAGTGCAGATGGTTTACAGCAATTGGCGCACTACACTGCCGAGAACAGTCCTCTTCTTTCAAATTCAATTTCCGATATTGCAGTGAATCAAGCAAACGGCGAAGTGTATATTGCTACAGAAAGTGGAATGCTTTCTTATTTTTCTACGGCTACGAACTTCGATCAAGCAATGGAAAATGTTCGTGTGTTTCCAAATCCAGTTGAACCTTCGTATGACGGAAATATAACGGTTGATGGCCTAGCGTATAACTCAACCATTCGCATCACAGATACCGCTGGAAATGTAGTGTATCAGGGAAATAGTGAAGGCGGCAGAGCGTTTTGGAACGGCAAAGACGCAGATGGCATTAGACCAGCTACAGGTGTTTACTACGTTTTCTGTTCGAATCCAGATGGAAAGAAAACAGAGGTCTTACAATTTACCTTTATTCACTAACCTTGGGCACAAGCTTTCAAGAATCCTACGAATAGCGGATGCGGATTCATAACGGTGCTTTTGTATTCTGGATGGAATTGTGAAGCAACGAAGAAGGGGTGATTTTCCAATTCAATAATTTCTACTAAACCACTTTTGGGATTCGTTCCAACACACTTCATACCTGCTTTTTCAAAAGCGTCTTTGTATTCGTTGTTGAATTCAAAACGATGTCTATGCCTTTCTTCAACATTGACCTTGCCATACGCTTTGTACGCCTTGCTTCCTTTTTTCAAAGCGCAGGGATAGCTACCAAGGCGCATGGTTCCACCTTTATTCACAATGCTCTTCTGTTCTTCCATGAGGCAAATCACAGGATGCTTCGTATAGGCCTTCATTTCAGTGCTGTGCGCATCTTTGTAACCAAGAACATTTCTTGCAAATTCAATGGTGGCAATCTGCATACCCAAGCAAATACCGAAGAATGGAATTTGTTTCTCACGTGCAAACTTAATGGCTTCAATTTTACCATCAATGCCGCGTGATCCAAATCCTGGAGCGACCAGTATACCATCCAAATCACTCAACTTCGAGGCAACATTTTTTGCGAAGATTTCTTCAGAATGAATCCAGTGAACAATGACTTTACAATCAATACTTGTTCCCGCATGATTGAATGCCTCAGCAATACTCTTGTAGGCATCTTTTAACTCTACATATTTTCCAACTAAACCAACATGGACTTCTTTTTTTGGATTTTTAAGTTTGAACAGGAATTGCTCCCATTTTTTTAAATCCAATTTTGATTTCGATTTCAAATTCAATTTCCGAAGTACCACCTCATCGAGCTTTTCTTTTTGCATCAGCAACGGAACTTCATAAATGGTATCGGCATCAATACTCTGTATCACAGCATCTGAGGAAACATTGCAGAATTTCGCAATTTTATTTCGAAGGGCAGTTCCCAATTCGTGTTCGGTTCTGCAAACCAAGATGTCTGGCTGCACACCATTTTCCAATAGCATTTTCACGCTGTGCTGGGTGGGTTTCGTTTTCAATTCACCCGCTGCTGATAAGTACGGAACCAAGGTTAAATGCACATTGATGCAGTCATCTTCAAATTCCCACATCAATTGTCTTACGGCCTCAATGTATGGAAGTGATTCAATGTCACCCACGGTGCCACCAATTTCAGTAATAACAACATCGAAATTGTGCAGATTACCTAGTATTTGAATGCATCGCTTAATCTCATCGGTAATATGAGGAATGATCTGAACGGTTTTTCCTAGGTATTCACCTCGACGCTCTTTTTCAATGACACTCTGATAGATACGACCTGTTGTTATGTTATTGGCTTGGGAAGTAGGAACATTTAGAAAACGCTCGTAATGCCCCAAATCCAAGTCTGTTTCAGCACCATCTTCGGTTACAAAACATTCGCCGTGTTCATACGGATTCAGTGTTCCAGGATCAATATTAATGTAGGGATCTAGTTTCTGAATGGTCACAGTAAAACCTCTCGATTGAAGAAGTTTGGCTAATGAAGCTGAAATAATTCCCTTTCCTAGTGAACTTGTTACTCCACCGGTAACAAAGATGTATTTCGTTCTTTTGGTAGAACCCGTTGCTTTTTTTTGCATAACGGGATACAAAGTTATGGCAAAGACAAGGCTCGTTGCAACTTAAACGGTTGGAACTTTTAACGAAATGCGATTGCCCATGCATTGAGCAAGTGATACCCAGTCTGTTGAGTTGAATTGAATTTCAGTTAAACATCCTTTTTTGAAAACAAGGGATTCCTTCGTAAGGACATAATGCAATTCTGAAATGCTTGGGTTGTGTCCTACCAGCACCGCTGAATCCACTTCATTGGGTAGAGTGAAAAGGCAGTCTAAATAGGTATTGCAATTGCTCATGTACAATTCAGGAAGAAGATGAATCTGTGGAACTTGTTTTTGATGTGCGGCCAGAATATGCGCTGTTGCATAGGTGCGAACAGCAGGACTCACAATCCAATATGGGGGTAATGTCGGGTAAAGAGTTCCTATTTCATTGGCTTGTGCATTGCCTCTTTTGGTTAAACCCCGGAAAGAATCAGGTAAACCAAATAAATCTTGTGCTTCAGCATGCCGAATGAGAAAAAGAGTCTTCATTCTTCAACATTATATTCACGTCCGGCAACGTTCAATACACGGGTGTATTTTTTTAAGCTACGAAGCACAATGAATACAACAAATGCCGCTATGAGCGCCTTGGTCCAAAAAGCACTTAAATGATCTTGCCAATTGAAATAGCCAATGTGAACGTAGTTCTTCAAAGCGTCTAGTAGGGCAAAAGATAAAAACACGGCGAAGAATCCGTTGTATTCTCTTTTCAATACATTGCGCATAGAGAAAGTGACATGAGCAGATTTCCAGTTCCAAATGGCGGGCAGAAATGCAGGGGTTTTTTCAGCCCAATTCAAATAGGTGCTTCCAAATTTATTTCGAAGGAAAAATTCTTCTGCGAACATGATTCGCTCATAATACAACCAAAACAACAATGAGCAGGTTAAGGTGAACCACCAATTTCCTACATACATAATTATTCCCAACCACATGAAGAAATTGCCTAGATACAAGGGGTGACGCACAACGCTGTAGATGCCGGTGTGATTGAGAACTTCGGCAACTTGCCCTTCTTTTGTATTGCGTCCACTGGTTCCTTTTGGTGTAAACCCAATGGTGATGGCTCGAATAACTTGCCCGAACATGGCTACACTCAAACATACAATTGCCCAGTTTTTATTGAATAAGGGTTGGTCTGTATCCAATTCGAACCAAATAACAAGAGCAGCTAAAGCATAAAGTGCAAGAGGTAAAAAACTTCTCCATCTGAACAGCCAGTTGCCGTTCTTATTCATTTCTTCAATTAATGCCATACGTATTAAATCAAATGCGAAAGTACACTTGATTTTAAAAGTTACAACATTTTCAATTGTCCAATTCCTCCGTTCACGTGAATGATTTGTCCGGTAATCCAACTACTTTCTGAGTCGAGCAAGAATTTGGCTGCAGCCGCAATGTCTTCTGCTTCACCAATTCTGTTCAAGGGATGGCGCTTACCTGAGGCCTCTATTTTTTCCGGTGTGTTGATGAATTTTTCTGCGAGCGTTGTTGCTGTTAGTGACGGAGCAATGGCGTTAACACGAATTTTTGGAGCTAGCTCTGCGGCTAACGATCGTGTTAATCCTTCAATGGCTCCTTTGGTCATGGCCACTGCAGCATGAAAGGGCATGCCGGTTTGAACGGCGACTGTGCTGAAGAAGACAATACTGGCTTGATCGGCTTTTTTAAGATGAGGCAATGCCAATTGAACCGCTTTAAGAGCGCCGTATGTGTTTAAATGCATCTCTTCATTGAACATGCTTTCAGAGATGCGAGTGAACGGCACCAATTGAATACTTCCTGGGCAATAGGCTATGCCATCTAAGATAACATCGCTTGGAATGGGCAAGGAGTCACCGCCTGCGGCATAGGTTGATCTATCCGTACTGTATACTTGGTGTCCGGACGCTTGCAAAAGTGTTACAAGCGCCTGGCCAATTCCTTTGCTTCCGCCAATGACTAAAAAATTTTTCATGCCAATTAAAGTTGAACGTATTTAAGGAATTCAGTTTGTTTTGATTCGGTTTGGAATGCCCCACCATAGGAGGCGGTTACGGTAGAACTGTTGATGTCTTGCACACCTCTAGAACTAACACACAAGTGGGTAGCATCTATGAGTACCGCAACATCTTCAGTGCCGAGAACATTTTTGAGTTCATTCGCAATTTGAATGGTTAGGCGTTCTTGAACTTGCGGGCGCTTCGCGAAGTATTGTACAATGCGATTCAATTTGGAAAGGCCAATCACTTTTCCATTTGAGATATAGGCAATGTGCGCCTTTCCCATGATGGGTACAAAGTGGTGTTCGCAATTGGAAAAGAAGGTGATATTCTTTTCAACGAGCATCTCTTTGTATTGGTATTTATTTTCGAAGAGCTTGATGTCGGGTTTGTTCTCAGGACTAAGGCCTGAAAAAATTTCTTGGACATACATTTTGGCTACACGATAGGGGGTGCCTCGAAGAGAGTCGTCGGTTAAGTCCAAGCCCAAAATATTCATGATGTCTCGGAATTTATCTTCTATCAGTGCAATTTTTTCAGTGTCGTTCAAAAGAAACGCATCTTCACGCAGCGGAGTTTCCACGCTGGTCATCACGTGTTCATTGCCTTGTTCTTCAATTTCTATAAGTAAATCTTTCATTTGATCTTATTTAGTACTTAAACCAATATCTGTGATGTTTGTTCGATTGTTTTATATTTGTGGCTATACCTAAACCACAACGTATGTCAATTTGGAGGAAAAAAGATCTCACATCAATCATGAGTGAGGCAGAGGGCGGTGAGCATTCATTGAAGCGATCGCTTGGAGCATTTCAGTTAGTTGCACTAGGAATTGGAGCCATCATTGGGGCCGGCCTGTTCGTTCGAACAGCTGCAGCCGCTGCTGAGGCTGCAGGAAATGGCGTAACCATATCGTTTATTGTTGCTGCCATTGGTTGCGCCTTTGCCGGCCTGTGTTACGCAGAGTTTGCGGCTATGATTCCCATTTCAGGAAGCGCATACGCCTATTCATTTGTAACCATGGGTGAACTTGTTGCCTGGATCATTGGTTGGGCATTGGTGATGGAATATGCACTCGGTGCCGCAACTGTTTCCATTGCGTGGAGCGAATATTTGAATAACCTACTCGGTGGAGCCATACCGTATGAATGGTGCCACTCACCCTTTGAAAGTATTTCTTACTTAAGCGGTGAAGCAGCGAATGCAGCAGCTACACTGCTCGATGCAGGAAAGTCTCTGCACCACGGTAATCTGGTATTATCTGCCGAACAAATCGGTAAACTTGGTCCAGAGTTATCACAACAAGTACACACTGCATCGGGAATTATCAATGCACCTGCACTGGTGATACTGCTTGCTTTGACTCTTCTCCTCATCAAGGGAACAAAAGAATCGGCCTTCGTGAATGCCATTATTGTATTCTTGAAAGTGGCCATTGTACTTGTATTCATTGTCATTGGCTGGCAGTATATCGATGGAAGCCATTACGAGCCATTTCTAATTCCAGAGGGAGTAAAAGGTCATGAAGGTTTCTTCGAGTGGGGTTGGGGTGGCGTAGTTGGTGGCGCAGCCATTGTGTTTTTTGCCTTCATTGGTTTTGACGCAGTATCAACTGCGGCTCAAGAAGCGAAGAACCCAAAGCGCGACATGCCAATCGGTATCTTAGGTTCATTGGTGGTTTGTACCATTCTATATATTTTATTTGGACACGTGCTAACCGGAGTTGCTCCGTGGTCTGACTTTGGTGACCCTGCTCTTGGAAAAGAGGCATCAGTTTCATACGCAATTAGCACGTACATGAAAGGATATGAATGGCTCAGTACAGGCGTTACAGTAGCTATTTTGGCCGGATTCTCATCAGTTATTTTGGTCATGCTCATGGGACAAAGTCGTGTATTTTATTCCATGTCGAACGACGGCCTATTGCCAAAAGCATTCGGTGAATTGCATCCGAAGTTTAAGACTCCCTACAAAGCCAATTGGATTTTATTTGTTTTCGTTGGTGCATTCGCTGCCTTTGTCCCTGGTTCCGTAGCAGGAGACTTAACATCATTTGGAACACTCTTCGCATTCGTGTTGGTGAGTGCAGGTGTTTGGATCATGCGTGTAAAGAACCCCGAGTTCAAGCGTCCGTTTAAAACGCCGTTGGTTCCTTTTGTTCCAATTATGGGTATTGTAATTTGTATGGGAATGATTGTGGCTTTGGATGCCGAGACTTTAAAAGTGGCGCTTCTTTGGATGACAGGTGGTATAAATATTTATTACTTATATAGCCAATTCAATAGCAAACTACACAACAATGATTACTACAATAGAGAAAATTTTATTAAACATACCTTTCCAATAGTGTTGATGACATTGGTGGTTTTAATTGCAACTATTAGCGCACCTGATAAATTGATGATTGGGGTTTGTGTTTGTCAAGTATTTTTGACGGCATATATTCTAATGAATCAGATGATTCGCCATTCGAAGCAGTAAATTGAATTTCAAACATGTAAAAAACGAAAAAGCCCAGAACGTTTTCTGGGCTTTTTAGTACTTAACCTTAACCTTAACCAATGCAATTTGTCTCTTAGACCTGAGGCATGTGCTATCTCATAACGTTAAGGAATGAGAAAGGTTACAAAAAATTATGTTTTTTGTTTTTCTCGCTTGGCAGCGGGAAATAAAATGTTGTTCAAGATGAGTCTGTATCCGGGAGAATTTGGATGAAGATTTAAATCGGTAGGAGGGTCGCCCACGCGATGCTGGTAATCTTCCGGGTCATGCCCACCATAATAGGTCCATTGGCCCTGTCCCATCTCTCCGTGAATATAACGCGCACATCCAATGCTTTTTGCTTCTCCCATGATGGTTACATCTTTTCTCAAATATTGAGCTCTGAAAGAGGTTGTCTGTCCCATGAACCCGCGAATAACTTGGGTGTGGTTTTGAGTAAGTATGGTTGGAATAATATCCCATTTTGCACTGAAGTCAAACAATGTGAAGAAATCGTTTTCTTCTTTCATTTTCAACTGATCCTCAGTGCCGTCAATATTTGAAAATTCATAGACCATGGGATCTTTAATTAACGTGTAATTTTCGAAAGCAAAACCTTGAGAAAAGTCCAGTTTCTTTTGTGCGTTAGCATCGCTTGGGTCTCCATCAAAAACACTTTCAACCAAGTCTGTATTTTGTCCAGCCAATGCAATGTCGTAGGAATCGGTTCCACTACACATGGTAAATAAAAAGCCACCCCCAATAACGAAGTTTTTAATGTTCATGGCAACTTGTCGCTTCATCTCTGAAACTTTTGCGAATCCTAACTTTGAGGCTGTTGCCTCTTGTGAACGAACCTCCTCTCTATACCAAGGCGCGTTGTTGTATGCAGCATAGAATTTTCCGTATTGTCCGGTAAAATCTTCGTGATGCAGATGTAACCAATCATACTCAGGTAATTTACCTTGTATCACTTCCGTATCGTAAATGGTAGTATATGGAATCTCGGCATAAGTGAGAACCATTGTTACCGCGTCGTCCCAAGGTAGTTTTCCAGCCGGAGAGTATACAGCAATTTTAGGGGCTACTTCAAGTTTTACACGCTCCATGTTAACTTCAGGATCAGTAATTTCTTGGTAAATCTGATTGACCTGCGCATCTGCAATTACTTGAAAAGAGACTCCGCGCTCAGTACATACCTTTTGAATACTGGGAATGTTTTCAAACAGAAAACTTCCACCGCGATAATTCAACAGCCACTCCAATGGCAATCGTTGTTCTAAGGTCCAATAGGCAATGCCATATGCTTTCAGATGATTGCTTTGAGCGTCATCCATAGGAACCAAAAGTTTACTCGCCCCTGCAAGTTGGACCAATAAAGTGAAAGCAATGAGAGCAATGAAACGTGCCATATGTGTTCAAAGATAAATCCATGAACGACGTTCAAGAGTAAAAAATTTTGTGAATCGTTTGTGGAAAGTTCTTTTCTTGAGTTTCACTCAGCTGACTAATTTTGCAAAAAAAAAACACACATTATGAAATTTTTCATCGACACAGCAAACCTAGACCAAATTCGTGAAGCAAAAGATTTAGGAGTTCTCGACGGAGTAACAACAAATCCAAGTCTAATGGCCAAAGAAGGGATATCTGGACACGACCGTGTGATGAAACATTATGTAGATATCTGTGAGATTGTTCAAGAAGGCGATGTGAGTGCTGAGGTCATTAGCACCAACTATGACGAGATGATCAAGGAGGGGGAGTTTTTAGCTAGTTTGCACCCGAACATTGTAGTGAAGGTTCCCATGATTAAGGATGGAATCAAAGCCATACGCTATTTTACAGATCACGGAATTAGAACGAATTGTACGTTGGTCTTTTCAGCAGGACAGGCCCTTTTAGCCGCCAAAGCTGGTGCTTCTTATGTTAGTCCTTTCATTGGAAGATTGGACGATATCTCCACTGACGGTTTAGAATTGATTGAACAAATTCGAATCATTTATGACAACTACGGATTTGACACTGAAATTCTTGCTGCTTCTGTAAGGCACCCGATGCACATTGTGCAATGTGCCGAAATTGGCGCAGATGTCATGACGGGTCCTTTGAGTGCAATTATGGCTTTGTTGAAACATCCGTTGACAGACAGTGGCTTAGCTCAGTTTTTAGCTGACCATAAAAAAGCCGCTGAATCCAATTCATGATCCACGGGTTTGAACACGCGGGTCACCTTCAAACTGCACTTGAGTTTTTGAATAGCAACGGCGTTGTTATTCTTCCCACAGATACGTCCTATGCCTTTGCATGCGCCATGTCGAACAAATCGGGCATAGAACGTATGGCGCAATTGAAGGGCATACGAATGGATAAGGCACGATTCAGCATTGTTTGTTCAGACCTTTCAAATCTAGCGACCTTTTCAAAACCTATCCCGACTCCTTTTTTTCGATTGCTGAAAAATCATACACCAGGAGCCTATACTTTTCTGTTGCACGCAAGCCCTTTGATTCCAAAGATTTTTTTATCTCGACGAACCTCAATCGGATTACGAGTTCCAAATCACGCGCTATTACGTGAATTAGTTGCCATGTTGGGCCAACCGCTTGCAGTAACCACCGTTCCTATGGAGGATTTTTCTCAAGATGATCTCATTGAAAATTGGGAGACGAAGGTCAATGCAATCTTTTTAAACGAGTTAGCTACACATGATCAATCAACAGTTGTGGATTTAACAGGAAATACACCTTTAGTCGTTCGTCAGGGAAAAGCACCTTTCGATCTGTAAGCAATACCATAAACAATCTATCGTTCGCAAGTTTACGAATCGGACATTTCCCGATTCGGACAAGAGGTTAATTTCACCTTTGACAAATTGTGAATATGAGAAAAATAGTTTTGCTTTTAATTGCGCTACCGGTGATTCAATTGTCTTGGGCACAGCGCACGTTGAACGAAGTTTCAGACGATTGTTTATTTCAAGAAGCTATGATTTTGTTCGAAGCGGAAAAGTATGTCGCTGCAAAATCGGGCTTCGAAAATTACATCGCTGTTTCCAACTTAAATGAACCCCGAAGAATTGATGCGGAGTATTATCAAGGAATTTGTGCGCTGTATTTAACCCACCCAGATGCGGAGTACTTGTTAACTACTTTTGTTCATGTTCACCCAGACAGCCATTGGAAACCCAATGTCTATCTTGAACTGGGCGGATTCTACTACAAAGCAAAGCAATATGCCAAGTGCATTGAGTGGTTTTCGAAACTGGAAGAGCGCGAACTACGCGATGAAGAAAAAGATGCGTATCACTATAAAATTGGATACAGTTATTACATTTTAGGACAAAAGGAAGCTTCCAAAGAGACGAAGAAGCAAGATAAAATTGAAGATTACAATAAGTCAGCACGTATTCACTTCTTGAAAATCAAAGATGGTCAGTCTGAATATGCAAATGCCGCGAATTATTATTATTCATATCTAGCTTATTTAGGAAAAGATTATCAAGTGGCTTTAGATGGATTTCTGAAAATTCAGAATTCAACAGAATTCAAAGCAGTTGTTCCTTATTTCATTGCTCAAATTTATTATGTCCAAAAGAGATATGAAGAGCTTTTGGCTTATGCACCGCCCATTATCAATGCAGAAGAAAATGTAAAAAACAACTATCCCAACGCAAATGAGGAAATTGCTCATTTGATAGGTGATGCCTATTTCATTCTCGAGAAATATACCGAAGCATTGCCCTACTTCAACAAATACCATCAATCGCCGAAATCAAATCCTACCCGAGAAGATTTTTATCAGTATGGTTTCACACTCTATCGAAACGGTCAGTTTCAAGAGGCAATTACTGCCTATAATAAATGTGCAGACGGTCAAGACAAGATGGCGCAATTGGCTAATTACAACATGGGTGATTGCTATTTGAAATTGAATCAGAAAGACTATGCACGCGGATATTTCGAAACGGCTTCTAAAATGAATTTTGATACCAGCATTCAGGAAGACGCCATGTTTACCTACGCGAAATTGTCATTTGAATTGTCATATAACCCCTTCCATGAGGCCATTACTGCTTTCGAAGAATTCTTAGAGAAATATCCGAGTTCACCCCTTCACGATGAAGCGTATGAGTTTTTGTTGGAAGTGTATTTAAAATCGAAGAATTATGAACGCGCACTTCAAAGTTTAGATAAAATCAAGAATAAGGATGTTAAAATAAAAACCACCTATCAATGGATTGCGTTTAACCGTGGTGTGGAATTGTTTCAAGCAGACAGTTACGCCAAATCGGAAGAGTTTTTTCAAAAATCTATGACCTATCCTCAAAATCCAGAATTGGTGGGTCAGGCTAAATTTTGGATGGCAGAAGCCAATTACAAATTGGCCAAATACAGCAAGGCGAAGGAGTTGTATGCTGCTGCAATTCAAGAGCCGGCAATATTTAATTCTGCTTACTATGGATTAAGTAATTACGGTCTAGGTTATTGCAATTTCAAAATGGGAGTTGCTCAAAAAGATTACGATGAGTCATTGCCGTATTACATGAATGCGAATTCTGCCTTTAGAAAATTTGTTGAAGTGAAGGAGGCTGAGGAAGCCAAGCGAGCCGATGCATACTTGCGCATCGGCGACTGTTTTTATGTGAATAAATCATACAAGCAGGCCATAGAGGCATACCAGAAAGGAACACCTTCCCAAAAAGATTATATCACCTATCAATCAGCATTGTGTTATGGTTTAGATGGCAACAACAGTAAGAAAATTGAATTGTTGAAGTCGTTAACAAATCAAGGTGCTCTGACTAAATTCAAAGTAGATGCAGCTGTTGAGTTGGCTTCAACCTACGTTACGGAAGAAAAGTTTGCAGATGCGCGCGACCTATACAAACAAGTGTTGGTAGATCAACCCCAAAGCTCATACACCAGAGGTATATTGGTTGATTTATGTCTAATCTACCGGGAACTAAACAACGAAGACAAAGTGAGAGAGACCTGGAATAAATTATATACCGACTATAGCACCGATCAAATCATTATTGATGCTTTGTCTATTGTGAAACCGGTGTTGATAGACGATGTTGAATTTCAGAATCAAATCAAATCATTGAAAATTGCGAATGTGTCAGAATTGCAAATTGAAAATGAAGTGTTCGAAAAAGCGGCTGCTCCTGCTTATGCTGGTGATTGCGAAAAAGGGAAAACACGTCTGTTGAATTACCTACACCAATATCCGCAAGCGGTAAATGCCTCTGAAGCCAATTTCATTATTGCCACATGTTTATTTGATGCTGGCGCGAAGGATGAGGCTGTTACTTATTTCGAACGTGTTATTGAACTTCCGTTTTCCAACTACACCGAAGAAAGTTTAAATAAGGCAGCTAGCATTCGCATTCAACAAGGCGAGTTTGCCAATGCCATAGGGCATTTATTGAAAATTGAATCGGCTGCAATTTCTAAAAGTTCAATTGCAAATGCACAAGTAGCATTAATGTCGAGCTATTACGCTATTACAGAATATGGAATGGCAAGAGAATATGCAGATAAGGTGATAGCTGATGTAAATGCTGAAGCCGATAACCAATCATTGGCCTATTTGTACAGAGCACGCATTAAAATGACCGAGCAGGAATTTGATTCTGCGCTCGCAGATTTTAAAGAAGTTGCGAAAGGCGGTGGAGACGGTGCTGCAGAATCGGCATACAATCATGCATTCGTTGAATACAAACGAGGTGAATATGTTCAGGCGGAAAAATCAATTTTTAAAACCATTGAGAAATTCAGTTCTTTCGAGAAATGGAAACTTGAATCATTTCTATTGCTGGCCGAGGTTTACATGAAAAAACCGGACTGGGTGCAATGCAGAAAGACCTTAGACAATATCATAACAAAGGTGAAAGATCCGACTGTGGTAGAGCGGGCAAGGCAATTGAAACTGCAATTGGAAGAATTGGAAAATCCAAGATCGGCAGATCCAAATACTTTAGATCCATCAGAAAATGAGTCAAACGAAGAATTTAACGAAAATGAATAAGTACAGCCTCACATTAGCGATGCTACTTGTGTTCACCGGAGTAGCTTTTTCGCAAGATACTTTGCAAGGAAGTGCGAACTTTTATGGAGACCTAAAACTCTTCCTTCGCGATGCAAATAAAATTTCAACCCAACCATTCATACTTAATCCAATGGATGAGGGTACGTTCACTGTGCAATACAAAATGCTTCCCACAAGAACCATTGCAACCACCAATCCAACGGTAATTCAAGGAGGTTCCTTTCCGCTAGAGAAAAAACTGTTGAAGTTGCAAAAGGGGTCTCTTGATTTAGCATTTGGTTCCTATGTGACCCCGCAAGTGAATGCATATTACACAGACGGTAGATCAAAGAAAGGCGATTATGGAATTTGGTTACATCATCAAAGTTCCAACTCGAATATCACATTAATTCCGAACAGAGATATCCCAACCACCTACAGTGAAAATGCAGCCAAGTTGTGGGGTAAGCGCTTTTTTAAATCAACGGTGGCAAGCGGACAAATCAACTGGAATCGCAACATGAATCACTGGTACGGAATAGATTCGTTGGTTGTAGATTCATTTGCAGATTTTTCCGCCCTGAAACAAATCATGAGTAAGTATAACGCCGACTTTGGTTTAGCCACCTTTAATAAAGACAGTGCAGATTTGAATTGGTGGGGAAAGGGTGGCTACGCACTGGGTATGAATCAGGTTGGCGGTTCAGAGCATTTCGTTCAGGTGAACGCCGGGGCAAGCAAGCGAGTAAACACAGAAATATTCAGTGCAGATTTTGGATTGTCATACAACCGATTTAATATTCTTTCGGCCAATTGGTCAAGAGATCTTCCGAATACAACCATTGATGGAAATTTTGATCTGGAAGACCGTTATTTCGACAATGCAGTAATTAAACTTGTTCCCACAGCACAGACCGTTTGGAAAGATTTACGCGCGAAAGTGGGTATGGGGTTGTACGTACAATCCTATGGTCAAAGAAGAGCTTTCTTTTATCCCATTGCCGAATTGAGTTACAATATGCTAGACGGTCTCATTGTGCCATATGCTGGTATTAAAGGTTCTTTAGACCACACAACTTACATGAGTCTGCAAGACAGAAATCCGTTTGTAATTACCCAACCACAACTTATGAATCAGAACAATAAGTTGCAAGTTTATGCCGGTGTGAATGGGACCATTGCTCGTAACGTGAATTATGTGACCGGTTTCGAAATGAATCGAGTTCAGAATTTTGCTTTCTTCGTAAATGATTCTGTCTTCTCTTTTGGAAATCAAATGGGCGTTGAGTACGGCACCTTAAACAGCATCAAAGGAAAGGGCGAGATTGAAGTACTCGGAGGCTCGAAATGGGAGGCGAAATTAGGTGGGAGTTACACCTACTTTGAAACCCCAGATCAAGACCATGCATGGCACCAGCCCAATTTGAACATATACACCCAAGGGACGTACCGTTTAAATGAAAAATTGAAATTCTCATTGGGAGCGCAGTACATTGGTGAACGTTGGGTAAAATCGTACACCCCTGTGCTCAATCAAACTGCCAATTCAGATAATACATACACCTATAAATTAAAGGCATATGTTGATGTCAACGCACGTGTGTCTTTCGTGTATAACTCTAGACTTAGCGCATACGTTCAAGCCAACAATGCCATAGCTCAGAAATATGCCATTTGGGGTGGGTTTCCCGCTCAAAGAATACAGGCATTCATGGGCGCAACTTACTCATTCTAGGACACTTCATTTTTTGTTAACGAAATGTTCATAAAAGAGAGGGGGTTAGACCCCCTTTTTCTTTGACCAGTCGAGGCTTCAAGCTAAATTTGTATGGCTTGTAAAAATGGGCGTTGAGCCCTTTTTTTTCGCAATAAAGAATTGAATTATAAAATTTAGAAATAGTTAGATTATGAGTGAAATGGATCCCAATCAATTAGGAGAATATACCGCCGACAATATTCAGTCGCTGGAAGGTATGGAGCACGTGCGCATGCGCCCAGCAATGTACATTGGCGATATAAGCACACGTGGTTTGCATCATTTGGTTTATGAGGTAGTTGACAACAGTATTGACGAGGCGTTGGCTGGTTATTGCGATACGGTAAAGGTGATCATCAATGAAGGAAATAGCATAACGGTAGAAGATAACGGTAGAGGTATCCCGGTTGACATGCACAAAAAAGAGGGTGTTTCTGCTCTTCAAGTGGTAATGACCAAAATTGGAGCCGGTGGTAAATTTGATAAAGGATCGTACAAAGTATCCGGAGGTTTGCACGGTGTGGGTGTAAGTTGTGTGAATGCACTTTCTACGCACATGAGAACAGAGGTGCATCGCGATGGTAAGATGTATGTTCAAGAATATGGCATTGGTAAACCACTCTTCGCTGTGCGTGAAGAGGGAACAACCGAAAAGCGAGGTACTGTTCAAACATTCCAACCCGATGCTACCATTTTCGATGTTACAGAATACAACTACGACACGTTAGCCAATCGTTTACGTGAATTGTCTTTTTTGAATAAGGGCATTCGTTTAACATTGACCGATGCGCGCGTTAAAAACGAGGATGGAACCCCAAAGTCGGAAGAGTTTTATTCCAGTGCCGGATTAATTGAAATGGTAAAGTTTCTTGACGAAAGCCGACCTTCAATTTTAGGTGGGGTCATTCACATGGAAAGAACAGATGGTGCAATTCCTGTGGAAGTGGCCATGACATACAACGATACGTATAATGAGAATGTTTTCAGTTATGTAAACAACATCAATACGCACGAGGGTGGTACACACTTGCAAGGATTCAAGCGCGGGTTAACAAGCACCTTGAAAGACTACGCAGATAAAAGTGGTCTACTTGAAAAAGCGAAAGTTGAAATTGTGGGTGATGACTTTAGAGAAGGATTAACGGCCGTTGTTTCAGTAAAAGTGGCCGAGCCGCAATTTGAAGGTCAAACAAAAACCAAATTGGGTAACAAAGAAGCCGTTGCTCCGGTATCTCAGGTAGTAAGCGAAATGCTTGAAGCCTATTTAGAAGAGCATCCGAATGAGGCAAAAATCATTGTGCAAAAAGTAATTCTTGCCGCACAAGCAAGGGTCGCAGCGAAAAAGGCTCGTGAAACCATTCAAAGAAAAGGTGTGGGTACTGGAGGAAGTTTGCCAGGAAAACTAGCCGATTGCTCTGAAAAGGACCCAACCAAATCTGAATTGTTCTTGGTCGAGGGAGACTCGGCAGGTGGAACTGCCAAACAAGGTCGTGATCGCGTGTTTCAAGCCATTCTTCCACTTCGTGGTAAGATCTTGAATGTAGAGAAGGCCATGCAACACAAAATTCTTGAAAACGAAGAGATAAAAAATATATACACTGCTCTTGGTGTATACATAGGAACAGAAGAAGACAGTAAAGCCCTCAACACTTCAAAACTGCGTTACCACAAAATTGTAATCATGTGCGATGCTGACGTTGATGGATCTCACATTGAAACACTTATTTTAACTTTCTTCTTCAGACACATGAAAGAATTGGTTGAACAAGGAAAAATCTACATCGCAACACCACCACTATATCAAGTTAAAAAAGGAAATAAATCGGAATATGCTTGGACAGAAGAACAGAGAGATAGACTTATAGCCGATATGAGAGGTGCAGGTTCAGAAACAAGTGTGAATGTTCAACGATACAAGGGTCTTGGTGAGATGAATGCTGAGCAGCTTTGGGAAACAACCATGAACATTGAAACAAGAACGCTACGTAGAGTAACCATAGAGAATGCCGCGGCATGTGATCAAATCTTCTCCATGCTTATGGGTGATGATGTTCCTCCAAGAAGAGCATTTATTGAGGCTAACGCGAAGTATGCGAAAATCGATGCCTAATCTTCTTTCTGTGTGTTCATAGAACATACAGGAAAACCTGCAAGTGAATAAGGGCCTTTCGGCCCTTATTTATTTTTCAATTTTTCATTTTCTAAATACCTTGTTTGATCGCGAAGATTCTTCTTTTCGAAGTTTTTGCGCATCGCATCTGAGAGGTTCACTCCAGTCTGATTTGCTATACATACCAAGACCCATAAAACATCTGCAAGCTCATCAGACAACTCCTTGCCCTCATCAGATTTTTTAAAACTTTGATCACCATATTTTCTTGACATGATTCGTGCTACTTCACCAACCTCTTCCGTAAGTATGGCCATGTTGGTGAGTTCAGAAAAATAACGAACCCCAACCGTTTGAATCCAAGTATCAACCTGCGCTTGCAATTCATTTAATCCCATTGATTCAGATTCTATTTTCATAATTTTCTCATTATTCCGTTCCACTCCTTAATGATTTTTTCTGAAGGTAAAAAAGTATATGAATACATGATTTCTCCCTTGGCATTCATTTGCAATGCACAAGGCAGAGAGGTAATATGCAATGCATGCAATGTTTTGAAATCGAAGTTAGCATTGAGCAAATTCAACTCGCTTCCATACGTGTCATGAATCTCTTGCAAATAGGTGGGTTTGTTTCCAACATAGACAGCGAATATTTCAATGGCCTCGGCGTATTTATCTTGAATTTTATTTAGGAAGCTCAGCTCTTTTTTACACTGCACTGATTCATCGAAAAAATAGATGTATGTATATCGGTCCAAATTCTTTTTTAGGCTCCAATTTTTTCCACGAAGGTCATCGAGTTCAATGTCCGTGACCAGCTTTCCCTTTACATCTTGATCTGTATTTTTCAGACACATGACAGCAAATTTTTGAACGCGCTCATGCTTTGAATTTGTGATAATGTTTTCAAGTAGACGCTTAATTTTATTTCGATCGAAGGCGTTTGAAAAATAGCTGATTCGCAACATATTTGCAACACGCAATTCACTCAACTCTGAGTTCCCTTTCTGTTCTGGATTCAATAATTTTAAGATTGTTTTCAAATCAGATTCCGATGCGAGTAGGTAGTTGAATTGATCAGCTTTGTCTGGATTACTTAATATTTCAGCCATCAAATGTGAGGACCAAACATTTAATATTTGTCCGAATCCTTGCGACTTAAAATTGAAATAGGGGGCCAGTAAATTTCCAAATTCAAAACCACGTTGATCAAATCGAAAGGCCATCATGGAAGATTCAATATGACTTGATAAATACGAACAGCTGTCCATGAACACCTTGTATTTTTCTCGCATTTGATTCTGGAATTTTGCGGTAAGTGCGCCCAATTCAATTTTCGATTCAAGTTGAAGCAGAGAATCGTTATTCGCTAATGTTCCTGCAAAGTTGACACTGTTTTCTTGAATACGTTTTTTTACCGCAGTATTCCCAGAAGTATAGCGGGTGATGTAAGGAAAATAAATGCTGTCTGTGAAATTGGCTAAATCCATTTCGAAGTCTGCAAACAGCGAATTATAAGGTACTTCAGCTTCCTCTTGCACCAATATGCTCCAATGTTTTATAAATCCGTTGTGCGTACTTAGTGTGTCGGGTTCAGAATAGGTGATGTGATATTGACCATTTGGCGAAGCATAGAGAACCGCCGTTGTGTTCTGAACATAAAGAAAAAGTGTAGTAAATTCTGAAACGGATTCAGCATCTATTTCCAACTGAAATCCACCTGTAGAATTAGTTTTTGTTTCGGCTATGAACGCAATGTTTTCTGTTAACGGAGAGTCAATTTGACCTACATAGAGATTCGAGTTCGGGAAGGGAGTAGATTGTGCGTCTAGCCTAATTTGACTCGTACCGAAAAGCGATGCAAGAATAAAAAACAGTATACTCAGTATTCTCATAGGTAAACGTTAACTCCTTGAGGAAGGAACGCTGAAACATCTGCTTTATTTTTTATCAATTCCCGAACCGTAGTGCTATTCACTGCAGCACATGAAGGTGTTGCAAATAACAGAACCGTTTCAATTTCGGGTGCAATGGTTTTATTCATTTGCGCAATGGAATTTTCGTACTCCATATCAATGGTATTCCGGATGCCGCGTAATATAAAGTTTGCATTTTCTTTTTTACAAAAATCTACCGTAAGTCCTGTATACGCAACCACGCGAATGGAAGGTACTGACTGGAATACATCCGTAATCCACTGCAAGCGTTGTTCAACCGAAAACATATAATTTTTGGTTGTATTCGTGCCTAAGGCAACAATAACTTCGTCAAAAAGAACTGTACCACGAAGAATTAAATCTTCATGCCCTTTGGTAATGGGGTCGAAAGAACCTGGGAATACTGCAACTCGCTTCATTATGAATCAAATTTAAATAAAGTGAAATGTACGTGTCCATATGCTCTTGCTTGCCAAAAAAATGGACTGTCATCGAATTTAACTTCCTTCGGATGCTCAATAATAACCAATTGACAAGCACCCTTATTTTTCTCAAACAACAGAGTAGGTAATTCTTTTATCCAAGGCAAATCAAAGGGTGGATCAGCAAAAACCAGATTTGGTAAATGGGATTGTTTCGATAGAAATTTTTTCACATCGTCTAAAACCACATGCCATTGATTGATTTCAAATTGCCTCTTATTTAAAGAAAGTGCTCTTGCATTTTTTGCATTCATCTCAACGCTGGTAACTTGTTGTACCCCTCTACTCAAGAATTCGGCCGCTAATGCTCCTGTTCCGGAAAACAGGTCCCAAACATGTGTCATTTCCTCTAATTCGAAATGCGATTCAAGAATATTGAATAGGGCCTCTTTGGCAAAGTCTGTTGTAGGACGCCCAGCAAAGTTGCGGTCAACGGGCCATGTGCGACCTCTCCAGTTTCCGCCTATGATGCGCATAACATATGTAATTTCCAAATGTCTTTCAAAGCTTCTTCTGTAGTCTCGGGAGCATGTACGTTTCCAATGTATGTTCGAAGTTGAGCTAACTCATCTTCGGTCCAAACCACTCCGTAGAATGTAACTTCCAAATTAGACATGGTAATGTGATGCTGAATGCAAGCGTTCGATAAAAAATAAAGCGTGTCTGTCATGGACGTGCCAGGAAAGAAATTCAACAACTGCATTTTGCCTTCTTTCACCAAGTGAATGCCATGCTTTCCCCCACGAATCAATACACTAGCAATGGATTTATTTGTCAGTGGAGTTGTGGTTGAAGTAGCAATAAGTAGCGGTGTTGGAATGAATTTTATTCCAGGTATGAGTGATTTTAAAGCCAATAGTTTGCTTGAAACAGCATAAACAAGTACGAATGCATGTTGTTTTTCATTCAATACCACTTGATCTACTCCCAATGAATTTCCGAAATACATTCTTTCATTCTCCTTGTCGAATAAATTCTCGGGAATGAGCGTGAATTCAGTAGGTTCTAACTCAACAGTTGTGGAATGAAATACCGTATTCGGCCAAGCCTGTGTTAGTTTCTGAATGGCCCCATCGAAAGCGAATCCGCGTTGCTCTGAAAATTTCTCTTCATACGAATAGGCTATTTCACCGCTTTCAATATGCACAATAGCAAGTTGAAGTTGATATGCACCAATATGCATAGAGACTTGATACCGCACACTTGTTGCAACAATATCTTCAGGAATGAACAAAGCTCGCATTGGTGTATAATTCAGAATAACTTTTATCTAGCGAATTTAAGGCATATTCATCTTCACCTTTTATTTGCAATGAATTATGGATCAACCAGCATTTCTTGAGATTCTGAATAGAGAATTTGCCATGCAGCCTACGTCAGGTCAGGAGCGGCTTTTCTATGCATTTTCCCGCATGGTATTCTCCCCAAAAGAACGTTTGGCTCTCATGATCAAGGGATATGCAGGTACTGGAAAAACAACCTGTGTTCGTACCATGGTTAACAGTCTAGCACATGTAGGATTTAAGTCTGTACTCTTAGCTCCTACAGGAAGAGCAGCAAAGGTTTTGGGATTATACAGTCAACATAAAGCAAGTACCATTCACAAAGAGATTTACATGAAGCGCATGGATTCTGGTGGAAGGGTGTGGTTTGAGCTGCGCGAAAATGAACATGTCAACACCGTTTTTTTTATTGACGAAGCCTCTATGATTGGAACAGATCAACTGGTTTTAGATGACGATGCGTTTTTTGCAGGA
>Ga0255128_1000182_pt1 | contig 26599 bp, 27 predicted proteins | sample Law_Miss_RepC_8d_FD_188562 | JGI IMG/M metagenome (GOLD analysis project Ga0255128, IMG submission 188562) | Freshwater microbial communities from St. Lawrence River, New York, United States - Law_Miss_RepC_8d | ecosystem: Environmental > Aquatic > Freshwater > River | place: USA: New York... | reverse complement strand
GTCTGCCGTCACACTGAACCGGTACTGCGCCTCCGGCTTGTCAGCGGCTAATTTTGCGGCGCTGCAGGCGCTTCACGGCAACACTTTGGCGGTTGGGGGCGGCCTCGAGATGATGTCGCGCGTGCCCATGGGCAGTGACCAAGGCCCGCTCACGCATGACCAGGATATGCAAGTGCAAGCGGGCTTGGTGCCCATTGGCATAGCCGCTGACGCCATAGCCACACAACGCGGTTACAGCCGCCAGATGCTCGACAGTTACGCCGCCAGTTCCCAGCAACGCGCCGCCGCAGCGGCCAAGCGCGGCAACGGTCCGTCCATGGTGGCCGTGCTCGACAGCGCAGGCCAGATCTTGCTGGACCGTGATGAAAACATTCGGCCTGCCACCACCGTTGAATCGCTCTCAAGCATGCAGCCTGCTTTTGCCCAATGGGGCGCAAAGGGCGGCGACATGGGTTGGGATGCGCAGCTTTGTCGCCACCTCCAACTGAGCGCCATTGAACACCACCACCACGCGGGCAACTCGCCCGCCATGGCCGATGCGGCGGCGGCCGTATTGATCGGCAGCCGCGAGGCCCTGGCACGCAACCAGTTGCGGCCTCGCGCCCGCATTTTGGGTATGGCCGATTGCGGTTCAGACCGACGTTTGGCCTTGACCGGTACCGTGCCTGCCGCCCGCTTGGCAATCGCCAGAGCGGGGCTTCAAACACATGACATTGACTTGTTTGAAATTAACGAAGGCTTTGCCGCCATGGCACTGCACTTCATGGAAGACATGGCGCTGGACGCAACGCGGGTTAATGTGAATGGCGGTGCCATCGCCATAGGCCATGCCATGGGCTGCACAGGCGCGGCGCTCATCAGCGTGTTGCTCGATGAACTGGAGCGTCGACAAGTCCGTTTGGGTTGCATCGCCATTTGCGGCGCTGCAGGTGTTGCCAGCGCCATGGTCATTGAATCTCTTGCCGCAGCTTGAGTTTTTTACCGCATGCAGGCCTCTCCTGAAACACCCGTATTTACCCTAGATTTTTGATTTATTGACTTTATTAACTAGACGATGAGGACCGGATGTGTAACGATAAAACTTCATTCAGCCATGACGTTATTTTTGGTCTCGTGCATGGAACGTTTTTTGCCAGCATTGACCTAAGGATCCTGATGCAAAACCGGGCGATCAAATGAGCGAAGCTGCCTCCCAGTTGATCCAACTGGCGCTCAATGGCATTGCCATTGGCTCCATCTATGCCTTGGTCGCCCTGGGACTGGTCTTAACCTACAAAGCCACCGAGGTGCTCAATTTTGCGCATGGTGATGTGCTGATGGCCTCCTCCTTCGTGGGATGGGGGTTGATCGTGGGTTTGGGTTGGCCCTTTTGGCTTGCGGCCTTGGGCACCGTGCTGCTGGCCAGTGCACTGAGTTGGCTGCTGGATGCGCGGGTTATGCGCCTGATTGTGGGACAACCGCAGTTTGCGGGCGTGATGCTCACCATTGCGATTGCATTTATGTTGCGTGGCTTGGTCAGTATGTTCTTTGGCCCTGACTCACGAACCTTTCCCACCCCCTGGACCGGACAAAAAACCCAAGCGGGGGCCTTGGTCATCAATAACCTGAGCCTGGTCATCGTGGGCGCATCCATGGTCATCACTTTGATTCTTTTTTGGTTTCTCAAAAAAACCCAGTTGGGCACCTCCATTCAGGCAGCTTCGCAAAATCAACTGGCGGCCTATCTGAGCGGTATCCGTGTCAAACGCATCACGTCCATGGTGTGGGCTATATCGGGCGGTATTGCCGCCATCTGCGGCTTGTTGCTGGCCCCCATTGCCCTGGTTGACATTGGTCTTTGGATCGTCGTGCTCAAAGCTTTGGCAGCACTTGTGCTTGGCGGTTTCGGCAGTGTTCCTGGCGCCATTCTGGGGGGCCTGCTGCTGGGTGTTATTGAGCAGTTTTCAGGCGTCTACCTGCCCGATGGTTTTAAAGACGCCATGGCTTACCTGGTGCTGATTGGTGTCCTGATTTTGTGGCCACGCGGCCTGCTGGGCGAAGCCCATGGACGTCGGGTTTGAAGGCCAGATTGCAACATGAAATTTAACTACGACACCAGCTACCGCGACGGGCACGCCCTGTTGCGCTATGCCCCCGGCAAGCTGGCCTATGGCTTGCTGTTGATAGCGCTTTGCATGGTCCCCTGGCTATTGCCCAAATTTCTTATCGGTGAACTCTCTTACGTCTTCATCATGTGCATTGCCAGTTTGGGGCTCATGGTTCTGGTGGGTTACACCGGGCAAGTTTCCCTTGGGCACTCCGCCTTCATTGCCATTGGTGCCTATGCGCATGGCTGGTTTCTGACTCAAAATGTTCCGTTCCTGTTGTCACTGGTTTTGACTATGGGGCTGGCAGGTCTGGTGGGGCTGGTCATTGGGCTGCCCGCCATACGGGTCTCAGGCCTCTACCTGGCCATGGTGACACTGGCTTTTGCAATACTGACCGAACATGTCATTGGCCGCTGGAAAAGTGTGACGGGCGGATTCAACGGAATGACCGTCAACAGCCCGGTCATCGGGGGCATGGATTTCTCTAAATTGCAATCGTTCTACTACCTCTGCCTGGTGGTTTTGGTGTTGGTGGTGTTGGGGCTTTTGAACCTGATGCGGGCCAAGACAGGACGCGCCTTCATGGGCATCCGCGACTCCGAAGCTGCGGCCTACAGCTTGGGCATCTGGGTGGCCGGCTACAAGGTGCTGGCGTTCGTGGTGTCGGCCATGATTACCGGCTTGGGCGGAGCGCTGCTGGCACACCATGTGGGCTTTCTGACGCCCGAGGGCTTTGGCCTGATTCTCTCGTTAGAGTTGGTACTGATGGTCACCATTGGTGGGCTTGGCTCCGTTCGCGGAGCCATTCTCGGTGCCATGCTGATCAGTATGTTGCCAACTTTCATCTCCCGGATTAAACCCTTTTTACCTGATCAAATCTCCAAGCAATTTGGTTTGGAAATTTTTGTATTCGGGCTTGTCTTGGCCCTTTTTGTCTTGTTTGAACCCAAGGGGCTCAATGGCCGCTGGATCAAATTCAGAACCTTCATTGAAACCTTCCCCCTCTATCGTCGTGACATGTTCAAACGTGGCAAGAGTTACATGAAATCGGAGCGCTACAAATGAGCGTCTTTTCGGTCTCCAATCTGTCGCTGCGCTTTGGGGGCGTGCATGCCATCAGCGATGTGAGTTTTTCGGTCAATCAAGGCGAGGTGTTTGCCATCATTGGCCCTAACGGCGCTGGCAAAACTTCGGTACTCAATGTCATTACCCGAGTTTTTGACCCCACCGCCGGCAAAGTCACCTTCGAAGATCAAGACATCACCGGCTTGGCACGGCACAAAGTGGTTCACCAAGGCATTGCGCGAACCTTTCAAAACATTGAACTTTTTGAAGGCGCCACGGTGCTTGATAACTTGTTGCTGGGTCGGCACCGCTTTGACCACGGCAGTTTTGCCAGCCAATGGCTGTGGACACCCAAGGTAAGGGCCGCTGAAGAAGCCTCTAGAGCCCATGTTGAAGACGTGATCGAATTGCTCGACCTGATGCCCTACAGAAACAGCCCCGTCGCCGGACTGCCTTACGGGGTCCGCAAGGTCGTGGAACTGGCCCGCGCACTGGCCACGCAACCCCGCCTGTTGTTGCTGGACGAGCCTGCCTCAGGCCTCAACCCTGAAGAAACCCGTGAACTCGCGTTCTGGATTGAAGACATTCAAAAGGACCTGGGCATGACCGTGATCATGGTCGAGCACGACATGTCGCTTGTATCCGAAACGGCAGACCGCGTGTTGTGCATGAACATGGGGCAAGTGCTGGCACTGGGCACCCCCAAAGAGGTGCAAAGCGATCCAGCCGTTATTGCGGCCTACCTCGGAGGCTGAAGTCATGTTGCCTGACGCTCCCTTGCTTTCAGTCAAAAATCTGGAGACCTGGTATGGCCCGGTCAATGCGATCAAAGGCGTAAACATTGATGTGCCCACCGGCCAGATTGTGGCCGTGCTTGGGGCTAACGGTGCTGGCAAGACGACCCTGCTGAACACCATTGCAGGAGTGATAGATCCCTTTAAGGGCAGTGTAGAACTCAGCGGCAAGAACATACATGGCTTGGACCCAGACCAAGTCGCTCGCGGCGGGGTGGTTTTGGTACCCGAGGGAAGGCAAGTATTTCCGTTTCTATCGGTGCGCGAAAACCTGATGATGGGCGCCTTTGCCCGCGCGAACTCACAAGACTTGCAAGCCGACCTGGATCGCATCTTCAACTGGTTCCCAAGATTACTGGAACGAGAAAATCAGCATGGAGGACTGCTTTCGGGTGGCGAACAACAAATGCTGGCGATCGGACGCGCCCTGATGGCCCGCCCCACGGTTTTGCTGCTGGACGAACCTTCACTGGGGCTCTCACCGTTGCTGACACGCGAGATTTTCTCGATCATCAAACGCATCAACAGCGAGTTAAAAACATCCATTTTGGTGGTGGAGCAAAACGCGGCCATTGCACTGGCCACCGCCGATCAGGGTTACATCATGGAGTTGGGTCGTATTGTTGCGGCCGGTCCCTGTGCCGAACTCATGGCCAAAGAGGATGTGAAAGATTTCTACCTGGGCGGTGCCGACAGTGAAGCTCGCCAAGACGGACAAAAACAGCGCTGGAAACGGCGCAAGACCTGGAGATAGACACTGTCATGACGGCTGCCTCTGCGAGCTCAAGCCTATGCGACACGCCACAAAAGCTGTTTCGCCAGCGTTGCCGTGAGTGGGTCGGTCAACCCGCGCTTCGGCACAAGAAAAAAGGCATCTGGACCACCACCACATGGGGCCACTATTTCGAGCAGGCCCGCCGTATTGGACTCGCCCTGGCAGAACTGGGTGTACAGCGCGGCGAATGCATTGGCGTTTTATCCGAAAACCGCCCCGAATGGCTGTTTGCAGATCTGGGCGCGCAGTGCATGGGCATGCTCTGTACCGGGCTCTACCCCACTTCCTCACCTGAGCAAGTGAAATACATTCTTCAGGATGCCAGGGTCCGCGTGCTGTTTGTTGAAAACCAAGAGCAATACGACAAAGTATTGTCTGTTCGCGATGATTGCCCCACGCTGCAACATATCGTCATCACGGACCTGAAGGGACTGCGTGGTTTGGCCGATCCGATGTGCATGGATTTTGCTGCTTGCCTGGCCATGGGCCAAGCCCGGGCGCTGCAAAACGACAGCGAGTTCGACCAAGCCATCGACCGCGGTCAACCGAACGACATTGCATTTTTGGTCTACACCTCTGGTACCACGGGCGCACCCAAAGGGGCCATGATTGCCAACAGCAATCTCATGTTCCAGATTGAAAGCGTGCACCAATACCTCAAGTTGCAGGCGCTAGACCGTACCTTGTCGTTTTTGCCCTTGTGCCATATCGCCGAGCGCATGAGCACCACGTACAACCCATTGGCCTTGGGTCAGATCGTGCACTTCCCGGAAAACTCGGGCACGGTATTCAATGACATCCGGGAAGTCGCACCGCACCTGATCTTCGGCCCCCCCCGGTTTTGGGAAAAGCTCTATTCCCAGGTCACGCTGTATATGCAAGATGCGCTGCCCATAGCGCGCAATTTGTATGGCCGAATTTTGGCTGAAGGTGCAGACTTGGCCAAAGCCCGGCTTGAAGAACAATCTGTGAACGCTTGGCGTAAACAGCGCTACGCCATTGGACAAAAATTGGTGCTGAGCAACCTGCGCAGTTTTCTTGGCCTGCAAAACATTAAAACCGCCATGACAGGCGCAGCACCCGTTCCGCCGGAGCTTTTACGCTGGTACATGGCCATTGGAATTGACTTGCTGGAAGCGTACGGCATGACCGAGACCTGCGGTTTTTGTACCTCCATGCCCGAAAACAGGATCCGCATCGGCACGGCCGGAGTGCGCGCACTGGGCACCGAAGTGAGACTGGGTCCGCAAGATGAAGTGCTGGTACGTGGGCCAAATGTGTTTGCAGGCTATTGGCAGCTGCCCGAAAAAACCCAAGAGGCCATCGACAGCGATGGCTGGTTGCATACGGGCGACTGCGGCGAAATTGACGCCGAAGGCTACCTGAGCATTAAAGACAGGCTGAAGGACATCATCATCACCTCAGGGGGCAAGAACATCACCCCAAGCCACATAGAGAACTACCTCAAATTCAGCCCCTATGTGTCTGATGCGGTGGTCATTGGCGAGGGGCGGCACTTCTTGACATGCTTGGTCATGCTCGACCAAGACAACGTGGCCAAGTTCGCACAGGATCATCAAGTGCCCTACACCGACTATGCGAGCATGACACATGCCCCCGAGATCATTGCACTGGTTCAAGCCGAAATTGATCAAGTCAACCAACGGCTTGCACGCGTAGAACAAATCAAAGATTTCCGAATCATTTCGCAGTTGTTGTCTGCGGACGATGAAGAACTAACCCCCACCATGAAGCTCAAACGCCAAGTGGTGGCGGTCAAGTATTCGCCTCTGATCAATGCCATGTATGGAGCCCAAGGCATATCCGGCCCGTAGATTTTCCAAGACAGATTTTTGTGTGTGTTCTAACTCAAACCCAAGGAGACCAAGATGAAGCGTCTGTTCACTTTTTTACCTGCCAGCTTGCTGGCTTTGGCCATGGCCTCAACGGCCTTTGCCGGTGGCATATCCGACAAAGAAATTGTCCTCGGCACGCACATGGACTTATCGGGTCCCGTGGCTGCGGGCATGCCTCATTTGCGCAATGGTATGCAGATGCGCATTGACGAGGTCAATGAGGCCGGTGGTATCAATGGTCGAAAAATTCGAATTGTGGTGGAAGACAATGGCAGCCAGCCACAACTGGCGGTTCGCGCCGTGGACAAACTGATCCGCAGTGACGATGTTTTTGCCATCCTCAACCCCTTTGGGTCGGGACCTAATGCTGCAACTGTCAAGAAAGCAGTTGACGCGGGCATTTTGTATTTCTCACCCTGGGCCGCCTCCTCGGTGCTGCAAAAATTGTCGGGCAACAGCCCACTGCTCTTCACCACCACCCCCGACTACCACACCAGCATGCACAAAGCCGTGGACTGGATGATCAAAAAACACAGTGCCAAAAAAGTGGGCTACATCTACCAGGAAGGCCCCTTGGGCGATTTGATGGGCGTGGGCGTTAAGTCTGCCATGCAAGCCAATGGTTTGACTCTGGTTGCAGAGGCCGGCTATAAGGTGGCGGATATTGACTTTTCGTCACAAGTCGCCCGCATGAAAGCGGCCGGTACCGACCTTATTGTGATTGCCACAGTTACCCGTGAAACAGTGGGCATCATGTCAGAGGTCAAAAAATTGGGCTGGAAAGATGTGAAGGTTTTGACCGGCAACCCAGGGCGCACCGGCATCGTGCTTCAACTGGGCAAAGAGGCTGTAGAGGGCCTTTATGGCGTGGGCGTTTGGAAGGCGGGCACCGATGCGCCAGAAGTCAAAAACTGGAAAGACAGCTTCAAGAAGCGCTTCAACAATATGGAGCCAGATGAAAACGCTGTTCTGTCTTACGCTTACACCGATTGGTTCCTTAAAGGCTTGGCCAATGCAGGCCGCGATCTGACCACCGACAAAGCAGTCAAGGCATTGCAAGCCATGAACTACGACGACAAGGGCTTGGTCATGTTCGGCCCCAAAAGCTTCAAGAGCAACCACATCGATCCTGAGCACGTTCGGGTAGACCAAGCCGTCGCCGGTCGTTGGGTGCCACTCAGCGAAATCATGAAATGACAGCCACTTTTGTGGCTGCTTGTTTTGGCCCATTGCACATGGCGTACCCATGAACAAGTCAACATTTGACCCCAGCCGCCTCGGACCCCCTGCGGGTGCCCGGGTGGCTGTGGTGGGTGGCTGCGGGGGAATGGGCCGTATGCTGGTGCAGGCATTGCTAGAGACGGGCGTCAAGGTGGCTGTGCTGGACTTACCCTCTTCTCTTGCACAAAACCCGCCCCCGGCCGAAGTGCTGGCACTCGCCATGGACGGCAGTGACGAGGCCAGTGTTGATGCGGCATTTGCAGCCCTGCGCACACAGGGCTGGAACGCCTTGGACGGCTTCGTCAATTTGGCGGGGTTTTTCAAGGCCTGGCAGCCTGTCTCAGAGTTACCGGTGGCCATGTTTGATGAAATCATCGCCGGCAATTTACGCTGCAGCTTTTTGTGCGCGCGTGCGGCCCTGCCCATGTTGCACCAATCGGGCAACGGCTCTCTGGTCAATGTAGCCTCCACCATGGCGGTTGACGTGGTCAAAGGCTATGCCCATTACGGTGCTGCAAAAGCAGGCATCGTGGCGCTGACCAAAGGAATGGCCAGAGAAAATGCCCCCCGTGTGCGGGTCAACGCTTTGGCACCGGGCCTTACCAACACGGCATTTCTCACGGGTGGTACAGGCCGAGAAAAAGTCTTTGAAAAAATTGACGAAGACAAATACGGCAAACGTGTTCCCATGAAACGCATGGCGCAACCCCAGGACATGACGGGGCCTATCTTGTTCCTTCTGGGTCAAGCCTCAGCATTTATCAACGGTGAAATGCTCATTGCTGATGGTGGTGTCTACACCCAGTGAAAGAACTGCAAATATGACCGGCACCCCTCATCTAAAGCCAGCTTTTAAAGTGCCGGCAACGGTCAGCAGCTTTATTCAGGGACGGTTCATTCCACCCGAAGCGTCCCACCAAATAGCGGTGGTCAACCCGGCTACCGAATTACCCATCAGCCTTTTGCATGAGGCAAACGCTGCCGAGGTAGACCGAGCGGTCAGCTCAGCACGAGCCAGCTTTGAATCGGGCGTATGGTCACGCATCTCTACCGACAAACGCCAATCCTGCCTCTTGCGGGTGCGAGACCTGATACTTCAACATGCTGACGAATTGGCCTATTTAGAGTGCTGCAACACCGGTATACCTTTGAGCCAGTTGCGCCGACTGCACATACCCGGTGCCGCCAACCACTTTCAGTTTTATGCAGAACTGGCCAATCAACTCAAGGGCGAATTGCATCAGAGCCGAAGCAACTACCAGTTGTTGGTGTCGCGTGAGCCGGTCGGTGTTGCTGCGCTGATTTCACCCTGGAATGGTCCAGTCAACATGTCCTGTGCCAAGCTTGCTGCCGCCTTGGCCTTTGGTAACAGTTGCGTGCTCAAGCCTTCTGAATACACCCCTCTGGCGTTTACCAGGTTGATGGAAATTTTTTGCGAAGCCGGTCTTCCAGATGGCGTGGTGAACATGGTCAATGGCCGGGGGCCGGTGACGGGCTCTGCTCTGGTGGTACACCCGCAGGTGGATTTGGTGTCCTTCACCGGCGGCAGCAGCAGTGGGCCCTTGGTGAATGCCAGCGCCGCACGCGGCCTCAAACGCACCACCATGGAGTTGGGCGGCAAATCCGCCAGCATCGTGCTGGAAAGTGCCAACCTTGAGCTTGCCCTGGATGGCGCTCTGGCCGGTAACTTCATGACCAACGGGCAACAGTGCCTGGCTGGCTCGCGCATTCTGGTTCAGCGATCCGTGGCGCGCGAATTCAAAGAAAAATTCATTGCACGCGCTCGCGCAATACGCATCGGTGACCCACTGGATCCTAAGACAGAACTGGGCCCACTGGCCTATGAGGCCCATATGCAGAAGGTACTGAGTTACGTCGACATCGCCCGCGAAGATGGCGCCACCCTCCTCACAGGGGGGCAGCGTGCCGCGCACATGGCGCGTGGCTGGTATGTGGAGCCCACCGTGGTGCAGGCAAGCTCTAACCTGGCGCGCATTTGCCAAGAAGAGGTCTTCGGCCCTTTTGCTGCCTTACTAGAGTTCGACACCTTGTCTGAAGCCATGGAACTGGCCAACCAATCTCAATTTGGTCTGGTGGCCTACCTCTGGAGCAACGACATGGCCGCTGTCATGCACGCCACCCGCGAACTCAGGGCCGGTACGGTTTGGGTCAACACCACCTTGGTGGGTGATCCCCGAGCACCGTTTGGGGGACTCAAACAATCCGGTACCGGGCGCGAAGGCGGGGTGGGTTCAGTCGAGTTTTATACCGAACTCAAGTCAGTTGTCATTCCCAATGGGGTGGCGCCCATTCCCAGACTGGGTGTGCACTGAGGCCGCCGCCTGGCCCCCAAGGGTACGCCGCCCCAAGAGGCTCCTTGTACACTCAGTTCATGAATTTTTGTATTTATGCCTGAGAGTTCTTTGGAAACTACCCAAGACACTTATCTGGGTCGAGCCCTCCGGCAAGGGCACCTTATGGCTGCCGTTGACCAGATCAGCGAACCTTGGTCGAACTCCATCATCCGTGCGGCTTTTTTGGGCATTCGCCAATTTGAAGCATTTCAGCAGAAACTGGGCATTCCACGACAGACCCTGAGTCTTCGACTGGCCTATCTTGTCAAAATAGGCCTGTTGCGCAAGCAAGCCTACCAGTCCCAACCGCTGCGCCATGAATATCGATTGACTCAAGATGGGAAAAATCTTCACGACAACGTTCTCGCCAGCTGGTCTTGGGACCGACGCTGGGGAGACCCTGGAAAGAACATTCCTCGCCGCTTGGTGCATTCCGTTTGTCTGCATGAATTCAAACCACTGTTGGTGTGCGAGCACTGTTCAGAAAGTCTCACCTTGCGCAACGTCAGCGCGCAATTAACTTGCCAACCCCTGCCCAACACGACCCGCGCCATTCGCAACAACCGATGGCGAGTGGCCAATGCCGATGACAAAGGGCAAACCCAGCGCGATATTCTTGCCGTCATTGATGACCGATGGTCGGTACTTTTGATCGCGGCCGTTTCATTGGGTTTTCACCGGCACGACCAATTTCTTGAAATTCTTAACATCAGCAGCGCCGTACTGGCGCAGCGCCTCAAACGCATGGGCGAACTCAAGTTGATGAAAAAAAAGCCAGACCCAAAAGACGCGCGCCGATCCTTCTACAGCTTGACCAAAATTGGCCAAGACCTTTTCCCCTATTTGCTCACCATCACGGCTTGGGGCAGATCACGACAACCCGGTCCAGACACTCTTCATTGGCAACACAAATCTTGCCAAAACTTAGTAAGCGGTCGCATGGTCTGCAACCATTGTTTGCAAGCCGTGCTACCGCACGAGGTCTTTAGCCCTGCCCGTGCTTGAAGCAAGCGTGCCGTAAAACCCTGGATCACCCAGCGGATGGATACGCCGCTTGCCATAGCGCTCAGGGCAACGACATCATGCAAATCGAACAGTTTCCCGCACCAACTCAGCCTCGCAATGACCACAGTGCCAGCGTGCCTCTAGTGGGTTCTTGCACAGCAGGTGTTGCACAGTGAATGCGGGCGTGCCGGGCCAGTACCAACGGTTGCCCCAGCGAACCAGCTCCAGCGTCACCGGAAAAAGTGCAATACCTGCCTTGGTTAACCGATACGCCATGCGAGACCCGGCATAGGTTCGGGTGCTGAGAATGCCCAGTTTCTGCAACTCTGCCAATCGCATGCTGAGCTGCGCAGGGCCAATACCCAATGCCTGCTCGAAGCCAGAAAAGGTGCGTACTGCGCGAAACGCAGCCGCTACCACTGCGCTGTTCCAGCGGTCGCCTATGACCCGCACCAAGCGTTGTGCCTGCAAAGTGCTGGTGTTGTGCAGCGCATCTTGGCGTTCTCGACGAAAGGAAGAAGTGATTGCCGGAGCGACTGCTAAAGGTGCAGCGGTGAAGGCCTGAGGATCGGCTTGCGCCGTGGCGTCTATGGCGGTTGTTTCAAAGGGCAACACCGCCTGTTGGCAATGCAGGCATTTGAACTGGGGCCGCATGGGATGTCCGCAACCCGTATGCACCACTTGACGGCGTGGCAAATCTGGGGCCCAAGTGTCTTTGTCCTGACCCGTGCCCCAATCGCTCTCCCAGACCCACATCGCCAGAAATAGGGGCCACAAATCAAGGCCGCGCTCGGTCAAACGGTACTCCGGGTGCTTCCCCTCACGGGTGTCACGCAGCAACACCTCGTGCTCAACCAACTTGTTCAATCGGTCGGTCAGCACAGCGCGCGAAACGCCAAACTCTTTGATGAAGTCGCCATATCGGCGTTTGCCCCGAAAAACTGTGCGCAACACGCGCAAGGTCCATGCGTCACCAATGACGGCAATGCTGCGTTGCGCGGCGCTTTGGCCCACGGCCACCAGACTTTCAAAGTCAGCATCCGGGGGGCTGATAGGAGGCGATTGAAGACTCATAGCATGGAAAATTTAGTACGTCAACGATAGTTTACCCCGTTAATATTCATGTTTAACAACAAAGTATTTTTGATATAGTGCCTTAACTTTAGTCTGTTAAAGATAGCTAAAAATGTCAACTCCCGTCATTATTGAAGCCTTGCGAACCCCCAGAGGTGCCGCCAAAGAGACCGGCGCCTTGCACAGCATCACCCCCATGGAACTGCTGGCTGGCGTGCTGCGTGCACTGCAACAGCGTACCGGGGTGGACACGGCGCAAATCGCTGATGGGGTTTTTGGTTGTGTCAGCCAAGTGGGGGAACAAGGCGGCAACATTGGCAAGGCCGCCACTTTGTTGGCCGGATGGAGCCCTTACTTGAGCGCGGTCACCATCAACCGTTATTGCGCATCGGGCCTAAGCGCAGTGAACTGGGCCGCCCAGCAAGCCCAAAACGCCAACATGCTGGCCGTGGCTGGCGGGGTGGAGATGATGTCCCGGGTACCCATGTTTGGCGACAAAGTCCCCTATTACACCGACCGTGCATTGGGTGAACAAATTGGCTTTGTGCCACCGCCTTGGTCATCTGACTTGGTGGCCACACGCCACGGCTTCAGCCGAGAAGACTGCGACGGCTACGCTGCACTGTCACAGGCGCGCGCAAAAGCAGCCCGCACCCGGGGTTTGGCCCGGTCTATGGTGCCGGTACTCGATGCCCAAGGCCAGGTACTGCTTGACCACGATGAAAACATTCGCGAAGCCAACACATTGGAAAAGTTGTCAACCCTGCGCACTGTCTACGAGGCTGGTGCCAACGGCCTGGACGACTGGGGCCTGGCCCGTGAACCCGCACTAAAGCAAATCAACCATGTTCACACAGCGGGCAACGCGCCCTGCATGGCCGATGGGGCCAGTGCGGTTCTGCTGGGCACGGCCGAGGCAGCCGCCCAGCTTGGTCTGCCCGTGCGGGCCCGCATCTTGGCGCATGCCGATGCTTGCGTCCCACTGACCCAAACCGGGGCAGTTGACGCCACCCAAAAGGCACTTGGCCGGGCTGGCCTGTCTGTTGCAGACATCGACCTGTGGGAAGTGCGCGACTCTTTCGCTGCCATCACCTTGCATTACATACGAACGCTGGGCATCGATTTAGCGCGCTTCAATGTCAACGGCAGCTCGATTGCCCTGGGTCACCCCATGGGTGCCACAGGTGCCATGTTGGTGAGTTGCCTACTCGACGAAATGGAACAGCGTGATCTGCGCTACGGCGTGACCGCCATACCTGGCGCCTTTGGCGTCGCCACTGCCACTGTGTTCGAGCGGCTGCGCTGAACAGAATCGCTGCGCACTGCCCCTTAAACCCTAACTTCTGGAGAATTACCATGCTTGAAGTTCATTCCCGTGTCAGCCTGAGCTGCCTGCCCAGTGACAACCCCTACCTCAATGGCGGCCATGGGCCAACCGACACAGAGTGGACTGCCAGCACACCCGACCTGAAAGTGATTGGAGAACTCCCCACAGACCTTAACGGCGTCTACCTGCGCAATGGCCATAACCAGATCCATGCACCCATCGGGAAATACCACCCGTTCGATGGCGACGGCATGATCCACGGCATGCACTTTGTCAACGGCCAAGCCACCTACCGCAACCGCTTTGTGCGTACCACCGGCTTTCTGGCCGAATCGGTCGCGGGCGAATCACTGTGGCCCGGCATCATCGAACCGCGACGCGCGGTGCGCCGTGGCTGGGGCTCGATAGGTGCCATGAAGGACAACGCAGGTACAGACATTAAGGTGCATGCCGGGCGGGCTCTGGCTGCCATGAGCCAATGCAGCGAGCCCTACCGCATGGACCCGGTCACGCTCGAAACCCTGGGCCCAGATACCAACTGGGCACGCGCGCTCGGTGACAGGGGCATCTGCTCGCACTTCCAAGTGGACGAGCACAGCAAAGAAATGATGTTCTTCAACTTCGGTGAAAAGGCACCCTACTTCAACTACGGCGTTGTCGATGCCCACAACAAGCTGGTGCATTACGAGCCCATCGAACTGCCGCACGCCACTTGGCCGCACGATCTGGGCATGAGCCAGAACTACTGCGTGATCCACGACTTGTCGATGTTCTTCGAACCCGAGGGCCTGAAAAAAGGCCAACACCGACTCAAATTTCACCGCGATGTACCGGCGCGTTTCGGCGTGATTCCGCGCTTTGGCACCAGCCGCGATGTGAAATGGTTCGAAGGCCAGCCCTGCTACATCCTGCACCTGGCCAACACCTATGAGGTGGGCGACGAGATCATCATGGACGGCGCGATCCAGACCAATCCGGTTCCCGACCTGAGCGGCCTGCCCAAAGAGGGCTATGCGCGAATGAATGCCCTGTTGTCCATGGAGCTACAAGAAACCCGCATGCACCGCTGGCGCTTCAACCTGAAGACCGGGCAAACCCGCGAGGAAGACTTGGACGACGAAGTGACCGAATTTTCGATGATCAATGGCCGCGTCAAGGGCCGCCCTAACCGCTTCGTTTACAACGCCCTGATGAAGCCCAACTGGGAGCTCGATGGCCTCAAAAAATACGACTGGCATACCGGCCGGACACAGCGTTGGCAGGCGCCCAAGGGCTGCTTTGTCAGCGAGACCCCTTTTGCACCCCGCGACGGTGCGGTGGCTGAGGACGACGGTTACTTGGTAACTTTTATCACCAACCTGAACACCGGCAAAGGCGAGTGCGCCATCTTTGATGCACGCGACATCAGTCCGGGCCCCATCTGCCGCATCATCCTGCCCGGCCACATCCCGATGGGCGCACACGCCGCCTGGACACCCGCTGCCGCCTTGCAGGTTCCCGCATGAACCAGAGCGCCGTCACCCTGCCCGATTACGCCGTGCACCACCCCAAAGGCGGTGGCTATGGCACCAGCGTTTTTCTGCTGCATGGCGCCTTTGGCGCCAAAGAATACTGGCGCACCCAGGTGCAAGCCTTCACGCAAGCCGGTTACCGCGTGGTGTCTTGGGACGCACCGGGCTACGGCCTGTCGGCGCTGCCCCAAGCGCTGACCATTGACCACTGCGCCCGAGCGCTCACGAAGCTGTTAGAGAAAGAAGGTGGAGCGCGCAACGTGGTGATGGGCCACAGCATGGGTGGCATGATCGCGCAACAGGCTTGGCGCTATGCCCGAGACCGCATTCACGGTTACGTGTTGTCAGCCACCAGTGCCTCGTTCGGTAGCCCGGACGGCGAATGGCAGAAAGAATTTGTACGCGCCCGTGTGGCGCCGCTGGATGCTGGAAAAACCATTCCCGAATACGCCCCGCTGATGCTGCGCGCCATGATGGCACCCGGTGCCAGTGGTCCGGCGGTGGACCTGCTGATTGGCACCGTCAGCCAAATGCGCGAAGAAACCTTTCGGGCCGCCGTAGCGGCCATCGTTGGTTTTGAAGGCCGCGACCTGTTGCCTACGCTGGACATCCCTGTGTTGTGTATCGCTGGCGAGTTAGACACAACTGCTCCAGCCCTGGTCATGCAAAAAATGGCCGGCAAGATAGCCAACGCCGAGTTCGTCAGCCTGACTGGCTTGGGTCATTTTGGCTGGGCCGAAGACCCTGCCCGCTTCAATGCCGCTGTACGCCATTTTTTGGACCTTCACTTTCCTAAACCCTGACCAACCGAGGTAAAACCATGCGTCTTATTACCCGCACTCTGGCTCTGTTACTCACCGGCTTTTGGGCCACTGTCAGTTACGCCCAAAGTAACTACCCCGACAAGCCGATCAATGTGATCGTGCCCTTCCCGCCCGGCATCGTAGACGGCTATGCACGAATGGTGGCCACCAAAGCGGGCGTTATTTTGGGCCAATCCATGGTGATTAAAAACCAAGCTGGTGCTGGTCAGCGCATCGGCACCGACGCACTGGCCAAGTCGCCCAAAGACGGCTACACCATTGGTGTGGTCACCAACGCTGGCGTGGTGTCCGGACCGGCTCTGGCGACCAATGTGCCCTACGACCCGATCAAGGATTTGAGCTACCTGAACATGATCATGGAAGCACACTATCTGATCAACACTCACCCTGCTTCCGGCATCAAGACGCTGGGGCAACTCGTTGACAAGGCGAAGGCAACCCCTGGAAAGCTCAACTTCGGCTCTACCGGCATGGGCACCGGCTTTCACACCGCCACCGAGCAGTTTGTGAAAAATGCCAACGTCAAAATGACGCATGTGCCCTACAAGGGCGAAAGCCCCTTGCTGACCGACCTGATCGGTGGCCAGGTCGACATGGCTTTCTCATCCATTGCCAGCCGCGCCATGGCCGAGCAAGGCAAATTGGTGATGCTCGCTTACACGGGCGAAAAGCGCTCGGCCCTGCTGCCCAACGTGCCGACCGCCAAAGAATTGGGTATTCCCCACGTCAGTTCCGGCTGGCTTGGCTTTGCTGTGCCGGCCGGTGTGCCGGCACCGGTACGCGACAAGCTGATCGCCGCACTGACCGCTGCCGTCAATGATCCCGAGGTATTGGCCAACTTTGCCAAAGGGGGTGGCGAACCGCGCAGCCTGAGTGGCGACGCATTTGCTGCACGCGTCAAGCGCGAGCTTGACGAGATGCGCGAACTGAACAAAGAACTCAAAATCACCATCGATTGAACTCATGGCTATTCTTGGCAATGTTCGGGTATTGGACTTGACCCGTGTGGTGGCCGGACCCTGGTGCACCCAAACCTTGGCCGACCTGGGTGCTGATGTCATCAAGATAGAACGTCCCGATGGGGGCGATGACACCCGACGGGTCAGCCCCTTTGTGGTGGGCGCTGACGGCAAACCTACCCTCGACTCTGCATTTTTCATGGGCAGTAACCGGGGCAAGCGCTCGGTCACCATAGACATAGGCACTCCGCAGGGCGCAGGTCTGATCCGCGAGTTGGCGCTTCATTGCGATGTGTTCATTGAGAATTACAAAGTCGGTGGGCTCAAGCGTTATGGTCTGGATTACGAGAGCATTCGCGCCATCAATCCTTGCGTCGTTTATTGCAGCGTGACGGGTTTCGGGCAAGACGGCCCCTATGCCGATCGCCCGGCCTACGACTCGGTGATGCAGGCCATGTGCGGCCTGATGAGCACCTGTGGCCAGCCCGATGGCGCTGCCGGTGCCGGCCCCATGCGTTCTGCAGTGCCGATCGCTGACATCTTCACCGGTCTCTATGCCGCCATTGCCATTTTGGCAGCGCTCATACACCGGCGTGACAGCGGTGAGGGTCAATACATTGACGCCGCTTTGGTAGATGCCGCCACCGCCATCAACGGACACCTGGCCTTAGGCTACCTGATGACCGGCCAAGTGCCGCAGCGCCAGGGCAACAACAACCCCATTACGGCACCCAGCGAAGTGTTTCAAGCCACCGATGGCTACTTCACCATGTCGGCAGCCAATGCTGGCCAGTTTGACAAATTGCTGCGCGTGTTGGACCTGCCGCTTGGCTTGGCGCAAGACCCCCGATTTGTGACCAACATTGATCGCATTGCCAACCGCAACGCCTTGCATGACATCTTGCAGACCCGCATCCAGCAAGCCACGGTGGCACATTGGATTGGACATCTGTCAGTCGCTGGCGTGCCCTGCGCGCCCATCTTGAATATGCAGCAATTGTTTGAAGATCCGCAGGTACGCCATCGTGGCCTCGCGCTCTCTGTGGCGCATGCCAGTGGCGTTGATGTGCCCATGCTGCGCAGCCCATTAAGGCTGTCGGCTGCACCCGTAGAGCATCGGGCACCGCCTATGTTGGGTCAGCACTCTGTAGAGGTACTGCAAGAGCTGCTGGGCAAGAGCCCCGCAGAACTGGCGCAGTTGAAGACAGCCGGTGTGATCTAAACGGCCTCCAGCAGTTGGGCAACCGCATCATGTCGGATGCTGATGGCTTTTAGACAGCAGGAGGTTGGAGAACTGGACACTTAGGGCCCAAACACCTTGTTCCGCGCACTCTCATTGTTTATGGCCCCCTTATTTTTGATTAAACGAGGCATTTGAATATCAAAGCTGGTGAGGGATGGCCGCAGCCAAGAAGGCGCAAACAGCCTTGATTCGAGGATTTCCCCGTATTTCCCTGCGGACCACCAGCCACATGGGTATGTGGGGAATTTTCAGGGTCGGTAGCAGCGCGTCAATCTGCGCTTCGTTTCGCACCAAATACGCAGCAGCCAAACATGACCTGTTCTCGTTGGATGCGATTCAATCTTGAAACTGAAGACTCATTTCAAGGGCATCAAAATTTCATTGCGCCGGTTCCAAGGCGCGGTGAACGGATCGTCGTAGCGCGCCAATTGAGGCCGGTCGTCAAACTCCAGTTTGTTGCGGCTAAGCCAGTCTTTGAGCAATTGGGTCTGGCGCTCGATGCTGGCGGCCGTGGTAAATCCGCTGAAGCGCACTGCAGCCATGCGCTGGGCGGGCAACTCACGTAATTGCACGCTGGCGTCCACAGGCTTGGGTAAATTATCCAAGGCCATGCCCTGCGGCATCACAAAGTGCAGTCGCCACTGTTGGTTTTGCATCTCCATGGTCACGGGAGCGGTCATGGCAATTTTTTCGCTCTCGCCCTTGGCGTTTTGATTTTTTCCAAAAATGTATCCAGCTACCCGGCGAAACCCCTGGCTGCCAGCGAAGTCAAAGTCGCCCGCAATGAGGGTTTCAGCCACCGTCAGCACACCGTAATCACGCACCTCAAAAGGTGCCTCGTTTTTCACCAGGGTGTAAGGGGGTTCTTTGACGGTTTGTGCCATGGGGGATCCGATCAAACCCAAGAATATAAAGAAAAACCACAACAAGGCTTTATTAGGCATAAGTCTGGGCGCTTTCTCAAAACTATGGAAGGTTAAGTGGACATCATTCTAAGTAATGTCTGGGCCCATTGGGATCCAACATGAAGATCAAGCCTACACCCTACTTAGCGCAGTGCATGCCGCGTACCATCGTCAAAACCTCAAGTCGAGTACCAGCACTTTGGTGCTCGGAGAGCGCTTGGTCATCAGGATCTGCATACAAAACGCGGGCCTGTGCTTCAGCCAAGAACTTGAACATCATCATGCGTCCTCCGGGGGGCTAAAACCCTTCTGGGGTGACAGGTGCGTTGTCAAAAGTAATGAACTCGCAGCCGCGTTTTTGATCAGCGTAAAAACTTCTTTTGACGGTAGGGGTCAGGTTGTAGAAGCGAAAATTAACCATCATGGTCCCATCGGAGCGTGCTTCGTTCTGGTCAGTAACGATAAGTTCTACCGCTTGTGAGAGCATCCCTTAGAGACACTTCAGCCCACGTTCCCTGGCCTCCTCTGGCGATGATTTCCTCATGCTGGCGTTTTGCTGCGGCGAGGTCACCTGATTGAACTAAGCCCTGGCCCATGTAAGAACGTACCAGCAGATTGTTCGGGTTCCGTTCAATCGCTGACCGATAGAAGACGACCGCTTGATCAAGTCTTCCGGTTTTTCGCATCAGGAATCCGCGGTAAGTCAGCACGCGGTCGTCAAACTGATCTGTCATAGCATCGAGAACAAGGGATGCGGCGGCATAACGCTCCGCATAAGCCAATTCCCGGACCGCTTCATAGCGATCCTTATCGTCCAGTGAACTCGACTTCACTGGTACACACTTGCCCGCCTTATGGTCATGGATCTGACCATCAGGGCAGCGTGGTGTGGGAGTAGGACGAGGTGGTGTAGTGACATCATCCCCGGCAGCAAACACTGCGGAGGTCAAAAATATGGCTAGCCCCATCACAAGGGCGTATCTTGAAATTAAATAGGTACTGGACAACATCTGATGAACTCCATTAATCAAAACCTTTGAGGCTGAGCGACGGCCTAGAAACTGCCTCTTTTAGCAGCGTCTACCCCGAATTTTTCGAATAAGTTTGCTCTTTGCTGTGAGTTCAGCTTCACCCAGAGCGCTTAAGACCCCAATACCTTCAGGCCTTTAGGCCAAGAGATGAACTTGCCCGCATCCCGGGTAAGGAAAAAGAGGGGTCTGATCGCCACTTGCCATTAAATAGTCATACAAAATTTTTACAGTTTTTGTACATTCAAATGTCTAATTCAGGCATTGAATTTTTGTATCGCACCGACATGCCCGTTCTGGACATGTTGAAGAAATCTCTGTGAAACAACGCACGACGGATTCATTAACGAAGAAACTTGAGTTGAATTGAACAACAAAATGCAGTCACCGAACCACCGGATCAGGGACTCCCTTTTTTGTAATCCTACACCCCGAAAGAGCCACAGGCAAACATCATGCGATACCTATTATTTTTGTTAATGATCAGCATGTCTTCGGTTGTATTTACAAGGGACAGGCCCGACATTAGCGCACTGGCTGCAAATGAGCTCATAGCTACCGGACGCGAGGCTGTGGCGCGAGAAGACTGGCGGAAGGCTCAAATAGACCTGTTAGAAGCTGTTCGTGAAGACCCAAGCAACGCAGATGCACACAACCTGTTGGCATACACCTACCGCAAGCAAAACAAGCCCAACCTTGTCAAAGCTTTTGAACACTATAAAGTTGCGCTCGCAATCGATCCGAGACATCGGGGCGCACACGAGTACATTGGGGAGGCTTACTTAATAGCGGGTCAGCCCAACAAAGCTCAAGAACACCTGATGGCTTTGGAGCATATCTGCGGTGATCGTCAATGTGACGAATACAAGGATTTGGCGCAAGCTATCGCTGAGTTTCAGCAAGATTCAGAACGCAGGCAGAAACCTTAGTCGTTCAGCGGCGTCGTGGTTTAAAGCTCAAGGGGATTTTCAAGGGGAGGGCATCGTGGCTCGACGGATCAAAGCGCTGACATAAAACAGTCACATACTTCCATTAAAGTTGAATTATGGAAGATAAATACGTCATCAAGGCACTGGCAGCCTTGGCTCAGCCCAACCGCCTACAGATCTTTCGCTCGTTGGTCGTGAAGGGGAGCGATGGACTGACACCGGCCCGGATTGCAGAGTCATTGGGAATGCCTGCAAACACGCTTTCATTCCATTTGAAAGAGTTGATGCACGCCGATCTTATTTCTCAGGAGCGCAGTGGTCGCAACCTGATTTATCGAGCCCAGTATGACCGGATGAATGCTGTGCTGGCGTATCTGTCGCAAAACTGCTGCCAGGGTGAGGCCTGCGAGGTCAAACCCGAGGTTATTTGTAAAACGTGTTGAACATGAGGAGTCTTAAATGACTGAAGCAAAACCATTGAACATCCTTTTTCTTTGTACACACAACTCAGCTCGCAGCATCTTGGCGGAGGCATTGCTCAACCACATGGGGCATGGCAAGTTCAAAGCCTATTCAGCTGGAAGCAGCCCCAGAGACAATCAGCGGCCAAATCCTATGGCGATTGCCACCTTAGAAAAAGCAGGTGTTTCCACGGAAGGCTTAACAAGTAAAAGCTGGGACGTATTTGCTACACCCGATGCGCCACAAATGGATTTGGTGATTACTGTTTGCGACAACGCAGCTGGAGAAGTTTGTCCGTATTGGCCGGGTCAACCAGCAACGGCTCACTGGGGCTATGCAGATCCTTCGGAAAAAGTGGGTTCGGATACCGAAAAAATGGACGCCTTTATGCAGACGATGCATCAAATCAAAAAGCGTCTGGAAATTTTCACCAGCTTGCCCTCAACAAGTCTGAACAAGATGGTTTTAGAAAAAACAGCTCGAGAACTGGCCAATCAATGATCCACTGGAGACGATACCTTGCGGAGCTGGTGGGCACAGCAGCGTTGTTGTGCGCAGTGATTGGCTCGGGCATCATGGGGGAGCAATTGTCAGGCGGCAACATCGCCATTGCGCTTCTTGCCAACACCCTTGCCACTGTCTTTGCCCTTTATGTATTGATTGAAACACTCGGGCCCATCAGTGGCGCTCATTTCAATCCCGTTGTTTCAATGGTTCTTGCTTTTCGAAAAGATTTGGCACGCCATCATTTGGTTGGCTATTGGGTTGCGCAACTAATAGGTGCTGCATTGGGTGCTTGGGCGGCACATGCGATGTTTGATTTGGAAATATTGCAATGGTCCACAAAAGTAAGGACTGGGCCCGCACAATGGTTCGCCGAAGCAGTGGCTACAGCTGGCTTGCTATTCGTCATATTGCGCTCTCCTGAAGGCAAGGCATCTTTTATCGTAGCTTGCTATATCGGGGCGGCCTACTGGTTCACTGCCAGTACATCTTTTGCCAACCCAGCCGCTGCCTTCGGGCGAATGTTCAGCAATACATTTGCCGGCATCTCACCCGCTGATGTGCCTGCCTTTGTGGGTGCGCAGATTGTTGGCGGCTTAATTGGCCTGATGCTTCATTTGCTTTTGAAGTCTAATCATCAGGGTCATAGCCGATAAGAACACAGATGGTCAAAATTTTTCACAATCCAAAGTGCGAAACATCTCGCATTACAGCAGCCCTTCCTCAGCGCGGCGCATTTAGCAATGAGGATGCGGAAGTTTTTATCAATGAAAAGGGCTTACGTGTCTAAGATCACTGACAGCTTGCCCAATGTTGATAAAGCTTGTTTCAAGTCACCCAAACAAGCCTTGTTAACGCCGCAACAAGTATCAACGCATCCACCAAGAATTTTGATGCTGTATGGCTCATTGCGCGAGCGCTCCTACAGCAAGCTTTTGACACTCGAGGCGGCAAGATTGCTTGAAACCATGGGTGCCCAGGTGAAGGTGTTTGATCCATTGGATTTGCCACAACCTGATGCTGCACCCGATACGCACCCCAAGGTGCAAGAGTTACGAGATTTGGCAACTTGGTCGGAGGGGATGGTTTGGTGTTCGCCAGAGCGTCATGGCGCCATGACAGGCATCCTGAAAAGTCAGATTGACTGGATACCTCTATCGGTAGGCGCTGTCCGCCCGACCCAAGGTAAAACCTTGGCTGTGATGGAGGTCAGTGGTGGCTCTCAATCTTTCAATGCAGTGAATCAGATGCGAATCTTAGGGCGCTGGATGCGGATGCTGACGATCCCCAACCAAAGTTCTGTGGCCAAAGCGTTCTTGGAATTTGAGGAAAATGGCCGAATGAAGCCATCGGCTTATTACGACAGAGTAGTCGACGTGATGGAAGAGTTGGTGAAATTCACACTTCTGACTCGCGATGTCGCACCGTACTTGGTTGACCGATATAGCGAGCGAAAAGAGTCAGCCGAATTGCTATCCAAAAGAGTCAATCAGAAATCAATCTAGAGCGTGTTGCGCCTAAAAATTCAATCGACTTGAGAACCTGTGCCAAGGAAGAAAAATACCTCAGGGCTAAGACCGTGTAATTCCTCAAGCCCGAGCAGATCAAGTGCTGCATGGGGTGCAACTGACCACTTTTGACCATGAGGTCAATTTTCACCTCCCCCGCCCCGGCCTCATATTAATGGACGATATCCTTCCGGCCTTGAATCTAAAGGTGGATTGTGCGGCTGCCCACACCCCAGCCGCGCAGGTCGCATCAGGGTGCAGAAACAAAAAAGCCCCGCGTGGTGTGGGGCCTGTGGCTGCCTCAAGCCCTGCTTAGCAGGTTCGAGGTCTTTGTACTGGCGGGTCAGAACATGCCTGATCACAAACCGCCTAAGTGTTCCAAGGACAAGCCGATTAAGCACTTGGGGTCTAAGTCAGCATTCTAAATGTTGAGACATCTTCTTGTAATGAGCGTTTTCACTGTGTCATTTCGAATGCGCATTAGAACCATGGCTCGCATGTGGATCATGCTTCCCGCCATCAACCTTCACCATTCCTTCGAATAGCGCAAATTTTTTAACTTGCTCAGTTGGTATGTTTTTTTCTGCAGTCAATATTTTGGCTGCCAAGCGCTTTGCTGAAGCGCTTGACATACCAGTCATGGTAAGTGCATTAGCCTGTGTCAACCCATCTCCTCCACACACTTGGATTGACCACTTATTTTTCTCTCTTTTTAACAAAGCACGACCACCCCGTTGATCCTGAATCCAGCCTGCGACGGCATAGTCACCTTCAACTGAAATTGGTGAAACCTTCAACGGTGCATCAGGCTTTTCAAACAATGCCTTCATCACATGCTCAATGGATTGAGCATCCGTCATAGCATGAGTTGCCGAGTGATTCGCAGATTTAACTTCTTGTGCAAACAAGTGCACACAAGGAAGTGTAAACATCGAAACCAGCAACACAGTTGAGAGTGGATTATTTTTCATAAGGATTGACTTTCAGTTAGAAGCTTGCTGTTACGCCAACTCGGAAATTACGACCGGGCATAGGGTAGCCCGCGTTGTATTGATAGTTGGCATCAAAAAGATTATTGACTGCTGCATAGATCTCACCTTTATTGCCAAGGCTAGCCATCGGGTAAGCAATTCGTGCATTTGCAACAGTCAATGACGCAACTTCATGGGGTGAGAAAGTGCCGCGATCCTGAGTCAGAGAATACATGCTGGTTTGATGTTGTGCATCAAAGGCTACGCGGTATCCGCTAACCATACCTGTCACACCAGCAGAAACGGCTGTCTTTGGGGCGTATGGGAGGTTACTCAGCGATGAGTCGAGCACCGTTAAACCGCCGAACATCATCCATTGGCTGTTAATTTCATGCTTGACAGACAACTCGGCACCATTGACCTTGTAGGCTGGAAAGTTATTTGACCAGGTCCCAGAGGCAGTAGGATTAAAACCTGTCCAAACATATCGCTTGCTGATTTCATCTTGGAAAACGCAGAAGTCAACATGCGTTTTGGCACTGACATCCCACTTCAGACCAATTTCAGTATGCTTATCTTCCGATGGTGACAGACGGTCCCATCCGTTATTTGCAGCAAACGCCATTGGGATGGCACGGGTCAGGGTGTAGGTCTCCGCACCTGGATACAGCAAAGCTTCTGAATAGTTAGCATAAATAACCACTGTCTCGGAAATCAAAGAAACACCGGCATTAGGCGCTGCTTTTGATTCATAAAAGTTGCTGTTATAAAACCGCATACCCACTGATGGTTGCATGACCCATCCATTGGCCAAGTCAATTTTATGATTAATGCCAGCAAATGTTGAGACAACTTTGAAAGAAGGCACATCAGCTGAACCAGCAGTACCAAACGCAAACGGTGTGCCTACGGCAGAACCAACGTGAGGGCCGCTAATGGCACCAGAAACAATTTCCTGATCAACACCAGCAACAACTTGACCGCCTTGCCATGGAGAGAACTCCTCCTTCCAACGGAAACCGGTCATCTTGTAAGCGCTGTTGAAGGTTCCCCAGTTGGCATCGTTGGTCAAATTGTTATGGCCTTGGTTGTCATAGACCTTGAACTCTCCTTTCCAGTCACCGTGCTGATGCGACACGAACGCAGTCAACATATTTGTCGTCGAATCGTTTTTGCCAATACCATTAGAAAAACTGTAGGGCCCAATCGCTGCATTGGATACGGCAAATCGGTTGTCACCGGGATCACCAACTTTGTTATCGACCGATAGAAAGCTTGCGCCCACGCTCCATGAGCTATCGATCTTTTTGCTGATTCGCCCCATGGCATTACGCAAAGTGCCATCAGAGTTTGGCCTTGCGCCATTGGAGTCAACACCTCCAAGGGCAAGAGAAAAATCAACATCATCTTTGCGACCAAGCAAATTGGCCTGGATCACTTTGGTTGAAAAAGAACCGACCGAAGCATTCACATCGCCTTGCACGCCGTCCTGTTTCGCTCGCTTCGTCTGAAGGTTGATAGACGCAAAATTATTGCCGCTAGAAAGGTTCTGCGGTCCTTTGTAGATTTCTAAGGAGCCGATGCCGCTCAATGGCAATAAATCCATCAACGGGTGGTTCCATATACCCATGTAAACGGGAACACCATCTAAATAGGTTTTGATCTCACTGCCTGGGCGACTTGCACCTATGCCGCGAATGTAGACATTGCCGCCTTGATCACCGCTGTACGAGCCAACTTCGTTGTAGCGTGAAATCTGCACTCCTGGTGTCATGCGCAGAGCTGCAGCCAGATCCAAAGCACCCAAGTCTTTGATCTGGGCATCGGTAACTTTTGTCGAAAAACCTGAAAAGCCATCTACGTTATTGGACTCAATAATTGGGCTTGTGGTAATGATGACTGCGGGCAGCGTTTGCATTGAAACTTGCGCAAAGGCACTGACACTGAACATCAACGTGACAGCCGCAACTGGGGTTAAGTTAAATATTTTCATTTGATTCGTTCTAAATTAATTCAATATCCAAATGACCTCAGGGGCACTGACCCCAGAAAATCCTTGTACGTAACCGATGGCCCAGCAGGCCCATAGCAAAGCTGTAGCTGCAGCCAAAACGATGCCGCGCTTCGCTCCACGAGGAGAGAAATAATTAATCACAGTTTTTCCTTCAAAGATCGCAGGCGAGTTCCTGCAAGAAGC
>Ga0255128_1000180_pt1 | contig 26645 bp, 27 predicted proteins | sample Law_Miss_RepC_8d_FD_188562 | JGI IMG/M metagenome (GOLD analysis project Ga0255128, IMG submission 188562) | Freshwater microbial communities from St. Lawrence River, New York, United States - Law_Miss_RepC_8d | ecosystem: Environmental > Aquatic > Freshwater > River | place: USA: New York... | reverse complement strand
GAGCAACCCCGCCAGGCCAACACTTGGCAAGGTTTGTTTCCGGTGGTCAATCTGGCCGAAGACGGTTTTTTGGGGCTGGCCCCGGTAGGCTGTTACCCGGCCAACGCGCTGGGCTTGTTTGACATGATCGGCAATGTGTGGGAATTGACCGCCGATGCCTGGACGCCTCACCCCCGAGCGGCAGAAGCGGGCAATGCCCCAGACGCCCTGCCCCAAAGCCAGCGCCCAGGCCAGGTTCCGCAGCAAGTTATCAAGGGCGGCTCATTTTTGTGCGCCCCCAATTACTGCATGCGTTACCGGGCCGGCGCACGCCAGCCACAAGACGCCGATTTGGCAACCAGCCATTTGGGCTTTCGCACCATTTTGAAGGGACCGCCATGAAGCAGCGCCATCTTGCAGCGGCCCTGGTGGCCGCACGCTCTGGTGTGTTGCGCTGGCGAATGGCCTTGTTGTCCTTGCTGGCTCTGCTGGCAGCTTTGGGTGGCCTTCTGTATGCCAAATCCGAGCACATTGTTTTGGGTGCCGAGGCCTATGTCTATGGCTACCCCTTGGTCATCATGGACCTCACCCGGGCGCGCGCCGTCCAAACCGTTGGCCCCGAAAACCAACTCCAGCGCATACGCCAATTCCCAGATGCCCAATTCAAAAACGTGGTGCGCCCCAATGTGGACACGCTCTACACAACAGCCTTCATCGACATGGCCGAAGGCCCTTGGGTGTTTGAGATGGCCCCCAACAACTTGCGCTATGAACTGATGCCCTTCATGGACGCTTGGACAAATGTGTTTGCCTCGCCGGGCACGCGCACCACCGGCACAGGTGGCGGAATCTTTTTGCTGGTCGGCCCCGGCTGGCAAGGCCCCACCCCTGAAGGCATGCAGTTGCTGCGTGCGCCCACCCGGATGGTGTGGTTAATTGGCCGCACCCAAACCAATGCTGCCTCGGACTACGCCACGGTTCACCTCTTGCAAGACGGCTTGAAATTGCGCCGCCTAGATGCCAGCGCCACCGCCATGGCCCAACCCGCAAAGCCCACACCCGCGACAAGTGATCCAGACCTGCCGCCCTTGGCCGGCATGAAAGCTATGGGCACACGGGCATTTTTTGAACGCCTGAGTGCGCTCATGGTAGACAACCCCCCAGCATCCGCAGATGGGCCCATGGTGATGAAACTCGCCCGCATCGGTCTGGTGTCAGGCCAGCCACCCCAATGGGGCCTGCTCGACCGCCTAGCGCTGGGTTTGGGACGCTGGATCGCCGACTTCAAACTGGCCCAAGAAATACACAAACTCAGCGACCCCCGTCGCGGTTGGTCAACCCCGCCCGCCGTTTTGGGCCAATATGGCACGCACTACAACATCCGCACCGCTGTGGCCATGGTGGGTTTGGGTGCCAATTGGCCCGCCGATGCCATTTACCCCAGCACGCATGGCGATGCCAATGGCCAAGCCCTGAACGGCAAACACCGCTACAAACTGCACTTCAAGTCTGGCAGTTTGCCGCCAGTCAACGCTTTTTGGTCACTCACGGCTTACGGTGCCGACCATTACCTGATTGACAACCCGATCAAGCGCTTTGCTTTGGGTGACCGAGACCCTTTGGTGTATAACCCCGATGGTTCATTGGATGTCTGGATTCAGGCCAGCGAACCCACCGGGCCTGCGAAGACCAACTGGCTGCCGGTCCAAGCTGACCAAGATTTTTCGCTCAATGCACGGCTTTACTGGCCCAAGAAAGAGGCCATAGATGCGCAGTGGCGCATGCCCGATGTTGAGCGTATCGATTGACCCCTTGGCGAGGAATTCATGGAAACACAAACCGTGCAAATGTTGGCCGTGGTCAGTGTCTTGCTGGCCTTTGGCTTGGCTGAGTGGGTCCAAGGCCGCTTTTTTGCCCCCGAGGCCACCCGTGAAGACAACCGCCTCGATGTGGTGGTGACCTTGCTTTTCCCCTTGATCAGTGGCGCGGTGCTGGCCGCTTCTGGCGCACTGTGCGCGGCCTTCATGCCCGAGCAGCGCAATGCCTGGGCCGGTTGGTCGGTTTGGGCCATGTTGGCGGTGCTGCTGGTGGCCGACGATTTGACCCAATACCTGTGGCACCGACTCAGTCACAGCTCGGTGCTTTGGCCGCTGCATCGGGCTCACCATTCGGCCGCCTACATGAGCGTGCGCGTGGTCTACCGCAACAACGCTTTTTATTACGCCCTCATGCCTGGTCTGTGGCTGTCGGGCGCACTGGTATTCATGGGTTTTGGCTGGGTCTACGTGGCGTATTCCATCGTGAAAGTCAGCGTGATCATCGCGGCCCACTCTGCGGTGCGCTGGGACGAATGGCTTTACCGGAATGCGGCCTTGCGGCCCTTGGCTTGGCTGGTGCAACGCACCATCTCCACACCCGCCACGCACTTTGCCCACCACGCCTTGGTTCAAGACGACGGCATTGGCCATTACACAGGCAACTTTGGCAACCTGCTGTTTCTGTGGGATGTGCTGTTTGGCACGGCCCACATCACCCAGCGCTACCCGCCTGCTTATGGCCTGAGTGATGACCGGGCGCACGGCCCTGAGTCGTGGTTGGTGCAGTTCATCTTCCCGCTGCTGCGCTCAAAGCGTGCGCAAACCGTGCTGGGCAATCAATCCCACCGCCCGCCCTCAGCTTGAGTGCGGGTCGCTCAGGTTTTTTTGTCTTGTTTGAAAGCCATCACCCCGTCTGCCACGGGGCCAAAGCGCAAAGATAACAAGTCCAGCAGGTAGTTTTGGTACAGCCGCCAAGGCTTGCGGTCACCTTGCTTGGGCAACATGGCGGCCGCTCTTTGCACATAGCCCGAGGTGAAATCCAAGAACGGTTCGGGCTGAACATGGCCCTCGCGCAGCGGTGTGAACACGCTTTGTTGGTGCCGGTCCATGTGGCGCAGCAACCGGCCAAAATAACGCGCCGTCAAATCCGCCTTCAAAGTCCAACTGGCATTGGTGTAGCCGAAGGTATTGGCCAGATTGGGCAAGCCACTGAACATCATGCCCTTGTACACCATCAAGTCCGCGCTATCCACAGGCAGGCCGCCAAGGCTCAGCTTCACACCGCCCAGCAAGTTCAGTTGCAAGCCGGTGGCGGTGACGATCACATCGGCAGGCAAAACCTCGCCTGAGCGCAAGGCAATGCCATGCGGCGTGAACGACGCGATGTGATCGGTCACCACCGATGACCGGCCTTCGCGCAAGCTTTTGAAAAAATCACCATCGGGCACCAAACACAGGCGCTGGTCCCAAGGCTTGTAACTGGGTGTGAAATGTTTGCCCACATCAAAGTCTGGTCCCAGGTCTTGCTTGACCATGTTCACCAGACGCGCTTTGGCCTGGTGCGGGTATTTTCTGAGCAGGTTGAACAGATAAATGCTCAACACCACGTTTTTGCTGCGGATCAGTCGGTAAGCCAGGCCTTGTGGCAACCAGCGTTTGAGGCCCTCGGCCACCGCATCCACAGAAGGCCGTGCTACCACATACGATGGTGAGCGCTGCAGCATGGTCACATGGGCGGCCGTGCGGGCCATTTCCGGAACCAAGGTGACGGCCGTGGCACCACTGCCAATCACCACCACCCGCTTGCCTGCGTAGGCCAAATCCTCGGGCCAAAACTGGGGGTGGACCACACGGCCTTGAAAGCTTTCTTCGCCCGGAAAATGCGGGCGGTGGCCTTGCGCGTAGTTGTAGTAGCCACTGCAAAACAGCAAAAACCGGGGCTTCATCTGCACGCGCTCGCGTTGTGGCCCCCGCTCGATCTCCACCGTCCAGCGGCCTTCGGCGGCAGACCAATCGGCACTGCACAGGCGGTGCTGCGTGCGGATGTGCGCACCGATGCCGTGCTCCAGCGCGGTTTCGCGGATGTACTCGCGGATAGAAGCACCATCGGCAATCGCCTTGGCCGCGCGCCAGGGCTTGAACTCATAGCCCAAGGTGTACATGTCCGAGTCTGAGCGTATGCCCGGATAACGAAAAAGGTCCCAAGTGCCGCCAACCGCCGTGCGCGCCTCGAGCAAAGCAAACGACTTGTTTGGGCAATCGCGCTGCAGATGCACCGCAGCCCCAATGCCCGACAGCCCGGCGCCCACAATCAGCACGTCCAATTCTTCTGGCTGGTCATGCGGCTGGGCGGTCAATAAAAACCGCGCCGCGGCACGCACAGACCGGCGCGATTCGGGCAACTGGTGCACCAAAGGCCAGACATGGGCCACCCCCGCAAACAGCTGAAAGTCGACCCGCACGCCCGCTTCTCTGGCCTTTTGAGCAAGCCGAGTCGAGTCGTCGCGCAGAACCTCGGATTCACCCACTTGCACAAATAAGGGCGGCAAGCCCGCCATCTCGCCGAACAAGGGAGAAGCCAACGCCTGAGTCGGGTCGGCCCCGGCCAAATAAGCTTCGGTCAAATGCGGCAATTGTTCCGGGTCAAACATCGCGTCGCTTTGGGCGTTCAGCGTCACCGATGGGCTGGCCCCTGTCAGGTCTAAGGCCGCAGAAAACAAGGCGGCCGCTTGGGGCAAAGGCTCGCCCGCGTCGCGCAGTGCCAACATCAGGCCCAGCGCCAAATTGCCACCCGCGCTGTCGCCAGCCACGGTGATACGACCCTGGGGCGCTTGCGCACGCAAGGCACGGTAGACCGCCAAGGCGTCTTGTGCAGCGGCAGGAAACGGGTGCTCGGGAGCCAGCCGGTAATTGGGCACGAACACGCGCAAACCCTGCAAGGCCAAGGCCGCCGTGATGGGCCGGTGTGTGCGTGCAGAGCAAGCCACAAAGCCGCCTCCGTGCAGATAAAGCAACGTGGTGTCGCTGCCAGGCATTGGCAGTTTGGCCTGCACCCACTCGCCGGGCACACCGCCCACCGTGTCGGCGCTGTAAATGACTCCTTTGGGTGCGGGCAAAGCCTGGTTAAAGACAGCACGCACCGAGGCGATGTCACGCATATTGGCCAGTTTCGGTTTGACCCGACGGCGTACTACATAGGCGGCCAGCCTGGCCTGCCAACTTGCATTTTTCATTGCATGATCCATGTCGATGAACTCAGGCGGAGTCTTGGGCTGAACGCCCCATGCTCCGCGCCACCCACTTTCAATAGCCCACTGTAAACAAACGCTGCACCCGTTTACGGTTGACCCGATGCCTCCAAAGCCTCAATTACACCCCCCTCTTGCGGCTGCCGCAGATGGGGGTGGCGCAAGTATTCTTCATCAATTAGGCGATTTGGCGCCTTGTCTGCCCCAACCACCACCAAGACTGGGCGATTGGGTTGATAGTCTTCAGCCCGCCAAGCGCCTGCAGCCCCACCTTGGTTTTGAACTACGGCGGATGAACTCGGGGCTATTTTGATTCAGTTGTTGGTAAACCGCCTCTTTGGACAGTGTCCCACTTAAACACTTGTCCCAAAGTCGGGGTCCACTTCAGTTTGACGCTCGGTTTTTAACAGCGAAAACCGATCGTTTTTTTAACACTCAATCGTCGCTGGCGGGTTCGATCTATTGTCATAGATCACATGGCTGATGCCACTCACCTAATTAACTATGTGGGCAGTCAAATGCTTAACGACTGAACGGCTTAGCTTATAAATTTACTTTTTATTTTCTTTCAGAAAATTCAATACCGCGTTTCTAGCAATGGGTTCGTCGACATTAAAATGCCCCCTTCCGTCCAATAAAACCTCGGTTGATTTGGTTCTGAATTTCCAGAACGCCTTCTCCGAACATTGCTGGTAGGAGGAGCCATCCATTCGAACAAAATTTGGCTCCAATCTCCAATTAAGCACGAGCATCGGGGTATCGGGGGCAGATTTAATGGGACCTCTTAATGCACAGGGGAATCCCGACATTACTATCCCGGCAAAGCCGTCTGCATTGACGTTGTGGGCCGCCATTCCACCCTCGCTAAATCCCATTAGAAAAATATTATTCTTGTCGGCCCATTCCAATTCCTTGACCTTCGAAAGCGCAAACTCTGCCTCTGCCGGCCGGAGCAGATCTACCGGAACTCTCCAGACCGTCTTATCTGGCAGGGTATCGGTGCAGTTCGTCGGACGCCCAGGTATGCCAAACGAGTTGGGGAGAATGACAATATAGTTTTGAGACTTAAGAAAATTCGCCCACTTTTTCTCATGGTCATTAATTCCTCCACAACCATGCAGGAAAATAACGACCGGCAAGGGCGAGTCCACCTTTACATTATCAACTCGCTTTACAAGAAAATTAGATGGGACATAAACGGGGGCAGTCTCCCAAGCTTTCGAAACATCGTATCCCTGCACCATAAATGCAAAAGTCGATTTTGAGAAAAGCCCAAGAATGATTATTAAGTGGCGCAAATTCATTTTTACCTCTGCAATTTAAATGATTGGCACGCTAAAGTTCGAGATATTATTCCCACTCAATGACTTGACCTTCGTAAGTCATTGATTTTATTGAGAATTTTAAGAATTTGCAACTACTTTGCAACTTTTTAATATTCATGCACGAATTCTCCATGTCTAAATTGTTGATGTAATTGACAATTTGAAAAACGATTGATTACTCACCGTTGCAAAGCGCATCAATGCTAAGTTTCAGTGAATTCATGTGACAAGTTTGCAACTAGTTTGCAAATACTAAGTGCGAATATTTGCAACCGCTTGAACTTCCGCAACAATTCTACTTATGTCTGACTCGTAACCTTGTGAATTGCTGAAATGTACAACAGATGACCAATTGCAACCATTTTCATCAAGCTGAGCCAACTGCTGTATTCCATGTACCTTAACAGTCTTGCCATCTTCAATCACTTCTTGAATTTGATTTATACGCTTCTGAAGTTCATCCTTAATTTCAGATGCGCTCATAAGAATTCTAGTCATAGTCAATTTACCTCACGAACTTTAGCCTGAGCTTTTGCCAATTGTTGCCTAGCCTTCTCACGCTTAGCAAGATCATTAAACTTCTTTTGCTGATCCTGAAGACTTTTGATCTTCAATTGATCCGCTGTTAGTGTCTCAGTTGATTCAATGAATTCATTCCGTGTCTCAGAGACAGAAACAACATTCTTTGCACCAAACAACTTTGACGCAACAAACCTTGCTTGTGAAATACCATCAACTTCCAAAGTCAAATTAACAATCATTGATTGCGAACCATCAATGACACGAATAATAACTTTATACTTTTGCTGATGTGAACTGAATTGTGAAAAGCGCATGTGAGTATTTAGCGTACTCACATGCAAATCACTCACTTCTTCTTGCGAACATAAGGTCGTTTAGCTGTAGTTGATTTCTTCGCTGGTGTACCGCGAGTTTTAAGTACAGATTTCAAATCTGTTTGTGTGAATCCATGACGAGAAATAAGTGCAAGAACATTTTTCAAGTCCTCTTCCCGCGTTAATTTTTTCAGTTCTTCAACTTTTTGTGCCGCAACTTCTGCCGCTTTGATCGCATCATCAAGTTGCTGACTTGTTGATTTATTGTCTGCCATGACTTACCCTTTCATTTTACAAGTTGTTTTATCATGATTCCAAAGCTTAGCTTCACCATTGATCATGAAATAAGCTTTGAAATTTGATTGCATATTATTTGAACCGTCAAATTCTCTAGACGATTCAAATTTTTGAATATTTTGACTATCAAAAGTGCTAGAGCTACATGCAAATGAGAATTTAGCATTTGAATTAATAATACATTTCATGTCAGCATCAGGATATTCTAGAACATAAATTGATTTATCTTCTTTGACACCAAAAAATTGAATTTTTTCTGCACCTACAACAATGTAGCGAAGTGCATCTGAATTTTTACAGTCAAATCTCTTTGTATCTGCAAGCCATCTGCAATGTTCACAGTTAGCAACATCAAACTTCTTTTCTTTAGCTAATGAAAAATTACCATTAGAAAAAAAGAACACACCGCATGCGATAAGAACAATGGCAAAAACAATGAGCACCTGATTTTTGGAAAAACTAATTGAATTATTTGTTGAGTTGTTAGATGGTTGCTGAATCAAATTCACTTCATTGTTAGCGATTTTGCTAGATGTGGAAGAGAATTTATTTACAACAAGTGCAATTATTGCCAACAATCCAGGATAAAAAATAAATGTCAGAATCCCACGAGCAATCACATCGTCATTCATTGATGAATTGTTAATGAGTGAAAAAAGAACTTCATTTATGACTGTGCCAACACCTTGCCCAAAAGCAATCATTGCTATAAGACCACACCAATAGAAAATAGTGTTTGCCTTTTCTTTGCTCTTGCCATAGCGATTAGAAATAAATTTCTTGAAAGTTAAGTAAGCCAAACCAAAGCCAATTAAAGCACTTGCTCCTCACCATTCAATAGTCTTGCTTTGTACTGAATGTACTCAGCCTTTGCAATTTCAATTGCAATTAGTTTGTCTCTTGTCTTGAGAGATTTGCGAATGTACTTTTTCTCTTGCGAGATCCACATTCGTAATTGCCACACATCACCGCTGTGTGTGGTCCGAAAAATTCTGACTTCGCCATCATAGATTTCAAGAACATCGTGCATTCGCACTTGTTTTTGATTCTTGTTGAGACGCTTGATTTGCACATCAGCATCATTGTCAACAGCGGTAATTCGTGTTCGCAACATTTGTCACAGTAAAATTTGTAAATGCTTGATTTATAACGCATTTCCCAAAAGTCTGCAACAAGTTTGTAAGTTGTTTTCCCTTATAAATCAACAACTTACAAACGAACAATCACTCCCACTCAATGGTTGCAGGAGGCTTACTGCTGACGTCATACGTCACCCGATTAATCCCACGCACTTCATTGATGATGCGGCTTGAGACTTTTTTGAGCAGCGCATAAGGCAGTTCGGCCCAGTCAGCGGTCATGAAGTCGCTGGTTTGTACGGCACGCAATGCCACCACGTAATCGTAGGTGCGGCCATCGCCCATCACGCCCACACTCTTGACGGGTAGGAACACCGTAAACGCTTGGCTGGTCAGGTCGTACCAACTTTTGCCGTTTTCGTCGGTGAAATTGCGCAATTCTTCAATAAAGATGGCGTCAGCACGGCGCAGTAAGTCGGCGTATTCTTTTTTCACTTCGCCCAAAATGCGCACGCCCAAGCCCGGACCGGGGAAGGGGTGGCGGTAGACCATTTCACGCGGTAAACCCAGTGCCACACCCAGTTCTCGCACTTCATCTTTAAACAATTCGCGCAAGGGTTCCAACAGGTTCAGGCCCAGTTGTTCGGGCAAACCGCCCACGTTGTGGTGGCTTTTAATGGTGACGGCCTTCTTGCTTTTGGCTCCGCCGGACTCGATCACGTCGGGGTAAATGGTGCCTTGAGCCAGGAACGTCGCTCCCTTGTGACCGCCGTCGCCTGCTTTCAATTTCGCAGCCTGCTCTTTGAACACATCGACAAACAGACCGCCAATGATCTTGCGCTTGGCTTCGGGTTCGCTCACCCCGGCCAGTTTGCCCAAAAACAAGTCGCTGGCGTCCACCCGAATGACGTGGGCATGCAGCTTGCCGACAAACATGTCCATGACCATATCGCCCTCATTCAGGCGCAGCAAACCGTGGTCGACAAACACGCAGGTGAGTTGATCGCCAATAGCGCGGTGAATCAGGGCGGCCGCTACCGAGGAGTCCACCCCGCCGGAGAGGCCAAGGATGACTTCTTGGTCGCCCACTTGCGCGCGGATTTTGGCCACGGCTTCTTCGATGTAGTCGCCCATGATCCAGTCGGGGCGGGCTTGGCAAATGTCGAGCACAAAGCGGTTGAGCAAAGCCTGACCTTGCACGGTGTGCGTGACTTCAGGGTGAAACTGCACGGCATAAAAGCGGCGGGCTTCGTCGGCCATACCGGCAATCGGGCAAGCGGGGGTGGAAGCCATGACCTTGAAGCCTTCTGGCAGCTGGGTCACTTTGTCACCATGGCTCATCCAGACCTTGAGCATGCCGTGGCCCTCGGGGGTGGCAAAGTCTTCAATGCCTTTGAGCAATTCGGTGTGGCCGTGGGCCCGGACTTCTGCATAGCCAAACTCGCGCGTGTGCCCTGCTTCCACCTTGCCGCCCAATTGCTGAGCCATGGTTTGCATGCCATAGCAAATGCCCAAGACCGGCAGACCCAATTCGAACACCGCATCGGGGGCGCGATCGTCCACTTCGTAAACGCTGGCATGGCTGCCAGACAGGATGATGCCTTTGAGGTTGCCGTCTTTGGCGTACTCGCGCACCCAATCGCTGGTCACATCGCAAGGGTGAACCTCGCAAAACACATGCGCTTCGCGCACCCGGCGGGCAATCAGCTGGGTGACTTGTGAACCGAAGTCGAGGATCAGGATTTTGGAGTGGGACATGCAAAAAAGCGTGTTAAGGGTCAGAGGAAGCATCGGCTGCGAGCATGGCTTTTACGCAGTCAATCAGCGAAGGCAGGTGAAGATCAATCACTGACTGAACCGTCAGCGCATCAATGTCACCCAGATAGTTATTCATAACGGCACAGCCTCAGAAAGAATTTTTGTCCGCAAATGCGGGTTCAGTTCATGCTCTGGCACCAAGTCGACTTTTCGATCAAGCAGATTTTCCAAACCCCTCGCCAAAGGGATTCGCTGGGTGAACAAGTCATAGCCACGCGGCAACTCCACCAAAAAATCCACGTCACTGTCAGGCGTTTCTTCACCCCGTGCCACGGAACCAAATACGCGCAAACGACTGGCACCAAACTGAGCAGCCAAGCTGTTCAGTCGGGTGTTCATCTGGCGAAGTTGGTCGAGCAACATGGAAGTTAGATAAAAATTCAGTTTAAAACACGCTCACCATTGACCACGATCGGTAGACCTGAGGCATGGGAATACAAGACATCTGGGCAAACATCGGCTCCGTTAGGCCAAGTGATGGTGCCCAGCTCAGGATTTACACGCACCTGCGCAAAGTAAGCATCGTCTTTGAGTGGTAAGAACACCCCCGAAAAACGCTTGATCACCTTGTCCATGTCCACGTTGGCACACAGACCATCTGCAAATTTGAGTTCAAGTTGGTGTCCTTGTATATGACGCACAGAAACAACATCAATGAGAAACATAAGTCACTCCAAAGGGGCAATTTTTTTGAGTTCGGCTTCTTCGCATGCCAATGCCCAATCGGCCATCAATTCACTTTGATGAAGAATGGCCCATTCCATGACCATGCCCATCACCCGGGGTGGCAATCGACCCGCCAACAAAGCCAAGTTTGAAATCGAAATTTCAGCCTTGTGTTCGTTATAGCGCACATGAAAATGCGGCGGGTTATGGTCATCGTAGTACATCGTGATGATGATGCCAAAGAAGCGACTGATTTCAGGCATGACCAACGGCTCCGGTTTTTTCATTTTGATAATCCACCCACAAGCGATCGACCATCGCGCGCATGCTTTGATCTTCAGCAATAGGGTGAGTTTCAAAGTCTTTGAGTGTGCCTTCGTACAAATCTTGTCCAGCAAATTTTTCTGCACGTAGGCCTGCGGCAAAGTCTGTTTCGGCATCAGTAGGGTTGCCCATCAACCAATGTGCGTAAGCACGGTTACCCAAAGCCATCCCCCAAGTTTGAGGCATTTTGGTTATCGCATGAGTAAAGCACTCCCGTGCTTTGAGCAAAAGTGCGTTCGCAGCGTATCGATCAGCCCATTGGGCTTTGGCTTGGGTTAGAAAGGAAAATCCCATAACGTTCAATGCGTCGGCAACCTGCTCTTTCAGCGCAACCTCACTAGCATCCCCAAAACGGCGCAGTACTTCGTCATAGGTTTTGATGGCCTCTTCGCTTTGCCCCAATTGGCGTTGGGTATTCCCTTTGTTGACCAACGCCTGGGCCACCCGTTCTTTCAGCGCAAACTCGCTCGCATCTCCAAAACGGCACAACACTTCGTCATAGGATTTGATCGCAGCTTCACTTTGTCCCAATTGGCTTTGGGTGATACCTTTAATAACCAACGCTTTGGCAAGCGGTTCTTTCAATACAAGCTCACTCGCATCGCTAAAACGGCGCAGCACTTCGTCATAGGTCTTGATCTCTTCTTCGCTTTGTCCCAGGTGGCCTTGGCGAACACCTTTGTTGAGCAAGGCCTGAGCCATCAGCTCTTTCAGCGCAAGCTCGCTCGCGTCCCCAAAACGGCGCAGCACATCGTCATAGGTTTTGATCTCTTCTTCGCTTTGCCCTAGTTGGCCTTGGCTAACACCTTTGTTGACCAACGCCCGGGCCACCCCAACTTTTAGCGCAGGCTCGCTCGCATTCCCAAAACGGCGCAGCACTTCATCAGAGGTTTTGATCTCTTCTTCGCTTTGCCCCAGTTGGCCTTGGGCAAAACCTTTGTTGATCAATGCCCGGGCCACCGGCTCTTTCAGCGCAAGCTCGCTCGCGTCACCAAAACGGCGTACCACTTCGTCAGAGGTTTTGATCGCTGCTTCGCTTTGCCCCAGTTGGTATTGGGCAAGACCTTTGTTGATCAATGCCCGGGCCACCTGCTCTTTCAGCGCAAGCTCGCTCGCGTCCCCAAAACGGCGTAGCACTTCGTCAGAGATTTTGATCGCTTCTTCGTTTAGCCCCAGTTGGCCTTGGCGGAAACCTTTGTTGACCAACGACCGGGCCACATGCTCTTTCAGCGCAAGCTCGCTCGCGTCGCCAAAGCGGTGCAGCACTTCGTCATAGGTTTTGATTTCTTCTTGGCTTTGCCCCACTTCGCCTTGAGCAAGGCCTCGATTAAAAAGGACTTGAGCGACATTGACTGCACCCGCATTGGGAATTTTTGAGGCTTTAAGCCACAAGTAGGCTGCTTCATCAAAAGCATTTCTGGAATAGGCCGCGTGTCCTCGAGTGTTCCAGTCGTCAAAGGAATAACTGCTTTCCGGGGTTTTTTCCAACTGCTGCGCGCGCTCTAGAACGACTCGGGCATCTGCACTTACATCAAAAGCATCGCCTCCCGTTTGATCCAGAGGCACTTTACCTATCTGGGTCTGCATACGATCCATTGCATCGTGTACATCTTGAGCCTGTTGGTCGACCCCATGCTGAGCGGCGAGGATATTCTGATGGGCATCTGCTGCCAATTTATCGACATCGCTAAGTCGTTGCTTAAGATTTTGTTCGTTAGCATCGAACCAATCTTGCGCTGCTTTTTCTGCCTCGATCTTGGTCTTATTGCTTACGGTCACGTAACCGAGCAAACCCAGACCTGCCAATAACAAACTCACCAAAGTACCCAAAACCGAAACAATCACCCCAAACCGATCCACGCCCTGGCCCACCTGCGCAAGCTGATCGTCGATCCGCTTGTTGATGGCATCTGCATCTTTTTGGTGCAGCCCTTTGATAGCCTCTATCTGAGTTTGAAGAAGCTCTTTTTGCGCCGTCAATTCAATTTGGCTCACGTTGTTGTTGGCCGCCAAAGCTGAGTAGCTTGGCAAGCCGCTCAACAATGCTAACCAACACAACGCAAATAGGACGCTTCTACGCATCATCAATCCGCCCGGTAATTCGGAGCTTCTTTGGTGATTTGCACGTCGTGGACATGGCTTTCACGAATGCCGGCGGCCGTGATTTCGACAAACTGGGATTCGTTGTGCATGGCGTCGATGGTGGCGCAGCCGCAATAACCCATGCTGGCACGCAAACCGCCTGCCATTTGGTAAATGATGGCCACAACAGAGCCTTTGTAGGGCACACGGCCCTCAATGCCTTCGGGTACCAACTTGTCGGCGTTGGGGTTGCCGGTGCTGGATTCCTGAAAATAACGGTCGGCGCTGCCTTGTTGCATGGCGCCGATGCTGCCCATGCCCCGGTAGCTTTTGTAACTGCGGCCCTGGTACAAAATGACTTCGCCGGGCGCTTCTTCGGTGCCCGCAAACATGCCGCCCATCATGACGGTGCCTGCGCCTGCGGCAATGGCTTTGGCGATGTCGCCGCTGTAACGTATGCCGCCGTCGGCAATGAGCGGAACCCCGGTGCCTTTGAGGGCAGTGGCCACGCTGTCTACGGCCATGATTTGCGGCACGCCCACGCCCGCCACGATGCGGGTGGTGCAAATGGAGCCGGGGCCAATGCCAACCTTGACGGCATCGGCACCTGCCTCAACAAGAGCCAAGGCCGCAGCGCCAGTGGCGATGTTGCCGCCAATCACCTCAATGTGCGGGTAGTTTTGCTTAACCCAACGCACCCGGTCGAGCACGCCTTTGCTGTGGCCGTGCGCGGTGTCCACCACGATGGCGTCTACCCCAGCACGCGCCAGGGCCTCGACCCGTTCTTCGGTGCCCTCGCCCACGCCCACGGCTGCGCCGACGCGCAGTTTGCCAGCGCCATCACGGGCGGCATTGGGGAAGTTGAGTTGTTTGGTGATGTCTTTGACGGTGATCAGGCCCTTGAGTTCAAACGCATCGTTAATGACCAGCAGGCGCTCAAGCTTGTGTTTGTTCAGCAGGTGTTTGGCCTGCTCGGGCGTGGTGCCCTCGGGCACGGTGACCAGGCGCTCTCGCGGAGTCATGATTTCGCTGACTTTTTGGTCGTAGCGGGTCTCAAAGCGCAGGTCGCGCCCGGTGACAATGCCGACCACAACGCCACCCATGCAGACCGGAAAGCCCGACACGCCCAACTCGTCCGACAAAGCCATAACCTGACGCACGGTGGTGTCGGGGGTGATGACCACCGGGTCGCGCAGCACGCCCGATTCGTAGCGTTTGACCTTGGCCACTTGGGCAGCTTGCTCTTGCGCAGTGAGGTTTTTGTGCACGATGCCAATGCCGCCCTCTTGTGCGATGGCAATGGCCAGACGGGCTTCCGTCACGGTGTCCATGGCGGCAGAAACCAGGGGGAGGTTCAGGCGAATATTGCGGGTAAATTGCGTCGCAAGCGACGTGTCCTTGGGCAGAACTTGGGAGTAGGCGGGGACGAGTAGGACGTCGTCAAAGGTAAGGGCTTTACCGAGTAGGCGCATATGCTGGGACTCAAAAAAAAAGGATTGTACCCGCGCCAGACAAGGGATTTCCCTGATTTTTCAGCCAAAACAAGGCGTTGAAGCCCGTGGTCAGGCGGATTTAAAAGTTTTGGTAGTGCAGCACTTTGAGGGATTTTTCAGGGTCGATATCCACAAATGCGTCGGGGTTGGGCAGCCGCTCTATAAAGCGCAAAGACGGGGCGGCCTCTGCCACCTGATGGTGCAGAAACTGCGTGTCCAACTCGGGCGCATTCAGGCAAAGCAACACATGACCTTGGGGTTCCAGCAAGTCGGGCAAGCGCCGAATGATTTTGCTGTAATCCTTGGTGGCAATAAAACTGCCTTTTTGATAGCTGGGGGGGTCGACCACTATCACCCCATAAGGCCCCATCTTGCTGACTTTGCCCCAGGTTTTGAACAAGTCGTGACCCAAAAACCGGGCTTTCAGGGGCAGATCGTTCAGGCGATGGTTTTGCTGGCCCACGGCCAAGGCCGCTTGGCTCATGTCCAGATTCACCACTTGCGCCGCGCTACCTTGCAATGCCACCACCGAAAAAGCACAGGTGTAGGCAAATAAATTGAGCACATTTTCATGTTTGGCATGGTTTTTAAGCCATTCACGGCCCTTGGCCATGTCCAAAAACAGGCCGTGGTTTTGGCCCCGCAAGACATGTACCCGATAGCGTGCGCCTTGCTCGGTCACCACATGTTCCTCCGGGACGCTGCCCGCCATGAGTCGGGTTTCGGCCTGCCCTGCACTGCGGCATTGATAAACCCAGTTCAAGGGTTCACCGGGAGCCAGAGTGTCCCACCGGGCTTGCAGGGCCGCTTGGCATTGGGCCAATTCTTCTTCGGTCACTGGCTTGAAGCTGGTCAAGACCCAAACCGGCGCAAACCAGTCCAGCGTCCAATGTTCACAATCCATGAACATGCCGCCTCGCCCGTGAAATACACGGTGTGCATCGGCGGTGTTGTGCATCCGCTCGATGGCGTTTAAAAGGGCTTGCATTTAAGGTATCAATAACCAGCGGCTGAACCGCTTTTGCGGTTCGCAAACAAGCCGGTTCGGCCTTTGCCTTGGCGCTTGAAGCGTTGGCGGCGCGCCACTTTGGGGTCTACCTGAAGGGGACGATAAAACTCAATGCGGTCCCCTTCTTGCACCACATGTGTCCAGGGCACTTTGCGTCCCCAGATGCCTGGCGTTTGTAATTTAAGCAAGTTGAGCGTTTCAAGCTCTGCCGCCAAAGACAGCACATCCGCAAGGATGCTGCCCTCGGGCACCTGCAAACTGAGCTCGTGAACATGGCGGGCCTTCAGGCTCCAGCACAGGCTGACCTGGACTTTACGCTCAATGTCTTGCTGGTTCGAGTTTTCAGCCATAAACAGTTTCAGCGCGTTTGACAAAGGCGTCGACCAAACTAGAGGCGATTTTGTCGAACACTGGGCCGACCAACGCGGCCAGAGTTTTGCTGGAAAAGCCGTATTGCAATTCCAGTTCGACCTTGCAGGCGCGTTGGGTGCCATCGCCCACGGGGGTAAAACGCCACACCCCGTTCAGATTCGAAAATGGCCCCTTCACCAGGCTCATGCCCACCGAGCGACCCGCTTCATGGGTGTTGCGGGTGGTGAAGGTCTGCTTGATACCCCCCATGCTGATGCCAACCTCGGCCAACATGCCTTGGGCATCGGTCTCGAGCACGCTGGCATGGTCACACCACGGCAAAAATTCCGGGTAGTGGGCCACGTCGGTGACGAGTTGGAACATTTCCTCCGGGCTGTACCAGATGAGGACGGACTTGTGGATATTCTTCATACAATGCAGCGATTGTAGTTTTTCATACCGCCAATTTGCTTGCAGCCAAGCTGCAAACTCTTGCGAACGGCCAGTCCGTCCTTATTTGCTCACCATGGCCACCTCCAAAAAGTCTTCTGCCGCCCCTGTATTTGCCAAGATTGCCGAAAACAAAAAGGCTTCTTTCGATTACTTTTTTGAAGAGCGCTACGAGGCGGGCATGGTCCTGGAGGGCTGGGAAGTCAAGGCGATTCGCGAGGGAAAAGTGCAGCTGACCGACGGTTATGTGGTCATCCGAAACGGCGAGTTGTTCATCATTGGCTGCCTGATCAACCCCCTCAAAACCGCCTCCACCCACATCAACCCCGAAGCCGCTCGCACCCGAAAGTTGTTGCTGAACAAGGAAGAAATCAAGCGCTTGATTGGCAAGATTGAGCAAAAGGGCTACACCTTGGTGCCCATCAATTTGCATTGGAAGTCGGGCAAAGTGAAATGCGACATTGCCCTGGCCAAAGGCAAGGCCGAGCACGATAAGCGGGACACCATCAAGGACCGCGAAGGCAAGCGCGAGGTGGAACGCGCCCTGAAAAGCCGCCACCGCGACCGCTGAAAGCAGCAGCAGTCAGTTTTTTTAAGCTAAATCGCGCAACGGGTGCGCGTGGGCAGGCCAAGGGCTGACAAAAAACGCGGCCACTTCAGCGGCATCCACGTCTTCCACCCGTTCGGGTTGCCATTGGGGTTGGTGGTCTTTGTCGATGGCCAGCGCCCGGATGCCCTCCACCGTTTCGCTTTGGTCCACAGAGCGCAGCGCAAAACAATGGCGCACCAAGTCCCGTTCCATGCGCAAATCGTCTGCCAAGCCGAGCTTGCGGGCGCGGCGAATTTGCTCGAGCACCACATGCAACATCAAGGGCGAGCGGGAGCGGAGGGTTTTGGCGGTGGTTTGCGACCATTCATCGGGGGATGTTTCGAGTTGGCTCAAAATGTCTTGCACGCTGCCCTTGGCAAAGCTTGCATCCATCTGGCTGCGGTTTTCCAGTTTGGTTTTCAGCATTCGATCAAACTGGGTGGTGACCCACCGCTCAACGGCTTGGCCATTTTCAAACGGGGTTTCTATCAAGGTTTGCCACAAATGGGGCAGCTTGCCCGAGGTGATGTAGCCATCGGCAAGGCCGGCATGCACGGCTTCTTCGCCCTGCAACATGTGGCCCGTCAGGCCTAAGTACTCGCCCAAATGTCCGGGGCATCGGCTCAAAAAGTAGCCCCCGCCTACATCTGGAAACAAGCCGATGTTGGTTTCGGGCATGGCCATTTTGCTGCGCTCGGTGACCACCCGCACACTGGCGCCTTGGCTGATGCCCATGCCGCCGCCCATCACGATGCCATCCATCAAGGCCACATAGGGTTTGGGGTAGGTGTGGATCAGGTGGTTGAGCCGGTACTCTTCGGTAAAAAAGTCTTCCAGACGGGGATCCCCTGCGGTGGCCGCTTGGTGGAAAAACCGGATGTCGCCTCCTGCACAAAATGAGCCAAAGGGACCTTCTTTACCCATGCCTCGCACCGCCACAGCCAGCACTTGGGGGTCTTGCAGCCACCCCAGCAAAGCAGCGGTGATCTGCCGCACCATGTCCAGTGACAAAGCATTGAGTGCTTTGGGTCGGTTCAGCGTGATGCAGCCGATACGACCTTCGATTTGTGCGATGACATCAGACATTATTTTGTCTCCAGCCTAACCAGTGGTTCATGAGCAACGCCCCCAAAACCAGGGAACCGCCTAACAATACGCTCAATTGGGGTTCTTCGTTGGCACCCCACCAAGCCAGTGCAATGCCAAACACCACTTCCAACAAGGCCAGCAATGAGACTTCGGGTGCTTTGAGCACGCGAGCACACACCACGGCCGTGACGCAAGGAATGGCCAATTGGAAAAGTCCCAACAAAGCCAACAAGCCAATGTCTTGAGCTGAGGCCTGAAATGGCACTGAAAGAGGCCATGTACCCAAGGTAGAAATGACAGCCCCCAGCAAAACGGAAGGCACCAGATCGAGGTTTTTCCCCTCGCTCTCACTTTTTTGCGTCAGCGTCCATTGCACCGCCCCGGCCATGGGCACGCACAAAGCCACCAGAGAACCGATTAAAAACCCGGGATCGCCCAAGTTGAGTTGGGAGCCAAACATCCAGCCAATACCGAGGCCCGCCAAAACGATGGCGATCCAAGTGCGCAATGGCAGTTGATGGCCCAAAAAAATTCGGGTGATCAAGGCGGTGAACAGGGGCCCCACCGCCAAAGTGATCAAGACATTGGCCACGGCTGTCAGGGTGAGCGCCACCATGAAGGCCGTGAACATGATGGACCAGCAGATACCGGAATACCAAAAATAAGGGTTGCGCCAAGGCAAACGAGACCAAACACCCCTGCCCTGCCACAAAGGCAAGATGACCAGCAGGGACAGCAAGGTGAAGAAACTGCGCCAAAAATTGACCTCAAAACCCTGCGCATGTGTCAGATACCGCGTCACCACGCCTGCGGTTGACCACAGGATGGTGACACCGACCATGGTCAACACCGCCATGCCGTGAGTCAGACGCATCAAGGTTTCCGATTACTTGTTGCGCTTGCGATCGCCTTCTTTGAGGAAGCGCTTGCGCAAACGAACGCTCTTGGGAGTGATTTCTACCAGCTCGTCGTCTTCGATGAATTCAACGCCGTATTCCAGCGTCAACTCAATCGGAGGGGTGATCTTGATCGCGTCTTCTTTGCCAGACACGCGGAAGTTGGTCAGTTGCTTGGTTCGGGTAGCGTTGACCACCAGATCGTTGTCACGGCTGTGAATACCCACAATCATGCCTTCATACACTGGATCGTTCGCCTTGACGAACATGCGGCCACGGTCGTCCAGTTTGCCCAGGGCGTAGGTGAAAATTTCACCGTCATCCATAGAGATCAACACACCGTTTTTGCGACCACCAATATCACCTTTGTGCGGCTCGTAGCTGTCAAAGATGTTGGAGATCAGGCCGGAACCACGGGTCAAGTTCATGAATTCATTGGTAAAACCGATCAGGCCACGGGCCGGAATACGGTATTCCAAACGAACACGACCACGGCCATCGGGTTCCATGTTCACCAATTCGCCTTTGCGCTCGCCCAAAGCTTGCATGACGCCGCCTTGGTGGGTTTCTTCGATGTCGGCAGTGACCAACTCAATCGGCTCATGACGCTCGCCATCGACCTCGCGGAACACCACGCGAGGCTTGGATACAGCCATCTCGTAGCCTTCACGGCGCATGTTTTCCAACAAGATAGTCAAGTGCAATTCACCACGACCCATGACTTCAAAGATACCTTCTTCATCGGTTTCTTTGACGCGCAATGCCACGTTGTGTTGCAACTCTTTTTGCAGACGGTCCCAGATTTGACGGCTGGTAACATACTTGCCTTCACGTCCAGCCAGAGGGCTGGTGTTCACGCAGAAGTTCATGGTCAAGGTGGGCTCATCCACCTTCAACATCGGCAAGGGGGCGGGACTGGTGGGGTCGGTCACGGTGACACCGATGTTCAGATCGGCAATGCCGTTGATCAACACGATGTCGCCAGGACCGGCTTCGGTCACTTGCACGCGGTCTAGGCCCTGAAACTTCAGCACTTGATTGACACGCCCTTTGATGGTCTTGCCGTCCGGGCCTTCCATCACCACCACATCCATTTGTGGCTTGATGGTGCCCTGGCCAATGCGGCCCACACCGATGCGGCCGACAAAGGTCGAAAAGTCGAGTGCGGAAATTTGCAATTGCAAAGGCGCTGCTGGGTCACCCTTTTGCGGGGGAACATGTTTCAACACGGTATTGAACAGTGCTGACATGTCAGGGCCCCACTGCTCGCCGGGTGCACCTTCGTCCATCGAAGTCCAGCCGTTGATACCGGAGGCATACACCACCGGGAAGTCGAGCTGCTCATCGGTAGCCCCGAGTTTGTCAAACAAGTCAAAGGCGGCATTGACCACTTTGTCAGGGTTGGCACCGGGCTTGTCCACTTTATTAACCACAACAATTGGCTTCAAACCCAAGGCCAAAGCCTTTTTGGTCACAAAACGGGTTTGTGGCATGGGACCTTCTTGCGCATCAATCAACAGCACCACACCGTCCACCATGGACAAAGCGCGCTCGACCTCGCCACCAAAGTCCGCGTGACCCGGGGTGTCCACGATGTTGATGTGGGTGCCTTCCCAGCTGACAGCGCAGTTTTTGGCCAAAATTGTGATGCCGCGCTCACGTTCGATGGCGTTGTTGTCCATCACGGTGTCCACGATTTTTTCGTGGTCAGCGAAGGTGCCCGATTGGCGCAGCAGCTGGTCCACCATGGTGGTTTTGCCGTGGTCAACGTGGGCAATGATGGCGATGTTGCGAATTTGCTTGGTCATGCTTTCTCTTCCTTTAAACCTGCTCGGCCAGCAACGGCTCGGGTGCAGGTGATTTTTCCAAAATCTGTTGAATTTCGATCGGGCTCAACAATCGACCCGGAATCAATTCGCCGCCGTGCACCAGCGCTGTTCCCAGCAAGGCACGAGGATGTTCTCCATACACCACGACTTGATCACAATCATTCCAAGGGCCGTGTCTGCGCACCCCATTCAAAAAACGTCCGGTACTGTCTTTGTCCAGAACTATCTCGGTGTAGCCTGGCAACAAAACATCCACGGGCAGCAAAACGTCATGACGCCCGTTCTCGTTCATGGCTTCCAGTTGTTCCAGCGTGACGCACTGAGAATCAACGAAAGGGCCGGTTCCTACCCGGCGCAACGCGCTCAGGTGGCCACCACAGCCCAAAGATTCGGCAATGTCCTCGCCCAGAGTTCGGATGTAGGTGCCCTTGCTGCATCGCACCCGAAGACGCAAAAAAGGTGCGTCGCCCTGCAGTTGCATGTCCAACAGATCCAGGTCATGAATCACCACATTGCGCGCTTCACGTTCAACGGTCTCACCCTCGCGGGCGTATTCGTACAAGGCCTTGCCGTCTTTTTTCAAAGCGCTGTGCATGGGAGGGACTTGACTGATCGGCCCCATGAGCCGGTCCAAGACTTCGACCACTTGGCCTGGCGTGCAGCGCACTTCACGCGTTTCGATGATTTCACCTTCTGCATCGGCTGTACTGGTTTTAAGCCCTAAACGAACAGTCGTCTCATAGGTTTTGTCAGCGTCCAGATGCTGCTGGCTGAATTTGGTGGCGGCACCAAAGCACAAAGGCAATACGCCGGAGGCCAGAGGGTCCAAAGTGCCTGTATGACCCGCTTTCTCGGCTCTGAGCAACCACTTGGCTTTTTGCAGAGCCTGGTTGCTGGAGAGACCCAGCGGTTTATCGAGCAGAAGCACCCCGTGCACAGGGCGCCGCTGCACCCTGGTGCGTGGCGCGTTCATGCTCAGTCCTCCTGGGCGCGAGACGAAACCGCCTTGGCGATCAAGGCATTCATGTCGGAAGCACGTTCAGTGGTGCGGTCAAACAAAAAATGCAAGGTCGGCACGGTGTGAATGTGCAAGCGTTTGAAGATGCCGTTGCGAAGGAAGCCCGCTGCCGCATTCAAGCCCTCAGTTGCTTCTTCGGGGTTTCCCGTCAAAACACTGAAATAGACCTTGGCGTGGGCGTAATCCGGCGTGACCTCAATCGAGTTGATCGTGACCATGCCTACACGCGGGTCTTTCAACTCGCGCGCAATCAATTCGGCCAGATCCCGTTGGATCTGGTCGGCCACGCGGAAACCGCGATTGGGAACGGACGATACCTTCTTGCGCGCCATTTACAAGCTTCTCGCGATTTCCTTGACATCGAAGAATTCGAGTTGATCGCCTTCTTTGATGTCGTTGTAGTTCTTGAGTTTGATACCGCACTCGAAGCCTTCTTTGACTTCACGCACATCGTCTTTGAGACGCTTGAGCGAGTCGAGTTCGCCAGTGTAAATAACCACGTTGTCGCGCAACAAACGAAACTTGGCAGAGCGTGTCACTTGACCCGATGTGACCATACAACCGGCCACGGTACCGATCTTGGAAGCCACGAACACGGTCCGGATTTCGGCCATACCCATGACTTCTTCGCGTTGCTCCGGGGCCAACATGCCCGACATGGCAGCTTTGAGTTCATCCACAGCGTCATAAATGATGTTGTAGTAATGAATATCCACGCCGTTGCCTTCGGCCAGTTTGCGCGCTCCCGCATCGGCACGCACGTTGAAGCCAATCACGATGGCTTTGGAAGCAATTGCCAGGTTAATGTCCGACTCGCTGATACCGCCCACACCGGAGTAAACCAACTGGACTTTGACTTCTTCTGTTGAGAGCTTGAGCAAGGAAGCGCCCAAAGCCTCCTGTGAACCCTGCACATCGGCCTTGACGATGATGGGCAGCATTTTGATTTCGCCTGCAGACATGTCGGTGAACATGTTTTCGAGTTTGGCGGCTTGTTGCTTGGCCAACTTGGTGTTGCGGAACTTACCAGCACGGTAAGTGGCAATTTCACGCGCACGGCGCTCGTCACCCATCACCATGAACTCGTCACCGGCTTGTGGCACTTCAGTCAGACCCTGGATTTCGACCGGTATAGACGGACCCGCCGATTTGATGGTTTGACCGTTCTCGTCCAACATGGCTCGAACACGGCCAAAGGTTTGACCCGCCAACACCACATCACCAGTGTTCAAAGTACCCGATTGGACCAAGATGGTGGCCACGGGACCACGGCCTTTGTCCAAACGGGCTTCAATGACCAAGCCCTTGGCCGCGGCTTTCACCGGCGCTCTGAGCTCCAGCACTTCAGCCTGCAACAGCACCTGCTCCAGCAATTGGTCAATGCCCATGCCGGTTTTAGCTGAGACGGAAACAAAAGGCGAATCGCCACCAAACTCTTCAGGGACCACTTCTTCGGCGATCAATTCGCTGCGAACACGGTCTATGTTGGAGTCGGGTTTGTCCATTTTGTTGATGGCCACCACGATAGGAACCCCAGCGGCTTTGGCGTGCTTGATGGCTTCTTTGGTTTGCGGCATCACGCCGTCGTCACCCGCCACCACCAAAATCACAATGTCGGTCGCCTGTGCACCGCGGGCACGCATGGCCGTGAAGGCCTCGTGACCCGGAGTGTCCAGGAAAGAAATCATGCCGCGTTCGGTTTCGACGTGGTAAGCGCCAATGTGCTGGGTGATGCCACCGGCTTCACCTGAAGCCACTTTGGCGCGTCGGATGTAGTCGAGCAACGAGGTCTTACCATGGTCAACGTGACCCATGACAGTGACCACGGGTGCACGGGGCAAGGACTCGGCGGTTTGATCCAACACCTCGTCGTCGGTGAAGGCTTCTGGATCGTCCAGCGCAGCAATCACGGCTTTGTGACCCATTTCTTCCACCACGATCATTGCGGTGTCTTGGTCCAGCGGCTGGTTCATGGTCGCCATTTGGCCAAGTTTCATCAGGTGCTTGATGACCTCAGAAGCCTTGATTGCCATTTTGTGGGCCAACTCGGCCACGGTGATGGTTTCCGGAACGTGCACTTCGAGCACACGCACCTCTGCGGGCGCTGACTGAACATGTGCATCTTCACGGTCACGTTCGTTGCCACGACGGCCACGCGGACCTGCGCGCCAGTTGTTGCGACCGACACCACCACTGGTGTCCCCACGGGTAGGAATGGCCTTTTTCTTGGCTGGATCCCCAGCCCAGCTTGATGACAGCTTGGCAGATTTGACTTCTTTGTTTCCACTGGGTGCGGCAGGCGCAGAAGTTTGTGCCGCAGCAGCAGCTTTGGCACCGGGTGCAGGTGTTCCTGCGGGTTTGTGCAAAGTGCCCTTTACCGGGGCCTTGGCCACGGCTTTAGGTTCTTCTTTTTTGACGACCAGCACCTTCTTGGGGGCGTTCATCATGGACCGAATGGCTTCGGCTTCAGCCAAGGCCTTGCGGCGACGCGAATCCAGATCGAGGGCGCGAGCCGTATCTTCGTCGGCTTTGGCCTTCGATTCTGCAGCGGCCTTGAGTGCCAGAGCTTCACGCAATTGCTGGTCGGCTTTGACTTTTGCAGCGGCAAGTTCGGCCGTCTGTACCGCTTTTGCAGCGGCAACGTTTTCGGCCGAAATGGTGGGTGTTGCAGGCGCTGACTTGACTTGAGAAGCCGCATTGATGCTGGCAGCCTCGGCGCGTGCCACTTGCTCACGCTCACCCCTGCTGAGTTGAGGTTTGGCCGAGCTGGATGGCTCTTCGATCTCAGATGAATCAGCCAGGGCTTTTGCTTCAGCAAGGGCTTTGGCCTCTTGAGCTTCCAGTTCGGAGCGCTGCTTGGCTTCTTGCTCTTCACGCAAACGGCGCTTTTCAACCAACTCTTCTTCTTGACGACGGATCAGTTCAGCCTGTCGACGAGCTTCTTCTTCTCGGCGGGCCAAATCGGCATGGTCAATGAAAGGCTCTTGAGCTTCTTCGACTTGGGCGGCTTGAACAGGCTCGTCGTCACGTTTGATCAGGGTGCGTTTTTTACGCACCTCAACCTGAATGGTTCTGGCTTTGCCAGACGCATCGGCTTGCTTGATCTCACTGGTAGATTTTTTAACCAAGGTGATTTTTTTGCGATCTCCGGCCACGGTGCCGTGACTGGCTTGCAAATAACCGAGCAATTTTTGTTTGTCAGCGTCGGTCAGCGTATCGCTGGCATCGCTTTTGGCAACGCCCGCTGATCGCAATTGATCGAGCAGAACATCGGCAGATTTTTTGAGTTCGTTTGCGAACTCGGCAACAGTGGTACTGGACATATTGTGTTCAAGCCTCCATAGCTTCAGGCTTGGCCTGCGAACCAATGTTCGCGGGCTTTCATGATCAGGGCGGTCGCCTCTTCAGCTGATTGAGCGGTAATGTCAGTCAGTTCGTCGGTGGCCAAGTCAGCCAGATCGTCGCGGGTATGAATACCCGCTTCAACCAGCTTAGAAATCAACTCAGGCGTCAAGCCAGGCAAGTCGCGCAGATCTTGAGAAACCTCCTCAACGCTCTCTTCACGCGCAATTTCAAGCGTCAACAAAGCGTCTTTGGCACGGGTTCTCAACTCATTGATGGTGTCTTCGTCGAAGCTTTCGATTTCGAGCATTTCTTGCAATGGCACATAGGCCACTTCTTCCAGGCTGGCAAAACCCTCACCAATCAGGATGTCGGCAATTTCCTGGTCTACATCGAGCTTTTCCATGAAAAGCTGTCGGATTCCGGTGGTTTCTTCGGCTTGCTTTTGGGCAGACTCGGCAGCATCCATGATGTTGATTTTCCAACCTGTCAGGTCGGAAGCCAAGCGCACGTTTTGACCGCCACGGCCAATGGCGATGGCCAGATTTTCTTCGTCCACTACGACATCCATGGCGTGCTTTTCTTCGTCCACCACAATCGACTGCACGTTGGCAGGTGCCAGAGCGCCAATCACGAACTGGGCGGGATCTTCGCTCCACAACACAATGTCGACACGCTCACCTGCCAGTTCGTTGGTGACCGCATTCACGCGGGTGCCACGAACACCGACACAGGTGCCGATGGGGTCCACGCGCTTGTCGTGGGACAAAACGGCAATCTTGGCCCTTGAGCCGGGATCACGCGCACAGGTTTTGATTTCGAGCAGCCCTTGTTCGATTTCGGGCACCTCTTGGCGGAAGAGCTCGATCATGAATTCGGGAGCAGACCGCGACAACAGGATGGGTGCGCCTCGCAAGGTCAAGTCCACTTCCATGATCATGGCGCGAACACGGTCACCACTGCGCAGGTTTTCCTTGGGAATCATTTCGCTGCGTCGCAAACGGCCTTCGATTCGGCCCGACTCGCAAATCAGGTCGCCTTTGTCCATGCGCTTGACGGTACCCACAAAAATCTTTTCACCGCGTGACATGAAATCGTTGAGCAACAT
>Ga0255128_1000179_pt1 | contig 26672 bp, 22 predicted proteins | sample Law_Miss_RepC_8d_FD_188562 | JGI IMG/M metagenome (GOLD analysis project Ga0255128, IMG submission 188562) | Freshwater microbial communities from St. Lawrence River, New York, United States - Law_Miss_RepC_8d | ecosystem: Environmental > Aquatic > Freshwater > River | place: USA: New York... | reverse complement strand
TGGTAGCACTGCTTCCATCCACATCCACTTTTTTGTACCAAACCGAGTTGGCTTTGGCTGTTGTCCCGCTGAAGAGGAAGGCTTGGTCACCCGTCTTCGCTGCAGCCGTGTTGGCATCAATGTCGCTTAAGTCAATTTTGTCGATATTGGCGATGAAGTCATAGACCTTGTCTCGGGTTGTGCCAGTCATGGATTCAGTAATATCATTGAAGTCGAAGACGTCTTTGACTTTATCCCTAGCACCACCATAGAGGCTGTCAGAGCCTAAACCGCCGTAGAGAATATCTGATCCTGCTTCCCCTTTAAGGGTGTTTGCTGCAGCGTTGCCCGTGAGGGTGTTTGCAAGGGCATTGCCAGTGCCATTGATGGAGGTAGAGCCGGTCAATGTGAGGTTCTCCAGATAGTTACCCAGGGTGTGGGTCACGGAGGAGTAAACCAGATCGGTACCGCCGGCATCGCCAGTTTTGGTTTCGCTGATGGCTTCGTTGGTTTGATCGCTGGCGTTGTCGACGTAGTAAACGTCGTTGCCTGCACCACCCCACATCACGTCTGCACCGACACCGCCGTCAAGCGTATCGTTTCCTGCGTTAGCTGTGAGGGTGTTAACGGCACTGTTTCCAGTGATCGTGTTCGCTAGGGCATTGCCGGTACCGTTGATGGCGGCAGTACCTGTGAGGGTGAGGTTCTCCAAGTTGGCGCCTAAAGTCCAGGTTACCGAAGATCGGACTTCGTCGATCTGGGTCAGGCTGGCATTTGTTTCTGTCACAACTTCAGCAGCGTTGTCGACCACATAGATGTCGTCGCCATCTCCACCGACCATCGTATCAGCGCCAGTGCTGCCGTCCAGCGTATTTGATGCACCGTTGCCAGTGAGTGTGTTTGCAGCCGAGTTGCCGGTAAGGTTAATCAGGTTGGTGCTGGTGAGGCTGGCGTCCAGGTTTTCCAGGTTGGCGAGAGTTCCCGACAGAGCAAAGGTCTGAGCACCAAGACCTTGGTTGGTTGCTAAGCGAAGCTTGATGGTATCAGTGCCCGCTGCGGCAGCTTCGGTGATGGTGTCCTGAAGTGCCAGCGTAGAAGTAGCGACTGTGGTCTTATCGAGGTCAACGATGTAGATATCGTTGCCAGCGCCGCCGATCAGCGTGTCTTTACCAGAGTTGCCGTCAATCGTGTCATTGCCTGTCCCAGCCGTGAAGGTGTTGGCGTTGGCGTCACCGGTTAAAAAATCATCGTAATTTCCTGCAATCACGTTTTCGATGCCAGAGAGTTGATCAACGCCGATGCTGGCTTTGTCCCCTGAAGGGATGGATCTTGCATGGTCCTTGGTTGCAGAGAGGTTCACTGTGATCGCCGCAGTGGCTGAGGTGTACTTGATCGTATCTGTGCCAGCGCCACCGATGAACTTGTCGTTGCCTGCGCCGTCTCCACCAATCAGGATATCGTCTCCTTCTCCTGCGTCCACAACGTCATCTCCTGTGCCAGCATAAATGATGTCATTTCCACCGCCACCGCTCAAGTTGTCATCACCCAGACCACCCGTGAGTTCGTTGTCTGCTGTGCTGCCCACGATGATGTCATCACCATCGCTGCCGATCACGTCCTCAATGGAGATGAGCGTATCACTGCCATCTCCGCTGGCTTTTCCCGTAGCAAGGTTAACGTTCACAAACCCTGCTGCAGCGTCCGTGAAGTCCACCAAATCGTCTCCCGTGCCGCCGTTGAGGATATCTGTGCCCAAGCCGCCAATCAGGATATCGGTGCCATCACCGCCCAGCAAAGTGTCATTGCCTGCTCCAGCATCCAGCACGTCATTGCCTGCGCCACCGTCTAGCGTGTTCTTGCTGTCATTGCCAGTAAGGTCGTTGCTCAAGGTGTTACCCGTCAAGCTGGCTGCGCCGCTGGCATCATTGAGTTCAGCGTTCTCCACGTTGGCAGTGAGCTTGTAGCTGATGGTTGCCATCACGATGACCGTATCCTCATCCGTCGTAGCTCCTTGATCGTCAATGACGTCACCCGTGTTATCCACGAAGTAAGTGTCGTTGCCTACGCCACCAATCATGGTGTCAGCGCCTGTGCCACCGTCCAGGTAGTCGTTACCTGTGCCGCCTTCTAAGCGATCAGTACCAGCTTCGCCATATAGCTCATCATTGCCGTTGCCTCCATACAAACGGTCATCGTCGTAGCCACCGTAGACCCAGTCGTTGCCGTCGTCTCCGTATAGGACGTCGTCGTCGTTCTCGCCGTAGACGCGGTCATCACCACGACCACCACGGATGTCGTCCATGTCGCCTTTGCCGTACAGACGGTCAGCACCGTTATTACCGCGCAGGTAGTCGATGCCATCTGTTCCGTATTTTTGGATGGGCGTATCCAAGGCATCATTGTTGTTTACAAGAGCAACTGAGTCGACAGTGACCCGCTTGTAGGACAGATCGTCAGTGGAGACTGTCGCTGTGAGGTTGTAAGCCACGTCACCGTCGTTATCGTAGTCATCCAAACCTGTGACAGTCAGACTCTGAGCTGTGTTCCAGTTCGAAGACGTAAAGGTCAAGTTAAAAGTGCTGAGCTTGGCTTCGGTGGTGTCCGACACTGCAAAATTGATCGTCACAGGGTCCACGGGGGCTTTATCAAGCTTGACGGAGAACACCGCCGTGTTGCCGTCTTCACCTGTTACTTTATCGGTACCAGTGATGGTCACACTAGGATTCAAACCTGCAGGAATGACGGTAGAGGTCGTCTTGGTTTCTGCAAACCCACCCCCATCGGTGTACGACAAACGGGCTGAAATAGATTTACCAACATCTGCAGTCGTCAATGTGTAGGAAGAAGATGTGGCATTCGCAATAGAAGTTCCATCACGAAGCCATTGGACCTTGGCTGTGCCTGCTCCATCTGGGTCTTTGAGGGTACTAGCAACCTTAAGAACTTGTCCTTGAATCGCAGAGCCACTGATCGACACTGATCCAGTTGGTGCTTCGTTGACATTGATCAGATTAACTGTGGCAGTTGCAGTAGAGAAAAGAGAACCGTCGGAAGCTTTAACGGTCAGATCAAAGGTTTTTGTTCCTTCGTAGTTGAGATCACCCGCATCGTTGACGGTGATGGCGCCCGTAGAGGAGTTAATGGCGAAGGCTGCCTTGCCATCTCCGTCTACATCGGTATTGCCCGCCGAGATGCTGTAGGTCAGGGCGTCACCTTCTGGGTCGGTAGCCGTTAGTGTGCCAACATCGGTCGCGGCAACGCTGTTTTCTGCCAGCGAAAGTGTTTTGCTCGACAGCGTTGGTACTTCGTTGACGTCAGTCAGGTCGATCACAGCGGTGGATGTGCCCGTCAAATCACCATCAGAAGCGTTAACGGTCAGGCTGAAGGTTCGTGTTCCTTCGTAGTTCAGATCACCCGCATCGTTAACGGTGATGGCGCCCGTAGAGGAGTTAATGGCGAAGGCAGCCTTGCCGTCACCGTCTACATCGGTGTTGCCAGCCGTGATGCTGTAGGTGAGGGAGTCACCATCTGGATCGGTAGCCGTGAGTGCACCGACAGCGGTTGTGGCAACGCTGTTTTCTGCCAAAGAGAGTGTTTTGCTCGACAGCGTTGGTGCTTCGTTGACATTGGTCAGATTGACTGTTGCGGTGGCAGTTGAAGACAAAGAACCATCTGAAGCGCTAACGGTCAGGCTGAAGGTCTTTGTATCTTCAAAGTTCAGATCGCCCGCATCGTTGACGGTGATAGCGCCCGTAGAGGTGTTAATGGCAAAGGCAGCCTTGCCGTCGCCGTCTACGTCGGTATTTCCAGCCGTGATGCTGTAGCTGAGGGAGTCACCTTCTGGATCGGTAGCCGTGAGTGTGTCAACAGCGGTCGTGGCAACGCTGTTTTCTGCCAAAGAAAGTGTTTTGCTCGAAAGCGTTGGTGCTTCGTTGACATTGTTTAAATTTGTTGATGTCGATATCTTAAAGTCATCGATCCATCCCTTGAAACTGTTATCTGAGTTTCCGATCCACATGCCACCGAGTTTGCCGATGATGAGGTTGTTGAAATCATGGCTGGTTGCAGTCGTCATTTCAGAGTCAAGAGTAACTCCGTCAACTTTAAGGTATGACAAGTTGCCGGTTTGCCCCGCCTGGACATGATGCCATTTACCGTCATTAAAGTTTTTGCCTTGGCTATCAGCCCCATTGTAAAAATTCAATAAACCGCCATCGGTTGTGCCGTTATTTATCTCTCCCCATCCGCCTTCATTTTCCGATGCTACTAATACGGACCAAGGGTTTTGATTTCCATCAGTCTTGAAGTAAAAATCCATCTCAAAGTCAGCATTACCAACATTTAGATTTTGGTCGGAAATAACAATTCCAGATCCACTCCCATCGAAATAAATCGAAGATTTTCCGCTATAACTCTGACTTGTAGAGATGTATGGGTTGCCAACCTTAGATATTCCAGTTCCGAATGATGTAGATCCATTTATCCCCTCGAAAGATAGGTTTAATATTTCATCGCGGCCCCCCCACTCAACCAATTTAACTAAAAGTACGTCATAACCACCGCTGTTCTCATATCCATCGATTGAAAGATGGGTGTTACCGACTACATAAAACTCACCATCGGAACCTATTTTCATATCCCAAACTTCAACAAATTTGGTGGCAGAAAATTGTGTCCAAGCCTCGGAACCATCTGGATTTTTTTTAGTTAAAAATAAATTTCTGCTGCCGTTTAGTTGAATAATTCCGCTTTCGTAAGTTGAGCCGTCAGGGCCTATGACAAGTGTATTTAAATTGTCCATTTCCTCTTGGTCTGAAGTAAAACCAATTAACTCGGTAGATAATTTAACTCCATCTGAGTTGTATTTACTTAAAAATTTTCTTTCGCCATTTGCATTAGTAACACCATATGCAGAAATTGAGCCATCAGGTTCAGTTGTAAGAGCGGTGGTGTAAGTACCCCCCAAATTTATCCCCTCTAACCGAGTCCAGACCTTAACACCAGCAGTACTGAACTTGGTCAAAAATCCATCATATACCCCTTGAACGTTATGACCATCCAAAGGACCATATGTAAAACCGCCTACATAAACAGAGCCATCGGGACCGATTGTGAGGGCGTAACCAATATCAGTATCAGGTGAGCCATACAGCGCAGCCCAAATTTCTTTAAGTTGAGTTGTCATAGAGTTAGAAGAGAATGGTTTTTAGGTAAGGTCAAGTCGCTGCAAGATAATACCAAAAAGTATATTTTAATGAGGGTTAACTGATAAGAATGTCGGATTCAAACACGAAGTGCAACACGGGATGACGATTTATGAAACATTGATCATCTTGAAACTTTTTTATTTCTGCATTGTTACATCTGTGTCACCAAGTTTATTTAACCCAGTTAAGTAATGTAAAAATTTTCAATCCTTAAATCAGTTAGGCAGGTTAAAGAGCAATTCCGTCGGTGTAATTCAAACCCCAAGACGCGTGCGCACGATAGTTGTCCATAAAGTCACCAGTTGACCACCCGTTTCAACAACTGCCGCCTCTTGAATCGGGCTTTGTGAAGGTCTGACAGGTATTTCCTGCCTCCCGCATCCAACCAAGCCCTTAGCCCCGCCATAGCCTTCTCCTGCTGCCCTGAGGCCATCCTCATGGCAGTAGCCTTGGCAATCGCTTTTTTGCCCTCCGCAGTCCTTGGGCCAGTGCTCATGCCGCCGTGGTTCTTGCACCTTCCATTGGCAAGTGCCTTGGCTTGGCAGGGTTGGCCGGTGCTTCTCGCGTGTGCCCCACACATTTGTTTGTACCTCATCCGCTTACATCCTGTCAAATTCAATAATTTGGATAGATTGTTGTTTGGTCGTTAGATTGGGTGGTTAGGTGCTTTGTGCGAGAAAGCTCCGCCAATCGCGCTAAGTCACAAGCCCCGCCAAAAGCCTTCTCCTGCTGTCCTGAGGCCATCCTCATGGCAGTAGCCTCGGCAATAGCTCTTTTGCCCTCCGCAGTCCTTGGGCCAGTGCTCATGACGCCATGATTTTTGCACCTGCCGTTTGACAGTGCCTTGGCTTGGCAGGATTGGCCAGTTGAACGGGCATAAGCTCCACATTTGATTTTTATTTTCATGCTCTCTTTCCTGAGTGAATTGTTGGCCGCTCCGATGATTTATTTGCGCTAAAGCAGCAGTAAAAGCTGCCAGCAGATGGCTTCTCTATAAAGGTGTCCACGACAGAAACATTGAAAGCCCACAAAACGTGGCCTACAAGTCCACGTCCGAAACATTGAAGCCCTTTTTGGGGTGGCTATGGTTTTACTAGTGGACTTGTAGCGCCGTGCATGTTTCAGCCGTGGACAAAGGATAACTTTTTGTAGCCACTGGCCGCCCCCCGTTGGGTAGTGTCCAGTCAGTTTTGGCTTTGATGGCAGGCATGGGTAAAGGTGTGTTGACCCTGTAGGCTTTGGGTTTAAAACAAGCCAGCGCTTCAGGGTCAAACTTAGGCGACACGTCCAAGGGAAACCATGTTAACGCCAGCAATTCGCAAGTGCTTGGCATATGGCCCTTGCGAGTCACGTACAGAAACCCCGCTGCAATCAATTCAGCCTTGCAGCGCCATAGTGTCGTGCGGGACTTCCAGCCCCGTTTTTTGACCACCGACCAAGCCACGGTCAGGTCGCCGTTGTTGTTGCCTCGGTACTGTCCGGCCAACTCCAGCAGTAATTTGCAAGCGTGGGGGCTAAGGGCCGTGAACGCCGGGCTTTCAAACACGCTATGCACAATGCCTGTGAAGCCCTCCGTGTACTTGCTGCCCTTGTATTTATTGCCAGCCATGCTGCGCTGCCAATTGCGGCTCATTGACCGCTGCCGCTAGCGTCAAGTGATTGAGTTCGGCTTTCATGCTGACACTCCCAGCAGTTTGCGTATTTCAGATGTTTTCCAGTGAAGATGTGCGCCAACGCGGACAGGGCGAATAGGCCCGTTTTCCTTGCAGGCCCATATCCTCAGTGTCTGTTGTGCTTTGCGTAGGTAGTACGCTGTTGCGGCGGTGTCCACTGTCGGACGGGTTTCCAGTTCGAGTGGTGTGAACTGTTGCGATGCAGGTGTTTGCATTTATGAACCTTTCTGCGCGTTTTGCGCTGTTGGGTTCACTATTGAGCCTGTGCTTTTAACGCTTGCAAGCACTCGCGAAAGTTTGACGAAACTCTTGCAGTTATTGGTCTACAGCCCAATTTTTGTAAAAAATTCCCCCAAAAGTTTGAGAGTTTTCAGTCAAATTTAACGTTTGTAAAGGCTTTTAAACTGGTACTTGGCAAAAGGTTTTTCTTACCCCCGCGTTTAAAGATATTTAGATCCGCTAGTGACTTCGAAACCTTGTCGGCAAGCAGTTCTCTTTTTTTCAGAAGTGTACGGTCTTGAATTACTAATTGACGTGCTAAGTAACGGGCTGGCGTGTACCACACCTGCTCGGGGTGGGGGTCTCGGGAATCATGGATGCGCCAAGGATTTTCAATTGCAATGTCTGATTTGGTTAACGAGGGTTTCGCAAAAATTCCAAGTGCTCTGGCAACTTTTTTTCGCTCCAATGCGCGAATCACTGTCAGAGAAAAATCTGGGAAATCGCGACCTGCAAGGTGTTCTGAGTACCAACTCATCCACACTTTTGGCGGATGAGGGGTTTTCATATTCTTGGATATGCCACAAATTTGAATCGCTTGAATGAGATTAAAGGTAAGAGTATTGCTTTTGGCTCCGGGATTTGACCACGAGGAAGCGGCTTGCAACCCGCTAACAGCAACGCGGCTTCAAAAGGCGTCCATTCCTTAAATTCAGCATAGCGCTGGGCATCATTTGCATTTAGTGGCTCCATTTGCACCCCTTCAAGTTCTCTTCATTAAGGTGTCCCAGCCTGTCGGTGAAGGTGTACGACTTTTCGGCCCGGGTTGTAATCGGGCCTAGCTGAGGCGAAAACTTAGGCTTTGGTCAGCCCATGCGCCACGGCTTCACGCAACGCGCTATTTATGCGCGTTTGCCAGCCTTGCCCGGTAGCTTTGAAGGCTTCCAGCACATCGGCATCCACTCGCATGTTCAAGGTAGGGCGCTTCACGGCAGCGGTTGGCCTGCCCCGGCCTCGCTTGATGCTGGCCTGTTGCCAATAAACCGCCACAGCATCGGCATCGTTGGGGTCATATGGGCCATCGCTGGCGGTGTGAGCAATCGACGTATCTTGGGTGGCTTCGCGTTTGACGCGCTCCCAATCGGTCGCTTTGGGCTTAGTTGATGTTTTGGGCATACAGCGTCCTTTCCTGTTTTGATGCACGGCGCAACGATATAGACCGCACCTCGTGGGGTTCACGCAGCACATAGACCAGCACCAGCACAACGCCAGCGACTTCCACCATGGCCACATCCATCAATCGGTCCTCATAGCCCCGTGTGCTATCTATCGTCAACTTGTTGACCGCATTGAAAACCAGCGGCGCGTCTGACAGTGAAAGCCCATGCTTGGCGATGTTGGCGGCGTCCTTGCGCGGGTCAAATGTGAATTGCATGAACGTATTTATTGTATGGGCATTAATTCAAAAACTCAAGTAGCCACTCTTGATGTGATATGCACCACACTTGCGCTGGTCTCTGTCAGGAATCGGTGCAACGTCTCCAAGGCTTCCAGCTTTTGTGGTGCGTAGTCGTGCCCGTCATAGCTGGCAGCTTGCACGCCCGTAACTCCATGGCTCAGCAAGTGCCCCCGAATTTCTTGGCTGACGCGCAGGCTGGCCAAGGCGGTTTCCACGCCAGAACGAATGCGCTTCGCTTGGAACTGCCCGATGGGTTTATCAGTCGGCATCCAATCCACACCAGCGGCGGCGTCTTTGGCCCAGTCTGCAATCGCTTTGGCGCTCACGGGTGACGCGCCGCCATCCACTGACAAGGGAAACTCGCCGGTGTTCAGCGCCAGCAAGGTGTTCAAGGCTTCACGGGCGGCAGGCAGCAGCGGGATAGTGTGCAGTCTTGCGCCTCGGCCTGTGCGACCTTTGGCATCAAGCAAGGTGATAGCGCCCTCACCCACGTTGGACCTGACCAACTGGCGCAGTTGTTCGATGCGCTGGCCTCCTGTCAGCAAGTGCAGGCGCAGTACGGCACCCCGGACACCTTGCAGCGGCTCGATGGCATGCCAATACTGGCGCAGGTGCACGGGCATCAAAGGATTCTTCTCCGGAACCAGCTTGATGGCCACGGTTTCAGCAGCGGGATTGTGTTGCACCCCATAGTTCTTGAAATGCACGGGGACCATCAGGTTAAGTTTGGATGTACGAGCCATCTCAAAGGCTGCTCGGCAGTAGCTTCTTAGCTTTCCGGCGGTGCGCTCTTTCCCGGCTTCACGCAGGCCACGCAGCAGGTCAGCCACTTGCTCAGCGGTCACCAATGCGGCGGCAGTGTTTGCCAGCTTTGGTGCGCCATCGCTGAGGTGTAGCTTAACCATGCCCCTTACTTTGGGGTGGGAAGTTTTGCCTTGGCGCTCCAACTCATTGGCGTAATCAGCCATGAGTGATTCGAAAGTGAATTTGGCGGAACGTTCTTTTTCAGCTTTGGCTTGTACCTTAGCCGCTACTTTGGCTCGGTCCAACTCCCTCGGGTCCTCGCCTTTATCCATCGTCACGGCCAATCGACGTGCCTCTTTTTGGGCATCAGTAATTGACCACGCCGATACAGCTCCAATGGTCATGCGTAGGCTTTGCCCGTTAGCTTTGCGTTGGAACACGAAAGACTTGGACCCTTTGGCTGTGACACGCACCTGTAAACCGCTGACCTCGCTACAACGCATGAATGCCTGTTGCTTGCCATCAGGACAGTGCAGGCGCTCGATGCTGTCTAGGGTCAGGCGTTGAAGCTTGCTCAGGTCTGGTGCTGTTGCCTTGGGAGTTCTGGCCATGCTGTTTGTCCTCCATGTATGCGCCATGTATGCCATGTATGCCGATTTAGGCGAATACAAATCAACAATTTAACCCACCTACTCACCAAACATTGGCCTAAGATGTTGATTTTTATAGAGTATATCAATACTGGTCAACAAAGCTAAATATCTTAATAAGGGGACTCAAAATCCCCCGCCGCAAGGCGTGCCGGTTCGAGTCCGGCCCCGGGCACCACATTAAAAATCAAGCACTTAGCGGTGCTTGATTTTTTTTGGCTCAACGCCCCTTGAATACAGGTTTTCGCCGCTGCATAAAGGCGGCTACGCCTTCGGCAAAGTCTTCACTTTGGCCAGTCAGGCGCTCTCGTTCGCGTAGACGGGCCATGTCAGCTGCTTGGATTTCAATTTCATACAGAGACTTTTTGGTTTCTTGCACCGCCAAAGGTGCCAAGGCCAGAACGTCTTGCAGCAAAGCCTGCAGGGTGTCGTCCCACTCATCTTCAGTGACCAGGGCTTCAAACAAGCCCATGGCCTCCAATTGATTGGCCGTAAAGGGGCGCGCCGTCAAGAAAGCCCTTTTTGCACCGGCCAAGCCAAAGCGACTGACGTAACGCTGTAAGCCGCTGGGGTAGTAATGCAACCCCAAGGCCGTGGCCGGCATACGCCATTCAGTGCCTCGCATCCCAATGCGCAGGTCGCAGGCCAGCACCAGATCGGTGGCTCCGCCATACACACTGCCGTTCAAGGCGCAAATGGTCACCGGACGCAACTGGGCCAAAGCGTTCGGGATTTCCTCAAAATTAACTGCACTGTGGCCCGGTTCGTCAAATCCCCCGATGTCGTAACCGGCACAAAAAACCGGTTTGGGCTGCTCACTGGTGTTGGCAGTCAAGACCAACACGCGCACCTGCGGGTCTTGGTTAAGGGTTTCAAAATGCACCAGCAGGGCCTTGAGATCGGCGTTTTCCAAACGGTTTCGCTGGGCCGGACGATTCAGGGTGATGGTGGCAACGCCGCCCTCGATCTGAAGAACGGGGGAAGAAGGGGTTGACGGCAAATCTGTCATGAATCGGCGGGGCCTGTAAACAAGATATCAATGGCCCCAGCCGTAGACGGCCAGTGTGGTTTCTCCGGCTTGCAAGCGTTTGCAGATCTCAGCCTCTTCTTGCTCACGGCGCACACCGGCAGTGACCACTTCGGCTGCAATCGCTTGAGGAATCACCACCACGCCATCACCGTCGCCCACCACCAAATCGCCCGCATGCACCGTGATGTCACCGATCATCACTGGGTGGTTGATCCAACCCGTGGCACCAAAGTCTTTGCCCGTGCCGCGAATACACAGGCCGCGCGAGAAGACCGGAAAGCCCATTTGGGCAATCAGTGCACCGTCTCTCACACATGCGTCAATGACCAAACCGGCAAGGCCACGCGTTTGCGCCATGGTGCCCATGATCTCGCCCCAGTAACCGTGTTCATAAGCGCCGTTGGCAAATACCACCATCACATCGCCAGCCTGCGCCACCGCAAGCGCCCGGTGCAGCCACAAGTTATCGCCCCCAGGAGAGTGCACCGTGAGCGCCTGACCACAGGTCTTAAATAATGCCGAAACCGGTTTGATGGCCGAGGGCAAGGCACCGATCTTTTTACCCGCTTCGTGCAAAGTGGCGGTGGGCAAGGTGCGGGCCTGTGCCAGCAGTTCGGCGCTCAGGCGGGGCACGTCGGTGCGGGTGGTCAAGGCCGGGTTGACTTTGTTCATTTTTCGCTCCGGGTTTGCAGCTGGTGGTATTTGAATTGCTTGCGCGCTTCATCGAGGCGCATGCCACTGCGGGCCGCAGCACGTATCTGGTTTTCTGCCGCCTCGATTTCTTCGGCAACCTTGAGCACTTCGTCTTCGTGTTCTTTGGGGATCACGACCACACCGTCGGTGTCGCCCTTCAGGATATCGCCGGGGGCCACACGAGCCTCACCTATATTGACCGGTATGCCGGTCGCCTCTACCTGCACGCGGTCCTTGCCGGTACGCATCCAATTGTCTTTAGAGAAGATGGGGTAGCCCAGCGACAGGCACAAATGCGTGTCTCGGTTGATGCCGTTGATCACGGTGCCCGCAATGCCCCTGCGGTGCGCGATTTCGGTCAAGATGTCGCCCCACACGGTGCAGTCTTCGCGGCCATTGTTGTCGAGCACGATGACACTGCCCGGGGCCACATCGTCGATGTAGTCGCCCACGGTACCGCAGGGTTTGCCAGCTGGACCGTATTTGAGGGTCCAGGCACGCCCGGCCATGCGGAAATCGGTGTCACGCGGTTTAATTTTGTAGCACTGACCGACGATGCCCAGTTTGTCCAACGCGTCAGACAAGGTGGCCGTGTCGAGTTTTGCAGCCCTTCCTACGTTGATGTCTTCCACGTTGGTGTCTTCCACGTTGGTGTCTTCCACGTTGTTGTCTTGTGTGCTCATGTCTCAGTTCTCCAGCATGTGTTCGTAATTCCCGCCCATGACGGCACCAATGGGGGTACCCGCCAAAATGGCTTTGGCCATGGCCGCTTCCTTGGCCACTATCATCTCGGCAGCATCGAGCACGCGGTCGATGTGCTCAGGCGAAATGAAAATCACTGCACTTCGGTCGGCCAGCACGTAGTCACCGGGGTTCACCACCACTTCGCCGCCAACTGCAGCCCCAATGGTTACCGGCACCTGCGTGCCCAGCTCTACCACCCGGGTGCGTGCGGTGCGCGAAGTCAGGCTGCGGCTGTAGATGGGGAACTCATAGGTGATGGCCTCGTCCACATCACGCAGTGGGCCGTCAGCTACCACCCCAGCCACGCCACGCACCTTGGCCCCAAGCGTGAGCAGGCCACCCCAACAACCCGCCTCTACGCCTGAACGCTGCTCCACCACAATCACGTTGTCCCTGCCAGATTGCTCGATGGCGGTGCAACCCAAGTGTTTAGGTGGGCCCGGCGGCGGGGTGCCGGGGCCGACTTTCATGGTCACGGCGCGGCCCGCGATGCGACTGACACCACCGGGAGCGCTGCTGCGCTGGGGCAGGCCGGTCACCACGCCCGGCAGTTGTAATTTATCAAGGGCGTCAGAGACGGCACACACATCAAGGCGGCGAAGCCGTTGGACTTGGGGATCGGTCATTTCAGATAGTTCCTGATCAGATTTCAAAAAAGAGTTTTCCAAGCTGCAAAAGCCAGCCCTGTGCCGGTCAGTGCCGGGCTTCGGTAACCGGGCACGTACTCGACCCATTCCAGATCGAGGTCTTTGGCCATTTCGCCCACCACCAGCCAGTTGCGAATCTCAGAGCTGCCAGCTTGCAAGCGCAACGGATCAAAGGCTGCCAACGCAGCACTGTCTTTGTTGCGAATAGCGCTCAGCACTTGTTGGTCAAGTTCTTCATCCACTACAAAATGACTCAGCCCTCCGGAAGCAATCACGCCTACTCGCAAATCTTGTGGCCACCGGGCGATGAGTTCGCGCAAGGCACGACCCAAAGCCACGCATCGCCTGGGCGTGGGTTGGTTGGGGGGATCAAAGGTGTTCAGGATCACCGGAATCACGGGCAGCTCGTGACCCTTGAGCAATCGGCGGTGTATGAACTGGAAGGCATGCCCTTCCGATTGCCCCGGCTCCAAACCGTCCATGGCAGCGATGTCAAAGTCTCGATCGCACAGTTGGCGAATCAGCCATTCAGCCAAATCGCTTTGCACAGGGTATTCGCGGTCCACCTCGGGTTCATGCCGCCACATGCGGGCCGTCTTGGGCCAAGGGTCATTGGGCGCAGCAGGCTCACGCGCCGTGTTGCGAATGGTGGGACCATAAAAAATCGCCATCGCCGGATTGTTGCTGGTACGAAACAGCTCGGTCTGGTCATCGCCCACGATCAGCAGTACATCCAAACGGGCTGCCACGATCCGCTCGTGCAAGCTGTCCATGGCCAGCTGGCTCGCGTCAAAACGTTCACCCATTTTCTGTGGCGTGACCATGGCCTCGGTGCCCGGTGGCACAGCAGCCAGCAGTGCGTTGTAGTCTGTCTTGCGCCCCTGTTTGTCGTAGTAGTGGGCGTTTTTGGTGTCAATCACCCTGAAACCGTTTTGCCAGTCTTCACGCTGCGACACCAGCATGATGCTGTGCGACGAACCAAATGCAGCAACGAGTTTTGCCATTTTTATCTTTCGTACAGTCTAAATTTTGCCAATTTAAACAACAAATTGTTGCCGAAGTTGCGCAATCTGTGCCGAGCTGTAACCCAGTCCGGTCAAGATCGCATCGGTCTGGTCACCCTGATGCGGCGCGGCTTTCATAGGCCCCTCATCACGCGGATGGCGTGAGAACTGCATGGGCAGATTCACCACCCGTATGTCACCTAGTTCAGGGTGTTGCAAATGCCGCGCCATGCCCAGGTGTTGAACTTGCGGATCGTCGAACATCTTGTCGATGCTGTAGATCGGCCCACACGGCACCCCGGCCTTGAGCAAGATTTCGGTCCAAGCAGCAGTGGTGCGGGTTTTAAAAACAGCACCAACGGCTTGATTCACATCGGCACGATTTATGACCCGCTCAGGGTCCGAGCCAAAACCCGGTTGATCGATCAATTGCGGGACCTCAAGGGCCACGCACAATCGCTTCCACATGCTTTGGCCAATGGCCGCCAAATTCAGATAACTGTCACTGGTTTGAAACACCCCTGTGGGCACTGTCAACGGGTGCTCGTTGCCCGTTGAGTGGGGCACTTTACGGTCAATCAACCACTGCGCAGCTTGGAAATCGAGCATGGCGATTTGCGATTCGAGCAACGAGGTGTGAACCCACTGGCCCTCGCCCGTGACCTCGCGTTCCAACAGCGCAGCCATGATGGCCTGTGCACAAAAATGTCCGGAGCAAAGATCGGCAATCGGTATGCCCACACGCATCGGACCCTCACCAGGTTGACCGGTCACGCTCATCAAGCCGCCCATACCCTGAGCGATCGAGTCAAAACCCGGCCAATTGGCGTACGGCCCATCCTGACCAAAACCCGAAATGCTGGCATAGACCAAGCGCGGGTTAATGCGTTGCAGTTCTTCGGGACCCATGCCGAGTCGGTATTTCACGTCGGGACGGTAGTTTTCAATGAAGACATCCGCCTCTTTCACCAGCTGCTCAAGAATGGCTTTGCCCTCAGGCTCCTTCATGTTGAGCGTCAGGCTTTCCTTGTTACGATGCAGGTTTTCGTAATCAGCACGGTTGTGGTCTCGGCCACCGATCATGTCGTCACCCCCGGGCGCACCCGGCGGAATTTCGAGCTTGATCACTCGCGCACCCAGGTCGGCAAAGGTGCGGATGGCGGTGGGCCCGGCACGCACACGGGTGGCGTCCAAAATGGTAAAACGCGACAGTGGGCCTTGACGGTCATTGCTCATGGTGCGCCCCTCAGACTGGTGTGAACATGGGTACGGCGTGCCCACCCTCGGTGGGTGTAAACACGACCCTGACCTTTTGCCCAATTCGAACCTGCGCCGGATCGCAGTCCACCAGATTGCTCATTACGGTCACGCCTTCATCCAGCGTGACATAGGCCATGGTGTAGGCCGCTTCGTCCTTTCCCATGGTGCTGAAGGAATACACCACACCGGTGCCATGTGATTCTTGCCAAACAGTGTCGGCACTCAGGCAAAACGGACAAATGTCACGCGGGTAATGGTGTACCTGACCGCAGCTGTTGCACTTTTTGACCAAGTAACGACCCTCGTCGGCCGCTTGCCAAAAAGGCAGGGACTCTGGCAGCACGCGAGGGGCTGATATTTTTCTCATACTCAAAGCCTTTCCATGATCAAAGTACCTGCTGTGTGGCGTGAAGCAAGCGCACCGCCAATGCCACTGGCCAGGGCCCAGGTGCAGTTGGGAACCTGCACAGCAGGATGTGCCTCGCCGCGCAGCTGACGCACCGCTTCGATGACCTTGGTCACGCCGCCCCGGTTGGCGGGGTGGTTGTTGCACAAGCCACCGCCATCGGTGTTGAAGGGCAATTTGCCTACGCCCGAGATCAGGTTGCCGTCCATCACAAACTTGCCGCCTTCTCCCTTTTTGCAAAAGCCCAGGTCTTCAAGCTGCATCAGCACGGTGATGGTGAAGCTGTCATAAAGCGAGGCGTACTGGATGTCGGCTGGGGTAACGCCCGCTTCGGCAAACGCTCTGGGCCCTGAAAACGCAGCGGCTGAATACGTCAGGTCAATCTGGCCACCCATGCCGTGCTTGGGTGCTTCGCCAGTGCCGCGCACCATGACCAGTGGTCGCCCGTTTTTGCGCGAAAGTTCTCGCGCAATTTCGGGCCGAGCCACGATCAGGGCTCCCCCGCCATCGCTCATCACGCAACAGTCCAGCCGGTGCAGCGGGTCGCTGACCATGGGTGAGTTGACGACGTCTTGCACGGTGACCACATCGCGCAACATGGCCAATGGGTTGTGTTGGGCGTGGTGCGACGCGGCGACCTTGATCCAGGCCAACTGTTCGCTGGTGGTGCCAAATTCATACATGTGGCGTTTGGCCACCAACGCATACAAGTTTTGCGTGGCCGGGCCATAGGGCAACTCAAAGGCCAACTCGGGTGCGTCGGGGTCTGGCGGCTTCAGGGCCAGCGGTGCGCGGCCGCCTTTGCCGTCTTTGGCAGCCGCTTGTGCCGCAGCCATCTGGGCGCGTGGGCGACCGGCCAGGGTAATCAGCGCCACATTGCAGCGCCCGGCCGCAATGGCCGCTGCCGCATGGGCCACATGAAGAATGGGGGCCGAACCACCGCACTCGGTTGAATCGACATGGCGGAGTTTCAGACCCAGGTATTCGGCCATGGTGGTGGTCCCGAGACCGGGGGCATCGCCAGCGCAAAAGTAGCCGTCAATGTCGTTCTTGCTTAGGCCAGCGTCTTCCAGCGCACCTTTGGCCACATCGGCGTGCAGACGCACGACCGACAAATCATCGGCCTTGCGGGTAGGGTGTTCATATGCACCCACAATGCAGGCGGTTCCGTTCAAGCTCATGGGGAAACTTCTTTCTAGGTTTTCAGCATCTTGTTTCAGTTGAGATCAATCGCCACCGACTTGAGTTCGGTATAAGCCTCGACCCCCTCGCGCCCGTTTTCGCGGCCCCAGCCCGATTGCTTGTAACCGCCAAAGGGCATGGCAAAGTCCAGCGCAGCAGCGGCATTGACTCGGACATTACCTGCACGCAGTCGGCGCACCATTTGGTGCGCGGTGCGCAAGTCGCGTGTCCAGATGCTGGCGGACAGGCCGTACTCTGTGTCATTACCGCGCAGGGCAAGTTGCTCTAGGGAGTCGTTGTCAAACAACTGGGTTGACAACACCGGACCAAAAATTTCTTCGCGCACCACTTTCATATCGGGGCGGGTATTGACCAGTACCGTGGGCTGTATAAAAAAGCCTTCGCCTTCCAGTGCCTTGCCACCGGTCACCAATTCGGCCCCTTGGGCCAGGCCGCTGTCGATGTAGCCCATCACACGTTCGCGCTGTCGGGCAGAGATGACCGGGCCAATTTCGGCATCGGGCAACAAACCCGAGGCCACATGCAAGGCGCGCGCACGCTGCACAATGCCCTCTATCACCCGATCAGCCACACTGCTGTGCACAAACAATCGTGAACCTGCTGCACACACCTGCCCAGTGTTGCCAAAAATGCCGCGTGTAGCAGCGTCCATAGCGCGGTCCAGATCGGCGTCAGGGAAAATAAACACGGGCGATTTTCCACCCAACTCGAGCGCCACACGCTTCAGGTTACCCGCTGCTGAAGCGAGTATGGATTTACCCACCAGGGTGGAGCCGGTGAATGATATTTTGTCGACACCGGGGTGATCCACTAAAGCCTGACCGGCCTCGTGCCCCAAGCCAGTGACGATGTTGACCACACCCGGTGGAAAGCCGATGGCCTGAATCAACTCCCCCAGCCGCAAGGCTGTCAGCGGTGTCAGTTCGGCAGGCTTGAGCACCACAGTACAACCGGCCGCCAAGGCAGGCGAGATTTTGCTTACCGCCATCGCCAGCGGCACATTCCAAGGCACGATCAGGCCCACCACACCCACTGGCTCGCGCAAGGTGAAGGCATGCCAGTCACCAGGCAGCGACACAGGGCGTGTTTCACCGCTGAGTTTGGTGGCCCAGCCCGCGTTGTAACGCAAGCATTCGGCTGCCATACCAATGTCAAAGATCCGTGCCATTTTGAGCGGCTTGCCAGTATTCAAAGTTTCGAGCAAAGCCAGTTCGTCGCCGTTTTTCTCCAGTGCGTCGGCTAACTTGAGCAACAAGCGGGTACGCTCGGCCGGGCGCATACGCTGCCAAGGGCCAGATTCAAAGGCTCGCCGTGCAGCCATGACGGCCAAATCAACTTCATGGGCACCGCCCAGACTCTCTTGCACCAATACTTGGCCATTGGAAGGATTGATCACGTCCATCGACGCCCCACTTTGGCTGCTCACCCATTGCCCATCAATCAGCATTTTCAGTGGCTGGCTCAGTAACTCTGGCAGCGTCATGTCAGTGGTTGTCATTGGGGTTTCTTTTTAAATATCAAAGGCCTGAGGCGACACGGCCCAGAATCAGGTCGGCGGCTTTTTCAGCAATCATCACCGTGGCGGCGTTGGTGTTGGCCCCGGGAATAGTAGGCATGATCGAGGCATCTGCCACGCGCAAACCGCGCACGCCATACACCCGCAATTGCGGGTCAACTACCGCGTCAGGACCCGCTCCCATGGCACAGGTGCCAACTGGGTGGTGGGTGATGCCGCCCAACGCGCGAATCGACTCGTCAATCTGTTCGTCACTCTGCACTTGTGGGCCGGGGATGGTCTCGGCATCAATCAAATCAGACTGCGGAGACTGCTTGTATATATTTCGGGCAGCGCGCAAGCCTTGACGCATGGTTTCAAAATCTTGCGGATCAGAAAACAGGTTCAGAGCAATGCGTGGCTTGTCTTTGGGATCGGCCGATCGCAGAGTGACCCGACCCCGGCTCTTTTGGTGCAAAAGGCACACCGTGATGTAGAAGCTGTGTTCTTTGGGCTGAACAATGCCGGGAAACCACAGACCGGCGTCAAAACGCACCGGGTTACACAACAACTGGATGTCTGGCCTGTCGAGTTCAGGGCGGGTTTTGAGCAGTACGGTACCGCTGCATATTTGGGTCGCAAACGGACCTTTGCCCAGCAAAGCCCACTGGAAAAAAGCCAAAGTGGCCTTGTCAAAGCGCAACTGATTGATGAAGGTGACTGGTTTTTTGGCGCGGTACATCAGCATCATGCGAGGATGCTCCGACAGGTTGTTACCCACGCCGGGTAAATCGGCTACCACGGGCAACCCCATCTCCTTCAGGTGGGCCCCCGGGCCAATGCCTGAGAGCATCAGCAATTGCGGGGAGTTGTAGGTCCCCCCGCTGAGGACCACCTCCAGCCGGGCACGCGCCTGTTGCAGTTGGCCCTGGCGGGTGAACTCAACCCCCACCGCTTGGCCGTTTTCAACCAGCACACGGGTCGCTACGGCATGGGTCAAGATGTGTAAATTGGCGCGGTTTCTTACAGGGTGTAAATAAGCCCGAGCCGAACTGCTTCGGCGGCCACGGGCATCAATAGCGACATCTCCTGCAGCAATGCCTTCGTTGTGTTCCCCATCGTAATCGTCGTTGACCGCATGCCCCGCCCTAACGGCCGCCTCACGCAGCGGCTCTGGCAGCAAATGACGGTTACGGATGGGGTTAATTTGCAAGGGGCCATGGTCAGAATGAAATCGCCCCGCCCCGCGCCAATTGCTTTCGGAACGCAAAAAATAGGGCAACACATCGTCATAACCCCACCCGGTGCAGCCCAGATCGCGCCATTCGTCAAAGTCAAGTCGATGACCACGAATGTGGAACATGCCATTGATGGAGGAAGAACCACCCAGCAAACGCCCCCGGGGAATCGGCAAGCGCCGAGCGTTCAGGAATGTTTCGGGCTCACTTTCATAAGTCCAGGTCAGGGACGGACGCTGCAAGGCCTTGAGAAAACCCACCGGCATACGCACCAGTGGGTGGGCATCTTCACCACCCGCTTCGAGCAGCAGCACCGACTTACTGCCGTCGGCGCTGAGTCGGTTGGCCAGCACGCAACCCGCCGAGCCTGCGCCCACCACGATGTAATCAAAGTCTTGCATGTCGCTAGATTGACTTGTCTGCGTTCAGGGTGCAGGGGTGAAGCCAGAGGCTTTGATGATGGGACCCCAGTGAGCCAGCTCGGCTTGCAATTGCTTGTCCACCTCGGTGCCCGAACGGTAGTCAGACACTTGCAAGAACTTGCTCAGCAAAATCTCTTTGACGTCGGGCATGGCCAGTACATTTTTGATGGCAGTTTGCATGCGCTCCAATTCGGCCGATGGCAATTTTGCGGGGCCCCAAACGCCCATCCAACCATCGTCACCACCGGTATTAAAGCCTTGCTCTGCCATAGTAGGCACATCGGGCAGTAAAGACGACCGCTGGGGCGCATAAACACCTACGTAATTGAGTTTGCCGCTTTTGACATGCTGCAGTGCATCCCCCGCCAGCAAGTTACCCGTCAAGATCTGTCCCCCCAGCAGGTCAACCACCAAAGGGCCATTTCCACGGTAAGGAACCACTTGCATGGGCGTACCGGCCAACTTGCCAAACTGCAAGCCATTGAAGTGTGTGTCCCCGCCTTGTCCGGCCGTTCCAAAAGTATTTTTGCCAGGGTTGGCCTTAAGCCAGTTCACGTACTCCTTGGCGTTTTTTACCCCGATGCTGCTACTGACCACCATAGCCATAGGGTAAGAAGTTAAACGTGCTATTGAAGTGAAGTCCGTATTCATGTCGTAGCCCAGCGTCGAGACGGGATAGGTCAGATGCTGAAAAACGAAGGTCGCATTGGGAGCCACCATGTAAGTTTGTGAATTGGGTGGCGACGCCTTGACCGCTTGCGCAGCGATTCGGCCGCCAACACCGGGACGGTTTTCCACAATCACGTTTTGCTTGAGTTGGTCACGCAATTTTTCTGCCATCAAGCGGGCCAAGCTGTCAGACGCCCCCCCGGGTGGGAAACCCACCAACAGTTTGACGGGAGGCTTGTCTTGTGCCATTGCACCCAGCCCGATACTCAGCAGCATCGCGGTTAATACCTTGGTGAAAGTCTTGCGGTTCATCATGCTTGTCTCCTTTGGGTTAAAAAAATTGCTCACACTAAAAAACTCATCAGGCTGCGCGCAGCCGATTCAAATGCCAGTGGGCATCGCCCAAAGTCTGGCCAATGACCATCAATCGTTTGGCGTAATGTCCTACTCGGCATTCATCGGTCATGCCCATGGCGCCGTGCATTTGTATCGCCGCCAGACCGATTTCACGGCCCTTTTGGCTGGCCAGTACTTTGGCTGCCGATACCAAACGGCGACGCTGCACAGGCTCATCGGCTTGAACGGCCATGGCGGCGGCGCAGGCCATTGACTTGAGCTGTTCAAGCGCAATTGCCATGTCGGCTACACGATGTTGCAACACCTGAAATTTCGCCAATGGCGCACCAAATTGTTTGCGGGTGCGCAAGTGTTCAACGGTTTGCGCAAGCAGTGCATCGACCGCGCCCACAGTCTCGGCACAGAGCGCTGCCGTGGTCGCATCGAGGGCAGCCTCCACCGCCTCTGCGGCTTCACCTACCGGCCCCAACAGTTGCCCGGCCTCCAGCTGCACTTGATTGAAAGTCACATGCGCAGCACGCCGGTTGTCCAACGTGTCGAAGCCCTCAACTGTCACACCTGGGGCTGTGGCATCTAAGGCAAAAACCGACAGGCCAGCACGGTCTGCAGGTTGACCCGCAGTGCGCGCTACCACCAGCAAAAGGTCAGCACTGTCACCATGCCACACCAAAGTCTTGTGACCCTGAAGCACCCACCCTGCCCCATTGGGTGTGGCCAGGGTAGAGATGTGGTGCCAGTCATAACGGGCACCGGATTCATACACAGCCAGCGCCGCTTGTTGCGCACCACTTGCTATATCAGGTAACCAACGTTGCTTTTGATCAGCGTTACCCAGCCTTGTGAGCACTTGACCCGCCATCACGGTGCTGGCTAAAAAAGCCCCATCGCCCAAGGCTCTACCAAGCTCTTGCGCCACCAGCATGACTTCGACTGCACCTTGTTCGCTGCCACCTACATCCCCATGGAAAGGTAAACCAAACAAGCCCAATTCGGCCATGCCAACTCGGTTTTTTTTCGCCTGTGCAGGGGTCACCGCATGGCCGCGTTGTTCGGCCGGGTATTCGCCAGCGCAATATCGCTGAACCGCTTCACGCAAAGCCAAATGATCGTCGTTGAATGAAAAATCCATGTGCGTCTTTCAATAAGCGTCGAGCGTGGCTTTGGCAATCAGATTGCGCTGCACTTCGTTGGTGCCGCCATAAATCGTGAGCTTGCGGGAATCTAGGCAGTTGGCCGCCAGCGTGACGAGGCTTTCACTTTGTGCAGCGGTATCCAGGTATTCAAGAAACTGCGACTCAGCCGAAAACGGCACCGCATCAGGACCGGCAATGTCCACCAGGGTTTCAAAAATTGCTTGACGCAACTCAGTGCCGCGCACCTTGAGCATGGAAGCTTCGACACCAGGCGTTTTGCTTTGCTGGTGGGCGCTGAGCAGGCGCAGGGCCGTAAACTCCAACGCCATCAGCTCCACCTCAAACTGCATCAACTTGTTTTGCATCAGGGTGTCTTGGCTCAAGCCTTGCTGATCGGCCAGCGCACGGGCGCGCGCCAATTGCTGCTTGCACGAGCCAATGCCCGCTATACCGGTGCGCTCGTGGCCCAGCAGATATTTGCCATAGGACCAGCCTTTGTGCAACTCACCGACCAAGTTTTCCACCGGCACGCGCACGTTGTCCAAATAGCACTCGTTGAGGTCGTTGCCACCTTCGAGCATGCGGATCGGCCGCACCGTCAGGCCCGGCGCTTTCATGTCGATGAGCAAAAAGGAAATGCCTTCCTGCGGCTTGGCTGCGTTCGGATCGGTCTTGACCAGCGCAAACATCATCGAGCACCAGTGGGCATACGAGGTCCAGACCTTGTGGCCATTGACCACAAAGTGACGGCCATCGGGCTCCAGCATCGCGGTGGTACGCACCGCCGCCAGATCAGAGCCTGCACCCGGCTCTGAAAAGCCTTGTGCCCACCATGTGTTGCTGCTCAAAATGTCTGGCAAATACTTTTGCTTTTGCGCCTCGGTACCAAACGCCAGCAATACAGGGGCCAGCATTTGGATGCCGCTGGCAATGATGCGCGGTGCGCCACCCAACAAAGTCTCTTCGTCAAAAATGTATCTTTGGACATGGTCCCAACCGGGACCGCCATGCGCCACCGGCCAGCTGGGTGTGAGCCAGCCGCGTGCCTGCAAAATTCGAAACCAGGTCACGTAATCGGCATGCTCTAGCCGCAGTCCCAGTTCTACCTTGCGGCGAATGTCTGTTGGCAAATGAGCCTTAACAAAGGCACGCACTTCCAATCGAAATGCTTCTTGTTCGGGGGTAAATTGCAGTTGCATGTCAAGTCTCACTGCAGTGGTTTGCCAACCTGCGCCACCACCAGCGCATCCAGCGCCAACACCGGTACAGCTGAACCTAAGGGGTAAGCCATCAGCGGGTTGATGTCGATTTCTGTGATGGTCGGGTTGGCGCGCATTTGCGCACCCACTTGGGCTACCACCCGGGCAATAGCAGGCACATCGACTGCGGCCGCACCGCGAATGCCTTGCAGCACCACCGCAGCTTTGAGGCGGCTCAACTCGATCACGATGTCTTCTTCGGCCAGGTCGGCCGGGATTAAACGCACATCTTTCAGCGCTTCGATCCAGATGCCGCCCAAGCCGACCAGCACCACGGGGCCCCAATCAGCGTCGCGTTTGGCACCCACCACCAGTTCCAAACCACGCGAACCCATGGCTTCAACCAGTGCACCATCGAGCACCAACTGCGGGCGGTGTTGCTGGACGCTGGCAAACAATCTGTCCCACCCGGCACGCAAAGCGGCTTCATCGGCCAGGCCCACCAAAACCCCGCCCACATCGCTCTTGTGTGGCAGTTCACTGGCTTGCGCCTTGAGCACCACTGGAAAACCAATGCGTCGGGCCACCGCTACGGCTTCGTCAGCGCTCGTGGCCAGGGCCCCTTGCGGCACCGCCAACCCAGCTTGCGCAAGCCAGGCTTTGCCTTGGTATTCGGGAAAAATGCCATTGGGCGGCACGACACCTGGCAAATCGATAGCCTTGGGCTCTGCAGTCTGCGCGCGCAGCGCACGTTGCAAGGCTTCACCGTATTGCGCTACGCGACGCATCGCACGCAAGGCACGATCTGCCGAGCGAAACAAAGGCACGCCGCTGGCTTGTATGGCCTCCATAAAGAAGGGCTCCACTGGACTGCTGTCGCCGGTCAGCACCAAAACGGCTGGCTTAGTGGCTTGGGCGATCGCGGGCACGATGTGATCGGCCTTGTCGCGCTGCGCCATGACGGGCCCCACCGGAATCGCCAGCACAATGTTGCCAACATGCTGATCGCCCAGCATGGTCAACAGCAATTCGCCAATCAAGCCGGGCTGGCGAATGCCAATGGTGGTGTAGTCCAACGGATTTTCAGCCACAGCATAGGCAGGCAGTTTGTCCTTGAGCTGACCCAGCGTGTGGGCACTCAGCTCGGGCAAATCCAGGCCCAAATCGTCAGCAAAGTCGAGCGCAATGTTTTTCATCGCGCCAGAACCCGTCATGAAGGCCGTGCCGCCTGCGGGCGGTTGCGGGTAACGCAACAGCACCGCGGTGGTGTCGAGCAATTCATCCAGTGAATCGACCACCACCACGGCCTCGCGCTGCAAGAGTGCTGTCGCTGTGGCATGGTCGCCCGCCAACGCACCCGTGTGTGATTGCGCTGCCTCGCGCGCCCGCGCACTGCGCCCAGGCATCAGCAAAACCAAAGGTTTCCCCGCCAAACGGGCTTGCGCCGCCAGTTGCAAAAACACTTGTGGACGTCGAATCTGCTCAACATACAAGGTGATCACGCGTGTTTGCTTGTCGCCAATCAGTGCCGCCAAGATGTCTTCAACACACACCGACACTTCATTGCCCGTCGAGAACACAGTGGTCACCGGAACACCCCGGCCCAGGTACGCATCGCGCAGATTGGCTGCCATGAATCCACTCTGGGCCACCACGCCTACACCGGGTCGCGTTTCGGGCGCTCGGGCCGTTAAAGGCTCAAAAGTCACCGGAATGCCAGCCGCCAGATTGGTGAAGCCCATGCAATTGGGGCCCACCAGCAAAATGCCCGCTTCATGCGCCACACGCGCCAATTCGACTTGCTTTTGCTGCCCTTCTTCACCTGCTTCGGCATAACCCGATGCAAACAACACCGCCGCCTTACAGCGCCTTGCTGCCAATGCCTTCACCGCTTCAAGCACGCCTGACTCCGGAATGGCCAACACCGCCAGATCAATGCCCTCAGGCAGCGCATCCACTGTCTTGACGCAAGGCCGGCCATTGATCTCTTCGCTGCTGCGACTGACGAGATGCAAAACGCCGCTGTAACCAAAGCGTTCCAGATTTCCCTGAACAAAACCGCCAAACGATCGAGGGTCGGCAGAGGCACCCACGATCACGATGGATCTCGGGTGAATGATGTGTTGCACATCTTGAAGGCCGTGAGCCGCGGAATCAGAAAAAACAGACTTAGGCGTCATGAGAGAGAAACCTTGTGACAAATCGGGCGGTGCCGATGCACCAGATTACTTGGTTGGATTTAATTTGAGCCTATTCTGGCATGCAAAAAACATGTTTTCAATACACCAGAAAAGTATTTTACGGATTTTAAGGGTTTGTACTTATCGGGTGTAAAGCCGAACAGATCCAGTTAAAACAAGCACCCAACAATCTGCTCAAACCTTAAAAAACAATGAAATATCCAATGAAATCAACGATTTAAGAAAAAATCAAGGTCAAGTCATCGGCTAAAAAGGACCACTAAATAGCACACACGAAAATTATTTATTGCATACCACAGATGATTTATTGCATAATTTGATACATGAACACCAATGACACCCCTAATTTCAGTGAAGACTCGTCCATCGAGAGCGCTTTGAGCACCGATGACAACCGCCCCCGTGGCGGCCGAGCCAACGAGATCCGCAACGTCTTGGAGGAAGAAATCGAAAGCGGCAATCTGCCGCCGGGTGCGCCACTGGACGAACGGGCGCTGGCTGCAAGATTCAATGTGTCGCGCACCCCCGTGCGTGAGGCACTGCAACAACTGGCCGCGCGCGAGTTGGTGCGCATCGCACCACGTCAGGGCGCATGGGTGGCCCGCTTAACCATTAGCCAAGTCCGCGCCATCATGGAGTCCGTTGGCGAGCTTGAAGCCCTGTGCGCCAAATTAGCCGCCCGCCGGGTGGACGACGAGCTGCGCAAGAGACTGGACAATGCCATTGAGCGCTGCCAAGACGCCGCCGTGCAAGGCGGATCGGCCGAATACTCTATGGCCAACACGTACTTTCATGAGGCCATTTATGCCGGCAGTCGCAACCCCTATTTGGCCGATTTGATCCGGAATGCACGCCGCCAGATCCAGCGTTACCGTATTCGCGACTTCCAAACCAAAACGCAAGTGAGTAAGTCGCTCAAAGAACACTTGCAAATCGCCCGCGCCATCCAAGATGGCGACGAGCTGCTGGCCGCACAGGCGATGCTGTTGCATGTGCCCTCGGGATCCTCGGGGTTTTCTGAGTTTTTGGCCCGCATGCCC
>Ga0255128_1000178_pt1 | contig 26706 bp, 30 predicted proteins | sample Law_Miss_RepC_8d_FD_188562 | JGI IMG/M metagenome (GOLD analysis project Ga0255128, IMG submission 188562) | Freshwater microbial communities from St. Lawrence River, New York, United States - Law_Miss_RepC_8d | ecosystem: Environmental > Aquatic > Freshwater > River | place: USA: New York... | reverse complement strand
AATTGCAGCAAAGTGTGTGTCGTTCAAGGGTTGAGAAGGCCAGGAAAATCCCTGCGCTCGCCGGGTCTGGCAGCCGGGGGAACACAGAGGATGCCCTGCCTCAGGCACAGACATGGTGCTCAATTGCAACAGCTATGCCACTGGCCACGCCAACCGTCAGCATCAAACCACTCTTGTAAGTATCGGTGTGGCGACCGTTATCTTGAATGCCACCCCCGAAAGGGGCATGAGGTCGTTCAACGCGATTCAGAGCTGGAGGACCGAGGCCAGCGGCAGATGGATAGGCTTTTCGTAGTCGGCGATCAGCCAAGCGCGGTCAGGGTTTTGACCCAGCTTCGCCAAATACGCCAGAAGGTTGCGGATCGAGGCTTGGTCCAATGAGACAAAAGGCTGGTCCAGCAAAGTGACTCTGGCCCCACTGGCAAGCGTCGAGACCAAGCCAACCTTTCGGCGACTCCCGGTCGACAGCATGTTCAGTCTTTTGTTCAGGTGTGGTGCCAAGTGCAAGGTCTCGATCAGCTCGTTTTGCGTCTCGTCACACCAGCCAGGACAAGACGCACGAAAGTGCGCCCAGCATTGTGCGGGTGTGTCTTGGTCGTGCAGCGGTAAGCGCAGGTCGGTCCAAAAAATGACCGAAGGCCGGGGTAGCGCCAAAGGCAATGCCTGGCCTGTCAGATGCATCTGCCCTGCACTTTGATTCAGATCACCGCTGAGCAAACGCATCAAGCTGGTCTTGCCCACACCCTCGTCCCCCAGCAAGGCGGACACACCTGCAGGCAATTGCAGGGCGAGATCGTGAAAAAGCGGCTGCTCGACCGGGCCTCCGCTCAAGCCGGTGACGCTCAGCACGGTTTGGGTGCTCTTGTGCAAAGGATCAAAAGTTTGTCTCAGCATGCCTGAATGCTAGCAGCAGGTCCTGCCAGGACTTTTTACCTGAGAGGGGGAAGCATTTGGCAAACACTTTTACACCTTGAAACAAATTATTTTTAGTGTTTTAAATTGGAAAATATAATTCTTAATCGTTCAATTGTGTAATAACGGAAAAACGATCATGTGCAAAAGCAATTTGTTGGAAGTCAGCGAAAAAACAAAAACAGTCCAGCCTCATTTGTGCCGCAAGATGGGTGTGCTCTGGCTCATGGTGGGTTTGTTTGCGGGATCTGCGGCTTGGGCCTTGGATGCGCCCAAAGGGCCTGTGGTTTTGCATGTGTCGGGTTTGATTGAAGCACCCAACCATGGTCAAGTGGCGGCCTTGGACATGAGAGCTTTGCAGGCTTTGCCACAAAAAAGTTTCACCACGCAGACCCCCTGGGATCAAAAGCCAGTCTCCTACAGCGGTCCCTTGTTGAGGGATGTCTTGCAACTGGTCAAGGCCAAAGGTCAGCACATTCGAGCGGTGGCGCTCAACGATTACCGCGTCAAGCTGCCGGTGTCTGATGCACGAGATCACGATGTGGTGGTGGCCGTGAAAATGAATGGTCAGGCGATCCCGGTGCGCACCAAGGGGCCCTTGTTCATTGTTTACCCCTTTGATGCCAAAAAAGAACTCCAGCACAAGACCTACTATGAGCGCTCCATCTGGCAGCTCAAGGCGATTGAGGTGGAGTGATGCAAGCGAACGATGCCACGCCTGATTCAAAAGGGTCACAAAACCTGACGCCGTCCCGGTTCTTCTGGGGCTTGGCGTTCGTGGCGGTTCTTGTGATCTCGGCCTTGGTGGTGGCCACCACCGTGCAATGGCGTCAGGCCCAGGCGCTCGAGGCCGCTGCACGGCTGCAGGAAGACTCGCTCACCGCCATGACCACGAATTTGGAGCGTGAATTGTGGCGCTTCGATGCGGCGATGACCCGTGTAGACCTGGTCCAACCAGACCTGTCTCAGTCGGACTTGGCCAGTGCGCGGTCTATGCGCTTTGACATTTTGGTCAGCCGTGTCGATTTATTGATCAACAGTCCCAGCGTTGCTCGGTTGCGCCACCGCGAGGAATACACCGCATTGGCCCCTCGCTTGTTGAATTGGGTGACACATGCCGCCCCTTTGGTCGACGGTCAAGACTGGACATCGGCGGCTTGGCCCAGACTCATGAAAGAGTTGCGACAGCTGGGTCCCGAGGTTCAAGCGCTGAACTCGGCCTCGGACATATTGATGGGTGAGTGGATTCAAAATCAAGTGGCTACCGTGCGTGAGCAAAGCCGGTGGATCGCATGGCTCACGCTGGCGCAAATCCTGGGTTTGGTGTTGGGCGCGGTTGGCTTGTATGTCCATGAGCGCCAACAAAAACAGTCCCAAAGCGCCCAGCAACGTTTGCATGCGCAGTTGATGCAAGCCAAAGAACAAGCAGAAAGTGCCAACCACGGCAAAAGCCGTTTCTTGGCGAACATGAGCCACGAGTTGCGCACACCATTTAATGGCATTTTGGGCATGCTTGGCTTGTTGGAAAAAACCCAGAAAGGCTCCGAACAAGCCGATCTGATTCAGACCGCCAAGGTCAGCGCCTCACATTTGCTGGCCGTCCTCAACGATGTTCTCGAGGTTTCGGCCCTGGAAGTCGGCAAAATTCAGTTGCAGCCAGAGCCTACAGACATGGGCGACTTTTTGCAGGAGGTGCACCGGTTCATGCGGGAACAAGCGCAGACCAAAGGTTTGCGATTGCATCTAACGGGGGACCTGCACAAGCCCTGTGTCGTGATGGTCGACCCATTGCGTTTGCGGCAAATTTTGTTCAATGTGGTGGGCAATGCCATCAAGTACACCGATCAAGGCCAGGTTGACATCCGTGTTCGGCGCGAATCGCTTGTGGCTGGCTTGAAGTGGCAGATCGACATCGCCGACACCGGCATTGGCATGAGTGAGGCCACGCAGCAAGGCTTGTTTGAGCCCTTTCACTGGGGCGATGCTTCGCTGACAAGAAAGAAAACGGGATCGGGGCTGGGCTTGGAGATAGCCAGATCCTTGGCCCGTCTGATGGGTGGCGAGTTGAGTGCCAGCAGCCAATTGGGTCAAGGTTCGGTGTTCACATTGAGCCTCAATACGCCATGGTCTGTTTTGTCGGCTGGTATGGCGCCAGCTGCCGGTGCAGGGGCCAGTCCGGCCCCTGATTTAATTGTTTCTTCTACAGACATCGAGCCCTTGCATGTTCTGGTGGCGGAAGACCACCCGGTCAACCGCAAGGTCGTGGGCCTGTTGCTGCAAAGCATGGGCCATCAGGTCAGTTTTGCCGAAGACGGACAACAAGCGCTGACACAAGCGGGTCAGTCTGATTTTGATCTGGTGTTGATGGACATTCACATGCCGGTGATGGACGGATTGAGCAGCGCCCGCCATATTCGTGCCTTGCCGGGTGCAAGGGGTCAAGTGCCTATCGTGGCGCTCACGGCCGATGTGATGAACGATGCAGCCGAGCAGGCGATGGCTGCAGGCATGAACGCGTTTTTGTCAAAACCTTTGCAAAAAACACAGTTGCAAGCTGTCTTGCCTCACAAACGACGGCAAGCTTGATGCGTTGAATCCGTCGCATGTGCGGTGCCCTTGATAGGGCTGACTACAATGAATTGATCTTTTGGCCATTCATTTGGATTCCGCCACGTCCATGACGTCCCCGCTTCCCCCATCGCCTGCAACCTTCAAAATTCCGGAGTCGGTGCTGGTGGTCATTTACACGCCTGAGCAGGACGTCTTGCTGATCCGGCGTGCCGACTGGGGGACTTGGCAATCGGTCACGGGGAGCAAGGACCACATCGAAGAAGGCTGGCTGGAGACTGCCATTCGCGAAGTGCAGGAAGAAACCGGCATCGATGCCCGGGACCCGAGTTGCCGCTTGCAAGACTGGCAACTGGAAAACGTGTACGACATTTACCCCGCCTGGCGCTGGCGCTATGCGCCCGGTGTGAGCCGCAACACCGAGCGGGTGTTTGGTCTGTGTGTGCCCCAACGCATGCCCGTGGTGCTCAGCCCACGCGAGCACACCGAAGCGCAATGGCTACCCTGGCATGCTGCGGCCGACCAGTGCTTTTCTCCTTCGAACGCTGAAGCCATTTTGATGCTGCCGCGATTTGTACCGACCAAGCCGCCATGAAGCCCGAACGCCACGAACACCCAGTCATTCGGGTGGCCACGTACAACATCCACAAAGGCGTGCAAGGCTTGGGACCGGCGCGGCGCCTGGAGATCCACAACCTGGGTCATGCGGTGGAGCAGCTTGACGCCGATATCGTCTGCCTGCAAGAAGTGCGCAGGGAGCACCGCCGCGAGGCGGCTTATTTCAGACACTGGCCGAGCCAGCCGCAAGCCGAGTATTTGGCGCCTGAGGGCTATGAGGCCATTTACCGCACCAACGCCATCACGCGCCACGGTGAGCACGGCAACGCCATGCTCTCGCGCTGGCCGGTGCTCTCGCACCAGCACCGCGACATCTCGGACCACCGCTTTGAGCAACGCGGTTTTTTGCATACCCGGGTCGAGGTCGTAGACCGTGTCGTGCATGTGCTGGTGGTGCACCTGGGTCTGGTGCCCGCCAGCCGCGTGCGCCAAGTGGCCTTGCTGTTGGCCCACATTGCGCAAGACATCCCCGACCACGAGCCGGTGTTGGTGGCAGGTGACTTCAATGACTGGGGCACGGGCCTGGGCAGGCGCATGGCGCAGGCCGGTTTCAGGGAGTGGCGTGAGCAGCCCACGCCCACCTACCCTTCACGCTTGCCCTTGAACCAGCTCGACCATGTGTATGCCCGTGGCCTCACGCCTGTGCATGCCATGGTGCCCTCGGGGCGCATCTGGCAGCGCATGTCTGACCATCTGCCGTTGGTGGCCGAATTTGCCTGGAACGACTGACCATGCGTCACAACCCGGCGCTGCATGACGGTCATCAGATCAAGCTCATCGAAGGGGGGCAGCATTATTTCGAAATGCTGGTGGCGGCACTGGACCAAGCCCGCTCGCATGTGTTGCTCGAGACCTATATTTTTGATGTTCATGGTGCCGCTGTCATGGTGGCAGAAGCGTTGGAGCGGGCGGCTTTGCGTGGCGTTCGTGTGTGGCTGGTGGTCGATGGTGTGGGTACCCCCCGTTTGCCTGAGCTCTGGCGCACACGCTTTGCGCAGGCAGGGGTTGACTGGCGGATTTATGCGCCTTTGGGTACCTTGGGACTCCTTATCCCCAGCCGTTGGCGGCGCTTGCACCGCAAACTCTGTGTGGTGGACGGGCATACCGCCTTTTGTGGTGGCATCAACATCCTGGATGACTGGTACGACCCCCACCATGGCAGCCTGACCCAGCCCCGACTGGACTTTGCCGTTGTGGCGCAAGGGGAGTTGGTGGGCCATATTCAGGACAGCATGGCTCAATTGTGGTGGCGCTTGCAGGGCGCTCAGCACGCGCGTGAGCGCAAACTTGCGCAGTCGCTGCGGTCTTTCAGATCCGCTGGACTGCCCCTGCCTTGGAAGCAGTCGCTGCCATTGCCCGATGGCTCTCCCCCGCCGAGTCGGGCCGCTTTGCTGCTGCGCGACAACGTGTTGCATCGCAGCCAAATCGAACGGGCTTACCTCAAGGCCATTGGACTGGCACGGCACGAGGTTTTGATTGCCAACGCCTACTTTTTGCCTGGGCGCAGGTTGCGTCAAGCCTTGGTGCATGCTGCACGGCGGGGCGTGCGCGTGCGCTTGCTGCTGCAAGGGCGATATGAATACTTCATGCAATACCACGCGGCTCGCCCTGTCTATGGCACTTTGCTGGCCTCAGGTGTGGAAATCTACGAATACAACGCGAGCTTTTTGCATGCCAAAGTGGCCTTGGTGGACCCTGACCATGACCGGCCCTGGGCCACGGTGGGTTCGTCCAACCTGGACCCGCTGAGCTTGTTGCTGGCCCGAGAGGCGAATGTGGTGGTGGCCGACCGCTTGTTTGCACAGCAACTGCATCGGCGTTTGAGCCAGGTGATTGACGCGCAAAGTACCCGTATTTCAGCCACTCTCAGCCAAAGGCATTGGCACCAGCGCTTGCGCGACCGGTTGGCATTTGGCCTGATGCGCTTGGCGCTTTTCCTGACGGGCCACCGTTACTGACGAGCTGCAGGGGGCTCAAAAGGTGTCCAAAGGGTCAAGCCCCTGATCGGTGTGCGCCGATCAATCGCTGTTACGATCATTCCCATGTTAATGAAAACCCCAGACGCCATGAAAGCTTCTGCTAACCCACCCGAAGACGAAGGCGTGCCCGTTTCCGTCAAGATCCGCGAGCGCGTCCAGGCTGCCCGCAAACGCTTCCACGCCAACGACAACATCGCCGAATTCATTGAACCTGGTGAGTTGGATAAGTTGCTCGACGAAGTCACCGGCAAGATGGCTGGCGTGCTCGACAGCCTGGTCATCGACACCGTCAACGACCACAACACAGGCGATACTGCCCGGCGCGTGGCCAAGATGTACCTCAAGGAGGTGTTCAAGGGCCGCTATGTCGAGGGCCCTGAGATCACCGAGTTCCCCAACGCAGAGCACCTCAACGAGCTGATGATCGTTGGCCCCATCACCGTGCGCAGCGCCTGCAGCCACCACTTTTGCCCTGTGATTGGCAAGATCTGGATCGGCGTTTTGCCCAACGAACACACCAACGTGATTGGCCTGTCCAAGTACGCCCGTCTGGCCGAATGGATCATGGGTCGCCCCCAAATCCAGGAAGAGGCCGTGGTGCAACTGGCCGACCTGATCCAGCGCAAAACACAGCCCGATGGCCTGGCCGTTGTGATGGAAGCGAGCCACTACTGCATGGGCTGGCGCGGGGTCAAAGACATGGACAGCAAGATGATCAACTCGGTCATGCGTGGTGCCTTCCTCAAAGATCCGAACCTGCGTCGTGAATTTTTGTCCTTGATTCCTGGAAAGAACTGACCATGTTGGTACGCCTGCTTTACGCCAGCCGAGTGGTGGACGCCCGCCCTGAAAGCATTGAATCCATTCTGGCTCAGTCTCGCCAGTTCAACCCGACCAGCGGCATTACCGGAATTCTTTGCTACGGCGGCGGCATCTTTTTGCAAGCCATCGAAGGCGGTCGCAACGCCGTGAGCGACCTCTACGGGCACATCCAGAAAGACGCCCGCCACAAGGATGTGGTGTTGTTGCACTACGAAGAAATTTCCGAGCGGCGATTTGGCGGTTGGACCATGGGCCAGGTTGATGCTTCGCGCGTCAACACCAACATCTTGCTCAAGTACTCCGAGCGTGCTGAGTTGGACCCTTACAACGTCTCGGGCAAGGTCTCGCTGGCCTTGCTCGAAGAGCTGATGGCCACCGCGTCCATCATCGGCCGGGCTTAAAACGCCCACTCACCACCAAGCCCCGCAAGGGGCTTTTTCACGCCCATGCCCCTGAGTGCGCTTGCCCTTGTTGTTCTGGCCGGACTGATCCATGCCAGCTGGAACATTGCGGCCAAAAAGGCCGGGGGCGATGTGCGCTTTGTGGCCTTCACTTCGGTGGTCTTGATGCTGTTTTGGGCCCCCGTGGGCCTGTGGGTGGGCTGGCAGCAAGTGCCCGCCTGGGGTCTGCTGGAATGGAGCCTGGTGCTGGCCAGTGCCTTGCTGCACATCGTTTATTTCATCGTGTTGCTGCGCGGCTACCGCAAGGCTGACCTCACGGTGGTCTACCCGCTGGCCAGGGGCTCGGGGCCACTGCTGTCGTCGATGGTGGCGATTTTTTTCCTGGGCGAGCAAATTTCGTCGCTCGGCCTCTTTGGCATCTTGGGGGTGGTGGGTGGCGTGTTTTTGATTGCGGGCGGCCCGGGCCTTTGGCAGGCCGCGCACGACCCGGAGAAGAAAGCGCGAGTGCGTACAGGTATTTTTTATGGCGGCGTCACAGGCCTGTTCATCGCCAGCTACACCGTGGTCGATGGCTATGCCGTCAAGGTGGCGCTGATGTCGCCCATTCTGGTGGATTATTTCGGCAATCTGGTGCGCTTGCTTTTCTTGCTGCCAACTTTGCTGCGCGACCGCCCGGCCGTGTGGGAGCTGTGGTTGCAGCAGCGGCGCTACGCACTGGTGGTGGGTATTTTCAGCCCCGTGTCATATGTGCTGGTGTTGTATGCCCTGCAGGTGGCGCCGCTGTCGCATGTGGCCCCCGCGCGTGAAGTGTCCATGCTGTTTGCCGCCTTGCTGGGCGGCCATCTGCTGGGCGAAAAAGACAGGGGTCTGCGCATTGCCGGAGCCGTGCTGATCGCCGCAGGCGTGATGGCCTTGGGGTGGTGACATGAATTCAGTTTCATTGATTGGCTGCGACTTTTCCAGCAGCCCCTCCAAACGCAAACCCATCGTGCTGGCGCAGGGCCAGGCCCGGCAGGGCAGGGTGCAGCTGCAAGCCCTGCAGACTTTTGAAACGTTGAACGCTTTTGGCGTTTGGCTGGCCCAGCCTGCCGACTGGGTGGGCGGCTTTGATCTGCCCTTTGGCCTGCCGCGTGAACTGGTCGAGACACTGGCTTGGCCCACCGACTGGTCCGCCTGCATGGACCATTACTGCGCACTGGATCGCCCTCAAATTCGCGAGCAGTTTGCAGCGTTTTGCGATGCCCGCCCGGTGGGTGGCAAGTTCGCGCACCGCGAGGCCGACAAGCCCGCAGGCTCCAGCCCGTCCATGAAATGGGTCAATCCGCCCGTGGCCTACATGCTGCACGCAGGCGTGCCCTTGTTGCGCCAAGCGGGTGTGCACCTGCCCGGCTTGCAGGCAGGCGACGTGCGCCGCGTGGCGCTGGAGGCCTATCCCGGTTTGCTGGCGCGTGAGGTGTTGGGCAACACCAGCTACAAAAGCGACGATAAAGCCAAACAAACGCCTGAGCGATTGCTGGCCCGGCGCGAATTGCTGAGTGCACTGGAGCGCGGCCAAACCCGACTGGGCCTGCGCCTGGTGGCCAGCAACGCCCTACTGGGCCGCCTGGCCGATGACGCCAGCGGCGACGCCCTCGACGCCACCTTGTGCCTGATGCAAGCGGCTTGGGCGCAGCAGCAGCACGAAGCAGGGCACCCGCAATACGGCCTGCCGCCGTGTGATCCGCTTGAAGGTTGGATCATCACCGCCTGAAAGTGATGCCCATTGCCATGGCTTCCAAGGCCAGGTCTGACCTGAACGGCGGCAGGTTCAATTCAAAGGCGCTGTGCAAGCCGATGAGCAAGCAATGAAATCTGATGCATCACTGCTGTACAAAAAACCTATGGTTTTATTACAAAATGTTAATTTATTGTTGCTTATAAAAGTTAAATAACTTTACTTTGGAAGTAATATATTCGGCGAAGTCTTGTACTTTATTCGCCCTCAGAGGGCGTGGATCTCTGGAAACAGACTATCCCGCATTTTTGAAAGAAACTTTTCATGAACAACACAAAAATTACCATCTTGGCAGTCGCCCTGTCCTGCTGCGCTCTCCAAGCGCAGGCCTCTTACACTGCATGCTCCGAAGTCATCAAGGCCGGTGGCAACACCTTTCCATTGACGAGCATCACGATGTTCGAAGGCAATGTCTCAGACAACGCCAGCCAGGCCCCTGCAAGCAGCACCAAAGAACGTATTTACGAAGGCGAAAGACTGACTGCCAACTATGCTTTTCGTTCGCGAGATGACATGACATTTGTCTGCGCTTACGCGGGCACCCAGACTGTTGAGACCCATCATGTGCCCGTCCAGTCCACCGCGTGCACCGTCAAAACCCGGCGGGAGAAATCGGCCCAATTTGAGAACAAACTGGTGATCGCTCATAACTCGATCCAGTGCAAGTATTGATCTTGTGAATCAGAGGTCGGGGTGATGGGGCGTTTCCATCCTGGGCTTGGGACCTGTTTGCGGTGGAGCCCCTGGCTGTTTGGCCCCCCGATGGTGACCGATCCAAAGTTCATGTGTGGCTGGATTTGCTCCCATCTTGCAATGGGCATCAAGCACACGGAGAGGTCCTCTTGGCTCAAAACCGAGCACGGCATGGGCCATGGTCATGCCAATGCCCTCGTGGCGTATTGGAGGGCTTCGCACAAATGATGGCGCGTGTTTGCAGGGCAAGTCGATGATTCATGTCTGGTCGTGGAGGCATTGATGTCCATGATCAATGAATCTGTTCGCTTAGGCGCGAAGAGCAGCCGCAGGTGTGTCTGAGCTGTGTCGATGTGTTTGTGTATAAGCCGTTACGATAGCTCACACCCACTCAGGAGTTGCCGATGACGACACAAGGTTTCGTGGTCACCCACGCCAAAGACGCGCAGTTTGAAAAAGGGCTGCGCTCGTTTTTTGAATACCGCGATTTGGGCATGAAGGCCGCCACGGGAGGTCGGGTCACGGCCAGTGTGATCCGGGCGGCTGGGGGGCAAGAGTTCTCCAGTCAGCCGCATTTTCACAAGACGCAGTTTCAGCTGGTCTATGTGCTCAAGGGTTGGATCGAGTTCGAGTACGAAGGCCAAGGCGTGGTGCGCCTGGAGGCGGGTTCATGCGTGCACCAGCCGCCCGAAATTCGCCACCGCGAACTGGGGCACAGCCACGATGTGGAGTTGCTGGAGGTGGTGCTGCCCGCCGACTTTGACACCGTGACTGTGGAAGAGGTCAACCTCAAAGAGGCCTGAGCCGATGTTCCGCAGTTTCTTTCTTTCGCGCCGCTGGGCCTTGTGGGCCTGGGGTGGTTTGCTGGTGTTGGTGGCGCTGGTGTTCATCACGGTGCAACAGACCGTGAAGCTCAACACCTGGTATGGCGAGTTTTATGACCTGCTGCAAAAGCCTGAGCAGTCGGGCGGTCTGGAGAAATTCTGGGCTTTCATGGTGGAGTTTGCGTGGATCGCATTCCCTTTCATGTTGCTGCGCAGCCTCGAGACTTATCTGGCCTCGCACTATGCCTTCCGTTGGCGACAGGCCATGACGGAGCTTTATTTGCCGCGTTGGCAGCGCACCGACACAGCGGTGGAGGGGGCTTCGCAACGCATCCAAGAAGACTGCATGCGTTTTGCCCGCCAAACCGAAAATTTGGGCTTGGGACTGGTGCGTGCGGTGCTCACGCTGGTCTCTTTCATCCCGATTTTGTGGCTGCTGTCCAAAGGCATGGCCATTGCGTGGTTGCAGTTTGAGGGCTCGCTGTTCTGGGTGGCCTTGGTCACGGCGGTGGGGGGCACGGTGCTGTCGTGGTTCGTGGGCATTCGCCTGCCGGGGCTGGAGTACAACAACCAGCGCACCGAAGCTGCGTTGCGCAAAGATCTGGTCTATGCCGAAGACGAGCGCACCCGCATGGATTTGCCCACGGTGATGGGCTTGTTCACGGGCGTTCGGTTGAACAATTTTCGTTTATTCAACCATTACGCCTACTTCCATTTGTGGAGCAATTTTTACAGCCAGACGATGGTGATTTTTCCCTATTTGCTCATGGGGCCATCGCTGTTCACGGGTTTGATCACGCTGGGGGCGATCCAGCAAGTGAGCAATGCTTTTGGCAAAGTCAATGACGCGTTTTCCTACCTGATCGAGCGCTGGACGGACATCACCGAGCTGCGCTCGATTTACAAGCGCCTGTCGGAGTTTGAAAAGGCGTTGGCTTAGACCCACGTTCACCAAGCCATTATTTGACTCTTTTGTTTTCATTTTTTTGATGCATGGGTACACTTAAAGACCGTCTCAACCTTCATGGCAGGTCTCTCATGCAATCCGCTTCATACTTTTTTAGCCATACACCCTTGGTTCAGGGTCTGCAGCAAGCCGCGTTGATTTGTGCCGTGGGCTGTGCGCTGGCGTGGGTCACACCGGTTGGGGCGCAAACCGGTTGGCGCTCCACCTCATCTGCATCGTCAAGCCCCGCTGCGCTGGTGACACCGATGCCAGAGACCGCTGCCCCTGCAACCCAAGCGCAGAACGAGGCCCGCTCTGAGGGCGGTTTGCAAATGTTTGGGGTGACCTTGAGCACAGCCACGCGGGCAGATATGCGCCAAGCCATCCAACAGGAGGGCTTAAAGACCCAGCGCGAGGATGATGCTTTTCAGGAAGACATTTACGAAGCCCTCAATTGGATGCCTGGTTTGCTGCAGATGAAATTCAGTTATGCCCCACAGAGCCAAAGGCTGGCGCGGGTGGATTACGTGTTCATGACCTTCTCCGACAACGCGCATGTGGAGGATGTGAAACTTCGCATTGAGAGCCGCTTTGGTCGACCTCAGCGCGTGTCGGGCCGCGAACAAAGCGGGCCCTATGAAGCGGTCTGGCGTTTGCCAGACCAGATGGAAATCTTCGTCGCGCGTGAATGGCCCCAAAAAACCACCCAATTGCGCTTCACCAACTTGCCTGTGTGGGCGCAGATGCGGCCTGATATTGGCCGTGAGCTTGGGCAAACGGTCCGGCGCGAGAAAAACCAGAACAACCAGGCTTTGCCCGTTTGGGTGTCACGCTGAGGCTTGCTCTCGTGCCCTATAGACGTCGCTATGGAGGTGCCAAAGCGCTCAGATGGCCGCTGCTGCGATGTCGTCTGGCAACGGGGTCAGCTGGGTCAGGGCCTGGAGAGTTTCGGCGTCGGTGCGGTACAGATGGAGGTAGGGGCCTTCGTTCAGTTCACCGGCCCGGCGCAGGGTGGTTTCTACCGGCAGTTTGATGCCACTGATGTGCAGCGTGATGCCGCGGTTGACCAGTTGGCGGTGAAGCTGGCCAAAGGTCTCGACGCCCGTCACGTCGATGCGGTTGATGGGTTGGGCAAACAAGCAAACATGCAACACATCGGGGTGGCGGGCCAGGTGGTCGGTGATGGCACGGTCAAAGTCGCTGGCGGCAGCAAAATCGAGTTCGGCGTCCATGCGCAGCGCGTAAAGCTGGGGAGCCAAGGGGGGCAGTTTCCAAAGATGCCGGTCGCGCAGGCTGCCGTCGGGGTGCAGGCCCACCTCGATGATGCGAGGGTGCAGTCGGGTGTGCAAAAAGTGACTCAGGCCCACCAACACGCCGGTCATGACGCCCCAGTAAATGCGCGGCGCGGTCAACAAGGTCATGGCAAAGGTGATGCCCGCCGTCATGGTCTCGATGCGGCCCACGCGCCAAAGGCTCAAGAACTGGCGGGGCTGGAACAAATTGAGCACGGCCACGATCACCGCCGCCGACATGACCGAGCGCGGTACAAATTGCAGTGCGGGCATGAGGATGAGCAAAGCCAGCAGCACAAAACCAACCGAGGCGACCACCGCCCAGCCCGATCGCGCCCCGGCGTAGAGCATCAGGGCCGAGCGCGAAAACGAGGTGCTGGTGGCAAAGCTGCCCGAAAAAGCCGATGCGATTTTGGCCACGCCTTGGCCGAAGAGTTCGGTGCTGTCGTCCCAGCGTTTGCCGTCGCGGCGGCATTCAATGCGGGCGCTCGATGCCGTCTCTAAAAAGCTCACCAACGCAATCACCATGGCAGGCACCCACAATTGGTTGATCGTGTCCAAGCCGGGCCAGGCAGGCCAATAAAAGTCAGGCAGCCCCGAGGGCAGCAAGCCGACGACCGCACCATGGTCCTGGTAATCGGTGGCATAAGCGACGGCCGAGGCGAGGGCCATGACCATCATGATGCCGGGCCAGCGCGGTTTGAAGCGCCGCAGCAGCAACAGCACGGCCAAGCTGCCCAGGCCAAACAACGCGGGCCAACTGCTCAGCCAGGCAGGCCAGGTTTGCACGTCCCAGCTCCAGGCCTTGACCCCCAACAAACCGGGCACTTGCGAGGCCATGATGAGCAAAGACGCGGCTTGGGTGAAGCCCGTCATCACCGGGGCGCTGACCAGGTTGATGAGCCAGCCGTAATGCCCAAGTCCCAGCAGCAGTTGAATGGCGCCCGACAGCAGCGACAACCACACCGCCAGTGCCACCCATTCGGGGGAGCCCGGCTCGGCCATGCCCGTGAGTGAGGCACTGATCAGCACGCAGGTGAGCGCAGCAGGACCCACCGACAAACGGTTGGCGCTGCCAAACAACACCGCCAGCAAAGCAGGGATCAGGCAGGTGTAAAGCCCGGTGACCAAGGGCATGCCAGCCAGGCCCGCGTAGGCCACGGCCTGCGGGATCATGACCAACGCCACCGTCAGGCCGGCCAGCACCTCGGTGCGGGCCAAAGGTGCCGTCAGGCGGGGCCACTGGCGGAAAGTCAAAAAACGTTGCATGTCAGGCATGCCCGATCTTAGCCGCCAGAGCCTCAGCGCTGGGGCATGTCTTTGACCGAGTAGCCCAAGCTGATGGTGGCGTCTTCGGGGATGGCGGGGACCGTGGCGTCCCACGCCTCCCAAGCTTGGCGCATGGCGTCCAGTCGGGCAGGCTCGCGCTGGGCCAGATTGGCCCGCTCGCGCTCGTCCGTCGGGATGTTGAACAAATAGTCGTGGCCGTCCACCCGCAGGTATTTGTAATCGCCCATGCGCAAGGCACGTTGGCCCCGGTGGTTCATTCGCCAGTACAAGGGGCGCTCAAAGTGGTGTGTCGCGTCACGCAGCACGGGGAGCATGGACACACCGTCAAAGGGCAAGTCGTCCCGGGCCTTGGCTCCTGCCAGTTCGACCATGGTGGCTGACCAGTCCATGGTCATGCAGTGCTGGGTCGATGTGCCGCCGGGTGCGATCACGGCGGGCCAGTGCGCGATCCACGGCACCCGGATGCCGCCTTCAGTCAGGTCCATCTTGCCGCCCACCAAAGGCCAGTTGTCAGAGAAGCGTTCGCCGCCGTTGTCGCTGGTGAAGACGATCAGGGTGTTGTCGAGTTGCCCTGTCTTTTTGAGCGCGTCCACCACCCAGCCAATGCCTTCGTCCATGTGGTGGATCATGCGGTGGTAGGTGTGGATGTTGCCGCCGTGCAGGTGGAACAGGTTGTCTTTGACCTCTTGGGCCAGCGCATGGTCTTCGCGGGTTTCCCAGGGCCAGTGCGGCGCGGTGTAGTGCAGGCTCAAAAAGAAGGGGGTGCCTTGTGCAGCGCCCGGGGCCATGCGGTTCACAAAGTCCACCGCTTTGTTGGAGATCAAGTCGGTCAGGTAGCCGTCTTCGTGTTTTTCCTCTTCGTCGGTGTAGAGGTCGTGTGTGCCGTTGTTGCTGGCGTGGGTGAAGTAGTCCACGCCGCCCGACATGGGGCCAAAGAACTCTTCATACCCCGACTTGATCGGGCTGAAGTGCGGTGGGTAGCCCAGGTGCCACTTGCCAATCAAGGCGGTGCGGTAGCCGCTGGCTTTGAGCAGCGACGGTAGCGTCGGGTGCTCCGGCGGCAGGCCCAGCACAGCGCTGCCCTTGCTTTTGCTGTTGATGGGCTCGTCGGCCCCGCCGCGCAGGCGGTACTGGTAACGGGCGGTCATCAGCGCAAAGCGGGTGGGTGAGCACACGGGCGAGTTGGAATAGCCTTGCGTGAACTTGAGGCCGTTGGCAGCCAGTTGGTCGAGCACGGGCGAGACCTTGCCGAACTTCGCGTCGCGGCCGCCGTAGCAGCCGAGGTCGGCAAAGCCGAGGTCATCGGCCACGATGAAAATGATGTTGGGGCGTTGCGTCATGGGGTGCTGCGTGTCGGTGTCAGTCCAGTTGCACGCCGGTGGCCTTGATGGGTTTTTCCCAGCGGGCCAGATCCACTTTTTGCGCAGCAGCCAATTCCGCTGAGCTCGATCCAATGGGTTCGTAGCCCAGCTTGACCATTTTTTCTTTCATGGCCGGTTGACGGGCCATCTTCATCATGGCTTTTTCAAGACGGCTGAGCGCCTCGGCAGGCAGGCCGGCAGGGCCGTACATGGCAAACCAGGCGGTGGCTTCCATGTTGACGCCAGACTCTTTGAGGGTGGGCACCTCCGGCACTTGAGCGTCGCGTTGTGCGCCCGTCACGGCAATGATGCGCACTTTGCCTGCTCGGTGCAGCTCGGCGGTTTCCGAGACCACGTCAAACTTGTAGCCGATGTGGCCGCCCAGTAAGGCGTTGTTGGCCGGGGCACCGCCCTGGAAGGGGATGTGGTTGAGCGTGATGCCTGCTGACTGCTCCAGCAACACGCCCATGAAGTGCGGCAAGGTGCCTGCACCGGGTGTGCCGTAGCTGGCAGTAGCCGGGTCGGATTTGGCTTTGGTCGCCATCTCGGCCACGTTTTTCACGTTGCTGGCGGGGCCGGAGACCACACCAAACTGGAAGCGGGCGATTTGCGAAATGGGCGTGAAATCTTTCACCGCGTCATAGTCCAGTTTTTTGTAAACGTGGGGGAACAGCACCATGGGCCCACTGGGCAAAATGATCACGGTTTGGCCATCGGGTTTGGCCGTTTTGGTCATGTTCAGGGCGATGCGCCCGCCTGCACCCGGTTTGTTGTCCACCACGATCGTGCCAAAGTCGTCGCGCAGCGCATCGGCCACCATGCGGGCCAGCACGTCGGCGGAGCCGCCGGGCGGGAAACCCACCAGGATTTTGAGGGGTGCCTTTTCTTGTGCCTGCAAGCTGGGCGTGAGCACCGCCAGAGACAGAGCGGCCAAGCCCAGGGTTCTGCGGGTCAGTTGGTAGATGTTTTTCATGGGTGTCTCCAGGTAAGTGGGTGCAAAAATCACGGGTTTTCTGAGCCGGTAAAGCCACAATGTAGGGCCTGTCATAACAATTGATCTAATCAATCATCCCCCCGGAAAACCCTGATGTCGCTGTCTCCTTCCCAACGCCTGGCCTCGATCGATGACCTCTTGCTCTACCGTTTGGGCCGCTTGTCCAGCACGGCCGGTGCCTTGGTGGTGCGTTTGTGTGAGGGGGGCTATGGCATCACGCGGCGTGAATGGGCGGTGGTGGCGCAGTTGTATGAAAACGGGGGCTTGCCACCCTCGGTGCTGGCTGAGCGCATGCACCGCGACCGCGCCCGCACTTCACGCACCTTGACTGCTTTGATCAAAAAACAGCTCGTGCTGCGGACGGTCTCGCCCGGGGATCGTCGGGGTGCGCGGGTGGAGCTGACGCCTGCCGGGCGGCAGCTGTACAACGATCTCATGCCGAGTATTCAGGCCATCAACGGCCAGATTTTGAGCGCCTTGCGAGCCGACGAGGTGGTGCAGTTTGACGATGTGCTGGCGCGTTTGCAGGCGCGTGCCCAAAGCTTGGTGGCCGAGCTCAGTCCCCATTGGCCCAGAGCCAACCGCAGGCTTGGTCCATTGGCGCGGAGTCCGGGATGAGGGCCTATGCAGCGGCTCTGCTCCTCTTGTGCGGCATGGGGAGTGTTTTTGCAAAACAGGCCCCAGCTCAGGCCGAGGTCTGGACCGGATGGGTCAGCTGGGTGATGGACGGCGACACGGTTTTGGTGGTGCGCCCGGGCCATCAAGATCCCGTCAAGTTGCGTCTAGATGCCGTGGATGCCCCTGAAACATGCCAACCTGGTGGTGCTGCTTCGCGTGAGGCCATGATGGCCTTGGCCTTGCGCAAGTCGGTGCAGGTTCAATCTCTGGGGCACGACAGCTATGGGCGTGACATTGGCCGATTGTCGGTGGATGGGGTGGACTTGGGTGCTGAAATGGTGCGCTCGGGCATGGCTTGGGCTTACCGGTTTCGTACGGGCCGGGGGCCGTATGCCGCCTTGCAGCGGCAGGCGCAAAAGGAAAAGCGAGGGGTGTTTGCCGGCCGAGAGGAGCCCATGTCACCGTCGCTGTTCAGAAAATTTCACGGCAGCTGTCACGCATTTTGAGCGCATCGCCTCTGGCGAAGTTCAGCCCCGATGGGCCGCGCACACCGGGCAATCGGGGTTGCGCTGCATGCGAATGTCGGTCCAAGACAGCTCACGCCCGTCGAGCATGAGCAAACGCCCGGCCATGTGGCTGCCCATGCCGCTCAAAATTTTGAGGGCTTCGGCCGCCTGCACCGTGCCGATGATGCCCACCAGCGGTGCGAACACGCCCATGGTGGCGCAACGGGTTTCTTCGGGCAGCTGATCCGGCGCAAAGATGCAGGCGTAGCAAGGCGCTTCGGCCTGTGTGCTGTCAAACACCGAAACCTGGCCGTCCATGCGGATGGCCGCGCCCGAGACCAAGGGCTTGTGGTGCACAACGCAAGCCAGGTTCACGGCTTGGCGGGTTTCAAAGTTATCGCAGCAGTCGATCACCACATCGGCTTGGGCCACCAAGGTGTTCAGCAGGGCTGCATCCGCGCGTTGCGTGATGGGCGTGACACGCACGTCGGGATTGATCTGGGCAATGGCGGTGCGAACCGATTCGGCTTTGTATTGACCCACCCGGTCCAGGGTGTGGGCAATTTGGCGCTGCAAGTTGGTGGCGTCCACCTCGTCGTGGTCGACCACGGTGATGTGGCCGACGCCTGCACTGCCCAGGTACAGGCCGACCGGAGAGCCCAGACCGCCTGCACCGATGATCAGGGCATGCGAGGCCAAAAGTTTTTCTTGGCCGTCAATGCCCAATTCGTTGAGCAGGATGTGCCGCGAATAGCGCAGCAGCTGCGTGTCATCCATGGACTGACTCAGTCGATTGTTGGCGCTCAGTCTTTTTTGTCGACTTTGCGCTCTGCCAAGGTGGTGCTGGCTTTGACGGGTTGGCCTTTGAGTTGCTTGATGGCCTGGGCCAGCTGGAAATCCTTGTCGGAGCCAAACTCGGGCAAGCGGCGCTCGGCCACGGGCTTTTTGGCCTCTTCTTCCAGTTTCTTGATGGCGTCCTCACGCGCTTGCTCGCGGGCCGGGTCTTTTTTCTCTTCGGCTTCTTTGCCGTTGGAGAGGTGCTTTTGCAGGTCGGCTTCGCGGGTGCGCAAGGCGGCAAAGATGTTGCCGTTTTCGGTCTCGTCCAGCATCACATCGGGCAGGATGCCTTTGGCCTGGATGGCGCGTCCTGTTGGCGTGTAGTAGCGGGCGGTGGTGATTTTGAGGGCGGTGTCAGGACCCAACTGGCGCACGGTCTGCACCGAGCCTTTCCCAAAGGTCTGGCTGCCCATGAGGGTGGCGCGTTTGTAGTCTTGCAAGGCACCGGCCACGATTTCGCTGGCCGAAGCCGAGCCTTCGTTGACCAGCACCACCAAAGGCACTTTTTTCAGGGCACCGCCCGTGGCCTGCGTCATGCGGGTGATGGGGTCGTTGCTGCTGTTGCGCCGCCAAAACTGGGGGGAGGCTTTGTAAGTGAATTTGCTCTCGGCCAATTGGCCGTTGGTGGTGACCACCGTGACGTTCTCGGGCAGGAAGGCCGCAGACAAGGCCACCGCCGCGTCCAGCAAACCACCCGGGTCGTTGCGCAAGTCGAGCACCAAGCCCTTGAGCTGGGGGTCTTGCTTGTACATGTCTTCGATCTTGCGGGCAAAGTCTTCGACGGTGCGCTCCTGGAAATGGGCCACGCGAATCCAGCCATAACCGGGCTCGACGAGTTTGGATTTGACCGATTGGGTCTTGATTTCTTCACGGATGATGGTGACCGGGAAGGTTCGGTTTTCGTCTTTGCGGAAGATGGTGAGGACGACCTTGGTTTTGGGCTCGCCCCGCATGCGTTTGACCGCTTCGTTCAAAGACAACCCTTTGAGGGGGGTGTCGTCGACTTTGGTGATCAGGTCATTGGTTTTGAGGCCAGCCCGGTCTGCAGGGGAGCCTTCGATGGGGCTGACGATCTTGACCAAGCCATCTTCTTGGCTGATTTCGATGCCGACACCGACAAATCGGCCCGAAGTGCTTTCGGAGAATTCTTTGAAGCTTTTCTTGTCGAAGTATTGTGAATGCGGGTCCAGACTGGACACCATGCCGGAGATGGCTTCGGTGATCAGTTTTTTCTCGTCCACCTGCTCGACGTAGTCGCTTTTGACCATGCCGAACACCGCTGCCAGTTGCTGCAGCTCCTCGAGGGGCAGGGGAGCCATGTTGCCGCGAGCCACGGTTTGCAGCGACACCGTCGTGAGGGCTCCGGCCAGAGCGCCAATGCTGAGCAGACCGACGATCTTGAGTTTATGTCCCATTTTGCGTGTGCATGTGCAGTGAAATTCGAACCAATATACACCCGCAAGCCCCGCGCCGTGGGGCTTGGCGTGTAATTTCCTGTAAATGCCGCGGCGGGGTTAGGCTTTGCCTTGGCTGGCCACCGCAGCAGCGGCTTTGGCGGCGGCTTCGGCGTCACCCAAGTAGTAGTGGCGAATGGGCTTCAGGTCCTTGTCCAGTTCGTACACCAAGGGGATCCCGTTGGGGATGTTCAGGTGCACGATGTCGGTCTCGGAGATGCCGTCCAAGTACTTGATCAGGGCGCGGATGGAGTTGCCGTGTGCTGCGATCAAGACGCGTTGGCCTGCCTGAATGCTGGGGGCAATGCTGTCGTTCCAAGCGGGCAGCACGCGGGCCACGGTGTCTTTGAGGCATTCGGTCAAGGGCACCACGGTCGGATCGGTGTAGCGGCGGTCGCTGCGCTCGCATCGGGGGTCGCTCGCTTCTAAGGCGGGTGGGGGGGTGTCGTAGCTGCGACGCCAGACCAGTACCTGCTCGTCGCCAAACTCTTTGGCCATGTCGGCTTTGTTCAGACCCTGCAGAGCCCCGTAGTGGCGCTCGTTCAGGCGGTAGTCCTTGACCACGGGCAGCCAAGTGCGGTCCATCTCGTCCAGGGTGTACCAAAGGGTGTGGATGGCCCGCTTGAGCACCGAGGTGTAGCACAGGTCAAAGTCCCAGCCTTCAGCCTTGAGCAGTTTGCCCGCTGACATGGCTTGGCTCACACCCGTGGGCGTCAGGTCCACGTCGGTCCAGCCGGTGAAGCGATTTTCAAGGTTCCAGGTGGATTCGCCGTGGCGAATGAGGACGAGTTTGTACATGGGCAAATCGGGCCACAAAAGGGGGCGCAGAAGGGGGGTGAAACAAAGGGTTGAGCCCGTCATTTTAGAATCTGAGCTGGCAGGCCTTTGAACAGGCCTTTGTTTTTTGCCCTAAAAGGTTTGATTTGTGAACTTTCTCCTCGATAACTGGATGTTGCTGGCCATGGCGATGGCTTCAGGTTTTGCTTTGCTTATGCCGGTGTTGACCAAGGGCAGTGGCCTGGACCCGCAAGCCATGGTGCAGCTGATGAACCGCGACAAAGCGGTGGTCATCGACGTGTGTGAGCCCGATGAATTTGCCCGAGGCCATGTGATCGGCGCCAAAAATTTGCCTTTGGGCCAATTGGAGGATAAGTTGTCGCAGGTCGTCAAAAACAAGTCGACCCACGTTGTCATGGTGTGTCAGGTGGGCGCACGTTCGGCCCGGGCTGCGGCGACCGCACGCAAACTCGGCTTCGAAAACGTGCAGTCCCTCTCGGGCGGTTTACGCGCCTGGACAGCGGCCAGCATGCCCACCGAAAAATCCTGAACCCGTTTTTGACCCATTCCCCACCGCATTGCACAAGGAGCCCCCATGGCCGCCGTCAAGATGTACACCACCGCTGTTTGCCCTTACTGCGTCAGAGCCAAACAAATTCTGAAGTCCAAAGGGGTTGAGCAGATCGAAGAGATCCGTATCGATACCGATCCGGCCCAACGCGATCACATGATGCAAATCACCGGACGTCGCACGGTGCCCCAGATTTTCATCGGCCAGACCCATGTGGGCGGTTGTGATGACCTGGTGGCTTTGGATGCAAAAGGTGGTTTGCTGCCCTTGCTTCAAGCGGCCTGAAGACGAGCCGAGCTGTCAGGGTTTTCACAAGCCTTGGCTGCTCTGAGCGTCGGCTTTCATCGCTGATAATTGACAGTCTTTCTATTTTTCAGGCCCGTTTGATTTCGGCGCCACCCTTTCAAAGATTTATCCATGACCGATACCGCTGTCACCTCAAGCCCAGAAGCTCAAGCCCCTGTTTTCCAGATTCAGCGTGTTTACCTGAAAGAGGCTTCGCTGGAGCAACCCAATTCACCCGCCATCTTGCTCGACCAACAACAACCCAGCGTGGACATCCAGTTGGGCGTGGAAGCCACACCTGTGGCTGAGGGCGTTTTCGAAGTCTGCGTGACCGCGACCGTGCACACCAAAATTGCCGACAAGACCGTGTTTCTTGTGGAGTGCAAGCAAGGTGGTATTTTCGAAATTCGCAACCTGCCCGACGACCAAATGGGCCCGGTGATGGGCATCGCTTGCCCGCAAATCGTGTACCCCTACCTGCGTGGCAATGTGGCCGATCTGATCACCCGTGCGGGTTTCCCGCCTGTGCACCTGGCCGAGATCAACTTCCAGGCCATGTACGAGCAGCAGCAAGTTCAGCAAGCCGAGCAGGCCGCTGCGATCACGCAGTAAGCCTAACCAGGGTTCAGCCGGACCATGCACATCACCCTCATTGGTGCCGGCGCTTGGGGCACCGCCATGGCTTTGGCGGCGGCCCTGCATCCGGCCAGGCACACGGTCACTTTGCACGCCCGCGACGTTGACCAGGCCGCCGCCATGCGCACGCAAAGGCAAAATGCCCGGTACTTGCCAGGCATTGCCTTACCCGATTCGATTGAGATTTCATCGGCCCCTTTGCCGTCGTTGTTGTCCACTTCGCCAAACTGTGATTTGTGGGTCATTGCCACGCCCATGGCGGGTTTGCGGGCCGCGCTCACGGCCATGGCCGAGGTGAATGCGCCTGTCGCTTGGTTGTGCAAGGGTTTGGAGTCGGGCACGGGGCTGATGCCTCACGAGGTGCAGGCCCAAGTGGCCCCGCATCTGAAAGCGGGTGCGTTGAGTGGTCCCAGCTTTGCTTTGGAAGTGGCGCGTCAGCAGCCTACAGCCCTTGTGGCCGCCAGTGCGCATGCCCCTGTGCGTGATGCCTTGGTTCAGGCTTTCCATGGTCCGGCTTTGCGCGTTTATGCCAACAGCGACATCGTGGGGGTGGAGGTGGGTGGCGCCGTGAAGAACGTCTTGGCCATCGCCACGGGCTTGTGTGATGGCCTGCATTTGGGCCTCAATGCGCGAGCTGCACTCATCACGCGTGGCTTGGCCGAGATGACACGCCTCGGGCTGGCTTTGGGAGCGCACAGCGACACTTTCATGGGTTTGTCAGGCTTGGGTGACCTGGTGTTGACGGCCACAGGTGAGCTCAGCCGCAACCGCAAAGTCGGTTTGCTGCTGGCCCAAGGTCAGTCGCTGGATCAGGCAGTGACATCGCTGGGGCATGTGGCCGAGGGGGTGTACAGTGCCCGCACGGTCATACAACGTGCCCGCGCCTTGGGTGTGGAGATGCCGATCACCGAGGCGGTGGTGGCTTTGCTCGACGCGCGTTTGAGTCCCCGTGAGGCGGTTGTGGCCCTGATGGGGCGCGACCCCAAGGGCGAATTTGCCTGATTCGCCATGAACAAAACCGCTCGCCAAGCCCCGCTGAGATCGTCCTCTGTCTTTCAAAAGCCCACCATGGTGCAGCGCTTGTGGCGTTTGCTGGAGGGCTTTGACGGGCCATTGGCCTTTGCCGTTTTTCTGCTGGCCTGCCTGGGCATGTTGATCATGTATTCCTCCGGCTATGACCACGGCACCCGCTTCATCGACCATGGTCGCAACATGTTGATTGCCGGATTCATCATGTTTGTGGTGGCGCAGATTCCGCCTTCAAAGTTGATGGCCTGGGCAGTACCGGTCTATACAGTCGGTGTGATTTTGTTGGTGGCAGTGGCTATTTTTGGCATCACCAAAAAAGGTGCAAGGCGTTGGATCAACCTGGGGATCGTGATCCAGCCCAGCGAGATCCTGAAAATCGCTTTGCCATTGATGCTGGCCGCCTGGTTCCAAAAACGTGAGGGGCAGTTGCGGCCCTTTGACTTTGCGGTGGCCTTGCTGATTTTGGGCATCCCCGTGTTGTTGATCTTGAAGCAGCCCGATCTGGGGACTTCCTTGCTGGTGCTGGCTGCCGGCTTGGCCGTGATTTTTTTTGCTGGGCTCAAGTGGCGCTGGATTTTGCCCCCCGTGGGTTTGGGCGTGGTCGGCATCGTGGTGCTGGTGATCATGGAGCCCAGCCTGTGCCAGCCCGATGTGGATTGGCACGTCCTGCACGAGTACCAGAGGCAAAGGGTGTGCACCTTGCTGGACCCGGGTCGTGACCCGCTGGGCAAGGGCTTTCACATCATTCAGGGCATGATCGCCATCGGCTCGGGTGGCTTTTGGGGCAAGGGCTTTATGCAGGGCACACAAACCCACCTGGAGTTCATTCCCGAGCGCACCACTGACTTTATTTTTGCGGCTTTGGGTGAAGAGTTCGGACTGTTCGGTGGCTTGGTGTTGCTGGCCTGCTTTTTCTTCCTGATTTACCGGGCCCTGGTCATTGCCATGCACGCCCCGACCTTGTTCAGCCGTTTGCTGGCGGGGAGCATGGCCATGATTTTCTTCACCTATGCTTTTGTGAACATGGGCATGGTCAGCGGCATCTTGCCTGTTGTGGGTGTGCCCTTGCCTTTCATCAGTTATGGTGGCACGGCCATGGTCACTTTGGGTTTGGCGCTGGGCATTTTGATGTCGATTGCCAAATCCAAACAACTGGTGCAGACATGATGCTTTCAAACGCTGTGGCGGTGGTGGGTGCAGGCAATATGGGCGGCGCCATGTTGGCCCGCTTGTGCGATTTGGGCTGGTCGGTGGCGGTGCACGACACCGATGCCCAAGCACAAGCCCAAGCTGTGGCCCGGGGGGCTGCACCTTGCGGCTCCGCTGAGCAGGCCGCAAAGGCTCTGGCACCGCAAGGTGTATTGCTGGTGGCGGTGGTCGATGCGGCGCAAACCGAGACGGTGCTGTGGGGCGAGGGTGGTGCGGGTGCGCACTTGCAGCCCGGCCAATGTGTGATGCTGTGCCCGACCTTGGGGCCCGCCACGGTCGAGTTGCAGGCTAAGCGTTTGGCGCTGCTGGGTGTCGATTGCATGGACGCCCCGATGTCCGGTGGCCCAGTGCGGGCCCGAGAGGGCCGCATGAGCCTGATGGTGGCTTGTTCGGATGCCGTCTGGACGCGCCACCATAACTTGCTGAACACTTTGAGCAACCAGGTCTTTCACGTGGGCACCCGGGCGGGTGATGGCGCACGCACCAAACTGGTCAACAATCTGCTGGCGGCGGTGAATTTGGCGGGTGCTGCCGAGGCCATGGCCTTGGCCGAGCGGCTGGGCTTGGCGCCCGCGGCCACGCTGTCCGTGATCGAGGCCTCCAGTGGGCAAAGCTGGATCGGCTCGGACCGCATGCGCCGGGCGCTGGCCGGTGACCTGGCGCCTCGCGCTCATGTCAGTTTGTTGGCCAAGGACACGGGCCTGGCCTTGCAGGCCGCCGAAGATGTGGCGTTTGACCCCCCTTTGGGCCGAATCGCCCGCGAACTGTTTGCCCAAGCGCTGCAGCAAGGCTGGGCCGACCTCGACGATGCCGCTTTGCTGCAACTCATGCGCCAGCGCTGAGCGGCCCCTTTCGCTTTGCAATTGCAGACCTGGGTCTTTAACTGGACTCTCCAAGCTCGGCAAGGGTCTTGATCCGTGCCTACAATGAGCCCATGATTTCACGCGAACCCACCATCGAACGTTTGGCCACGGCCCGCTCCCTCTTGCTCGAGCCTTTTGGCTTGGATGAAACCCACCTGAGCCGGGCGCTGGCCGCCATCAAGGCCCACGCTGTGGACGACGCCGACCTGTATTTCCAGTACACCCGCTCCGAAGGCTGGAGCCTGGAAGAGGGAATCGTCAAGACAGGCAGCTTCAGCATCGACCAAGGTGTGGGCGTGCGGGCCGTGTCGGGCGAGAAAACCGCTTTCGCCTACTCGGACGACATCTCCGAAGCCTCCTTGATGGATGCCGCCATGACGGTGCGGACCATTGCGCAAGCGACACAAAACAAGCGCATCAAGGTGCCTGCCCGCAAGGTGTCGGCCAGCCGCTCGCTCTACCCCTCGCTCGATCCCATGTCCACACTGGACAGCACGGCCAAGGTGAATTTGCTCGGCCGCGTGGAAAAAATTGCCCGTGCCAAAGACCCACGTGTGGTGCAGGTCATGGCCGGTTTGGCCACCGAATACGACGTGGTCATGGTGGCCCGCGCCGACGGCACCTTGGCCGCCGACGTGCGCCCCTTGATCCGTTTGTCGGTCACGGTGATTGCTGAGCAAAACGGCCGCCGCGAAGTGGGCAGCAGTGGCGGCGGTGGCCGCTTTGGCTTGGCCTACTTTGACGACGGCATGGTCGAGACCTATGTGCAAGAAGCCGTGTCGGCCGCGCTGATTAACCTGGAAGCCCGTCCCGCACCCGCAGGCGAGATGACGGTGGTGCTGGGCAATGGTTGGCCCGGCGTGCTGCTGCACGAGGCCGTGGGCCATGGCCTGGAAGGCGATTTCAACCGCAAAGGCTCGAGCGCTTTCAGTGGTCGCATTGGCCAGCGTGTGGCGGCCAAGGGCGTCACCGTGCTCGACGACGGCACCATCGCCGACCGCCGGGGCTCTTTGAACGTGGACGACGAAGGCCATGCCAGCCAGAAGAATGTGTTGATCGAAGATGGCATCTTGCGCGGCTACATCCAGGACGCGATGAACGCCCGCTTGATGGGCGTCAAACCCACGGGCAACGGCCGCCGCGAAAGCTACGCCCATGTGCCCATGCCGCGCATGACCAACACCTACATGCTGGGCGGCGACAAAAGCGCCGAAGAAATCGTGGCCAGCATCAAAAAAGGCCTGTACGCCACCAACTTTGCGGGCGGCCAAGTGGACATCACCAGCGGCAAGTTTGTGTTCTCGGCCAGCCAGGCGTATTGGGTGGAAAACGGCAAGATCCAATACCCCGTCAAGGGCGCCACCCTGATTGGCAGCGGCCCCGAGTCGCTCAAGAAGATCAGCATGATCGGCAACGACATGAAGCTCGACTCGGGCGTGGGCACCTG
>Ga0255128_1000174_pt1 | contig 27015 bp, 22 predicted proteins | sample Law_Miss_RepC_8d_FD_188562 | JGI IMG/M metagenome (GOLD analysis project Ga0255128, IMG submission 188562) | Freshwater microbial communities from St. Lawrence River, New York, United States - Law_Miss_RepC_8d | ecosystem: Environmental > Aquatic > Freshwater > River | place: USA: New York... | reverse complement strand
GTCGAATGGCCAAATCAAAGCCTTCGGTGGCCAGGGTGCTGAGGCGGTCTGACAGGTCCAACTCGATCCGCACCTCCGGAAAATCTCGCAAAAAGTCGGCAAATAAGGGCACCAGTTGCTGACGGGCCAGTGCCACGGGTGCCGTCACGCGGATCAAACCGCTGGGCTGCCCGGCCAAGTCGCGAACTTGGGCAAAGCTCTGTTCGATCTGTTCAAAAGAAGCGCGGGTATCGTCCACCAGCCTTTGCCCCGCCTCGGTCAGCCGCAGGCTGCGGGTGGTGCGCTGCACCAAAGTGACTTTGGCGGCGCGCTCCAGATCGGCAATGCGCTGGCTCATGGCGGCCTTGCTCACCCCCAGGCGCGCAGCGGCAGCCGTGTAACTGCCTTGCTGGGCCAGCACGCTGAGCCAGTGCAGATGGGTCCAGAGGGTGTTGATTTTTTGGTTTTCCATACCGGTATTGTTCACTATTTTGAACAATCAATTCAGTCTTGAGGACTTGCGGGCGGTGACAGGCCTGCCTAAACTGCGGCACAAGCTTAAAACTTTGGCCTAAACCTTGGCTTAAACCTTGGCGCGTTGGGGCGCGCTCCCGTAATTTCATAACCCATCAAAGCGTCCCCATTCATCAACGCTTTGCACACACCACAACATTCAAGGAGACGGACATGAGCATCACGAACATCGGTCATTACATCAACGGCCAGCCGGCTGCAGGCACTTCAGGCCGCAACCAAGCAGTCACCAACCCGGCCACAGGTGCCGTCACCGGCAGCGTGGCACTGGCCAACAGCGCCGAAGTGGCGAAGGCCGTAGCCGCAGCCAAAGCCGCTTTTCCGGCTTGGGCCGACACATCGCCGTTGCGCCGCGCGCGGGTCATGTTCAAGTTTTTGGAGCTGCTTAACCAGCACAAAGACACGCTGGCTCGCATGATCACCGTAGAGCACGGCAAGGTGTTCACCGACGCGCAGGGCGAGGTGACGCGTGGCATCGACATTGTTGAATTTGCCGCTGGCATACCGCAATTGCTCAAGGGCGACTTCACCGACCAAGTCTCTACCGGCATCGATAACTGGACCTTCCGCCAGCCATTGGGCGTGGTCGCAGGCATCACGCCCTTCAACTTCCCGGTGATGGTGCCCATGTGGATGTACCCTGTGGCCATTGCCGCAGGCAACACCTTCATCCTGAAACCCAGCCCGACGGACCCAACCGCCTCGCTGTTCATGGCCGAATTGTTGAAACAAGCCGGTTTGCCCGATGGCGTGTTCAACGTGGTCCAAGGCGACAAAGAAGCTGTGGACGCGCTGCTGGAACACCCCGATGTGAAAGCCATCAGCTTTGTAGGCTCCACACCGATTGCCAACTACATCTATGAAACCGGCGCTCACAACGGCAAGCGCGTGCAGGCCCTGGGCGGTGCCAAGAACCATTTGGTGGTCATGCCCGACGCCGACATTGACCAGACCGTGGACGCCCTGATCGGTGCCGGTTATGGCTCCGCGGGCGAGCGATGCATGGCCATCAGCGTTGCCGTGCTGGTGGGCGATGTGGCCGACAAAATCGTGCCTAAGCTGATCGAGCGCACCAAAGCCCTGCAAGTGCTGAACGGCGAAAACCTGGCCGCCGAAATGGGCCCCATCGTGACCGAAGCTGCGCGTCAACGCATCAAGGGCTACATCGACGCTGGCGTGGCTGAAGGCGCGCAATTGCTGGTGGATGGCCGCGAGTTTGACGGTGCCAAGGCAGGTGCTGGTTGCGAAAACGGCTTCTGGCTGGGCGGCACGCTGTTTGACAACGTGACCGCCGACATGAAGATTTACAAGGAAGAAATCTTCGGCCCCGTGCTGGCGTGCGTGCGCGTACCCGACTTTGCCACCGCCGTGCAGATCATCAACGACCACGAGTTTGGCAACGGCGTGAGCTGCTATACCCGCGACGGCAACGTAGCCCGCGAGTTTTCACGCCGCATACAGGTGGGCATGGTCGGCATCAACGTGCCTATTCCAGTGCCCATGGCCTGGCACGGTTTTGGTGGCTGGAAGCGCAGCTTGTTTGGCGACATGCACGCCTATGGCGAAGAAGGCGTGCGCTTCTATACCCGGCAAAAGTCCATCATGCAACGCTGGCCCGAAAGCACCGACAAAGGAGCCGAGTTCGTGCTCCCAACGGCCAAGTAAAGTCTGCTCCAGCACGTCACGGGTGTTTTCCGGCAGGGTGACTGGTTCAAACCAGTCACCCTCGGTTCAAGGGTTGGATCAAAAAGGCCCATTGACGTGCACAATCCCCTGCTCAGGAGACAGTGCACACCATGAACGAAAACAGCTTTGACTACATCATCATTGGCGGCGGCACGGCGGGTTGCCTGCTGGCCAACCGCCTGAGTGCCGACGCCAGCAAGCGCGTCTTGCTGATCGAGGCAGGCAAAAAAGACGATTACCACTGGATTCACATTCCCGTGGGTTATCTGTACTGCATTGGCAACCCCCGCACAGACTGGCTTTACCAGACCGAGCCCGCTGCGGGCCTGAACGGTCGCACCCTGCGTTACCCCCGAGGCAAGGTGCTGGGCGGCAGCTCCAGCATCAACGGCATGATTTACATGCGCGGCCAATCGCGCGACTACGACCAATGGGCGCAATTGACCGGCCAAGACGCCTGGCGTTGGGACCAAGCCCTGCCTTACTTCAAACTGCACGAAGACCATTACAACGGTGCCAACGAATGGCACGGTGCCAAAGGGGCCAAATCTGAGCTGCTGGCCCCAACCGATTTACCCAAGGGCGGCTATTTGCACACTCTGCGTGGCCGCAACACAGGGGGCGAATGGCGCATAGAAAAACCACGTGTCCGCTGGGACGTGCTGGACGCGTTCTCCCAAGCCGCACAACAAGCGGGCATTCCGGCCACCGACGACTTCAACCGGGGCAATAACGAAGGCGTGGCCTACTTTGATGTGAACCAGCGCAGCGGTTTTCGCTGGAATACGGCCAAGGCTTTTTTGCGGCCCACCTGCTATTCGCGCCCCAACTTCGAGCTGTGGAACAAAGCCCAAGTGGCTAAATTGACCCTGGAAACTCAAGCCAACGGCCAAAAGCGTTGTACCGGAGCACAAGTCTGGACCGGGCTGGAAATGGTCGAGGTCAAGGCCACACAAGAAGTGATCTTGAGCGCGGGCAGCATCGGCTCGGTGCAGATATTGCAGCTCTCAGGCATTGGGCCTGCCGCCTTGCTGCAAGAAAAAGGCATTTCGGTGTTGCACGATCTGCCCGGCGTAGGGGCCAATCTGCAAGACCATTTGCAAATTCGCACGGTTTACAAAGTTAAAGGGGTCACCACCCTCAACACCATCGCCAACAGCTGGTGGGGCAAAGCCAAAATTGGACTCGAATACGCCCTCAAGCGCACCGGCCCCATGAGCATGGCGCCCAGCCAAGTGGGGGCCTTTACCAAAAGCGATGCGTCCCAGCCGCATCCCAATTTGCAGTACCACGTTCAACCGCTGAGCCTGGACGCTTTTGGCGACCCACTGCACAGTTTTCCCGCCATCACGGCCAGCGTTTGCAACCTGAACCCCACCAGCCGGGGCACGGTGAACATCACCAGCCCGAATTTTGAGGACGCTCCGGCCATTGCCCCCAACTACCTCTCGACCGCCGAAGACCGCAAAGTGGCCGCTGACAGTTTGCGCGTGACCCGAAACATCATGGCGCAGCCCGCCATGGCGCCGTTCGCACCCGAAGAGTTCAAGCCCGGCGTGCAATACCAAACCGACGAAGAACTGGCCAAACTGGCCGGCGACATTGCCAGCACCATCTTTCACCCGGTCGGCACCACCCGCATGGGCAAAGCCGACGACCCGATGGCGGTGGTCACGCCAAGGCTGCAGGTGCGCGGTATTGCCGGTTTGCGCGTGGTCGATGCGGGCGTCATGCCCACCATCACCAGCGGCAACACCAACAGCCCCACGCTCATGATTGCCGAAAAAGCCGCCCAGTGGATTGCCGAAGACGCAGCCAGCCAAGCGGCTCACTGACCCCGGCAGGCCCCCAAAGCTCATATAAAGAGGCCATTTGGGTCAGGGATTTCCCCCGAATCGGGAAATCCCTGAGTCAAAACAGGGTTCGGCTCCATTACATTTCACCCACTCGATGCAAAGCAGTACTTGCATCCCGAGGGCCGAGGAGACAACTCGATACCCAAGAACTCGAACATCAACCAACATCCGAACGAGGTGTACTTTCTCAAGCGTCGCGCAAGCGGCGCTTTTTTTTGCCTGTCCCCCTTGGTAACGCCCGCCAGCCCAAGCCTGTTTTTTTAGCCCCGCGCAATGCCACAATCCCCCGCATGGAATTACTGATTGTTTCTGCGGCCTCTTTGCTGGCCGGGTTGGTGGACTCGATTGTGGGCGGCGGCGGCCTGATCTTGTTGCCCGCCCTGTTTGCCACCTTCCCCAACGCGGCCCCCGCCACTTTGTTTGGCACCAACAAAAGCGCCTCCATTTGGGGCACCGCCTTTGCCACTGTGCAATACAGCCGCAAAGTGGTCATGCCCTGGCGCTCTTTGGTGCCCGCAGCGGGCGCGGGCTTGCTGGGCTCTTTGGCAGGGGCCTGGGTGGTCACGCAGGTCGACCCCAGCTTGTTTCGCAAGGCCCTGCCGTTCATGCTGGCGGTGTTGCTGCTCTACACCTTGGCCAAAAAAGACATGGGCCGCCACCACGCGCCGCGTTTTGAGGGGGCCAAAGAGGCCTGGATTGCGGCGGGCATTGGCCTGATCATTGGTTTTTACGATGGGTTTTTTGGCCCCGGCACCGGCAGTTTTCTGGTCTTTGCCTACGTGCGGCTGCTGGGTTACGACTTTTTAAACGCCTCGGCCTCGGCCAAGCTCATTAACGTGGCCACCAATTTTTCGGCTTTGGTGTTGTTTGCCATACAAGGCCATGTGTGGTGGCACCTGGCTCTGGCCATGGCGGTGTCCAACATTGTGGGCAGCCTGATCGGTACCCGTCTGGCCCTGAAACACGGCTCAGGCTTTGTGCGATGGGTCTTTATCTTTGTGGTGCTGGCCCTGATTTGCAAAACCGGCTACGACACCTGGCTGCGTTAAACCCCCTCAGCGCAAACGCCACTTGATTTGCCCGGCGTACTGCGCCAACGCCACCCCCAGCAGCGTGACACCCGCGCCGGCCATCTTGACCCAGGTGTAATGCTCACCCGCAAAAGCCCAAGCAAACAAACCGGCCATGGGCGGCATCAGGTACATCAGCGGCGCACTGCGGGCCACGCCCCGAACGGTATTGATCCAGCCCCAAGCCAGCCAACCCACAAAAGCAGACACCAAGATCGACCAAAACAAACCCACCCAAGCCCAAAAATCCAGCAGGGCCCAGGGCGCCGAAAGGCCCGCAGGCATGGACAGCAACATGACCGGCAACCCGCCCAACAAAGTGGCATACCCCATGGTCAGCACTGGGCCATGGCGCTCCATCACAGGTTTAACCGCCACGGTGTAATAAGAAAAGAACCCGGCGGCCACCAACAACACCAGATCGCCCCCACCCGCGCGCCACTGGCCGCCCAGCAATTTGTCGGACAAGAACAACAAAACGCCGCCAAAGGCCAATGACACCCCGGCCATTTGCGCCAAGCTCAGCCGCTCCAACCCCTGGAAACGCAAGATCAACAAGGTCAAAATTGGCCCGCAAGCCAGAATGACCGAACTGGAAAACGCTGTGGACCAATGAATGCCATAAGTCACCAAGCCCACATGCAATGAATGGCCGATAAAGCCCAGCCAAGCCATATAAAGCCAGTCTTTGCGGGGCAATGGCGGCAGCCAAGCCCCAAAACGCCAACGCATCAACAACAGCGCACAGATCGGCATGGTCAAGTATCGCGCCCACAAAAACCCGCCTGGCGAGATCATGTCGAAAAGGTACTTTTGCAACGTGAAGTTACCCCCCCAAATCACGATCACGACCAAGGCCACAGCCAAAGCATGTTGGTCAAATCGGTGAAGCGGAGCGCGTTGAGGCATGGTCCTATTGTGCTTTCTGCGGATTAAAAAGCTTGTCACGCTGGGGGCAAGTTGAGGAGCTTCCCAACTTGACGGGACCAACAAGCCCGTCTTCACTGGTCTGACCCTGCGCCAACAGCCCGGCTAGCGTGACGTGAACTGGCAACCCGTCAAACTGGCACACGAGAGTTGGAACTGCCAGCACCAAGACTTGACTGGCATAAAGCCCCCCGTGTTACTTAAAGCGCATCAAAAATGCAGAGTTGTGACTGGCACGTTTGCCCCATCCTCGGGCTTTTAGAGTTCTAGAGCTGCTCAATGACTTGGCGCATCAACTAAAGAGGTGACAGATGACTGCACTAAAGCTACGCAAATGGGACAGTGCCGAGCACCTTAAAACCGAGGAGGACATGGCACTCTACCTTGAGGCATGCCTGCAAGAGGCGGGCGATGATGCCGCTTTTATTGCCAAGGCTCTTGGCACGATTGCCAGAGCCAAGGGGATGTCGCAACTCGCGCGTGACACGGGTCTGGGCAGAGAAAGTCTCTACAAAGCGCTGTCTGGTGAAGGGAACTCCAGCTTTGCGACCATCCTTAAAGTGACGGCAGCCCTAGGCATACAACTCCACGCACAGCCAATGCATACCGAATAAGCACATCAACCCGCCACCGCCACCGGCACACGCTGAGCCAGTGCGCACATGAGTTCATAGCCCACGGTGCCTGCGGCCTGGGCCACTTCGTCGATGGCCAGCACGGCGCCATTGGCGGCTTGGCCCCAAAGGGTGACGGTGCTGCCCACGCCGGCTTGCGGGAAAGGGGTCAAGTCCACGGTGAGCATGTCCATGCTGACCCGGCCCACGGTGTGGCCCCGCGCGCCCTCGATCAAAACAGGCGTTCCGGTGGGGCAAATGCGCGGGTAGCCATCGGCATAACCGCAGGCCACCACGCCGATGCGGGTCGGGTGCTCGGCCACAAAGGTGGAGCCATAGCCCACGCTGTCGCCGGTTTGAACGTGTTGCACGGCAATAACTTGGGCGCTCAGGGTCATGGCCGGTTGCAAGCCCCAGTGCGCTGCGTTATTTTCGGGGTGATCGGGGGCGCTGCCATAAACGGCAATGCCCGGGCGCACCCAGTCGGTTTTCACCGCTGGGTCATGGGCATGCCGTAAGGTGGCGGCGCTGTTGCTCACGCTGCGTTCGCCGGGCAAGTCGCGGGTGACTTCTTCAAAACGGGCCACCTGATGGGCCACGCCCTTGGAACCGTCGGCATCACTAAAGTGGGTCATGAGCGAGATTTCGTCCACCTGCGGCAGCGCGTTCAGCCGGGTCCAGGCTGAGCGCAAACGGTGCGGCGCAAAGCCTAGCCGGTTCATGCCCGAGTTCATTTTGAGGAAAACCCGGTGCGGTTCGTGGGTTTTGTGCAGCGCCAGCATGTCGATTTGTTCGTCGCAATGCACGGTGTGCCACAAGTGCAGACGTGAGCACAACTCCAGATCGCGGGCCTCAAAGGCCCCCTCCAGCAACAAAATAGGGCCGCGCCAGCCCAGCGCGCGCACCCGCTCTGCCTCGGTCAGGTCGAGCAGGGCAAAGCCATCGGCGCCGCGCAAGCCATCAAACACCCTTTCAATGCCGTGCCCGTAGGCATTGGCCTTGACCACTGCCCAGACCTTGGCGTCGGCAACCGCTTGCCTGACCTGGCTCAGGTTGTGGCGCAATGCGGCGGTGTGGATGGTGGCTTGAATGGGACGGGGCATGAATCGCTTGCAAAAAGAGACTGGAAACCCAAGTGTGCCAGCAAACGAGGTGGGTTCGGAGTCGGTCAAAAAGCCATTTTCTCCCCCGGGAATACCCGCTTGGTTTCGCTCAGGGCGCGCTTTCAAATGCTTTACACTGCCCTGCTACTTTTCAACCCTGCGCATTCCGCCTGAAACATTCAGGCGCTGGCTGAACCCTGTAATCCATGGAAGTTTTTCAGTTTTTAATGCCCATCTTTACCGAATACGGCTACCTCGCCGTGTTTGTGATGCTATTGATATGTGGCTTTGGCGTGCCGATCCCCGAAGACGTGACCTTGGTGACCGGGGGCGTGATTGCTGGTTTGGGGCATGCCGATGTGAACACCATGTTTGCAGTGGGCATGGCCGGGGTCTTGATTGGTGACGGCCTGATGTTCATCTTGGGCCGTCTTTATGGTCAGCGCATCGCCCAGATGCCGGGTTTCCGCAAGATTCTGACGCCCGAACGCTTTGCCAGTGCGCAAGACGCTTTTCAGAAATATGGCAAATGGGTCATGTTTGTGGCCCGGTTTTTGCCCGGTCTGCGCACCCCGGTCTTCTTTTCTGCGGGCATGAGCCACCGCGTGAGTTTTGCCACTTGGTTTTTGATGGACGGATTTGCCGCCCTGATCAGTGTGCCGATCTGGGTTTATTTGGGCTATTTCGGTGCCCAAAACTGGGACTGGATGTTTGCTGTGTTGCGCCAATTCCAGCACGGCATTTTTGCGCTGTTGGGCCTGGGCTTGGCTTGGCTGGGCTGGCGCTGGTGGCGCAAACGCCAAAGCCTTGCTGCCGCTGCCGCTGCCGCTGCCACTGATTCGCCCAGCGATCGTCCTTGACCTGCCCAAGCATGGGCCAACTCTCTCCCAAAAGCCTGTCTGTCGCCGGACTCCTGTTCAACGCCTTCGTGTGGGGCGTTTGCTGGTGGCCCTTTAAACAACTCGAGGCGCAAGGTCTGCACCCCCTCTGGGCCACGGCTTTGGTTTATGGCTTTGTATTTGTAAGCATTGCCCTGTGGCTCTGGAAAACCAACAAGCTGGTCAGCTGGGGGCCGCACCCCGGTTTATGGGTTTTGTTGCTGGCCTCTGGCTTGACCAATGTCGGCTTCAACTGGGCCGTGACCGTGGGCGATGTGGTGCGCGTGGTCTTGCTTTTTTACCTTATGCCGGCCTGGTCTGTGCTGGTGGCTTGGTGGCTATTGGGTGAAAAACCCAGCCCTTTGGCCTTGCTGCGCTTGGTATTGGCGCTGGCGGGTTTGGTCATTGTGCTGAAAACACCCGAAACCCCCTGGCCCGTGCCAGAAAGCCTGGCCGATGTGCTGGCCCTGCTGGGTGGCCTGTCCTTTGCCATCACCAACGCCTTGTTGCTCAAACTGAAAGACACCCCCAGCTCGTCGCGCACGCTGGCCATGTTTGGCGGCGGGGCGGTCATGGCCACCCTGGCGGCTGTGGTGGGCCTGCTCACCGGCGTGGTGGCAGTGGGCCAAGCCCCCACCTGGGACTGGTTGCCTTTGGTGGCCTTGCTCGGCTTCTCTTTTTTGGTGGGCAACCTCGCTTTGCAATATGGTGCGGCCCGGCTGGCGGCGCACACCACGGCCCTGGTCATGTTGTCCGAGGTGCTGTTTGCCAGCGTGTCCTCGGTCCTACTCGGCGCATCTGACTGGGACAGCCGCACCTTGATTGGCGGCGCCTTGATTTTGCTGGCAGCGGTGCTGTCGATCATTGGCCCCGCACAGCGCGACCCCAACCCTTAAACCGGAGTTCCCCATGAGCCTTTACGACCTAGAAGCCCTGAGCATCGACAACCAACCCGTGGCCTTATCAAAGTACCAAGGCCAGGTTTTGCTGATCGTGAACACGGCCAGCGCCTGCGGCTTTACGCCCCAATTTGGCGGCTTGGAAAAGCTGCACAAAAGCTACGGCGACAAAGGCCTGGTGGTGCTGGGCTTTCCCTGCAACCAGTTCGCCAGCCAAGACCCGGGTGACGATGCGCAAATTGCCAACTTTTGCCAAAAAAACTACGGCGTCAGCTTCCAGATGATGCACAAGATCAAGGTGAATGGGGCCGAAGCGCATCCGCTTTACCAATGGCTGACCGCCGAAGCCCCGGGCATTTTGGGCAGCAAAGCCATCAAATGGAACTTCACCAAATTTTTGGTGGGCAAAGACGGCCGCGTCATCAAACGCTACGCCCCCCAAGACGCCCCCGAAAAAATGGCCAAAGACATCGAGGCGGCGTTGGCGGCTTGACAGAGGGCTACTGACAACGGGGTGTCAGGAGGGTTCAAAAGCACCCAAATACGATTTAAACCTTGTTGTTTTAACGTCTGACGTTCATTTATCCATGTTGCCAATGGCCAGCCCTGTCTTTTCTGCAAAAACAGGGGCCTGCGAACCCACCAGATATTGACCCGCTGATCAGTCAAACATCACGGGTTGGTGGGTGGCGGCGCTTTGGGCTGCGGCGTCGGCCAGGATTTGGGCCTCTACACCGTCTTGCACCGAGGTGCGGAAGGGGCCACCTTGTTGCAGCACGGTGAAGAAATGCTCAATTTCCAAGCGGTACGCAGCGGCGTAGCGTTGCAAGAAAAAGGCTTCTGGGTTGTCTTGCTGGGTGCCTTTTGCCGAGGCTTGGGTGACCTCGCTGGGGCGGTGGTTGCCGCATTGCAGCATGCCCAGCGAGCCCATGATTTCAAAGCGTTGGTCATAACCGTAGGCCGCGCGGCGTGTGGTGTTGATCTGGCACAAGCGGCCTTTGGCGGTTTTGATAGTGACCGCTGTGCAGTCAAAGTCGCCCGCTTGTCCAATGGCAGGGTCAGTCAGGCAGGAGCCGGTGGCGCTCAGCCAAGCGGCACGGTCGCCGTCGCTGCACAAGATCCAGCGGAACACGTCGAAGTCGTGAATCAGCATGTCGCGGAAGATGCCGCCCGACTGCTGGATGTAGGACACCGGGGGGGCGCCCGGGTCGCGGCTGGTGATGATCAGCATTTCGGGGTTGCCGATCTCGCCTCGGTCCATGCGTGTTTTGGCTTCATTGAAGGTGGGGTCAAAGCGGCGCTGAAACCCGATCATGCAGGCCACGCCAGCCTTAGCCACGGCGGCTGCGCAAGCTTGGGCGCGCTCGGCCGACAAGTCCACTGGTTTTTCGCAAAAGATGCTTTTGCCCGCTTGCGCAGCGCGGGTGATCAAGTCGGTGTGGGTGGTGGTGGGGCTGCCAATGACCACTGCGTCAATGGAGGGGTCGGCAAAAATGTTGTCGATGCTGTCCACCCGTGAACCGTGCAATTGCGCCAGCTCAGCTGCGCTGTCGACCATGGGGTCGTTGACGGCGGTGAGTTCAATGCCGGGCATGGCCGCCAGGTTGGCGGCGTGGATGCGGCCGATGCGGCCTGCGCCAAAGAGTGCGACTTTTTTCATATGAAATCCAGTTTGTGAAATGGTTAAGGGAAGCGAATAAGGGAAACGATCAGCGGAAAGAAAGGTGGGGTAAATAAACAGGGCGCGGTGTCATCAAGAAACGGCCACCGTGGCCGGTTCGTATTGCAGCTCCAGCCGATAGGCCAGCGCCATGAACAGACTTTGGGCCACCGTCATGGTGTTGGTCAGCGCCCGAAAGCCGAACACACTGGTTTCGTTGACCAACAGCGCGGCAGTGGCCAGCCGGGCCAGCGGGCTCAAGCTGCTGTCGGTGATGGCAATGATGCGAGCGCCGCGTTCGTGCGCTTGCCGCACCAGGCTTTCGGTTTCTTCGGCGTAGGGTGCAAAAGAAATCGCCACCAGCACATCTTGGGCCTGCAACCCGCGCAGTTGGCCTTCTTGCATGCTGCCCATGGCGGTGATGTGTTGCACCCGTTTTTGGGTGTGCTGCAAGGCATAGGCCAGGTAGGTGGCCACCGCAAACGACCGCCGAGTAGCCGCCAGCCACACGGTATCGGCTTCAAACAACAAGTTAACGGCGGCCTCAAAAGTCGGGGCGGACAAAGTGGTTTGCAGCTCTTGCATGGCCGCAATGCTGCCGCTCATGAGTGCGTGGGCAATGTCCGTGCTTTGCAGGTTGAGCGCCCCCAGCTCGATGGCCCCACGAATGCGCGAGGGGTAATCCCGCCCGGGCGATATCTGTCGGGCCAAGCCCTCCCGAAACAGCCTTTGCAGCTCGGAAAAGCCACTGAAGCCGAAATGTTTGGCAAAACGCACGATGGCCGAGGGCTGCACCTGGCAGTTTTGCGCCACTTGCTGGATGGACTGAATGCCCAGTTGCCCCCGGTGTCGCTCCACATAGTGGCCAATGACCTTGAGTTGTTTGCTCAGGCCCTCGAACCCGGCCGCCATGGCCAGGAACAGTTCGTCCTCGGTTTGGGGTGCGGTTTTTAGGGTTTGGGCGTTCATGGCGGGGTAAAGAGGTCGCAGGGTACCGGATTTAAATTATCCTTTAAGTATGTATTTAAAAAAGAAATTTATTTCCGGGGTATTCACCTATTGGAAAAGTTTTTCTATTTTTTTACATTTGAATGAACTCTTATGGCCTACACCCCTGCCCAAGGGATTCAACACAATGAAAATCGAATTTCCCCAAAATCGCCCCATCGACCTGGTCTGTCTGGGCCGTCTGGCGGTTGATCTGTATGCCGAGCAATTTGGCAGCCACCTCGAAGACGCGCGCAGCATGGCCATGTACTTGGGCGGCAGCTCGGCCAACCTGGCCTTTGGTGTGGCCCGACTGGGCCTGAAAAGCGCCATGCTGTCGCGGGTGGGCAACGAGCAAATGGGCCGCTTCCTGACGCAGACTTTGCAGCAAGCCGGGTGCGATACCAGCCAAGTGCAGGTAGACCCGGAACGGCTCACGGCCCTGGTGCTGCTAGGCCTGAAAGACCGTGACACCTTTCCCTTGTTGTTTGTGCGCGAAAACTGTGCCGACATGGCGGTGGACGCCGACTTAATCAGCGAAGACTTCATGGCCGGATGCCGTGCGTTGGCCATCACCGGCACCCATTTGTCCACGCCAGGCACGCGCCGCGCCTCGCTCGCGGCCTTGGGCTATGCCAAGCGCCATGGATTGGTGCGGGTGCTGGACATTGATTTCAGGCCCGTTTTGTGGGGCCTGACCTCGCGCGGCGCAGGCGACAACCGTTACGTGCCCGATGCCCAAGTGACCGCGCAATTGCAGGCGGTGTTGCCCGAGTTCGATTTATTGATTGGCACCGAAGAAGAGTTTTTGATTGCTGGCGGCGTGCCCAACGACTTGCTGGCCTGCCTGCACGCCGTGCGCGCCATCAGTTCGGCCACGCTGGTGGTCAAGCGGGGAGCCTTGGGTTGCAGTGTGATCGAAGAAGCCATTCCCGCCGACATTGACGATGCCCCCTTGTTTGCCGGGGAACGGGTTGAAGTGCTCAACGTGCTGGGGGCCGGGGATGCGTTTTTGTCCGGCCTGATGGCCAGCTTGTTGCAGGGCAAAGACTGGGCACAGTCCACCCAAGTGGCCAATGCCTGCGGGGCTTTGGTGGTGTCACGCCATGCGTGCTCAGCGGCCATGCCCACCCCGGCTGAACTGGCGCACTGGTTTGGCGGCACGCGCAACCCCAAGGTCGATGCCGACCAACAGTTGGCCCATCTGCACCGCGTGGCAGTGGCGCGGCCCAATTGGCCAGAATTGTGCGTGATGGCCTTTGACCACCGCAGCCAGTTTTACGACATGGCCCGCGAAGCCGGTGCGCCCGAGTCGCGCATTCCGGTCCTCAAGAGTTTGCTGGTGCAAACCGCCGCCCAAGTGGAGCGCAGCCACAACTTGCAGGGCAGTACAGGGGTGCTGATTGACGGGGGCGATTACGGTTTGCAGGCCCTGGCCAGCGCCACTGGACGGGGTTGGTGGGTGGGCCGCCCGGTGGAGCTGCCCAGTTCGCGGCCACTGCGGTTTGACGGCACCCGCTCGATTGGCACAGCGCTGACCCACTGGCCCACCGAACAAGTGGTCAAGTGTTTGCTGAGTTATCACCCGGACGATGCCTACCCGCTGCGACTGGAACAAGAACAAAAAGTACTGGAGTTGTGGGAAGCCACCCGCGCCAGCGGCAACGAGTTGCTGCTGGAAATCATTTGCCCTGCAGCCATGATGCCCAAGGGCACCGAAGATGCCGCCGTGTTGCGCTCGGTCAAGCGCTTTTACAACCTGGGGGTCAAGCCCGAGTGGTGGAAACTGGCCCCCATGCAAGACAGTGGGTGGCAAGCCTTGTCGGCGCTCATTGCCGAGCGTGACCCGTATTGCCGTGGTGCCGTGATTTTGGGCCTGAACCAACCCCTAGAGCACTTGGCGCAAAGCTTCAAGCAAGCCGCCAACCCGATTGTCAAAGGCTTTATGGTGGGCCGAACCTTGTGGGCCAGCGCCTCTTTGCGCTGGCTTAAAAACGACATCAGCGATGCCGAATTGGTGCAAGAAGTGGCCGCCAATCTGGCCACCTTGGTCGAGGCTTGGCGCATCCGTGGCAGCGTCTTGCCCAAACTGCCCGCCACCGAAAAGGCCTGAAGCCATGAGCACCACCCGACTCACTCTGGCGCAAGCCTTGGTCCGACACTTGGCGGCGCTGCGCATCGAGCTGGCCGACGGCACCGTGCAGCCTTATTGCGCGGGTGTTTTTTCGATTTTTGGTCACGGCAATGTGGCGGGTTTGGGCGAGGCGCTGTGGGCCAGCCGGGCCGAGCTGCCCACCTACCGGGCGCACAACGAACAAGGCATGGCGCATGCCGCTATTGCGTTCAGCAAAGCGCAGTTTCGCCAGCGCATCATGGCCGTCACCACCTCCATCGGCCCGGGGGCCACCAACCTGGTCACAGCAGCGGCACTGGCGCATGTGAACCGCCTGCCTGTGTTGTTGTTGCCCGGTGACACCTTCAATTCGCGCGCGCCCGACCCGGTGCTGCAACAACTGGAAGACTTCGCGCAAGGCGACCTGAGTGTCAACGACTGCCTGCGCCCGGTCACGCGTTACTTTGACCGCATCACCACGCCCTCGCAAATTTTGTCGGCGCTGCCGCGTGCCATTCAGGTCATGACCGACCCGGCGACGTGCGGGCCGGTGTGTCTGGCCTTGCCACAAGATGTGCAGACCCAGGCGTTTGACTGCCCCAACGACTTTTTGCAGCCTGAAGTGTTGCGCTTTAGGCGTCCCCCGGCCGAATCCTTTGAACTCGCGCGCGCTGCGGCTTTGCTGCAGTCTGCAAGGCAACCCGTGATCGTGGCGGGGGGTGGCGTGTTGTACAGCCAGGCCTGGGCGGCTTTGCGTGCCTTTGCCCACACCCATGGGATTCCGGTCATGGAAACCCAGGCGGGGAAAAGCAGCTTGCCGTGGGACGATGCCCTCAATTTGGGGGCCGTGGGCGTGACGGGTTCACCCGCCGCCAACACCATGGCGGCGCAAGCCGATGTGGTGTTGGCCGTGGGCACGCGCTTGCAAGACTTCACCACGGGATCGCACAGTTTGTTTGCCAAGGCGAGCATTGTGGGTTTGAACGTGAACAGCCTCGATGCCACCAAATGGGGCAGTGTGGCGCTGGTGGCCGATGCCCGCGTCGGTTTGAGCCAACTGAGCGAAGCCCTGCAAGGCTGGCAAGCCGCAGCGGCCTGGACCCAACAAGCCAAGACGCTGGGCGCGCAATGGTCAGCGCGCGTGACCGCCCTCACGCAGGCCGTGCCACAAGACAGCTTGCCCTACGACGCCGAAGTCATCGGCGCGGTGCGCGACTCTTTGAACGATGCAGGGGGCAACAGCGGTCTGAACGATGTGGTGGTGTGCGCAGCAGGTACTCTGCCCGCCGAGTTGCACAAACTCTGGCGTGCCTCCGGCCCCGGCAACTACCACATGGAATACGGCTACTCGTGCATGGGTTACGAAATTGCAGGCGGGCTGGGCATCAAGATGGCACGCCCCGCACAAGAGGTGATCGTGATGGTGGGCGATGGCTCGTACATGATGATGAACTCCGAGATGGCCACCACGGTCATGCTGGGTCAAAAACTGATCGTGATCGTGCTGGACAACCGGGGTTACGGCTGCATTCAGCGCCTGCAACTGGCCACGGGCAGCCCACGTTTCAACAACATGCTGGACGATTGCGTGCCCGAGGGCGGTGCCCCCAGCCGCATCGACTTTGCCATGCACGCCCGCAGCATGGGCGCGCATGCCGTGCATGTGGCCAATGTGACCGAGCTCAAGGCCGCCATGGTCGCCGCGCGTGCGGCCACGCACACCCAAGTGCTGGTGATCGACACCACGCACAGCCGCACCACCGAAGACGGTGGTTGCTGGTGGGAGGTGGCCATTCCCGAAGTGTCCGAGCGTACCGAAGTGCACACCGCGCATGCCCAATACCTCAGCAACAAACGCGCGCAGCGCCTTTGACCCAAACCAAGCTGCGATGCTCAACACGCCACTTACCCATTCAACTTATCGCAAAGAAAACCCTTATGACTTGGAACGTAAAAATAGGCATCAACCCCATCAGCTGGATGAACGACGACTTGCCCTCGTTGGGCGGTGAAACCTTGCTCGAAACCGCCTTGCAGGAAGGCAAGGAAATTGGCTACGAAGGCTTTGAGCTGGGCAACAAATTCCCCAAAGATGGTCCGGGCCTGAAAGCCAAACTCGATGAATTTGGCCTGGCCTGTGTCTCGGGTTGGTACTCAGGGTTTCTGGCAGAGCTGGCCCCAGAACAAGACAACGCCCAAGCCGTGGCGGCCGAAATAGCGCGCTGCCAGCCGCACATGAGCAAGCTGCAATACAACGGCGTGAAGGTGGTGGTGTACGGCGAATGCGCGGGCACAGTGCAAGGCCAGATCGACACCCCGGTGGCCAAGCGGCCCACTTTTGCCACCGAGGCACTGTGGCTGGCCTATGCCCAACGCCTGAACGCTTTTGGCCAACACCTGCTGACCACCTACGGCATCCAACTCGCCTACCACCACCACATGGGGGCTTATGTCGAATCAGCGGCCGATGTGGACAAACTGATGGACCTGACCGACCCGGCCAAAGTGTTCTTGTTGTTTGACACCGGACACGCCTACTTTGGCGGTGCCCTTGACCCCAATGCCTTGCTGCTCAAGCATGTGCAGCGCGTGGTGCATGTGCATTGCAAAGATGTGCGCGTCCCGGTCATCGCCCAAGCGCGCAATGACCAATGGAGCTTTTTGAACGGCGTGCTCAACGGCGTGTTCACGGTGCCGGGCGATGGCAGCATCGACTTTGCCGCCGTGCTCTCGACCCTGCACGCCGCTGGCTACGAAGGTTGGTTGGTGGTGGAAGCCGAGCAAGACCCCGCTGTGGCACCCAGTTACGCATTTGCCCAAAAGGGCTACCAGACGCTGCGCGCGCTGGTCAATCTTCAGAACTGAGGCGCAACATGGTCAGCCCCCTCTTGGTTAAAGCCGCCCCCACGGGGCAAGAAATTGTCAACATCACGCCCGAAAAAGCAGGTTGGACCCATGTGGGTTTTCGGGCCATTCGCATGCTGGCCGATGGCACCCAAAGCTTGGACACCGGCACGCGCGAACTGTGTTTGGTGGTGCTGACCGGCACGGTCGATGTCACGGTGAACGGTATCCCCTATGTAGGCTTGGGCCAGCGCCGCAGTGTTTTTGAAAGCGTGCCGCCCGCAGCCATTTATGTGCCGCCGCACCAGTCGGTGCACATTCGCGCCAGCACCTCGGCCGAAGTGGCTTTATGCACTGCCCCGTGTGACGACAGCGTGCGTGGCGTGAAAGTACTCGACCCTCAAACCATGCGCCGCAGCGTGCGCGGCCAAGGGGCCAACACCCGGTATGTGTGTGACATCCTGCCGCACGACGACCCCTCGGCCGCCCATTTGCTGGTGGTGGAAGTGCTCACGCCTGCCGGCCATTCCTCGAGCTACCCGCCGCACAAACACGATTTAGAGCAGCCCCCCACCGAAACGCAACTCGAGGAAACCTATTACCACCGCCTGAACCCGCCGCAAGGTTTTGCATTTCAGCGCGTGTACACCGATGACCGCAGTCTGGACGAGGCTTGTGCGGTAGAAAACCACGATGTCGTGATGGTGCCGCGTGGCTACCACCCCGTGGTGGCGCCGCATGGCTACGACTTGTATTACCTGAACGTGATGGCCGGACCGAACCGCTTTTGGGTCTTTAAAAACGACCCGGCACACGAGTGGATGCTGGCCCCGGCAAGAGCATGAAAAACCGTACCGGTTCAGCCGCTAACTTCAACCCCCAAGGCCATGGCGGCACCCCGCAGTGCGGGTTGATCGGCACGAATCACCCAAGTGGGAATGTTTTGCAGGTAGGGGGCAAAACGCCCTTTGTCTTCAAAGGCGGCACGGAAACCGGAGCGCGCAAAATAATCGCCCAAGTGCCCGATCACGCCGCCCCCGACATAAATACCGCCACGCGCACCCAAAGTCAGCGCCAAATTGCCCGCCACGTTGCCCAGCAGTCGGCACAGCGCGTCGAGCGCCTCTTCGCAAGCGGCGTTATGCCCCGCCAGTGCCAGCCGGGTGATGTCGGCAGCCGACGTCACCTGACACGCCTCGCCATTGAGCTCACAAATAGCGCGGTACAAGTTTTCTAGGCCCATGCCCGAGACCACGCGCTCGGCCGAAACATGGGACCAACTGCGCCACAAGATTTGCAAAATAGCGGCTTCACGCGCATTGCCGGGGCTCATGCTGACGTGACCGCCCTCGCCCGCGATCGGCACCCATTCGCCAGACCGAGCGCGGACCAACGAAGAAACCCCCAAACCCGTGCCTGCGCCCAGCAAGCCACGCGGCGCGTCTTTGATGGCGGTGCCACCGCCAATGGCTTCCAGTTCGTGCGCGCCCAAAGTGGGGGCGGCTAAGGCCATGGCCTCCCAGTCGTTGAGCATGCGCAATTCGTCCAGACCCAAGCCCGCCCGGGTGGCCTCAATGGAGAAGGCCCAAGCATTGTTGGTCATGCGCAACCAGTCGCCATCAATCGGGTTGGCTATGGCGACACACGCCCGGCGAATGCCGCTGACACCGGTCTGTTGCAAGTAAGCCGAAATGGCCGATTGCAAATCAGCGAAGGCACTGGTGGACAAAGTCAGCGCGTGACTGAGCGCCTGGTGTTGACCCGCTGTCAGGGCAAAACGGGCATTGGTCCCGCCAATGTCACCGACCAGGCAAGGGGCAGCAATTTCTGGGGTCATAAAAGTCAATGAAAATCAGACGAAAAGTGTGAGCTTAAGGGATGCTCGGCAAATTATTGGGCACCGGGGGCAAAGTCGAAGGTCATGGCGTGAAAATATTTTTCGCCCGGCGCGTACCAAACCGGCGCGCCCAGTGCCGGGCCGTTGGGCATGTCTTCGGTCTCCAGGCACAGCGCCGCACCGGGCAAGTGGGCCGCACCCAATGGCGTTGAACCCGGCTTTAAATTGCCAGCGGCATAAACATGCATCCAAGGCCGGTCGGTACTGAGTGTGAGTGACAAATCACGACCCGACAGGCAGGCCACACGCCGCAACTGGCGCTCGGCATCGAGTTGCACGGCGACATCGAATTGCTGAATTTGTGTAGACGGAAAACCCGCAGCCTGCCGAAAGTCAAAGCAAGTGCCTTGAACCGATTGAGCCGGCATGGGTAAGTCGAGAGCATCGGTGGGCAAATAAGCCTGCGCATTTACTTGCAAAAGGTGGTGCTGCAAACCAGCCTGCGCGTCCAGATTCCAGTAACTGTGCTGCACAAAATTGAGCGGACAAGGCGCATCCACCTCAGCTTGCGCTTGCCACACCAAGCGCGCGCCTTGCAAGGCGTAGGTCACCTGCGCCTTGCAGCGCCCCGGAAATCCCATGTGCCCGTCGGGCGTGTCCAGGGTCAAGCTGACAGCATTCGCGTCCAAGGACTGAACCGACCAATCGAGTTGACCCGATCCCTCACGCCCTCCGTGCAGGCAATGGCCTTTGCTGTTGTTGATGTCGAGCGCCCATTGCTGCCCATCGCGCGCCAGTTGACCCTGCCCAATTCGGTTGCCATAACGGCCACAAACAGCCCCGAGCGAGGCTGTATCTTGGCGGTAATCGTCCGGGTTTTTGAAGCCCAACGTCAGCGGGCGAGGGCCTTCAGGGGCGGTCATCCACCAAAGCTGCATCAGGCGGGCGCCATAGGGCAACACCCAAGCTTGCAGGTCTTGGCTTTGCAAGACGATCACGCCCAAAGGCGCTGTGAAAAAAGCCATGTCGATCTCCGTCGGGTAATTTGCGCCCATTAGTCAACTATTAACCCATTTATGGCGTTAAAAGGAATGCAATTTAAGTGTTTCCACTAGTAGGCATTAATGACAATTAATGGATACTTCGTTTATTGTGCGAACTAAATATTTAAATGGTTCTGGCAATGAAGAGTATTTCAATCATAACTTCCCCTTTTGGGGTATTTTTCTGGAGACATGCATGAACTTTAAACGTCAACTTACTGCCCTGGTCCTGGCCATGGCCGCAGGTTCCTCATTCGCTCAGCTGACGGTCGGCGTGAGTTTTGATGCTTACCAAGAAGAGCGCTGGAAAACAGACGAAGCCGCCATCAAGGCCGAACTGGCCAAAAGCGGTGCCAAATACATCATGTCTGACGCAGGCTCTTCCACAGAAAAGCAATTGACCGACATCGATGGCCTGATCGCCAAGGGTGCCAAAGTCCTGATCATTTTGGGCCGCGACAAAGACGCGATCCTGCCGGCCGTGGCCAAAGCCAACCAGCTCAAAATCCCGGTCATCGCCTATGACCGCCTGTTTGAAGCGCCTGGCGTGACTTACATCACTTTTGACAACAAAGAAGTCGGCCGCATGACGGCCCGCGCCATTTTGGCAGTCAAGCCAAAAGGCAATTTCGCCATCATCAAGGGTGACCCAGGTGACGCCAACGCCAACTTCCTGCGCGAAGGTCAGGGCGAAGTGTTGGCCGAAGCCCTCCAAAAGGGTGACGTGAAGATTGTGGGCGAGGAATACACCGCTGGCTGGAACCCCGCCAATGCCCAGAAAAACATGGAACAAATCCTGACCAAAAACGGCAACAAGATTGACGCCGTCATTGCTCAAAACGACGGCATGGCGGGTGGCGTGGTTGCAGCCTTGGCTGCCAAAGGCCTGAAAGGCGTTCCAGTCTCCGGACAAGACGGCGATCACGCTGCTCTGAACCGCGTGGCTTTGGGCACACAAACCGTGTCGGTCTGGAAAAACTCTGCCGACCTCGGTACCGCTGCAGCCAAAGCTGCGGTAGAGCTGGGTGCTGGCAAAGCCGTGACCGGTGCAGCCGATTGGGCTGGCGGCGAGAAGAAAGTCACGCTGAAATCCATCTTCCTGAAGCCCGTGCCTGTGACCCGCGCCAACCTCGACTTGGTCTTAAAAGCCGGTCACATCAAGAAAGCAGCACTGTGCAAAGGCGTGACCGACGCCGCAGTGACCGCCTGTAAATAAGCCGTTTTGCTCAGTCGGTTATTTGAACCGCTGACGCCCTTCACTGCGAGCCCGGCTATAGCTTGGTGCTCGCAGTGTCATTTTTAACGGTTCGATATTGTGAATAGTGAGGCAAACCCATGAATCAAGCATTACAGAACTTGAAGCACGCGGCCATTGACTGGCGAATGGTCCTCATGGCCAGCGTGTTGGTGGTCATTACCGTGGTTTTCAATGTGTTTTCTGGCGGCATATTTTTCTCAGCCGAAAACTTGTACAACATTGCCCAACAAACCGCCGTGGTGGGTATTTTGGCCACGGTGATGGTGCTCATCATTGTGGCGCGGCACATCGATTTGTCGGTCGGCTCGGTTATGGGTTTCGTCGGCGTTCTGATCGCCTTCCTGATGTACTCGGCCGACTGGTCTTGGCCCGCCGCTTGTCTGGCGGGTCTGGCAGCGGCCATTGTGGCGGCCATGTACCAAGGCGCTCTGACCGCTTATGTGGGCGTGCCTTCTTTTGTGGTGACTTTGGGCGGCTTAATGTCCTTCAGGGGCGCCGCTTATTTGGTGGCCGACGGCAAAACGCAGCCCTTGGCCGATCCCTTTTTCCTGCAACTGGGCGGTGGCTTCAATGGGGGCATTGGCACCCGAGCGAGTTGGATTGTGGGTGCCGTCATTTGCCTAGGCATTGCCTGGGCCATGTGGGCCAAACGTGGCGCTAAAAAGCGCTATGGGGTTCCCACCAACCCCTGGTTAGTCGATGGCTTGATGGTGTTGATTCCCATGGTGGGTGTTTTGAGCTTTGTTGCCATCATGAACGCCTATCAAATTCCGGGCAAAGACGACGCGCAGGGCATTCCCATCCCCGTGCTGATCTGGGGTGCCGTGGCTTTGTTCATGTCCTTTTTGGTGCACCGCACCCGCTTTGGTCGCTACGTGTTTGCCATGGGGGGCAACCCCGATGCGGCCGAGCTGGTGGGCATTCCCGTCAAGCGCGTGACCATGTTGCTGTTTTTGTTGCTCGCTGTCCTGACCACCATTGGGGCCATCGTGTCGATTGCCCGCCTGAACGCGGGCACCAATTCGTTGGGTAATAACCTCGAGTTGCTGGTAATTGCCGCCACCGTGATCGGTGGCACCGCTTTGGCGGGGGGCAGCGGCACCATTCTGGGGTCGGTGCTGGGCGCCTTGATCATGCAGTGCATCGACAGCGGCATGTTGCTGCTCGATGTCTCTATTGGTACCCGTTACATCATCATTGGCCAAGTACTCATCGCAGCGGTGGTGTTTGATGTGGCCTATCGCAAATGGACTGGAGACGTGCTGTGAACTCAGTCAACCAAAATGCTTCGGCCGCTCAACGGGGCGCCACCCTTAATCGCAACCAGTGCCTAGTTGAAATGCGCGACATCAACAAAGCCTTCGGAGGGGTTCAAGCGGTCGAAAACGTCAACATCAACCTGTATCCAGGCGAAGTTGTGGCGGTGCTGGGGCACAACGGCGCGGGCAAGTCCACCTTGATGAAAATGCTGGCCGGGGCTTACCCCATTGACAGCGGCGAAGTCATCATCAACGGTGAAAAGGCCAGCATCCGCACCCCTTCCGACGCGCAAGCCGCCGGGATCGAATCCATTTACCAAACATTGGCCCTTGCCGATAACCTGAACTCGGTGGCCAACCTGTTTTTGGGGCGTGAACTGCTCACCCGGTGGCGCACCCTGGACGATCACCGCATGGACGCCGAAGCCAGCAAAGTGTTTCAACGTCTGAATAAAAACTTCAAGAATTACCACACCCCGGTTCGGCGTTTGTCAGGCGGCCAACGTCAGGTTGTGGCCATTTCACGGGCTATTTACTTCAATGCCCAGATTCTGATCATGGACGAACCGACGGCCGCTCTGGGGCCTGAAGAAACAGCCATGGTGGCGCGCTTGATTGAGCAACTCAAAGAAGAAGGCGTGGGCATTTTCCTGATCAGCCACGACATGCACGATGTCTTTGCCCTCAGCGACCGCCTGGCGGTCATGAAAAATGGCAAATTAGTGGGCACTTACAGCACCAAAGATGTCACAGAGGACGAGGTGCTGGGCATGATCATTTTGGGCAAGAAGCCCGAAGGCAAGCCTGAAACCGAGCGCCCGGCCCGTTAAACGCCAGACTATCCCCGCATTTCATCTGCTCGACCATGAAAGCCACAGGTGACTTGCAACTGCTGAAAAGAATCAATCGCAGTGTGCTGCTGCGATTGGTTCGGTCCCAGCCCGAAGTCTCCCGAGCGCGATTGGCCGAATTGAGTGGACTGACCAAGTCCACCGTGAGCGCCTTGGTGCGCGAGTTGCTCGATGAACACTGGCTCACGGAAGCCGCCGAAACCGTGGTCGCCCCTGGGCTGGGGCGGCCCTCCACGCCCCTTAGCATGGACCACACTCGCAGAGTTCTGATTGGTGTTGAAATCGCCGTTGACTGTGTACGGCTGGTTTGCACCTCACTGGCGGGTCTCATATTGACCCACACCGAAGCCCCCTTAGAAAACAGCACACCGCAGGCCGCTTGCCAACAAGTGGCCGGTCTGGTGGGTTTGCTTTGCACGCAACTGGCGGCGCGGCAGCTCCTACTGACAGGCATTGGTGTGTCATTGCCGGGTGCCGTTGACGACGTCACGGGGCTTGTGCACCTGGCCCCCAATCTGGGTTGGCGCAAGGTGCCACTGCAACGCATGATCGCGGAAGCCCTGGCGCCGTTTGGCATCAAAAAATCCGATGTTTATTTACAAAACGAAGCCGATGCAGCGGCACTCAGTGAGTATGAATTTGGTGCCGGTGGCGAGCTAGAGCCACTGGTTTTTGTGATTTGCGACATTGGTGTGGGCGCCGGGGTCATCTTGAACGACCGCCTTTTTACGGGTGCGACAGGCATGGCAGGCGAAATAGGCCACAGCATCCTTCAAATCAATGGCCCCCTGTGCTCATGCGGACGTCGGGGCTGTGTCGAGACTTTCATCGGCGCGCGAGCCCTGGCCAAAAACAAAGACGAAACCACGGCAGCTTCTTATCTGGGCATGTTGCTGCAAAACCTGGATGCCATGTTCAACCCCCGTGTGATCGTGCTGGGCGGACGATCGGCCATCCTGAACCCGGCTTGGATTGACAGGGCTAGAAATAATTTGAACACCTATGCCCGGGCCACCGGGCTGAAAGCCCCCGAGATCAAAACTGCCAGTTATGGCATGCAAGCCGCCGCAGTAGGCGCTGCCGCGCTGGTACTGCACCACCATTTACGGCCTCTTTACAAGGATAAACAACATGTACTTGGGAATTGATGTCGGCACCTCTGAGGTGAAGGCCATGTTGCTCAACGAGCGACACAAGGTCTTGGCTTTGGCCGGGGCGCCATTGGAAGTGTCAAGGCCCCATCCGGGACACAGTGAACAAGATCCCTACAGTTGGTGGGCGGCCACATGCACAGCACTGAGGCAACTCAGGCACTTGCACCCGACTGAATTCAAATCGATCAAAGCAATCGGGCTGTCAGGCCAGATGCACGGGGCAGTTTTGCTCGACAAAAGCAACCGCGTCTTACGCCCGGCCATTTTGTGGAACGACACACGCAGCACCCGGGAGTGCGAACAAATGATGGCTGAAATGCCCCAAGCCGCAGCGTTGGCGGGCAGTCTGATCATGCCGGGTTTCACAGCCCCCAAGTTGCGTTGGGTGGCCCGACACGAACCCGAAGTGTTTCACCAAGTGGTCAAAGTGCTGTTGCCCAAAGATTACATACGCCTGATGCTGACGGGCGAACACATCACCGATGTGTCCGACGCCAGCGGGACCGGATGGCTGGATGTGGCCCAACGAACTTGGTCGCCTGACTTGCTGAAATTATCCGGGCTCGATCTGTCGCACATGCCCCAACTGGTAGAAGGCAATGCCCCCGCAGGCCGAATCCTGCCCTACGTGGCCACCGATCTGGGGCTGCCAGCAGGCCTGACTGTTGCGGGCGGGGCGGGCGACAACGCCTCGAGTGCGGTCGGCATGGGTGCAGTGCAGGCAGGTGACGGATTTTTGTCTTTGGGCACCAGTGGTGTGGTGTTTTTGGTCAGCCCCCGGTTTGCACCCCAAGTGGCCAGTGCCACCCACGCTTTTTGCCATGCTGTGCCCGGGCAGTGGCATCAGATGAGCGTCATGCTGTCGGCAGCCAGTTGCCTGCAATGGGCCAAACACAGTCTGGGCGCAGCCTCAGAAAGTGAACTCGAAAACCGAGCCAGTCAATTGCATGCCGACGATCGCGCTGCAGCGCCCCTGTTCTTGCCTTATTTGGGCGGTGAACGCACACCGCACAACCAAGCGAACTTAAGGTCAAGTTTTCACGGCATCGGTCACGGCACCTCGCAAGCCGCCATGGCTTATTCGGTGTTCGAGGGTGTTACTTTTGGTTTACTCGATGGTTTGGCAGCCCTGCGACAAGGGGGCAGTGAAGTCCGTCGTTTGTCTTTGGTGGGCGGTGGTGCGCGCAGCGCCATGTGGGCGCAGCAACTGGCCTCGGCCCTGAATGTTGAAATCGTGACGCACCAAGAGTCCACGGCTGGCGGTGCCCTGGGTGCCGCTAGATTGGCCTGGATGGCGCAAGGTGGCACGCTGGCCGATGTGTGCGTGCAACCCGCCGTGGCGCAAAGTTACCACCCCAATGACGCAGAGCGAGCCATGTTGCTGCCCCGTTATGCCCGCTTTAAAGCCTTGTATGCCGCACTTCAAACGGTGCAAAGCGTGATCTGAATTTTTGTATTCCCAATTAATAACCCTAGCAACTCAATAACTATGAGCTCTTACTTTCACGCCATTTCCCCCATTCAATACGAAGGCCAGGACTCCAAAAACCCCCTGGCTTTCAAGTGGTACGACAAAGACCGCTTGGTAGCGGGCAAGCGCATGGCCGAGCATTTGCGTTTTGCCGTGTGCTACTGGCACAGCTTCTGCTGGAACGGGCTCGACCCTTTTGGCGGCGACACCTTTGAGCGCCCTTGGCACGCCATGCCCGACCCCATGGCGGCTGCCCGCGTCAAGGCCGACACCGCATTTGAGTTTTTCCAAAAACTGGGCGCACCGTTTTATTGCTTTCACGACCGCGATGTGGCCCCCGAGGGCAGCACACCGCGCGAGAGCGTGAACAACTTGCGCGCCATGGTCGATGTGCTGGGCCAAAAGCAACAAGAAACCGGCATGAAACTGCTGTGGGGCACGGCCAACTTGTTCAGTCACCGCCGTTTCATGGCCGGAGCCGCCACCAACCCCGACCCCGAAATTTTTGCCATGGGGGCTTTGCAAGTCAAAGAGGCCATGGACGCCACCCTGAAATTGGGTGGCGAGAACTACGTGCTGTGGGGGGGGCGCGAAGGTTACGAAAGCTTGCTGAACACCCGCATGGGCCAAGAACTTGAGCAAATGGGGCGCTTTTTGCAAATGGTGGTGGAGTACAAACACAAGATTGGATTCAAGGGCACGCTGCTACTTGAACCCAAGCCACGCGAACCCAGCAAACACCAATACGACTTTGACACCGCCACGGTTTTCGGATTTTTGCAAAAACATGGGCTCGAAAAAGAGATCAAGGTCAACATCGAGGCCAACCACGCCACCTTGGCCGGGCACAGTTTTGAGCACGAAATCGCCACCGCCATCGATCTGGGCATCTTCGGCTCCATCGACATGAACCGGGGCGACATGCAATGTCAGTGGGACACCGACCAATTCCCCAACAACATTCCTGAAACCGCGCTTTCCATGTACCTGAT
>Ga0255128_1000173_pt1 | contig 27046 bp, 21 predicted proteins | sample Law_Miss_RepC_8d_FD_188562 | JGI IMG/M metagenome (GOLD analysis project Ga0255128, IMG submission 188562) | Freshwater microbial communities from St. Lawrence River, New York, United States - Law_Miss_RepC_8d | ecosystem: Environmental > Aquatic > Freshwater > River | place: USA: New York... | reverse complement strand
GACCTTGGTGGTTCACTGCAGTTGGTCCGATGGTTCTTCTGAATGTAGCAATGCTAGACAGTGGAACTAACTTATCACTGGTTCTGCCGCGCACATAAATGCCATTAAGATCGGTTTCATATTGCTTGTACTCATTCGCTGCTTGCAGAATCACTTGGTAAGTGTTCACGCTGGTGTAGATGGTTGAGACCTGTCTTTCACCATAAGCAGAGTACAAGGCATTGCGAATATCAGCCACTGTCACACCGGCACTCGCAGCTTTTTCTCGATCAATGTCAATTTGAGCTTGCAAACCTTTTAATTGAGAATCTGTGGTGATGTCACGGAAGATGCCAGGATCTGCACGCATCTTTTCAGTGACTTTGGTGGACCATTCATTGATGCCTTCAAAGCCCACGCTTTGCAAAATGTATTGATAGCGACTCTTGGTGACTTTGCCGCCTAATTGCAAGTTTTGAATAGGGCGCAAATAAATTGCCAGGCCTGGAATATCTCTCAAGTCTTTGCGCAGACTCTCCAATACTTTCTTCATCGGAGCTCGTTCATCACGAGACTTTAAATTGACAAACATCCTGCCTGTATTGGTGCCTGAACTTGCGCCACCGCCGATAATCGATACAAGTGCTTCAATATTTTCATTGTTACGAACAATTTCAGCCGCTTTATTTTGTAACTCGATCATGGCGTTGAAAGAAATATCATCTGCTGCTTCAGTGGTCACAAATATTTGCCCAGTGTCTTCTTCCGGGAAAAACCCTTTGGGACTCCACACAAATAAACCAATCGTGATAATGAAAGTCGCCAAGGCGCCTTGCAAAACTTTCTTTTGATTGGTGAGTGCCCAATCAAGTGCTTTTTCATAAGCGGTCAATACTTGAGTGAAATAACGCTCAAACTTGATGGTGATCGGTGGCTCTTTGGCTTCTTGACCATGTTTTGGTAAAAAGCGACTGCACAGCATCGGCACCAAAGTGAGTGAGACCACCGCTGATACCAAAATAGATAAGGACACGACCACCGCGAATTCTCTGAACAGCAAACCCAGTGGGCCTGGTAAAAAGAAAATCGGAATGAACACGGCCACCAATGAAATCGAAATCGAGATGATCGTAAAACTCACTTCGCGGCTGCCCAATAAAGATGCCTTCAAGGGATGCATGCCGTTTTCAATGTGACGCATGATGTTTTCAAGCACGACGATCGCATCATCGACCACCAGGCCAACAGCAATGGTGATACCCAGCAAAGAAATATTGTCTAAGCTGTAGCCCATCCAATACATGATGGAGAAAGCTCCAATCAATGAGATCGGTAAGCTTAATGCTGGAATGATCGTGGCAGCCGCACGCTTTAAGAACAAGAAAATCACCATCACCACCAAGCCGATGGTGAGCAATAAAGTGAGGTTCACATCATGGATGGCTTCTCTGATTGATTTTGAGCGATCAATCAATAAATTTACTTTGATTGAAGCTGGCATCTGCGCTTCGAACTTGGGCACCATCTTGCGCACGGCATCAACCACTTCAACAGAGTTGGCGGTTGGCTGGCGCAAGATCGCTAAGGCGATTGAGCGCTCACCGTTATAAGCCGCTACTGTTTTGACAGATTCATAACTTTCCTCAACCAGCGCCACATCCTTTAAGCGCACTGGCAAACCATTGCGTTGGGCAATCACCAAGTTGGCATATTCGCTGGCCTTGACCAATTGCTCATTGGCATAAATCGTCAGTAATTGACGAGGCCCATCTAAAACGCCGACTGGGGTGTTGGAGTTGGCATTGTTGATGGCTTTGGCAACATCATCAATGGTGAGGTTCTTGGCCGCTAATACGGTTGGATTGACTTGAACTCTGACGGCATATCTTTTTTGACCGTAGACCAAGACTTGCGCCACACCGTCAATGGTAGAGAGTGTTGGAGAAATCAAGTTCTCTGCGTAATCATTGATTTGTGACAAATCCATCGAAGGAGAGGTCATTGTCATGATCAAGACGGGCGCATCAGCAGGGTTGACCTTGCGATACGACGGCGGATTGGTCATCTCAATCGGTAAGCGCTTTTGTGCACGCAGCAACGCTGCTTGGACATCCACTGCGGCTTTATCAATGTCACGGTCATTGTTGAACTCAAGCGTGACGTTGGTGCTGCCCAATGTATTGGTTGAGCTGATGACGGCGATACCGTCAATGGTTGAAAACTCTTTTTCTAAAGGCAGAGCAACCGCTGATGCCATGTTCTCAGGACTGGCTCCTGGCAAGGTGGCGCTGACCTGAATGACGGGCGTGTTAAAGCTTGGTAGGGCAGCGACGGGTATTTTTAAATAAGCAACAGTGCCAGCTGCAACGGTGGCCAATGACAGTAATACCGTCATGACCGGGCGGCGTATACATAACTCTGAGATGTTCATGACTGATTACTTCCCAGCGCCAGATGTTTCTCTGATCACGCCATTAGGTCTTAAGTTTTGTTTACCTTCCACCACAATCTTGTCACCAGCGTTCACACCTGTGACCACTGTCTGACCTTGGTACTGGTAAATCACTTTGATTGGCTTAAGAGCAACTGTGTTGGCGTTTTCAACCACGTACAAATGATCACCCTTGGTGTTGGTAACGACTGCTTGGGTTGGGACGACCAAAGAGTCTTTCAAAGTTTTGGCTTTTAATTTGATTCTGACAAATTGCCCTTGAATCATCGCGCCATTTTTATTGCTTAATTGAGCTTTGACTCTCACCGCACCAATGGCTGGGTCCACTTGATTGTCAACCACGTACACAGTACCTTCAACAGCTTTGTCAGTGCCATTCACATCCACGCTCACGGTCAACTCCTCGCCAGCTTCGCGACCAGCAAGAATCAAAGGAATTTCTTTTTCAGGGATGGTGAACTGCACATTGATCGGATCAAGTTGAGTGATTGTCACCATCGCACCAGTTGTGGTGGTTGATGTGGCGCTGCTGGTTGTTGAAATATTGGTACCAGCTTGTACAAGGCTGCCAGGGAAAACATTGATCACGCCAGCACGACCAGCAATCGGTGCACGAATGTGATCAAAGCTCAGGGCAACCTCAGCCGCTTTGGCGCTTGCCACTGCGGATTGCATATTGGCTTTTGAAGAATCAGCCGCTGCTTGAGAAATAAACTTCTTTTCAATCAACTCTAAAGATCGATTGTATTGGCGGGTTGCATCATCGGCCAAGGCTTTGGCTTTTTCGTAATTGGCACGACTGGCTCTGTCGTCCAAAGTGAACAGCAAATCACCAGCTTTTACTGCTTGACCTTCTTTGATATGTATCTTGCTCACCACATTGGTGGTTTGTGGACGAATATCCACAATGTTGGCAGCAATGATGGTGCCAGTGGCTTCGATGATCACTGGGGTGTCTGCAGTTTCAACGACGGTGGTGGTCACTAATTGTGGCGGTGCTTTTTTCGCTGACTTGGGCATCCACTTGTCATAAGCGTAATTGGCAGCAAAAAGCACGATCAAAATGATGATGATTCTCTTTTTGTGCTTGAGCACAAACGCATAAGTTTTAGCCCAATCAAAATTCTTGATCAGGTTCATGGCAGAAGTCACAACACGGCAGCCCAGCTGCATGACTTTGTCTTTTAGATTGGTGATTAACTGCATGGTTGAGGGGCTTTGATTTAAAGCCGCTATCTCCTTAATTGTTCTAGCTTAATTCTCGCACACTCAGCCTCATTTAGCGCTTATTTAGGCTTAACGTGGCCGTTGGTCAAATCGACCAAGGCCAAGGATGCCCAATCCTCCTTTAAGCGAATGCCAACCTTATTCGTAGTGAGTCCACATTCTTAAAACGCGCACCGTTTTTTCTTTACGAAAAACTTCATAAACCAAACGATGTTGAATATTGATTCTGCGTGAATAGGCACCCTTTAAGTCCCCCACTAATTTTTCATAGGGAGGCGGATTTTGAAAGGGATCAAGCTCTAATATACCCAGCAAGGCCTGCGCCTTATCTCTTAGTCCGGCGGCAGTGAGTTTTTTGGCATCTTTGAGAGCAAACTTGGAATAAGCTAAATTCCAAGTCACCATTTCAATGTCCTTTTACTTTTAGCAATAGGCTCGGCCATTGATTCTTTAATCGACTCACGCATCCCCGGAATTGCCAATAAATAAAGCGTCTCCTGAATAGCGCTCCAGTCTTCCTCGGAAACCAAAACGGCATTTGCCCGCTTGCCAGAGATAAGCACTGGCTTATGTGTCTCTGCTGCTTGATCAATCAAACGGTAGAGGCCTGCCCGAGCTTCACTTGCGGTTAATGTAGTCATCATTCCACTCCTTTTGAACATAGTACGTAAAAGCGTACGTTTTGTCAAGAAATCATCCTGTGTGCAAGACCCAAAGAGGACGCCCCGCTTTAATCAGGGGTTAATTTAATTCGGTGGCATCGGGCGGATTTAAATTCAAAACGCAGTTTTTTTGAGGATTTCTTCAACGCCCTTATTGGCTAGGGCATCAGCCAGTTCATTACCCGGATGCCCAGCGTGGCCTTTGACCCAATGCCAGTCAATTTGATGCTTGCCCAGCAATTCATCAATTTCTTGCCATAAGTCGACATTTTTAACGGGATCTTTGCCGGCGGTTTTCCAGCCCCTGGCCTTCCAGCCGCCCATCCATTCGGTGACCCCTTGCATCACGTACTTTGAGTCCGTGTACAAACTCACATGACAAGCCATTTTGAGGGCTTTTAAAGCCTCGATCACGGCGGTCATTTCCATGCGATTGTTGGTTGTCATCAACTCACCGCCATGAAGGTGCTTTTCCTTGTCGGCTGAGCGCAACACCACGCCCCAGCCGCCAGGACCTGGATTGCCTTTGCAAGCGCCATCGGTGTAAATCACAACCTTGCTTTGTGCGGGAGTGCTCATGCCTGATCTTTCAACTGATTCTTTTGTGAGGATGTGTTTAATTGAGTGACTGTGCTCAATTGTGCTTGATTAGCCGCAACGCCTTTCTCAATTCTGCCCACCAGTGTCAACGTTGATACCCGTTTGATCGCTGACACCATGAAAACAGAGCCCAAGACAGGCCACCAGCGATCACCCGCTTTTTCGAGGAAAGCCAACTTTTGCATCCCTGACTCACTTCTCAAAGGTAATCGATAGCAACCAAAGCGACCGCGATCAACAGAGAAGTTAAGTAGCTTGAGCCAATCTTTCAATCTCAATAAAGCAATGAACTGGCCATCTCTAGGGAGGTAAGGTTGACCAACCAAATGACTGCAGTATTGGCGCAAACCCCACAAACTGGCTGGGTTAAATCCAGAAATGACCACCCGACCTTCGGGCATCAAGACCCGTTCGACTTCTCGTAACACGGCGTGAGGATCAGTGGCGAACTCAAGAACATGGGGAAGCACCACCAAATCCAGACTTTGGCTGGCAAAGGGCAGTTCTTCTGGGATGCCTTCAATCGTGTGCCATTGACCATCTGATTCATCATTGGGCTTGTCATGCGGGGCGCGCAAGATCATTTGCAAGGGCATCCGATTTTCAGTCAGAGCAGGTAATTGCGGCAATCCAATTTGCAAGGCGTGATAACCAAAAATATCGCTCACAATGTGGTCAAATTGAGTTTGTTCCCACTTCAGGACGTATTTACCTGGAGGCGAGCCAAGCCAAGCATCCCATGATGTCCATGGGGCTTGTTGATGTTTAGTATCAGTTGGTTGACTCATAAGTGGTTATTTCTATGCCTGATGACAATTTATTGCAAGTGCGTTCAATTGCTGCTTATGACGATAACTATATTTGGTTGATTTCAGATAAGCATTGTGCCGTAATTGTTGACCCAGGTGATGCTGCGCCAGTGATTAAACACCTCACGGAACATCACTTGACCCTGACCACCATTTTAATCACCCACCATCACGCCGATCACATCGGTGGCGTGGCTGATTTATTGACTTGGTGCGAATCTCTTGGTCAAGAAAAGCCAGTGGTTTATGGACCAGCTCATGAAAACATCGCAGTGGTCACTGAGCGTTTGATTGAATCAGATGTTGTTTCTATTTCAAGACCTGCGTGTGAGTTCACAGTCCTAGATGTGCCAGGGCACACCTCAGGGCATATTGCTTTCTATTTGAATGCAGGGCAACAGCCACATGTTTTTTGTGGTGACACATTGTTTGCGACGGGCTGTGGGCGCCTGTTTGAGGGAACTCCCGCGCAAATGGTGGATTCATTGAATAAGTTAAAAAACTTACCTGATCAAACATTGGTGCATTGTGCTCATGAGTACACCTTATCTAATATAAAATTCGCTCTGGCTGTTGAGCCTAAGAACCAAGAGCTATTAGCTTGGCAGCAAACAGCGCAGACCTTGCGACAAAAAGGCGTGCCCACGGTGCCAACAACCATTGCTCATGAAAAAAGCGTGAACCCATTTTTAAGGTGTGAAGAATCTAGCGTGATTGAATCAGTGAAACAACATCAAGCAATAAAAGACACTCATCCTGTGACGGTGTTTGCTCATTTGCGTTCTTGGAAAGACACCTTTAAAGCATGACGCAAAGATTCTCAACTTCATTCTCACTGTCGCGACTTTATCGACTATGCCGACTATTTAGCATTGTGATGGTTGCATCAGCTCTCAGTGCATGTGCCACCATGAATGAAGAGTGGAGTGATTCAACTTCAACAAAACAAACTGCCAAGATTGGCAAGTACAGCAAATCTGGCAAAGCACCAAGAGTCAATATTGATAAAGATTCTGTGGGCGCATTGGATGCGCCCTATAACGATCTTTGGGATCGTATCCGTGATGGCTTTGAGCTAGAAGATTCAGACAGTCCTTTGGTGATCAAGCATGTGCGTTGGTATGCCGATCGTCCTGACTATGTTGATCGCATGATGTCAAGATCATCACGTTATCTTTTTTACATTGTTGAAGAAGTCGAACGTCGCAAGATGCCGATGGAGTTGGCGCTATTGCCTTTCATTGAAAGCGCCTTCAACCCCGAAGCTTTTTCAAGAGCAAAGGCCTCAGGTATGTGGCAGTTCATGCCAGCCACTGGCAAAGACTTTAAGTTAACTCAGAACATCTTTCGTGATGAGCGTCGCGATGTGATTCAGTCCACTGATGCGGCCTTAGATTACTTGCAACGTTTGTACAAAATGTTTGGTGATTGGGAGCTGGCTTTAGCCGCTTACAACTGGGGTGAGGGCAATGTTTCAAAAGCCATCAAACGCAATCAAGCAAAAAAATTGCCGACTGATTACGCCAGTTTAAAAATGCCGGATGAGACGCGCAATTACGTCCCTAAATTGCTGGCAGTTAAAAACATCGTGGCCAATCCTAAGTCTTATGGTTTGACACTGCCGACTCTAGAAAATCACCCGTACTTTGTGATTGTTACAACTGAAAAAGACATTGATGTTGATTTGGCAGCGCAGTTTGCTCGTATGACGGTAGAAGAGTTCAAGGCCATGAACCCATCATTCAATAAGCCAGTGATTTTGGGGGCCAGTGAGCCACAAATCTTATTGCCCTTTGGACGTGCTGAATCTTTCCAAGAAAATCTATTGCAATACACGGGACGTCTTTCTTCATGGACTGCCATCAGAGTGAACAGCCGTGAAACGGTTGATCAACTGGCCACTCGTTTGGATGTGGATGCCAATCAAGTCAGACAAATCAATAACATTCCTAAAGGAATGAGGATCAAAGCAGGTTCGACAGTATTGATACCGCGAGGCGGCAAAGTGGGTGATGTGGCTGAGCATTTGGCCAATAACGCCGGCAAGTTGATGTTGGAGCGCGAGGTTGCAGCCAAGCCCAAGCCAAAAACCACAGCCAAAAACAACGGTGGCTCAAAAACCAAAAAGACGGCCAATAACGCCAATAAGCCAAAACCAAAGCCGAAGTCTCAAGCAGACACCAAAGTGGCTGCTAATGAGAAGAAAGCCAACTAGGCATTCTCAGGTCCATTTGGGCTGATTCAAGTGGCTTTCCCTAGGGTGAACCCTGATGTGTCAGATGCTAGTCAGCATGAAGTCGCACATTCATGCAGTTAAAGTATTAATGACTAAATATCAGGGAGAGATACATGTCTGCTTACAAGGCATTTCACGAGCGTTCAATTAAAGATCCAGAAGGATTTTGGGCGGAGCAAGCTAAATTAGTTGAATGGCACAAGCCTTTTGAAAAAGTATTGGATTACAACAATCCTCCATTTGCTAAGTGGTATGTCGGCGGCAAAATTAATCTTTGCCACAACGCCGTGGACCGTCACCTAAAAGATCGTGGCGATCAACAAGCTTTGATTTCTGTATCAACAGAAACAGATCAAGAAAAAACTTACACATTCAAAGAGCTTCACACTGAAGTGAATCGCATGGCTGCGATTCTTAAAGCGAATGGCGTGGTTAAAGGTGATCGCGTTTTAATTTACATGCCGATGGTTGCCGAAGCAGCATTTGCGATGTTGGCTTGTGCTCGTCTTGGTGCAATTCACTCTGTGGTGTTCGGTGGCTTTGCTTCACACAGCTTGGCTTCAAGAATCGATGATGCAAAACCAAAGATGGTGATCTTGGCTGATGCGGGTGCTCGTGGTGGCAAGCCTGTGCCATACAAGCCGTTGTTGGATGAAGCGATTACTTTGTCGACACACAAGCCAGAAAAAGTTTTATTGATTGACCGCAAATTGGTCGAATACAACAAGGTTGCAGGTCGTGATTTGGATTACGCTACTGAGCGCGCCAAAGTGATGGATGCTCAGGTGCCATGCGAATGGGTAGATGCAACCGATCCTTCTTACATTTTGTACACATCAGGCACGACTGGTAAACCAAAAGGTGTGCAGCGTGACACTGGTGGTTACGCCGTGGCTTTGGCTTCATCGATGCGCCACATCTATGGCGGTCAGCCAGGTGAGGCAATGTTCACAACTTCTGACATTGGTTGGGTGGTTGGACACAGCTACATCATTTATGGTCCATTGCTCAACGGCATGGCAACCATCATGTATGAAGGCACGCCATTGCGTCCTGATGCTGGTATCTGGTGGAACTTGGTTGAGAAGTACAAAGTATCAGTGATGTTCTCAGCGCCAACAGCAGCACGTGTATTGAAAAAACAAGATCCAGCATTTTTGTCAAAATATGATCTATCAACTTTGCGCTCTGTGTTCTTGGCAGGTGAGCCATTGGATGAGCCAACTGCTTCATGGTTGCATGGTGCAATCAATAAGCCAATCGTTGATAACTATTGGCAAACTGAAACTGGTTGGCCAATGCTTGCCTTGCAGCGTGGCATTGAAGTGATGCCACACAAGTTTGGTTCACCAGGCGTTCCTGTTTACGGTTACAACATGAAACTTTTGGATGACGCAACAGGTGCTGAGCTTGGTGCCGATCAAAAGGGTGTGATCGCCATCGAAGGACCATTGCCTCCAGGATGTATGCAAACTGTTTGGGGTGATGATCAGCGCTTCATCAAGACTTATTGGGAAACTGTGCCAGGCAAGATGGTTTACTCCACCTTTGACTGGGGTATCAAAGACAAAGATGGTTACTTCTTCATCTTGGGTCGTACCGATGACGTGATCAACGTGGCCGGTCATCGTCTTGGCACCCGTGAGATTGAAGAAAGTATTTCAAGTCATCCGAACGTGGCTGAAGTGGCTGTGGTGGGTATTGCTGACAAACTCAAAGGTCAGGTAGCGATTGGTTTTGCCATTGCTAAAGATTCAAATAACACTGCTACTTTGGAAGCTGAGATTCTGAAAACAGTGGATTCTCAATTGGGTGCGGTGGCAAGACCTGCTCGCGTGTATGTGGTGGCAGCTTTGCCGAAAACACGTTCTGGCAAGATTGTGCGCCGTGCTTTACAAGCGGTGGCTGAAGGCCGTGATCCAGGCGACTTGAGCACTTTGGATGATCAAAGTGTTTTGGCTAATATCAAAACATTGTTCACAGCCGCTTGATAGGCTTGAGAAAGACCTTTTAAAACAGTTATTAAGATCACTGAGAAGACAAGCATTAAAGCAATCTAAGTTGTTGAAAAATAGGGGATTTATCCCCTATTTTCATTTCTGGCAGATGCGACAAATGGGGTCAAATACCCCCGGTAAGGTATAATTTCTTAGTTAAATTATTAGATACTTGCCCTAGCGCTTAAAGACACATATACCTCCCGAAAATTCTCAGACCGGAGGTGTCTTTTCCGGATGAGGGATGTGTCGGATGGCAGCAGGGCTTTGGAGAATACCTTTGCTGCCACTAATTCCTTCTTTACCCCCAGCAGTTTTGGCTCTTGCCGATGGAACCGTTTTTCCAGGTTACAGCTTTGGCGCCGTTGGGCAATCCGCTGGTGAAGTTGTTTTCAATACAGCTTTGACTGGTTATCAAGAAATCCTCACAGATCCAAGTTACACACGTCAAATCGTGACCTTGACCTATCCACACATTGGTAACGTGGGTGTGAATCAACAAGATTGCGAATCTAGCAAAATCTACGCAGCTGGTTTGATCATCAAAGATCTTTCAATGATCGCTTCAAACTTCCGCTCTGAAAAAACCTTGAGTGATTATTTGGCTGGCGAAAACGTTGTGGGCATCGCTGGCATTGATACACGTAAATTGACACGCATTCTGCGCGACAAGGGTGCTCAACCGGGCGCCATTGTGACGGGCAAAGTGGGTGACACGATTGCAACTCTGACTGAAAAAGCATTGGCCGCAGCCAAGAGTTTTCCAGGAATGGCTGGTTTGGATTTGGCGCAAGTGGTGACCACACCTTCGACCTACGAGTGGACTGAAGGCGAGTGGGGTCTGAACGCAGATCACGGTAAACCAGGCTTTAAGAAATTAGAAAAACCACTCAAGCATGTGGTGGCTTACGACTTTGGTGTGAAGCGCAATATCTTGCGCATGCTCACAGAGCGCGGTTGCAAAATCACGGTGGTGCCTGCCAAGACTTCAGCCGCTGATGTATTGGCGATGAACCCAGATGGTGTGTTTTTCTCAAACGGTCCAGGAGATCCTGAGCCATGTGATTACGCCATCGCGGCAGCTAAAACCATCATTGATAAAGGCATTCCAACTTTTGGTATTTGCTTGGGTCATCAAATCATGGGCTTGGCAGCAGGTGCCAAAACTCTCAAAATGAAATTCGGTCATCACGGCGCCAACCATCCTGTTAAAGATTTGGATGAAGGTCGTGTGGTGATCACGTCACAAAACCACGGCTTCGCTGTGGATGCAGCAACATTGCCAGCAAATGTAAGACCGACTCACGTGTCTTTGTTTGATGGTTCATTACAAGGATTGGCTTGGACTGATAAGCCAGCTTTTTGTTTCCAAGGTCACCCAGAGGCATCACCTGGTCCGCATGACATTGCGTACTTGTTTGATCGCTTTATTAAATTGATGTGAGATTGACGAATGCCTAAGCGTACCGACATAAAAAGTATCCTCATTATTGGCGCAGGTCCAATTGTGATTGGACAAGCGTGTGAGTTTGATTACTCAGGCGCACAAGCTTGTAAAGCATTGCGTTCTGAAGGTTATAAAGTCATTTTGGTGAACAGCAACCCTGCGACCATCATGACGGATCCTGAGATGGCTGATGTAACTTACATTGAGCCGATCACTTGGGAAGTGGTTGAGCGCATCATCGCTAAAGAAAAGCCAGACGCGATTTTGCCGACCATGGGTGGTCAAACAGCTTTGAACTGTGCTTTGGATTTGCACAGACATGGCGTTTTAAAGAAATATGGTTGTGAGCTCATTGGTGCCTCACCAGAAGCCATCGATAAAGCTGAAGATCGTCAAAAGTTCAAAGAAGCCATGACCAAGATTGGTCTTGGTTCTGCCAAGTCTGGTATTGCGCACTCATTAGAAGAGGCGAATGCTGTTCAACAACAGATCATGGTTGAGACTGGTAGTTCTGGTTACCCTGTGATCATTCGCCCATCGTTCACGATGGGTGGTTCAGGCGGTGGTATCGCGTATAACCGCGAAGAATTTGAAGAGATTTGCAAACGTGGTCTAGATCTTTCTCCAACGCGTGAGCTTCTGATTGAAGAGTCACTCTTAGGTTGGAAAGAGTATGAGATGGAAGTGGTACGTGATCGCAAAGACAACTGCATCATCGTTTGCTCGATTGAAAACTTAGACCCTATGGGTGTGCACACAGGTGATTCAATCACGGTGGCACCTGCTCAAACATTGACCGATCGCGAATACCAAATTTTGCGTAATGCCTCATTGGCTGTATTGCGTGAGATCGGTGTAGACACTGGTGGTTCAAACGTTCAGTTCTCGATCAACCCAGTTGATGGTCGCATGATCGTGATTGAGATGAACCCACGTGTGTCTCGCTCATCAGCTTTGGCATCAAAAGCCACTGGTTTCCCAATCGCTAAGATTGCGGCCAAATTGGCTGTGGGCTTCACTTTGGATGAATTACAAAACGACATCACCGGTGGCAAAACACCAGCATCGTTTGAGCCATCAATCGATTACGTTGTGACGAAGATTCCACGTTTTGCCTTTGAAAAATTCCCAGCCGCTGATAAGCGCTTGACCACTCAGATGAAATCTGTGGGTGAGGTGATGGCGATTGGTAGAACATTCCAAGAGTCATTCCAAAAAGCTTTGCGTGGTCTTGAAGTTGGCGTTGATGGTTTGGATGAGAAATCAACTGACTTGGATGAGATCACTCAAGAAATTCGTGAGCCAGGCCCAGACCGTATTTGGTATTTAGGTGATGCATTCCGTATGGGCATGAGCAAAGATGATGCATTCATGCACACGGCGATCGATCCTTGGTTCTTGGCACAAATTTCAGAGTTGATCGAGATTGAAAAGAAATTAGAAGATCGTCAATTAAAAGATTTGAGCGCGCAAGAGTTGCGTTTTGTAAAACAAAAAGGTTTCTCAGACCGTCGTTTGGCCAAACTGTTAAAGACAGATGCCAAAGCAGTTCGTGAAGCACGTCATGCCTTGAAGGTAAGACCTGTTTACAAGCGCGTTGATACTTGTGCGGCAGAGTTCTCAACCAACACGGCCTACATGTACTCTTGCTACGAAGCAGAGCACGGTGAATGTGAATCACAACCGACGACTAAAGAGAAGATCATGGTTTTGGGTGGTGGTCCTAACCGTATTGGTCAAGGCATTGAATTTGATTACTGTTGCGTGCACGCCGCTTTGGCGATGCGTGATGATGGTTATGAAACCATCATGGTCAACTGCAACCCGGAAACAGTGTCTACCGACTATGACACGTCTGATCGCTTGTACTTTGAACCATTGACACTTGAAGACGTCTTAGAGATCGTTGCAATTGAAAAACCAAAGGGCGTGATTGTTCAGTATGGTGGTCAAACCCCATTGAAACTAGCGCTTGATTTGGAAGCCAATGGCGTGCCTATCATCGGTACCAGCCCAGACATGATCGACGCGGCCGAAGACCGTGAGCGCTTCCAGAAGTTATTGCAAGACTTGGGTCTGCGTCAACCGCCAAACAGAACAGCTCGCACAGAGCCGGAAGCTTTAAAGTTGGCTGAAGAGATTGGTTATCCATTGGTGGTACGCCCATCGTATGTTTTGGGTGGTCGTGCCATGGAAATCGTTCACGATGGTCGAGATCTAGAGCGCTACATGCGTGAAGCCGTGAAGGTTTCTCATGACTCACCAGTGTTGTTAGATAGATTCTTGAACGATGCGATTGAGTGTGATGTGGACTGTATCTCTGATGGTAAGAGAGTCTTCATTGGTGGTGTGATGGAGCATATCGAGCAGGCGGGTGTTCACTCAGGTGACTCAGCATGTTCATTGCCACCATATTCATTATCAAAAGAAACTGTGGATGAGATGCGTCGCCAAACGGCAGCGATGGCCAAAGGTCTCAATGTGATTGGCTTGATGAACGTGCAGTTCGCGATTCAGCAAGTGGATGGTAAAGACATCGTTTACGTTCTTGAAGTGAATCCACGTGCTTCTAGAACAGTGCCATATGTATCAAAAGCAACAGGTTTGCAATTGGCAAAGATTGCTGCACGTTGTATGGCTGGTCAAAGTTTGGATCAGCAGGGCATTGGTGAAGAAGTCATCCCTCCATACTTCTCAGTCAAGGAAGCAGTTTTCCCATTCAATAAATTCCCAGGTGTTGATCCAATTCTTGGACCAGAAATGCGTTCAACGGGTGAAGTTATGGGCGTGGGTAAAACATTTGGTGAAGCCTTGTTTAAGTCACAGTTGGCAGCCAGCACCACTTTGCCTAAATCAGGCACAGTCTTGTTGACAGTCAAGGACAGTGATAAAGCCAAGGCTGTTGAAGTGGCGCAAATGCTTCACGACATGGGTTATTCAATTGTGGCAACACAAGGCACTGCTGATGCGATTGAAAAGGCCGGTGTGCCAGTCAAGCGCGTGAACAAAGTCAAAGATGGTCGCCCACACATTGTTGACATGATCAAAAATGGTGAAATTGAGTTGGTGTTCACCACGGTTGATGAAACCAGAACAGCGATTGCTGATTCAAGATCGATCAGAACAACTGCGCAAGCAAATCGCATCACTTATTACACCACCATTAGTGGTGCTAAGGCAGCAGTTGCTGGAATTAAAGCGATTGATCAACTCGAGGTTTACGACTTGCAGGGCTTGCACGCTTCTTTATAAGATATCGGCTAAGATATCCTATAAATTAGAAGTAAACTAAAAATTAATACGAAAAACAACAATGACTGGTAGAGAACTACCAGTCATTTGTTATTAGATTAACTAGATTTTGGAAGTAGATTGATGAGTACCATTCCCATTACAAAACATGGCGCTGAATTATTAAAGCAAGAGTTGCAAAACTTGAAGCATGTTGAGCGTCCATCTGTGATCAATTCAATCTCTGAGGCTCGTGCCCAGGGTGACTTGTCTGAAAACGCTGAATACGATGCTGCTAAAGAAAAGCAAGCTTTCATTGAAGGCCGTATTCAAGAGTTAGAAGGCAAGTTGGCAGCAGCACAGATCATTGATCCTTCAACATTGGATGTGGAAGGTCGCATTGTTTTTGGCGCTACAGTTGAAATTGAAGATTTGGAAAATGGCAAAAAAGCCACTTACCAAATCGTCGGCGATGACGAGGCAGATTTAGAAGCCAATAAGATTTCCATCAGTTCACCAATTGCCAGAGCGCTGATTGGTAAAGAAGAGGGTGATGTGGCGACGTTCTCATCCCCAGGTGGCAGCCGTGAAGTTGAAATTCTGAACGTTAAATACATTTAACCCAGACAATCTCAAACAAACTTTAGGCGACATTCAGATGCACATCACCGCCCAACGAGTCTTTGTTTTTATCTTGACTCTGTGGGTGGGTGGCATCATCACAGTGGATTACATCGTTACTCCCACCTTGTTTGCAACCCTCTCAGATTCTCAAGTGGCTGGCATGGTCGCGGGTGCCTTGTTCCGTGTTGAGGGAATTATCAGTATGATCCTCAGCGTTGGCTTGATCGTCTTTGCTAATTTGTTGGTCAAGCGTGGTTGTGGGCGTTATAAAAATATCCGCTGGTATTTATTGGCCATGCTGATTTGTTCAGTCATCTCAGCCTTCGTTTTAGAGCCAATGATGGACTCCTTGCGTGAGGAAGCCTTAAGTCATGGTTTTCCGGTGATGCTTTCACCATTGGCTCAAGCATTTAGCAGGCTTCATATTTTTGCAAGCATTGTGTATCTGCTCCAGTCTTTGATTGGCTTGGTGCTCCTGTGGCGCTTGAGCAAGCCGATAGACTAAGAGCATTATAAAAAATAAAGCAAAAAACAAAGTAAACGAGCAAAGTAAAAAATAAGCCGCTGATAACAGCGGCTTATTCATTAGTAGCTTGGAGGCTCGTAGTTAAAAATTAACGGCTGAGCTGTTTCTTTTTAGCGCTGGTCTGACGTGGCTTGGCACGCTTCACTTGGCCACCGGCAGCCACACGTTCATTGCCAAGCACAGTGGTAGCCACTGGTTTTGGACGACGTTGTGGGTTGCGTGTGAATTTTTTCACCATCACCACTTTAGGGCCACCCGATTTACCGCGGCGCTTTTCAGTGACTTCTTTTTCTACCTTTGGTCTATAAAGAACCAATAACTTACCGATGTGTTGAATCGGTGCTGCATTTAATTCATCACACAATTGGTTATAGATGGCCACACGGGCTTCGCGATCGTCGCCAAAAACGCGAACTTTGATCAAGCCATGGAAATTTAGGCCATTGTTAACTTCTTTGATAACTGCTGGCGTTAAGCCATCAGCACCAATTAAAACAATGGGTTTTAACGCATGAGCGTCTGAGCGGTGTGCCGAACGTTCGGCAGAGGATAATTCAAGTATTGGCATAGAAATTTCTTTGGAAGACCTCAATGATAAGGCATTAAATTGCAAAGTATGGGCTGCCAGGCGAAAAAGAGCGGAAAATAGCGAGCTAATGATAAAAAATGAGTGAATCACTCATTGAACATAGAAGTGGAACAGAGTGGCAAAGAACAAATTCAATAAAGACTGGTTAAACGATCATCTGAACGACCCCTACGTCAAGATGGCGCAAAGGGAAGGGTATCGTGCGCGCGCAGCCTATAAGTTAAAAGAAATTGACGAGCAAGACCGTTTGATTGGTCCTGGCATGGTGGTGGTGGACTTGGGCAGTACGCCTGGCAGTTGGTCTCAATACGCCCGTAATCGTTTGGTTGAGTTCGGTAAAAAGAACGCAGACACCCCAGAAGGCAAACCTTTTGGCAAGATCATTGCGATTGATATTCTGCCCATGGAAGACATTGCTGATGTGACTTTTTTACAGGGTGACTTTAGAGAAGAAGAGGTTTTGAGGCAATTTGAAGCCTTATTGCCCGGTAATCCTGCTGAGGGCCCTAGGGTCGACTTGGTGTTATCAGACATGGCACCAAATTTATCGGGCGTTTCAACGGCTGATGCTGCCCGTATGGGGCATTTGGCTGATTTGGCCTTGGAGTTCTCTCAGGCCCACTTAAAACCCAATGGCGCCTTGTTGATCAAGTGCTTTCATGGCAGTGGCTACAGCCAAATCGTGGAATCATTCAAAAAAGTCTTCAAAATTGTCACCCCAAGAAAGCCCAAAGCTTCAAGGGATAAATCGGCTGAAACTTTTCTCCTGGGAAAACACCTTAAGTGAGTGTTTGACCTCTGTAAGAAAAACCCTGAAAAAGCCCCAGAAAAAGGCTAAAACCATAACAAATCTATGGGATTTAGCGACTTTTTTAATTAAGCACTTGAAAAGGGGAGGGAGTAGAATCATATTGTGTATAGATATATCCGCCTTAAGGAGGCTTTGTGAACAATAATTTGATGCAGAAAGTTGGTGTGTGGCTCATCGTGGGCCTCGTGCTGTTCACTGTCTTCAAGCAATTCGATAAGCCGCGCGCTCAAGAAAACATCACCTATTCTCAATTCATGGAAGATGCCAAAAATGGCAAAGTGAAGAGAGTGGATGTTCAGGGTCGCAACATTCAAGTAGTCCCAATGGATGGCCAGAAATATTCTGTCGTCAGCCCAGGTGATATCTGGATGGTTGGTGACTTGATGAAATACGGCGTTCAAGTAACCGGTAAAGCAGAAGAAGAGCAAAGTCTTTTGGTATCTGCTTTGTATTACTTGGGCCCAACATTGTTGATCATTGGTTTTTGGTTCTTGATGATGCGCCAAATGCAAGGTGGTGGCAAAGGCGGAGCATTCTCATTTGGTAAATCAAAAGCTCGCTTGATTGATGAAAATACAAATGCTGTCACATTTGCTGATGTGGCTGGATGTGATGAAGCCAAAGAAGAAGTCTTTGAGCTCGTTGATTTCTTAAAAGATCCGACTAAATTCCAAAAGCTGGGTGGTCATATTCCAAGAGGCGTGCTCTTGGTAGGTCCTCCAGGAACAGGTAAAACATTATTGGCAAAGGCCATCGCCGGTGAGGCCAAGGTGCCGTTCTTCGCAATCTCAGGCTCAGACTTCGTTGAGATGTTTGTGGGTGTCGGTGCAGCTCGTGTGCGCGATATGTTTGAGAACGCTAAAAAACAAGCCCCTTGTATCGTCTTCATCGATGAGATCGACGCTGTTGGTCGCCATCGTGGTGCTGGTATGGGCGGTGGTAATGATGAGCGTGAACAAACCTTGAACCAAATGTTGGTTGAAATGGATGGTTTCGAGCCAAACAGCGGTGTGATCGTGATTGCTGCTACCAACCGTTCAGACGTGCTTGATAAAGCTTTATTGCGTCCAGGCCGTTTTGACCGTCAAGTGTATGTTGGCTTGCCTGACATCCGTGGTCGCGAACAGATTCTTAAAGTGCATATGCGCAAGGTGCCTATCAGCACCGACGTAGATGCAGCAGTCTTAGCTCGTGGCACACCAGGATTCTCAGGTGCTGACTTGGCCAACTTGGTTAACGAGTCTGCCTTGTTTGCAGCGCGTCGCAATAAGCGCACGGTTGACATGCAAGACTTCGAAGATGCGAAAGATAAAATCTTCATGGGTCCTGAGCGCAAGTCTGCAGTGATGCGTGAAGAAGAGCGTCGTAATACGGCGTATCACGAATCGGGTCATGCAGTTGTGGCAAAAGTATTGCCAAAGGCAGATCCTGTTCATAAGGTCAGCATCATGCCGCGCGGTTGGGCATTGGGTGTGACTTGGCAGTTGCCTGAGCATGATCGTGTGAACATGTACAAAGACAAGATGTTGGAAGAGATTTCAATTTTGTTCGGCGGTCGTTTGGCTGAAGAAATTTTCTTGAACTCCAGTAGCACTGGTGCATCGAATGACTTTGAGCGTGCCACCAAAATGGCGCGTGACATGGTCACTCGTTACGGTATGAGTGAAGTGCTAGGCACGATGGTTTACGTTGATTCTGATCAGCAAGGTATGTTTGGTCCGGTGAGCTCTAAATCAGTGTCTGAAGCAACACAGCAAAAAGTAGACGTTGAGATTCGTGCGATTCTTGATAAGCAATATGCTGTGGCCAAGAAGATCCTTGAAGACAATCGTGACAAAGTAGAGGTTATGGTCAAGGCTTTGCTCGAATGGGAAACCATCGATGCAGATCAAGTCAATGACATCATGGCTGGTAAAGATCCTCGTCCACCTAAGTACCCACCAAGTGCGCCAAATAATGGCGGCGGCACGGGCGGTTCAACAGTGGTTGCCGAAGGGGGCGCCCCAGCGGCGGCTTAATGGTAAAGCATGACTTAACGCCCGTGGCATGGCGCTGCGGGCGTTTTCTTTTTGACTGGCGCAAACGCACTGCTCCAGTGGTGATGGGCATCCTCAATGTCACACCAGACTCTTTTTCTGATGGTGGTCTTTTTGCTAATCGTGATGCAGCACTCAAGCAAGCAGAACGATTGATTGCCGAAGGTGCAGAAATGATTGATGTGGGCGGTGAGTCGAGTCGTCCAGGTTCTGAGCCTTTATCTTTGCAAGAAGAATTAGATCGTATCATGCCAGTCTTAGAAGTTCTTAAAGACGCGCCTGTGGCGATTTCGGTGGATACCTATAAGGCAAAGGTGATGGCAGCCGCCATCAATCTTGGCATTGATTGCATCAATGATATTTGGGCATTCAGACAACCGCATGCGATTGAAGCAATTGCTAAGAGCTCATGCGGTGTGATGCTCATGCACATGCAAAAAGATCCGAGCACCATGCAATTCGACCCACACTACAAAGATGTGGTGGCCGAGGTGAATGGCTTCTTGATGGAGCGATGCGTGGCTTTGGAAGATGAAGGTGTTGATCGCGATCGTTTAGCGATTGACCCAGGATTTGGTTTTGGTAAAACCTTGGAGCACAACATGACCATGTTGGCTCACTTCGAGGCATTCTGCCAATATGGCTTACCGGTGGTTGCCGGGATTTCTAGAAAATCCAGTTTGGGCGCCATCACAGGCAAAGAAATGGCTCATCGTCAAACCGCGAGTGTGGCGGCAGCTCTGATGGCTTTAGAGCGTGGTGCCAAGGTATTGAGGGTGCATGATGTTGATCAAACCATGGATGCCGTCAAAATTTGGGTGGCCACCCATGAATACTTATAAAATGCATATATGACACGTCAATATTTTGGTACAGATGGTATTCGTGGGGAAGTCGGCAAGTTTCCGATCGTCCCTGACTTTGTGATGCGCTTGGGTTACGCGGCTGGTCAAGTATTGGCTAAAAATGCCGGCACTCATGGCAAGCCCACTGTATTGATTGGTAAAGACACCCGTGTTTCTGGATATTTATTGGAAGCTGCTTTAGAAGCAGGCTTCTCGGCAGCTGGTGTGGATGTGATGTTGTGTGGTCCGATGCCAACACCAGCGGTTGCATACTTAACGCGCACTTTGCGTTTGTCTGCAGGCGTTGTGATCTCTGCTTCACACAATCCATATCACGACAACGGTATTAAATTCTTTTCTGCCCATGGTGACAAATTAGATGATGCTGTTGAATTGCAAATTGAAGCTGCTCTCAATGAAGCAATGAATTGTGTTGATTCGGCTCATTTGGGTAAAGCGAAACGTTTAGACGATGCAACCGGTCGTTATATTGAATTTTGTAAGAGCACCTTCCCTAATCATTTAAGTCTTCATGGACTTAAGTTGGTGGTGGACTGTGCTCACGGTGCCGCGTATCACATCGCTCCGCATGTGTTCCACGAGTTAGGTGCTGAAGTTGTTTCGATTGGTATTCATCCTAACGGTAAAAATATCAATGATGGTGTCGGCGCCACAGCGCCTAAGGCATTGATTGAAAAAGTCAAAGAAGAAAAAGCTGATCTAGGCATTGCTTTAGATGGTGATGCTGATCGTCTGCAATTGGTCGATGCTCATGGCAGATTATTCAATGGTGATGAGTTGCTTTATCTGATTGCCAAAGCCAGAAAAGATGCTGGTGAGTCAGTCAAAGGCGTGGTTGGTACTTTAATGACAAATATGGCCGTTGAAAAAGCCATTCAGGCTGAAGGCATTCAATTTGAGCGCGCCAAAGTGGGCGATCGATATGTGCTTGAGAAGCTAAAAGAAAATAATTGGCAATTGGGTGGTGAGGGCTCTGGGCATCTCATTTGTTTAGATAAGCACACCACGGGTGATGGCATTGTGGCGGCACTTCAAGTGTTGTCTGCCATGAAGCAAAGCCAACAAAGTTTGGCAGAACTTTTAGAGAAGGTCACCTTGTTCCCGCAAACATTAACGAATGTTCGTTACCAGCAAGATTACGACTGGAAATCAGATGCTAAGCTCAAAGAAGCTGTTGAGCATGCTGAAAAAGAACTCAAAGGCACTGGTCGCGTATTAATTAGAGCCTCTGGCACTGAGCCTTTATTGCGTGTCATGGTTGAAGCTCAAAATTCTCAGCAATCGAAAGATTTGGCTCAGAAAATTGCTGCAGTTATTCCGGTTTAATTCAGTCATCGGCGTTCAAAAAATCTGCAGGATTTAACAGAAAATAATTTTTCTAATAAAGATTAATTGCTTGAGTTGATTGCAGTTTCAATTCTTTTGAGGGCCTCAATCAGTGTTGCTTTTGGTACGCCAAAATTTAAACGCCCAAATTGACTATATTCATTACCAAATTGATTCCCTGCAGATAAGGCAAGGCCATTTTTTATCAGATGCGCTTGAACGTTATCCCAACCTAGCTGACTAAAATCAAGCCAGGCAAGGTAGGTTGCTTCGGAGTTCTTCCAGGTGACTTGATCGTGATGGCTGAGCCAATCTCTGATTAAGTCACGATTACCTCTTAGATATTGAATCAGTTCAAGGTGCCAGGGTCCTCCCTCATCAATTGCCGTCGCAGTGGCTGTGTAGGCGAGGGCATTAGGATGGTGTGCTTGAGCGGCCATATAGCTTTGGAGTTTTTTGCGAATATCTGGGTTGGTGCAGACGCACCAAGATAAACCAATCCCTGGAAAATTAAATGCCTTATTGAGTGACATGAGGGTAATGGTTCTGTTTGATATTTCGGGGCTCAAGCTTGCTATTGGCGTATGTTTGACATGCTCATCTAAAACAAGCTGAGCATGAATTTCATCACTACAAATTAATAAATCTTTTTCAACGCAAAGCTGGCCAATTTCTAGCAGTTCATTCTTGGATAAAACAGTACCGCCTGGATTTTGCGGGTTGCAAATCATCAATAGCTTTGTATTGGGTTGAATGGCTTTTTGAAGTTCTTCAAGATCAAAGACCCAGCGATCGTTACTGACTTTTAAATGGATGGAGCTGTAAGCTCGATGAGCTTGTTGCATGGCCAAAAAGAAGTGGTGATAAATTGGCGCTGGCAGGATGGCATGATCATCATGATTCATTAAGACTTTAGGAATCATATATAAGCTTGGTACAACCCCAGCACAAACTAAAATATCTTCCTGGTCAACTGACCATTGAAACTCTTTCTTTAAATAAGCTTGAATTTTTTCAGTTAGATCTCCTTGATGAGAGTAGCCAAGGATGCCATGCTCAATGCGCTTAACTAATGCAGTTTGTATTTCAGGAGCGATGGCAAAGTCCATATCAGCAACAGATAAAGGCAATATGTCTGATGATTCATACTGATCCCATCGACTTGAATTGGTGTTTCGTCGATCAATAATCTTGTCAAATGAATAAGTCATATCATTATCTTATGCGGGGAGGGCCATGAGGTCCGGAATGTGCTCATCTAACCAGTCATCCAGGGTTATCAGGACATTGTTAAAAGATTTTCCAAATTCAGTTAATGAATATTCAACCTTGGGTGGGATCGTTTTGAAGTCGTGTCGCGCAACCAGACCGTTGATTTCTAATCGGCGAATTGTTTGGGTCAGCATTTTTTGTGAAATGCCCTGAATTTGAGTCATCAACTGCCCGTTGCGCAGAGCGCCATTTGCCAGTGCGTGCAATACAAGAAGCGCCCATTTATCACCGATCAGTTCAATGAAGCGACGAGATGGGCAGGCTTTGAAGCAAGGGTTAATTTTGCGATTGGAGTTCATAATAGCCTTTAGGAACTAAAAGGTGCGTACTTTACCTTTATAAAGTATATCAATACTATAATCATTTGCATACTGAACTTGAAATAAAAAATATGAATAAAAAATTTCCACGCACGCCTTTTTTGGCGGGTGCAGATGTTGAAATCAAAAGAAATGAATTATTAAATTATTTCCACGCTACTTTTGATCGCTATGAATCACTATTTGAATTGTTGAATTGTGAAGATGCTTTTTATAAAAAAGCTATTTCTTTAAGACATCCCCTCATTTTTTATTTTGGTCATACAGCGACATTTTTTATTAATAAATTTATGGTTGCGGGCTTAATTGACAAGCCAATTGATCAAAGACTTGAGTCAATGTTTGCTGTTGGTGTTGATGAGATGAGCTGGGATGATTTGAATGATGCTCGTTATGACTGGCCAACTGTGGACGAAGTAAGGGCTTATAGAAAAAAAGTAAGAGAAGTTGTTGATGGTGTTATCAAAAATACGCCATTCACTCTTCCGATTGGTTGGAGCGATCCTTTTTGGATTGTATTAATGGGCATTGAGCATGAGCGCATTCATTTAGAAACATCCTCGGTACTGATTCGCCAGCATGCTTTGAGCTATGTTAAGCCGCATCCCGATTGGCAGCCTTGTCGAGATGGTGGAGATGCACCTACAAATACCTTGGTGGATATTCCTGGTGGTCAAGTAACATTAGGACGCCAACTCACTGACCCTATATATGGATGGGATAACGAATACGGCCATCACCATGCTGAAGTATCAAAGTTTCAGGCTTCTAAATACTTGGTTACCAATGGTGAGTTTCTGGAATTTGTTGAAAATGATGGTTATAACAATGATCGTTATTGGGATGAGGAAGGGCTTGCATGGAAAAAGTTTGCAAAAGTTACCCATCCCACATTCTGGGTTAAAGATAGTTTGGGTGCATGGAAGTTACGTCTTTTAGCTGAAGAAGTTCCTATGCCATGGGATTGGCCTGTTGAAACTAATTGTCTGGAAAGTAGGGCTTTTTGCCGTTGGAAATCGGAAGAGTCTGGCTTGCCAGTTCGGCTCCCAACTGAAGATGAGTGGAATCGAATCTACGATCATGTGCAGCTGTCTGATGTACCGCATGCCAGCTTGGCCAATGGGAACCTTCATTTGGATCATTGGGCATCAAGCTGCCCAGTCACTCGTTTTTCTCATGGTGACTTAAATGATGTCGTTGGTAATGTTTGGCAATGGTGCGAAACACCAACCTATCCATTTGATGGCTTTGATGTACATCCAGTTTATGATGATTTCACCAGCCCGACTTTTGATGAGCGCCATAACATTATCAAAGGGGGTAGTTGGATGTCTGCTGGAAATGAATCGCGACATGTGTCGAGATATGCTTTTAGAAGACATTTTTTCCAGCATGCAGGTTTTCGCTACATCGTGACCGATACACCGATCACAAACCCAGCTTCTACTTATGAAACAGATGCGATGGTTTCTCTTTATGATGAATTTCATTATGGGGACGATGCCTTAGGTGTTCCTAATTTCATGAAGGCAATGTCTGAGCTATCCATTGAGGCTCATCGCCTCCACGGCAATGGCAAGCAAGCCAGGGCTTTAGATTTAGGTTGTGCTACAGGTCGAGCAACCTTTGAGTTAGCGAAGTTTTTTGACAAAGTCATTGGCATTGATTTTTCTGCACGTTTTATTCAAGTAGGAATGCGCATGGCGGAATTAGGTTCAATACGCTATTCGATTCCAGTAGAAGGTGATTTAACCAGTTACCATGAGCGCCGCTTGGATGATTTGGGATTGAATGAAACTGTTAATAAAGTTGAATTCTGGCAAGGTGATGCTTGTAATCTAAAAGATATCCATACTCATTTCGATCTTATTCTTGCTGCTAATTTGATTGATCGTCTCTATTCTCCAAGACGCTTCCTTGAGTTAATTTCTGAGCGTTTAAACCATGGTGGATTGCTTGTGTTGGCATCACCCTATACGTGGTTGGAGGAGTACACGAAAAAATCAGAGTGGATTGGTGGGTTTAAAAAAGATGGTGAATCATTCACTACTTTAGATGGTCTGAAAGAAATACTGGGGGCCAATTTTTCTTTGGTTGAAGGCCCCAAGGCTGTGCCATTCACCATTCGAGAAACGGCGCGGAAGTACCAACACACTTTAAGTGAGGTCACAGTATGGAAGCGCAAATAATGTCGGCGGAAGACAAGGCTCTTTTAAGAGATCGTTCTCTCGGTGCTGTGATGGGTGCCTTTATCGGAGATGCCTTGGGGGTTGGTCCGCACTGGTATTACGATCTTGATCAGCTGGTCCATGATTATGGACCGTGGATTGATGGCTACACACAAGCTAAAGTAGGGCGCTATCATGAGCACCTCCGTCCAGGGCAGTCTTCACAATCAGGCGTTATTCTTGAATTAATGCTGCGCTCCCTTGTTGAAAAAGGGGCTTATGATGAAGCAGATTTTTGTCAGCGACTAGATCAGGATCTTTTTCCGCTTTTAGATGGCACGCCAATGAATGGTCCAGGCGGCTACACCAGTCAATCAATTCGTGATGCTTGGCGTAAACGAGTGATTGAGGGTCTTCCATGGGGAAGTATTGCTGGTAATGCAGATAACACTGAAGCAGTTGAACGCATTATTCCTATTGCTATACGCTACGCACTTAGACCATCTGAATTGGCTCGTGCTGTCATAGCTAATACATCTTTAACCCAAAATGATGGCACAGTTTTGGCCATGACTGCAGCTTACGGTTCGGTGCTTGGCATGTTAATTGAGGGGCATCGTTTAGATGAGAAGATCTCAGAAAAATTACTGATGCGAGTTAAAGCAGGTGTGTTGCCATTTCATACCATTACAAAAGGTAAGTTAGAGGCACCTGATAAAAATCAAAAAGAGAACCGTGTTGATGGGGTATTTCCATCTCCGGATGCCTTATTGACGCCATCAAATATTGCGCGTGCTGCAAACGATCCGGCTATTTCAATTGAACCAGCCTCTAAGGTGGGTTTGTTGTATGGTTTGCCTTGTGCTGTTTATCACCAATTCCCAGTTGCCTATTACTTAGCCGCACGTTTTTCAAATGATTTTGAATCTGCCGTATTACACGCTATCAATGGTGGCGGGCAGAATCTTTCTAGAGCAATGCTGTCTGGAACTCTCGCTGGTGCGATGGTCGGTTTATCTGGTATCCCTGAGCGATTTATTGCAGGACTGGATCGTGCTGATTCTTTGTTGGTGCTTGCCAATCAATTGGTTGATGACATGCTTGCTTGAGCTATTTCGGGGATCTGATCGGTTAAATCAGTTAAATCAAATTAACCCTTAAGGGTTTTTGAAGGGTATTCACCAAATTTAGCGTAATAAGATTCACTGAAGTGACTTAGATGCATGAAGCCCCAGCGCAAAGCTACTTCAGTAACTGTAGTGTTTGAGTTACTCAGTTTTGCAGCAGTTAAATCCTTGTGGACTAAATCTAGTCGGAGATTTTTCAAGAAGTTTTTCGGACTATTGTTACGGTATTTTTGAAAGCCATTGTGTAGTGTTTTTAAACTTATCCCGGCATTCTCGGCCACATCTTGCAGGGTTATCGCCTCTGCAGCGTTCTCCCGCATATATTCTTCAGCCTTTTTGATGTATTGAGGCGTGATAATTTTTTCCGGTTGAAGTAATTCTTGCGAGTATTGATTTTGTTGATTAAGCAGCAAGGAACTGACTAACAGCTGTTCAAGTTGTTTCGTGATGATTGGGAAATTTTTTGCTGATTCGGATACAAATGGGTTTGATGCCAATAAATGAATGATGCTTTGATACATTTCAAAGCCCGATGACATGTTTAAAGTCGATGAAAATTTGACATCTTTTTTAATGGGGTGGCCCAAAAGTGTCTCGCAGGTTCTATGAATTAACTCTTTATCGATTCGAATAATTAATTGATTGCAATTCTCACCCCATTTCATTGATAGTGGATCGCTGGTATTAATGAGTGCTGCCGTACCTTTATTGGCGTTAACAACACCTTCTTCTACGGTTGCA
>Ga0255128_1000172_pt1 | contig 27084 bp, 28 predicted proteins | sample Law_Miss_RepC_8d_FD_188562 | JGI IMG/M metagenome (GOLD analysis project Ga0255128, IMG submission 188562) | Freshwater microbial communities from St. Lawrence River, New York, United States - Law_Miss_RepC_8d | ecosystem: Environmental > Aquatic > Freshwater > River | place: USA: New York... | reverse complement strand
AGTCGTCCCTGAAAAATTCATTTTCAGGCCAAGGCCGAGTTCATGGAACCGGATTTGAGTTGCGGTGATATAAAAATCTGTCGCAATTGCTGTGCAATTTGCCCCAATGCGGCCACCTGCAGCAGGCGCAAAAAAGGGCCTATGCCCTTTTTTACGATCATGCGCAGCAGCCAGCGGATGTTGAAGCCCGCGGCGCACAGTACCGCATGCAAACTGTCGCCGGTTGATCCCTTGAGGTGGCACCTGCTCATCCGGTGGTCCGCTTTCAAGTGGCCGATGATGGGTTCGATCGCTTGCCGTCGTTTGAGTGACTTCTTTTCTTCATCCGTCAGGCTCTTGAATTTGCCTCGGTGCTTAATGTCCAGTCCTGCGTTGTCCTTGTCCACGCCTCGATAGCCCAGGTCAACGTAGGCGGTTTCGGGCTTCATGCCGGTCGCTTGCATCAGGATGGCCGCTTGCTCAACTTGCTCGTTCAGCGTGTGACCGTCGTATGGATTGCCGGGGAAGGCCCTAGCGCCGACGATCAAGGTCCCTTTGAGCGTGGTGGTAATGCCCACCTTCACGCCGAATTCGTAGGGGTTACGGCTCTTGCCCTTGCTGATGCACTCGACTTCTGGGGCATGCCAGCTGTACAGCTTGGGTTGTTTGTCCTGCGCTTTTTTGCTGCGCGACTGGGCGATCAGCCGTTTGGCTTTTGCAATGCTATGGCCCAAGGCTTCTTGCACGGCTTGGCTCAGAGGGCTCATCTTGCGCGTGATCTCTCGTTGCAAGCGACCGACGATGGTGCTTTGGCGTTTGATGACTTTGCGCATGCGTTTGAACTGGCGGGCATGGGCGTAACGTCCAGCCTTGTAACCCAGCAGTTGGCCTTCTTTGGCGTAGGTTTGCTTGAGCTCGATCCCTTCAGCCTTGGCCACCTCAACCAATTTGACGCGAGCCGTCTCCAGCAGCTTGCTGTCTGTGGGGTGGGCAATGGCTTTCTCTTGCACGGTGGAGTCGACAATGATGCGGCTGAGCTCTTTCTTGGCGATCAACTTCAAAGTGACCGCCACTTCAATGGTGCGAGCCAACAACTCTTCAACGCCTTCTTCGCCCAGCAGCTTGCGGAACTTGACCAATAAAGTGGGATCGCAAGGCCAGCGGTGCTCAAAGTATTCATTGCCAGAAAAGTACTGCCAGGTGGGCGTCTCGCCCCAGCGCTGGATAACGTCCTCGTCGCTCTCGTTGAACGCGTGCTTGAGATACAGCAGAGAAACCATCAAGCGGGTGGGTAAACGGGGGCGGCCTGCGTTGGAAGCACCAAAACCAACCAAGGCCTGGGTGGGGCCAAACATATCCATGTCTTCGATCTTCTTGCCCGAACGCACTTGACGGGCAAAGCGGTGAGCCAGGGAGGCTTCGATCTCTTGCCAGGGCATGCGGTTGGCCAAAACGGCCAGCGGGTGGCGCAGGTCAATGAGTTGATCCAAGCGATTGCGAAAGAAGTCTTCGGTCATCGACATACAGGCTCCAGAAACACCCAGAAAACAGCCTATATTGAATATCTACTTGAGAGATTTGGCTATTGAGAATTACCCTGAAAGCTAGCATTCATGCGGGTTGCAGGGATTCTTCAGGGTCGACTATTTAGGGTTAGCTGAGATGAATAGCAAATTGGACCAATACCCAGGTGGATCGAAAACTCGTGTCAATAAAGCAGGAGATGCTGTGAGAAGCGGTAATCCGTCTGAAAATGATCTGAGTGTGATTGACAATTGGAGAGCAGCCCATCGCGAAGTTGTGAATACTTTTCAAGCCAATCTTCGGAGAAGGGCAAAAGATAAGAAAATAACTGTTGCCCAAAGGCATAAGCGAAAGAAAACTATTTTTGACAAGCTTATTCGTTTTCCCAAAATGCTTCTTTCTCGTATGGACGATATAGCAGGCTGCCGACTCATATTTAGAAGCATTAAAGATCTTAATCAATTCAGATCCGAATTCCACAAAGCCAGATTCAAACATAACCGCAAAAACGACCCGGATAAATATAACTATATTAAGACTCCCAAGCCGGATGGGTATCGAGGTATCCATGACGTATATGAGTACAACGTTAACTCCATTCAAGGAATAAATCTAAAAGGATTAAATGTTGAAGTTCAATACCGAACACTTCCTCAGCATGCTTGGGCAACTGCTGTTGAGGTTATTGGATTTATTACAACTAGCCAACCAAAATTTAAGACCGGTGACAAACGCTATGAAGAAGCAATGATCTTGGCGAGTGAAATTATTGCAAGAACGGAGGAGAAAGAAAGCGGCCCTCTCCCACAAATATCCAACTCCCAGTTGGGACGAGATTTCAAGAAGCTTGATCGCGAGCTAAGTCTTTTAATCACCTTAAAAGGTTTAAAAGCTGCAAAAAAGGACGTTTCAGATCGTCGCAACACAATACTTATTTTCCATTTAGACGGCCGCCTAGAAATCAAAAGCTTTAGAGACTCCCCCGAGGCTTTAGTTGAACTCTTCCGACTTGAAAAAACACTACCAAATTCTGATGTGGTCCTCGTGAAATCCGATACCAGTGAGGGGGTAAGAGAGGCTTTCAGAAACTACTTCTCAGATGCTCAAGATTTTGTAAAGCTTGTTGAGAACGGATTAGAAAAATTAAAAATATCGCAACCTATGCAGGTTAATCTATTCTAAAAAATTGCACATTTTCGAAATTTTTATCAACATAATTTCATTTTTTAAGTATTATTTAAAGGCAAGGATGACTGTCATAGAACTAATACTAGCGAACACTTTCGCCACATTTTTTGACCTTCTCTCCCTTACAGCAGCTGGTTTAAATCTTTAAATTACACGATATTGCGCCATGAAACTACTTGAAATTCGCACATACAAATTACATGCAGATGCTTCGCCGAGGTTTATTAAAGCCTTTCAACTGGCCCTGCAACTGCTTCGAGAAAGCGGCATCGACGTAGTGGCATTTGGTCAATCCAACCACGAGCACGACAGTTTTTACCTCGTTCGCGCGTTCAAAGATCAAACGCACATGGTTGCTTCACAAGATGCGTTTTACTCTTCGGAAGCTTGGCGACAAGGCCCCAGAGAAAGTCTGGTTGCCTGCATTGAGAGCTACCTCAATACTTTGCTCTGGCTCAACAATGGGGGCATCGAGGACCTGCGAAAACGCAATGGTTTGCTGGTGGAAGGCACCCCTTGTTGATCTGACCGCCGGGTGATTGAAACTTTGCCTTTGGATACTTGCGTCCATTTGAGCGGCAGGGGTCTTACCCGCCAAACAGCCCCTCACTCCACCTCAGTTGGAATAATGTGTGTTTTGTAGTGCTTGCCTTGACTGGTCATGTCCATATACAAAGCATATTCGTCCCTGATCTGCGTGGCATTTGCTGGGTTTGATTGGGCTTGAATTAACAAAGCGTTCATCAAACTTCGGTTGTTTTGCAATGCATTGCAGGTCGTTTGGGTGAGGCCCAAATCGGGTCGCACACCATCTTTTGTGCATCGCCAATCGTTGATCATCAAACTTACCAATGGGCTGATATTGATCTGGGAAATGGCTTTGAGGGATTGCACGATCTCCAATTCCAACTCGACATCCACTTTTGAGTCGGCATTTTTATCTTCAGCCCCATCGTCCTCATCGTCATTCATTTCTTGTTTTGACCCAAGCACCACAGTTGAACTGTGTGAATCAGCGGCCACTGTAGAAATATTGACCGGGCAACTTTTATTAAATTCAAAGGGTGAATCACAATTAACTGGTTTTAATAAATTTGAATTTGAGTTCACACTGTTATTGGGTGTATCAAAAAAATGGATGGCCAAGAAAATACACACCAATGTTGCGAGCATTGGATAAAAGAGGCGGCTATTGATCATGATGAATATATAAATTTAAATATAAACAGCCGCCTCTAAAAATTAGATTTACTTCAACCCGTTGGCAATGCCTTGAGTTAATGAACTCGGGCTTGAAATATCGGTGTCACAAGTCCAATGCCAAACCATGACTCCGCCAAGGCCGTATTGCTTGGCCCACTTCACCTTCTTTTCAATTGTTTTTACGCTGTTGATGGCAAAGGATTCATCTCTGTAGGTGACCGAATCCGATGAGATGTCGCTAGGCTTTAAATTAGGTGCCAATCGCTTGTAACAAATAGCACCTTGCTTTTGTGTTTTGCCATAAAAAGGCAAGCCAACCACAATGCGACTTTTTGGGGTTCCTTTCTTCACATATTCATTCACAAAGTTCTTCATGAAGGGAATGCTGTTGGCATTTCCTGCGCCGTATGACATGAGGCCGTACCAATGAATTTTTCCATTGATGGCGTACCTTGCCGGGACATGCCCCCCAGGAGCGCTCATCCAGCTTGCGGGCCCCACATCCACAGAAATGTGGGTTTTGTTACCCAGCAATCGGCGTAATTCTGTGTAATAAGCCAACTGGCCGGCTTGTTCGGCTCGATTATTGGGATACTCAATATCCATGTTCATGCCATCGGCACCAATCTCTTTCATGTACTGAACCAGCAACTGCGCTGACGCATCACGAGAAGCTTTTGATTGCAAAAATTCTGCACTGGCACTGACACCCACGGCCAGATACATTTGACGGCGAGGTTTGCTGTCATGCGCCCAAGTCTTTAATTGATTGAATTCTGAAGTTCGGCCAACGGACAGTGGGTTAAAGGTTCCATCGGTGGGTTGCAAATGCAAGCCAAAATAAATAACCGAGGTGATCGGTGATTTTGCCCAGGCCTCGCTGGTCGTAAATTTGATGGGGTCGCCACCCGTGTAAAAGTAATGAACACCAAAAGCCATGGCATTAATGCCACCTGTCAAAGCCAGTAAGCAAAGAATTGACTTAAATGCGATAGATAATTTTTTCATGATGCTTCTCGGTTAGTAAGTTGTCTTCATCAGTGAACCCTTTTGTTCACCCGATCAATTAACTTGATGCTAACTTCAAAGGCCTCTATGAAATATCGAAATTGTTACTTTATGTATAAATTAGATGAATGCATGAGTTGCTAAGTCGTGCACACAGGAAATGGGCCACAAAACCCCAGAGGCAGGCGATTCCTTCCTTCTCTGGGTCCTCTTAAAAAAACTCTTTTAAAACGTCCCCGAATACGCCCCGCCATCGGCCAGCACGTTCTGGCCGGTCATGTAAGCCGCGTGCTGGCTGCACAAAAAGGCGCAGATGGCACCGAACTCTTGCGGGTTGCCGTAGCGCCCGGCCGGGATTTGCGCTTGCTGGATGGCGCGCATTTCTTCCACGGTTTTACCTTGCTTTTGCGCCATGGCGGGCAGCGTGGCGCGGATGCGGTCGGTGTCAAATTTGCCGGGCAGCAGGTTGTTGATGGTCACGCCTTGCATGGCGATCTTGCTGCGCGATGCGCCCGCCACAAAACCCGTCAACCCGCTGCGGGCGCCGTTGGACAAGCCCAGCACGTCGATGGGTGCCTTCACCGCGCTGGAGGTGATGTTGACAATGCGGCCAAAGCCGCGTGCGGCCATGCGGTCCACCGTGGCTTTAATCAGCTCGATGGGGGTGAGCATGTTGCCGTCGATGGCCTTGATCCAGGCCTCGCGGTCCCAGTCTCTGAAGTCGCCCGGCGGGGGGCCGCCCGCGTTGGTGACCACGATGTCGTAGTCTTTGCCGGGGCCACCGGGCACGTTCCAGATGGCTTCGCGACCAGCTTCGGTGGTGATGTCCACCGCCACACCGATCAGTTGCACTTTGCCCCCTGTTTCGGCTCGCAAGCCTTCAACGGCTTGGTTCAGCACCTCGGCGCCTCGGGCCACCATGACCACGTTCACGCCCTCCAATGCCAAAGCGCGCGCGCAGCCCCAGCCCAAGCCTTTGCTCGCGCCGCCTACCAATGCCCATTTGCCTGCAATGCCAAAGTCCATGTTGATCTCCTGAAGTTCATGTTGTGCGGCCCGCAGGCCGCGTCACCCAAAACACACCGCTCAGAACCAAGGTGGTTCCGGCAATGATCCAAATATTAAAAGGTTCGCCCAAAATCCACACCCCCATGAGCAGCGTGGACATGGGGCCGACCATGCCGGTTTGTGCCGTCAGGCCCGGCCCGATGCGCTCAATCGCCATCATGACCAGCAACACAGGCAACACCGTGCAAGCCGTGGCATTGAGCAGCGACAACCACAGCACGGGCTCGGCCACCTGGGCCGTAGAGAGGGGCCTGAGCAACAAAAATTGCAAGATACAAAACAGGCATGCCACGGTGGTGGCCAGGCCCGCCAGCCGCAAAGCCCCTAGGCGCTGCACCAATTGGCCGCTGTACGTCAGGTACAGGGCGTAGGCCACGGCGCTCAAAAATACCAAAAATGCGCCCAGCACCGCGTCCGGCCCGGCCAGAGTGACCTCGTGCCCAAACACCAACATGACGCCGGAATAACTGATGGCCATGGCCACGCCTTGACGTTGACTGATGCGCTTTTTGAACAAAAACCACCCCAACACCAGCACCAAGGTGGGGTTGAGGTAAAGAATCAGCCGTTCCAGCGAGGCACTGATGTACTCCAGCCCCCAAAAATCCAGAAAGCTCGACAGGTAATAGCCCCCAAAGCCCAAACCCAGCACACCCAGCCAGTCGCTGCGGGTAAGCGGCGGTTTGCCACGCCCGGCCCACCAGGCCATGAGTATGAACAAGGGCAGCGCAAACAGCATGCGAAACATGACCAAGGTGACCGCATCCACGCCGTGCCGGTAAGCCAGTTTGACAATGATGGCCTTGCCACTGAAGGCGATGGAACCCGCCACCGCCAGCATCAAACCCGTGGAAACCTGCGCAGATCGGGTGGAAGTCATAGACCTCAACGCCCCGTGCGGGCTTGCACCCATTGGAGCAGTTCGTCAGAAGCTACCTCGGGGGTGGTGGCGTGGTTGGCCTGCACCACCAGGTAGCGGCTGTCTGGGTGTGTGGGCAATTTTTTATAAATGTTTTCTGAGGCTGGACCGTGCAAAGGGTCCAGCGTGCCGATGGCCCAAAACACGGGCACGGGTTTGATAAATGTCTGGGCGCTCAAAGCCATGTGGCCCCAACCTTGGGGGTTGAAATAGCTCCACAAAGAAGCAGCCGTCACCTTGACCGGGCGCCGCTGCCCTTGGTTGATGTCGGTCATCTCGACCAGAGTTTCACCCTGCCCGGCCTCCAGCAGTTGCCGCGCTGCATCGACACTGCGGCGCACCTCGGGCACTTGATAAAAATATTCAGGGACATGGCCCGGTGCCAACGGCAGCACGGCATCGGCATCGCCCACTTGGGCCATGTAAGCCAAGGCGGCATTGGCCCCAAAACTCTGTCCACCCACCGCCACCCATTGCACACCCGACTGCCGTAACTCGGCAACGGTTTGACGAATTTGCGCCAAAGCGTCGGCATAAGGCCGGTCGTACATTCGGTTGCGGGACCAGGGCATTTCGATCAGCTTGACCGCGCAAAGGGGCGTCAGTTTTTGGACCACCGTTTTCAGAAACGGCGACTGGGGCATGCCCCATTTACCGTGCATCAACACCACGCCACAAGTGGCTGGTTGTGCCCAAGCCGCAGGGCCTGCCAAAGCCAAGATGCAGGCGCAGGCCAAAGCACTGGCCGTGCGCAGACCGAGCCAGCAACTGGGCATCAAAACCCAACCGCCTGACCGTCGCGGCGGGGGTCGCTGGCGGCCATGTAGCCTTCTACCCCGGGGTCGCCCATGCGCCAAATGAACTGGCCCGCGCCGAAGTCTTGATAGGAATCGTTGATGACGTCCAACTGGTGGCCGCGTGCGATCAGGCCCTGCACGGTTTGGCCGTCCAAGGCCGCCTCGACGTTGATGTTCAGGCCCGCGTTGTAGCGCCAGCGCGGGGCATCGCAAGCGGCTTGGGGGTTTTGGCCGTAATCGAGCATGCGCACCAGGGTTTGCATGTGGCCCTGCGGTTGCATGTTGCCGCCCATCACGCCATAACTCATGACCGGCTGCCCGTCTTTGGTGAGGAAAGCCGGAATGATGGTCTGAAACGGCCGTTTGCCCGGAGCCACCAAGTTGGCTATGTTGGGGCCTTGCAGTTGAGTGCTGAAACCGTGGCCACGGTTTTGCAAGCTGATGCCGTAGGTGGGCTCTACACAGCCCGAGCCAAAGCCCATGAAATTGCTCTGAATAAAGCTGATCATCATGCCGTTTTCGTCGGCCGCTGTGAGGTAAATGGTGCCGCCTTTGACGGGGTTGCCCGCCTGGAAGTCTTGTGCCTTGTTCAGGTCAATCAGTTTGGCGCGGCTGGCCAGATAAGCCGGATCGAGCATTTGCGCGGGTGTGACTTCCATGTAGCGCGAATCGGCCACGTAGCGGTACACGTCGGCAAAGGCGAGTTTGATGGCTTCGATTTGCAGGTGCTGCGAATCCACACCGTCCACGGCGTGGCTGGCCAGATCGAAATTGGACAAAATGCCCAGCGCGATCAAGGCGGCGATGCCCTGCCCGTTGGGTGGGATCTCGTGCAAGGTGTAGCCCCGGTAGTCTTGTGCAATGGGCTTGACCCATTCGGGCTTGAAGTCAGCCAGATCTTTGGCCGTGATGCTGCCGCCATGTTCTTTGGCAAAGCGCTCGATGGCTTCGGCAATTTCACCCCCATACAGCGCCTGGCCTTGGGTGGCGGCAATGGCTTTCAGGCCACGCGCTGCGTTTTTGAAGCGGAACAATTCGCCCACTTCGGGGGCCCGGCCCCAGGGCAAAAAGCTTTGCGCAAAACCGGGTTGCGACTGCAACTCAGGCGTGGCCGCCGCCCATTTCTGCTGCACCACCACGGGGATCAAGTAACCCCGTTCGGCGATGTCAATGGCGGGTTCCAGTAAATCAGCAAAGGGCAATTTGCCAAAGCGTTCGCTTAAGGCCACCCAACCCGCCACCGCACCGGGCACGGTGACCGAGTCAAAACCGCGCTTGGGGGGCGACGCGGCATCGGTGCCGTATTTGCGGTGAAAGTAATCGGGTGTCCAGGTGGCGGGGGCCGGGCCGGATGAATTGAGGCCGTGAAGTTCTTTGCCATCCCACAAAATCGCAAAAGCGTCTGAGCCCAAACCGCAGCTCACGGGTTCGGTGAGGGTGATGACGGCTGCGGCGGCAATGGCGGCATCGACCGCGTTGCCGCCCTTGAGCATCATGCGCAAACCGGCTTGTGCGGCCAGCGGGTGCGACGTGGACACCACGTTGCGCGCAAACAAGGGCAGTCGGGTGCTGGTGTAGGGGTATTGGTTTTGAAACTGCATGTCAGTCCAGGGTGATCTTGCGCTCGGTGATGGTTTTTTTCCATTTGGCCGATTCATTGGCCAACATGGTGGCAAATTGGGCAGGCGTGCCGCCCACGGGCTCAATGCCCAGACGCTGGAGTTTGTCCACCACTTCGGGGTCTTGCAGCACTTGGTTGGCCGCCGTGTTGACCCGGGTGACCACATCGGCCGGCAAACCCTTGGGGCCAAACAAGCCAAACCAAGTGGTGGATTCATAGCCCGGCAGCACATCGGCAATGGGCGGAACGCCGGGGGCCAGCGGCGTGGCTTTGAGCGACGTGACACCTAAAGCGCGCAAACGGCCATCACGCACATGGGGCAAGCCCGTGGGCAAACTGTCAAACATGACATCCAGTTTGCCGCTCACCAAATCGGGAATGGCCAAAGCCGTGCCCTTGTAGGGGATGTGCACCACAAACAAATTGGCCTGCGACTTGAACAACTCGGCCGTCAACTGCACGATGGTGCCGTTGCCGCTGGAAGCATAGTTCAACCGTCCGGGGTTCTTTTTGGCGTAATCAATCCATTCCTTGACCGTTTTGGCCGGGGAGCTGTTGGGGACCAACATGATGCTGGGGGCGTTGCCCACTTGGCTGATGGGGCTGAAATCGCGCACCGCGTCATAGGGCATGCGGGGGTTCAGGTTGGGCCCAATGGAGTGCGTGCTGGAGGTGGCCAGCAGCAAGGTGTACCCGTCCGGCACGGCCTTGGCGGCCAAATCCGAACCTAAAGTGCCGCCTGCGCCCGGGCGGTTTTCGACCACCAGGGAAGTGCCCAGTTTTTCACTGAGCTTTTGCGAGAGCGTGCGGGCAAACAAATCGGTCGCGCCACCCGCCGGAAAAGGCACGATCAAGCGAACCGGCTTGCTCGGATAGGTCTGGGCTTGCACAGGGTTCAGGCAAGCCAAACCCACAAAAGTGGCCAACAGGGTGCGAATGAAGTTTTGTCTTTTCATGGCTTGTGCTTGAGCTTGGGTTAGTGGTTAGGTTTGGACAAATTGAGGGGCGAAAATGTCCGATAACGGGTCTGGAAGTGAGTCCCATGATGGGTCTGGAGCAGGCCCTAAAAAGGCCCTGCACCACCGGGAAAAGCATTTTGGCAGACCCTGGCCACAGGCATGCGCCCCCAAGTGACATGCCCATTTAAACCGCCCCATGCAAAACGGCCTCCTAGGAGGCCGTTTTGGCGTTTAAAAGCTCAGTCGGTCATTCTTCGACGAAAGCCTCTTGTCGCTTGGACTTGATGGAAGGCAGGGTCACGATGATCAGCAGCAGCAAGGCCACCGCCAACAAACTGGCCGACAAAGGACGCGTGACAAACACGCTCCAGTCACCCCGCGAGAGCAACATCGCGCGGCGCAGGTTTTCTTCCATCATGGGCCCGAGAATGAAACCGAGCAACAAGGGGGCGGGTTCCATGCCCAGTTTGATGAAGGTGTAACCCACCACACCAAAGATCGCCACCATCCAGATGTCCCAGGTGTTGTTGTTGGTGGAGTACACGCCGATGGCGCAGAACAACACAATGGCCGGGAACAACCAGCGGTAGGGCACCGTCAGCAGCTTGATCCAGATGCCGATCAGGGGCAGGTTCAAGATTATCAACATGGCGTTGCCAATCCACATGGAGGCAATCAGTCCCCAGAACAACTCGGGGTTGCTGGTCATTACCTGTGGGCCGGGCTGAATGTTGTGAATGGTCATGGCGCCGACCATCAGGGCCATCACGGCGTTGGGGGGAATGCCCAGCGTCAGCAATGGAATGAACGAGGTTTGCGAGGCCGAGTTATTGGCCGACTCAGGCGAGGCGACACCCCGGATATTGCCCTGACCAAAAGGCACTTCACCGGGCTTGAGCTTGGTTTTCTTTTCGATGGTGTACGCCGCAAAAGCCGCCAACAAGGCCCCGCCGCCTGGCAAGATGCCCAAAGCTGAACCCAAAGCCGTGCCACGCAACACGGCAGGCACCATGTTCTTGAAGTCTTCTTTGGTGGGCATCAAGCCGGTCACTTTGGCCGTGAAGACTTCGCGGTCTTCTTCGGGCTTGGACAGGTTAGAGATGATCTCACCGTAACCGAACACACCCATGGCGATGGTGATGAAGCCCACACCGTCGGTCAATTCGGGGATGTCGAAGCTGAAACGGGCCACACCCGAGTTCACGTCGGTCCCGATCAGGCCCATCAGCAAGCCCAACACGATCATGCCCACCGCTTTGATCAAGGAACCCGAGGCCAGGACTACGGCACCGATCAGGCCCAGCACCATCAGCGAGAAGTATTCGGCGGGGCCGAACTTGAAAGCCACTTCGGTCAACGGGGCAGCGAAGGCGGCCAAAATCAAGGTGCCCACGCAACCGGCAAAGAACGAACCCAAACCTGCCGCAGCCAAAGCTGGACCAGCGCGGCCTTTGCGGGCCATTTGGTAGCCGTCAATCATGGTCACCACCGAAGAGGCTTCTCCAGGCAAGTTAACCAAAATGGCTGTGGTGGAGCCGCCGTATTGAGCGCCGTAATAAATACCCGCCAACATGATGAGCGCAGCCACAGGAGGCAAAGCGTAAGTGGCGGGCAGCAACATGGCGATGGTGGCCACAGGCCCCACGCCCGGCAACACGCCAATTAAGGTGCCCAGCAGGCAGCCAATGAACGCATAAATCAGGTTTTGAAAGGTGAAAGCCACCCCAAAACCGAGTGCAAGGTTGTCAAACAGTTCCATGAATTACTTCTCCTCAACCGGTAATGAACGTGGGCCAGACAGGGAACTGCAGTTTGAGCAACATGACAAAAGCCCCATAACTGCCAATCGAAAGCACTGTGGCCAAGACCAAAACTTCTTTGAGTTTGAAGGTATCCCCCGCCATGCTGACCACCAGGGTGGTGCCGAAAATGGCCACGATCAGCCCCATGGCAGGGACGCCCAAGCCAGGCAAACCCGCCAACAAAATGCCGAACAATACGTTGCCAGCAATGATGTAAACCAAGGGCTTCCAGGCCCACGAACCGATCTTGTCGCCGTCTGGGGTCTCCACCGTCAAGGCTTTGAACATGATGAAGGCCCCGATAACGGCCAACAAAATGCCAAGCAACAACGGAAAGTAGCCGGGGCCCATGCGGGCACCTGTGCCCACGCTGTAATTGGTAGCGCCAATGGCGAAGGCGGCGCCTGCGACGGTGTACAAGACACCAGAAAAAAAGTCTTTTTGACTCTTGATGTTCACGAAATATCTCCTCTGATTGAGTTGACGCAATTCTGAGTGAACAATGCCCTGCTATAGATGTGGGTTACACCTATTGAACAGCGCATGAGGACTCATGGTTTACCCTGTAATTCGGGTCCAATCACCCCATTCTGGTGCAAATCCCCTCCTTGTCCATCACTTGGTGAGGGGTTTGAACACCTTGAGCCATTTCAGTGCAGGCAGACCCCATTTGTCCTCTATGGCTGTTGCCGCCGCAATCAGCTCTTCGCGCTTGGGCCGACTGGCGGTGCGTTGGGCCAGCACGATGGCGTTGCCCTCACGGGTGGGTTTAAAGGCCCAGACGGCATCTTCGCCAAAGGCCACGCAGATTTTTTCCACGCTTTCGGCATAACTGCTGGAACGGCCAAACAGGTTGACGGTCATGCAGCCTTGCTGGGTTAAAAGCTCACGGCAATGGCGGTAAAAATCGGGCGTGTCCAGCACCGGGGCTGCGGCTTCTTCGTCGTACAAATCGACCTGCAAAGCGTCAACCGTGCCGCGCCATTCGTCCTGTTGAATTTCCAGGGCCGCATCGGCCAGCACCACACGCAGACGCTCGTCGTCTGGCGGCAAGCGAAACCAGCCACGGCAGGCGTGCAGAACCCCCGGGTTCAGCTCAATGGCGGTGCAAGTCATCTTGAGCTTTTTGTAGCAAAACTTGGTGATCGTGCCAGCCCCTAAGCCCAGTTGCATGGCGTGCGCCCCTTTGACTTCGATGGGTGGCAAGAACAACAGCCAGCCCATCATGCGTTGCACATACTCGAGCTCGATGTCGTAGGGTCGGTCCAAAAACATCGAGCCCTGAATCCACTGGGTGCCCAAATGCAGGTAACGGATTTCACCGTCTTCAGAGAAATTGACTTCGGGCAACTCAAGGGTCTGGGCAGTGGCTTTTTTTCGGCTCATTTGAAGAGGTACAGAGTGGGCGGGTTGAAGGGCGGTTGCAGGTTTGGCTCTCAAACCTGAGCGACACAGTGGGGCTTGAGTGACCGCCCGCCAAGGGGCGAGTTTTTGTTCAAACGTCCAAGAGGCATTGGCCGGGCTGCTCAATGGTAGGCGATGCAACTGAACGCAACAACAACCGATGAAACCGACAAAATTGGCGTAGCCATCAGTTTTGACATAGCTTGGCTAATTTGGGCAACACCCGCAGGGCATTGGCGCAGGTGGCTTGCGCCAGTTCGGCCAAGGGCATGACGCGCAAATCGGCCAGCACTTGGGCAATGCGCGGCAATTCGGCCGGACTGTTGCGGCCTTGCGCTGCCCCTTGGGCCCGCTGCTCGGCGGTTTGATACAGCCAATGCGGTGGCATGTCGGGGGCATCGGTTTCAAGCACCACGGCGTGAAGGGGCAAATTGCGGGCCAGCCGCTTGAGCTGCAAAGACCGCTCGTAACTCAGCGTGCCCCCGAAACCGAGCGCAAAACCCAAATCAACAAAAGCCTGCGCCTGCTGCGCACTGCCATTGAAGGCGTGGGCAATGCCCGAGGCCACCGGGCATTGGCGCAAGCCCTTGAGCAACAGGTCAGCCGAGCGCCTGACGTGCAGGATGACGGGCAAACCGTGTTGTTGCGCCAACGTCAGTTGCGCCCGGTAAAAGGTCCACTGCCGTTCACGCATCTCAGGGGTGCACAGGGCAGGCACAAAAAAGTCCAGCCCGATCTCGCCCACCGCCACCAACCGGGGGTCGCCCCGGTGTTCGGTCAGGGCTTGGTCCAACGCCTGCAAATCTTCCGGTTGCGCTTGGGGAACGTAAAGGGGGTGAATGCCCAGCGCATAGGCATCGCCATGCCGCGCCGCCAGTTGCACCACATCGGCCCAGTGCGCGCGGTGCACGGCAGGAATCACGCAGCGCGCCACGCCTTGCTGCCGTGCCGCTTGGCGCACGGCATCGCGGTCGGCGTCAAACTCGGCAGCATCCAAATGGCAATGGGTGTCAATCCACATGGTCAGGGCCGGGTTTAGTCGTAATGGGTCCACATGCGCAGCACGCGAACCACTTTTTCAGTGCCGAAAACCTCGTACACCAGACGGTGCTGAATGTTGATGCGCCTTGAAAAGGTACCGGCCAAATCGCCCACCAATTTCTCGAAAGGTGGCGGTTTTTGAAAAGGATCGGCAGCAAGCACAGCCAACAATTCTTGCGCCTTGGTTTTCAGTCCCGCCGCTGAAAGTTTCTGGGCATCCTTTTGGGCATGCTTTGAAAACGCCAGCGTCCAGTTCACCACTCGAGGTCCTTGGCGCTTTGATCTAAGGGCTCTGCCATGCCTTCTTTGATGGATTCACGCAAACCGGGAACGGCCAAAAGATGCAGCGTTTCTTGTATGGCCTGCCAATCTTCTGCAGCCACAAGAACCGCACTGGTTCTTTTGCCCACAATCTGAATCGGCTGATGTGACTCTGCCGCTTGGTCAATGAGGCGATACAAATTGGCGCGTGCCTCGCTGGCAGTGAGTGCGGTCATGGTCGGTGCTTCATCAAAAATAGCAATGGTACGCATTTGCGTACGCACAGTCAATCTCAGTCAGTTGACCCCAAGCGGCCCAACACCAAGTTCAATTGCCGGTCGCAACGCGCTGCCAGGGCGGGGTCGTGGGTGACCACCACAAAAGCGGTGCCGCGTTCGCGGGCCAGTTGCAGCATCAACTCGAACACGCCGTCTGCGGTTTGCCGGTCCAGGTTGCCCGTGGGTTCGTCGGCCAGTACGCACGCCGGGTCATTGACCAAGGCGCGTGCCAGTGCCACACGTTGCCGTTCTCCGCCAGACAACTCAGAGGGCCGATGGTGCAAACGTTCGCCCAACCCGACCCGTTCCAGCCATTGGCGGGCGACGCCTGCGGCTTGGGCGCGGTCTTGCCTTCGAATCCACAGCGGCATGGCCACGTTGTCCAGGGCGCTGAACTCGGGCAACAAATGGTGAAACTGGTACACAAAGCCCAAATACCGGTTACGCCATTGGCCTTGCTCTGCAGCGCTCAAGGCCGACAACAGCTGGCCTTTGAGCTGCACAGCGCCTTGGGTGGGGGCGTCCAGCCCGCCCAGCAAGTGCAACAAGGTGCTTTTGCCCGACCCGGAAGCGCCAACAATGGCCAGTGTTTCCCCGGCCTGCACGGCCAAATCAACCCCTTGCAACACCGTCACATCGAGTCGGCCTTCGGTGAAGCGCTTGGTCAGACCCGTGGCTTTGAGCACTGGTGCCTGCGGGTGGGATGAATGAGGGGGGTTCATGGGCTTATTCATAGCGCAACGCCTCCGCCGGGTTCACCTGGCTGGCACGCCAACTGGGGTAGAGCGTGGCCACAAAAGCCAACACCAAAGAGATGATGGCCACCGGCATGATGTCGCTGGCCAAGGGTTCGCTGGGCATGCGGCTGATCAGGTAAATGTCGCGTGGCAAAAAGCTGGCGTTAAACAGCGCCTCTAGGGCGGGCACGATCGAGTCGATGTTGAAGGCCACCAACAGGCCCAACAACAAGCCCCCGAGCGTACCGATCACGCCCACAGTGGCCCCTTGAACCACAAAAATCCCCATGATGCTGCGCGGACTGGCCCCCAGGGTGCGCAAGATCGCAATGTCGGCCCGCTTGTCGGTGACGCTCATCACCAGCGTGCTGACCAGGTTGAACGCAGCCACCGCCACAATGAGCGTGAGGATGATGAACATCATGCGTTTTTCGACCTGAACGGCCGCAAACCAGGTCTTGTTTTGCTGCGTCCAGTCGCGCACAAAAAAGGTCGGTCCCAGCTCGAGTTGCAAGTCGCGGGCGACTTCGCGCGCTTGGTGCAGGTTGTTCAGCTTTAAGCGCACGCCGCTGGGGCCTTCCAGGCGGAACATGCGGGCGGCATCGTCCACATGCATCAGCGCCAGCGCCGAGTCGTATTCGTAATGCCCTGAAGAAAAAGTGCCCAGCACGCCCATTTGCTTCATGCGCGGCACCACACCGGCCGGCGTGACTTGCCCCGAGGGCGAGACCAGGGTGACCGGGTCGCCCTGCTGCACCCCCAGGTTGTTGGCCAGGTCGCGGCCCAGCACCAGGCCAAAGCCCCCCGACTTCAGCAGCGCCAGCACCCCCGCCTGGGTGTCCGAAGAAAGGTCGCTGACCTCGGGCTCTAGGGCTGGGTCGATGCCGCGCACCAGCACGCCCTTCATGTCGTCGCCGCGCGCCAACAAAGCCTGCACCGTAATAAAAGGCGCTGCACCCACCACCTGCGGGTGGGCTTTGAGTCGGCTAATCAAGGCGGGCAAGTCAGCCGCAGCGGCGCCGTTGGACGCGTAGACCTCGATGTGGGAGACCACACCCAACATGCGGTCGCGCACCTCTTTTTGGAAACCGTTCATGACGCTCAGCACAATGATCAGCGCCGCCACCCCCAGCCCGATCCCCATCATGGACACCCCTGAGATGAAAGAAATGAAGCCGTTGCGGCGCGTGGCACGCCCCGCCCGGGTGTAACGCCAGCCCAGCAAAAGCTCGTAGGGAATATTTTTGAAAAACGACATAGGCCGCTATTGTGACCAATCGACCGGGACCCTGCGCGCCATGCGTTTAAGCTCTCGGTTTTGGCAGCGCCCGCCTTAGGGTGTGGCCCTCCAGCCTGTTGCCCATTTGCCCAGCCCATGAACCACCCTGCCCTGCCCTTGTTTCCCGGTTTTTCGCACCAACAGGTCGAAGTCGCCCCGGGCCTGCACATCTCGGCCATGCTGGGTGGCCAAGGCCCGGGCTTGTTGCTGCTGCACGGGCACCCGCAGACCTTGGCAATCTGGCACAAGGTGGCCCCCACTTTGGCCCGGCATTTCAGCGTGGTGGCGGCCGACCTGCGGGGTTATGGCGATTCGTCCAAACCCGAGGGCGGGCCCCACCACGCCGCCTATGCCAAGCGCAACATGGCGCAAGACCAAGTGGTTTTGATGCAGCGCTTGGGTTTTGACTCATTTGATGTGCTGGCGCATGACCGAGGCGCCCGTGTGGCCCATCGGCTGGGCATGGACCACCCGCAGGCGGTGCGCAAAATGGTCTTGCTCGACATCGCGCCCACGCTGGCCATGTACGCCCAAACCACCGAGGCTTTTGCACGGGCTTACTGGCATTGGTTCTTTTTAATCCAAGCCCACCCCATGCCTGAACGTTTGATTCAGGCCGACCCGGCCGCCTATGTGACCGATGTCATGGGCCAACGCAGCGCCGGGCTGGCCCCCTTCGATGCGCGGGCGCTGGCCGAGTACCAGCGCTGCTTAGCCCTGCCGGGCGCAGCCCACGGGCTGTGCGAAGACTACCGGGCTGCGGCCAGCATCGACCTGGTACACGACCGAGAGGACGTGGCAGAGGGGCGGCAACTGACGATGCCTATTCAGGTGTTGTGGGGTGCACAAGGCGTGGTGCAACATTGTTTTGACCCGCTCAAGGAATGGCAAAAAGTGGCCCACCAAGTCAGTGGCCAGGCCCTGCCTTGCGGGCACTACATTGCCGAAGAAGCCCCAGACGCCTTGCTGGCGCAAGTGCTGCCGTTTTTAAGCCCGACACCCGCATGAGCCAGCACAACCGACGCGGCATTCTCACCATGACGGGGTCCATGGTGTTTTTTGTGGTCAACGATGCACTGGTCAAGTGGGTCAGCGCCGACCTGCCTGCGTCGCAACTGATTTTTGTGCGCGGCGTCATGACCACCGCCTTGCTGTTGACCCTGGCGGCCTGGATGGGCCAGTTGAGCTTTTGGCGCAGCGCACTCACCCGCTCGGTGCCCATCCGGGGCCTGCTCGACAGTCTGGCCTCTTTCACCTACCTCACGGCGGTATTCCACATGCCACTGGGCAATGCCACGGCCATCAACCTGGCCGGTCCCTTGTTTTTGACGGTGCTGGCGGTGTTCTTTTTACGCGAACGGGTGAACCTGGGCCGCTGGGCTTTGATCTTGCTGGGCTTTGCTGGCGTGCTGCTGGTGGTGCAACCGCGCGCGGACGACTTCAATGCCTACGCTTGGTTGTGCCTGTTCGCCGCCATGTTGCATGCCGGGCGCGATTTTTTGACCCGCATGGTGCCCGCCCAAGTGCCCTCTTTGCTCATCACCTTGTCCACCGCCATCATGGTGACCCTGCTGGCGGGCGTGTGGAGCCTGTTCGAGCCTTGGCAAGCCATGAGCAGCACGCACATCGGGCAGTTGTTTGCGGCGTCCGTGTGCCTGGCCGTGGGCTACCACCTGCTCACCCTCAGCATGCGCTGGGGCGACATGAGCGTGATAGGGCCTTTTAGATACAGCGGCTTGCTGATGGCGCTGCTGCTGGGTTACCTGATGTGGGGCGACGTGCCCAACGGGCTGGCTTGGTGCGGCATTGCACTGGTGGTGGCAGCGGGTTTGGGCTTGCTGCAGGCCGAGCGCCTGCGCCAGCAGGCTGTGCTGCCCAAGGACTGAGCTGCGCCCGGCCCTCGATGGGGGCTTTCTGGCTTTACGGGCTTTTCTGGATTTGCTCGCTTTACAGGCTTCGCGCGTTAGCGACAAGCCGCAGCCAACGCCTGATCGATGTCCCACAGAATGTCGTCCAGGTTTTCCAGCCCGACCGAAATACGCACCATGTCGGGGGGCACACCTGCCGCCAGTTGCTGGGCATCGTCCAGTTGCCGGTGGGTGGTGCTGGCCGGGTGGCTGATCAGGGTGCGGGTGTCCCCAATGTTGACCAAGTGGCTCATGAACTGGGCCGACTCGATGAACTTGACGCCTTGCGCCAGCCCCCCTTTCACGCCAAACGACAGCAGCCCCGAGGCCCCGCGCATTTGGCGCAACATTAAGGCGTGTTGCGGGTGGTCGGGCAGGCCCGGGTAGTTGACCCAAGCCACACGCGGGTCGTCCTTCAGAAACCGAGCCACCCCGAGGGCGTTGTCGCAGTGTTTTTGCATGCGCAGGGGCAGGGTTTCGACGCCTTGCAGAATTTGCCAAGCGCTCATGGGGCTGAGTGCAGCGCCGAAAACCCGCAGACTTTCCATGCGGCAGCGCATGCTGAAACCAAAGTCACCAAAGGTTTCGTAAAACTTCACGCCGTGGTAGCCCTTAGAAGGCTCGGTCATGCCGGGAAACTTGCCGTTGTCCCACGGGAACTTGCCGCCCTCGACCACCACCCCGCCAAGCGTGGTGCCGTGCCCGGCCAGGTATTTGGTGGCCGAGTGCACCACAATGTCGGCCCCCAGCGCCAGCGGATTGCACAGCAGGGGGCTGGGCACGGTGTTGTCGATGATGAGCGGTACGCCGTGGGCGTGGGCCACTTCGGCCACGGCCGCTATGTCCAACACCACCATGCTGGGGTTGCCCAGGCTTTCGGCAAACACCGCCCGCGTGTTGGGGCGCATGGCAGCGGCAAAAGCCTCGGGCTGGTGGGCACCCACAAAGCTGGTTTCAATGCCGAATTTGGCCAGGCTCACGGCCAACAGAGTGACCGAGCCGCCATACAAAGCACCCGCAGCCACCACATGGTCGCCCGCTTGCAAAATGGTCATGAGGGCCATGGTTTCGGCCGCCATGCCGGAGGCACTGGCCACAGCGGCCCGCCCATTTTCGAGGGCCGCGACCCGTTCTTCGAGCACCGCCACCGTGGGGTTACTCAGGCGCGAATACACATTGCCAAAGGTCTGCAAGTTAAACAACGAAGCGGCGTGTTCGGCGCTGTCAAACACAAAGCTGCTGGTTTGGTAAATGGGCAGGGCTCGCGCACCCGTGGCGGCGTCGGGAATTTGCCCAGCGTGGATGGCCAGGGTTTCGGGGTGAAATTGACGGTCGGTCATGGCGGTGGGCTCAGGTCAGGTCAAGGCTGTTCAGTTCAGTTGGCATCAGGGTGGAGTCAGGTCAGGCGGCGTGCCGAAACAATGCCGGTGTTCACACCGACCCAGTTCAGGCCACCAAAGAGGCGGGCATGTTCAATCTTGACGCAACGGTTCAGCACCGAATCCAGCCCGGCTTGGCGCACCAGTGCATCGGCCTCTGGGTTGACCACGCCCAGTTGCTGCCACAAACACCGGGCGCCAATGTGTACCGCCTGCTGGGCAATGGGCAGCACATCTTCGGCGCGGCGAAACACATCCACCATGTCCACCGCAAACGGAATATCGCCCAAACTGGCGTAACAGGTTTCGCCCAGTATTTGGCCTCCCGCATAGCGTGGGTTGACCGGCACCACACGAAAACCATGCGACTGCATGTACTTGGCCGCGAAATAACTGGGCCGATGCCATTCGGCCGACAAGCCCACCACGGCCAGGGTGTGGCAGGTTTTCAGAATCCGTCTCAGCGCGTGCAAGTCGTTGTGCATGGGCTCATTCCTTTCATGGGTTGGCAGGGCGATCAGCCCGGTCAATAACGCATCTGGCCACTGTTTTTCATCTGGCGTGAGGCAAAAGTAGCGCAAAGTGACAGGGCCAGGCACACGGCCATGACCCCAAAGTAGTGGCCACTGTAGTCAAACACCGCACCCGCCAGCACCGGCCCCAGCAAATTACCCACTGCGGCCCCACTGTAGAGCGTGCCCACCACGCTGGCCACCGATTTGCCCCCAAAGTAATCCATGCACAGCGCAGGCAACAGCGACACGATGCTGCCATAACTCAGGCCAAACCACAGTGCAAACAAGGCCAGCATCACGTAGCCACTGGCGGCCCCCCAAAGCAAGTAAGACGCGCCCATGGACAGTTGCAACAGCACCAAGGTTTGTGCGCGGCCCAGTCGGTCGGCCACCCAGCCAATGGCAAAGCGCCCCACCAAACTGCCTATGCCAATCAAACCTACCAGACCCACGGCCAGGGCTTCACTCAAGCCCAAGTCGCGTGCGGAGGCCGAGACATGGGCAAACGGGATGAACATGACTGGCGAGGCCAGTACGGTGGCCAGGTAAAACCAACGGAATGTGGGCGTGCGAAGGGTCTCGCGCAATGTCAGGCCACTGGCTGACCCCCCTGTGCCGGTTCCCAAGGTGGCAGGCGCACGCCGCATCAAAGCCGCCGCCAACAGGCCCAGCACCAAAACCCCCAAGGCCAAGCCGCGCATGGCATCGCGCCACGGCATGGGGCCAATGGCCATGGCCACCAGCACGGGCACCAGCAAGGTGCCCGCCCCGACGCCCGAACTGGCAATGCCGCCAGCCAGCCCACGGCGGGTGGTGAACCACGGCTGAACACTGGCAATCGAGGGCGTGTAAACCAGGGCGATGCCCAAACCCACCAACAAGCCGTAGCTCAGGTAAACCGCCAGCAGTGAGGTGGCCCAACTGGTGGCCAGCAGCCCCAGCGCAATCAGGGCCATGCCGGCTGAGCAAACCCGGCGCGGCCCGAATCGGTCGGCCAGCATGCCGCCGCCAGCCCCCAGCACAAAGTAGACAAAGCCCGAGAGGCCAAAAATCCAGGACACATCGGCCCGCTGCGCCGAAAACTCGGTGGCAAAAGATTCAAAAAAAGCCGCAAACGAATACGACACCCCGAAGATGATGGCAAGGCATACAAAAGTGGCCCAAACCACCACCCAGGCATAGGGGGCTTCTTTCATGCTGTCTCCGATGTTTTTAAACGGTCCGGGCATTGTGCCTTCGAACGGGTCTTGGGATCCCGCCAGTTGCCGGGCCGATGCGCCGCCCATCCCAGCAGCCTTTTCAATTCAGGCAAATACGCACCTTGCCCATAATGCCCATCAAACCGCTCCAAAGGGACCGCCATGAACGCCACAGAACGTGACCAACTGCAGCAATTTTTGACTGCGTTGCGCCAAACCCGCGCCGACCCCAAAGACCCGGTCGCCGATGCCTTGATTCGAGAGGCTGTATCGGGCCAAGCCGATGCCCCCTATTTATTGGTGCAGCGCGCCATGGGGGTAGGTTTGGCGCTGGAGGCGGCGCAATCGCGGATTCAGCAACTGGAGGGGCAATGTGCCGAGTTGCAGACCCGCTTGGTGGCGGCACAAAACGCTGCGGCCTTCAACACAAACGGTGTGGGTTCTGGTATCGGTTCCGGTGTAGGGGGTGGGGCCTCTGGTTTCCTGAACGCTGGAACGCAAAACTGGGGGCGCGCACCCGAGACGCCCAAGTCACCAACAGCCTCAATGGTCCGCGCCCCCATGTCGGCAAGCCGACCTGTAGGGGCAACATCAGCAAACCAACCGGTTGCAGCTCAGGCCAGCGCAAGCGCTTGGGGCGGTGGCCTGATGGCCCAAGTGGCCACTACGGCAGCGGGGGTGGTGGCGGGCGGCTTGTTGTTCCAAGGCATTCAAAGCTTGATGGGCAACTCTGCCCCTTCTTCCCACTCCCCAACAGCGAAAGCCACTGACGAGCCCGCGCCCGAATCGATGGCGCAAGAACCCCCTGCAGGCGAGGTGGCCGATGCCGGTGATGCTGGCGATGCTGGCGATATGTCATGGGATACGGGCGAGGACTGGGCTTGATGCCCAGACACTTGACGCTGCGGCCAAGCCCAAATAAACACCCACACTTGACTGGCCGCTTTTAAAAATTGCGTTCACCGAATTCACAGACCGACTGCATTGAACCCCCCTATTGAAAGCCCTCAATGGACAAACCACCACCCAAACACATCTCGAAAAGCATGGAAGACGTGTTGCTCAAATTCATCGAGAAAAACAACCGGGGCATCTGGGCGGTGATTTGTGCCATTGCCTTGGCCGTGATCTTTGGGGTGAACATGAGCTGAGTTGGGCGTGAAACCCCCGAAACCACCGAAAATACAGAAATTACCGATATTCCCATTGTTCACGATATTTCCGTTGTTCACGTTGTTCACGTTGTTCCCGTTATTTCTGTCAGCTTCCGCGTGGTGATGGCCCCAGACCGGGCCTGCGACAATCCAGCCCCATGCACCTGATCATTCCTTACGCAGCCAGCCATGCCTTGCACGACCCCAAGGCATTGACAGGCTTGCAGCTGCCCCATTTGCAAGACTTGCTGGGCCTGTTGCAGCGCCAGCAAACGACTCAAAGCCCCTTGGCCGACACCGATTTGCATATGCCGCACGAACGGCTGCACGCCAAAGCTTTGGGCTGGAACGGCCAAGCTGACGCCCTGCCTTGGGCGGCCTGGCACAGTGCTCGAAGTGGCCAACCCAGCTCGACCCCGCAAGCTTGGATCACCCCCTGCCATTGGCAAGTCGGCATGGACCAAGTGGTCATGCTGGACCCCGCCAGCCTTTACTTGACTGACGATGAGTCGCGCCAATTGCTGCAAGCCATGCAGCCCTACTTACTCGAAGACGGCTTGCAAGTGACCTGGCACAGCGCACTGGCTTGGCACGCCCAAGGCGAGTTGCTGGCGCACCTGCCCACGGCCTCGCTTGACCGGGTGACGGGCCAAAACGTGAAGCCCTGGCTGGCTGATCACCCCGCTGCCCGGCCCCTGCACCGCCTGCAAAGCGAGATGCAAATGCTGCTGTACAACCACCCGGTGAACGATGCCCGCGAAGCACGCCGACAACACACGGTCAACTCTTTTTGGCTGCATGGCGCAGGCGCGCTGCCCATTGACGCAGCAAATCCAGCGTCCCGGACTCAACGCATTCAAGTGCCCGATGCCCTGCGCGCCAGTGCTTTGAGGGGCGATGTGCAAGCTTGGCAACAAGCCTGGCAAACACTGGATGCCACCGTGTTGGCCGAAGTTTTAGACCACCTGAAAACCAACGGCCAGGCCACATTGAGCCTGTGCAGCGAAAACGCCGCCCACACTTATCAGGCCGTCCCGCTGGCTTGGCATCAACTCGTGGCCCGCATTTTTAACAAAACCACCCCTTTAACGGCCCTTGAGGCCTTGCTGACCCCATGAATTTGCTGACCCGAGATGTACCGCCCCGCAGCGCCTGGGCGCTGGAACAAGCGGGCATTCACCCGCTGCTGGCCCGCCTGTATGCGGCCCGTGGCGTTTTGTCCAAAGACGAACTGGACGATGCCCTGAATCTGCTGCTGCCCCCTGCGGGCATGTTGGGCACACAACAAGCGGCGCAACTGCTGGCCGATGCCATAGGGCAAAACAAGCGCCTGTGTGTGGTGGCCGATTACGACTGCGATGGCGCCACCGCCTGTGCCGTGGCGGTGCGCGGCCTGCGCATGCTGGGGGCCAAAAATGTGGCTTATCTGGTGCCCGACCGCGTGGTCGATGGTTACGGCCTGACCCCGCCCATTGCCGAGCGGGTTCATGCGCAAGGGGCCGATGTCTTGATCACGGTGGACAACGGCATTGCCAGCGTAGCGGGCGTGCAAGCGGCGCAAGCCCTGGGTTTGCAGGTGTTGGTCACCGACCACCATTTGCCAGGCAACGAGTTGCCCAGCGCCGAAGTCATCGTCAACCCCAACCAACCGGGCTGCAGTTTCACCAGCAAATCTCTGGCGGGTGTGGGCGTGATGTTTTATGTGCTGCTGGCCCTGCGCGCCGAACTGCGCCAGCGGGGCCTGTTTGATGCCGCCAACCAACCCCGGTTAGACGCTTTGCTGCCGCTGGTGGCGCTGGGCACCGTGGCCGACGTGGTGCGCCTAGATGCCAACAACCGCCGCTTGGTGGCGCAAGGCCTGCGACGCGTGCGGGCTGGGGCCATGCCGCCGGGCATGTCCGCGCTGTTTCGCGCGGCCGGCCGCGAAACCACCAAGGCCACCACTTTTGACTTTGGCTTTGCACTGGGGCCACGCATCAATGCCGCAGGGCGCTTGGCCGACATGACGCTGGGCATCGAATGCCTGCTGACCGACGACACTGGGCGTGCCGACGAATTGGCCAAACAGTTGGATGCCATCAACCGGGAGCGCCGCGTGATTGAGGGCGACATGCGCGAGATGGCCATGGATTTGGCCGAATCGCTGTTTGACGAAGGCGATGAGCCGCCACCCGCCATTTGTGTCTTCGACCCGGACTTTCACGAAGGCGTGGTGGGCATTGTGGCCTCGCGCATCAAGGACAAATTGCACCGCCCGACCTTTGTGTTTGCGGCCAGCAGCGCCCCCGGCAAAGAGCATGAACTGAAGGGTTCTGGGCGTTCCATCGCCGGTTTCCATTTGCGCGATGCACTGGACTTGGTGGCCAAACGCGCCCCGGGTGTGCTGCTGCGCTTTGGTGGTCACGCCATGGCCGCAGGCTGCACCATCGCCGAAGAACACCTGGATCTGTTTGAAGAAACCCTGAACCAAGTCGCCTTAGAGTGGCTAGATGCCGCCACGCTGCAACGTCGCCTGGAAACCGATGGCCCACTGCCCGCCGAATACCGCCGGGTGGAACTGGTGGAGATGCTGCACCACGAAGTTTGGGGCCAAGGCTTTGCCCCGCCGGTGTTCTGCGAGGTGATTGAGGTGGTGTCGCAACGGCTGGTGGGTGAAAAGCACCTTGCGCTCAAGATGAAACACCAAGGCCAACCGGTTGAGGGCATCTGGTTTGGCCGGACCGAGCCTTTGCCCGCGCGGGTGAAACTGGCTTACCGACTGGACGCCGATGAGTGGCAAGGCCAAAAGCGGGTGCGCTTTTTGGTGGAAGGCGCGGAGATTTGAAACCCGCGTGTCAAATTCAATGCTTGGTGGCCGTTTTGGCCTGCAGTGCTTGATATACGGCAGTTGACACCAAACCGGAGACATCGCCGCCCAGTTTGGCGATCTCGCGCACCAGGGTGCTGCTGATGTGCTGCACACCCGCACTGGTGTGCAAGAACACGGTGTCCAATTCCGGGGCCAAGTGTCGGTTCATGCCCGACATCTGGGTTTCGTAGTCAAAGTCGGTCACCGAGCGCAGGCCACGCACAATGACCTGGGCGTGTTGCGAGCGCACAAAATCGACAATCAAACCATCAAAGGGCAGCGCCTGCACATTGGGGCAATCGGCCAGTGCGTTTTGCGCCAAAGCCAACCGTTCGTCCAAAGAAAACAGGGTGTTTTTGTGGTGCGCACGGGCCACCGCAATGATGACTTGGTCAAACATGTGCGCCGCACGGCGAATGGCGTCCTCGTGCCCCAGGGTCAGCGGGTCGAAGGTGCCCGAATAAACAGCGGTGACAAGCTTGTTGGCGGATCGGCTCATGGCGGTGTCCTTGGCGAGGCAGAGGCAGGTTAACTGAATTGATCTTGGGAATTATGCGGTGCGTTGCAACAGATGTGCATGCACCGCACCGGCTTTGAGGTGGCGCTGGCATTGCAGCCCCAGCGACGCCAGCGCTTCGTCGGTCCATTTCACGGGCGCCTCCAAATAAATCCAGCCCCCAGCAGGCACGGCCTGAGCGGCGGCTTTCAGGGCGGGTTCAAACAAGGGGCCATCAAAGGGGGGGTCAATGAACACCAGATCCACACTGCCCAGGGGTAAGCGCGTCAATGCGGCCACCCCGTCGCCACGCTGCACATTGACCATGCCCGCTTTCAAACGGGTGATGTTTTGGTACAGATCGCGCACCAACACGGCGTCTTGTTCGACCATCAGCACCTGGGCCGCACCCCGCGAGGCGGCCTCTAGGCCCAGCACGCCCGTCCCTGCAAAGGCGTCAACACAGCGCCAGCCTGTCAGGTCTTGGCCCAACCAATTAAAAAGGGTTTCCCGCACGC